>WNGB01010774.1_pt1 | contig 13113 bp, 6 predicted proteins | sample 5400681 | NCBI WGS metagenome assembly WNGB01 (sample SAMN13153367, study PRJNA577476) | soil metagenome | isolation source: 115 cm soil or saprolite under grassland replicate 2 | place: USA:California | collected 2016-06-15 | reverse complement strand
CCCCCATCACCTGCTTGCACAGCTGGCCGACCGCCTGCCGGTCAGCGAACCGCAGCGCGCCCACGATCCGCTCGAGCCGCTCCTGCTCGGCAGCGGTCGCGGGCCGGAAGCGGGTCGCGACGCATCCGGACGCGGCACACACGTCGCACAGGCCGCAGGCTCGGCCGCTGTCCTCCCGATCGCCGAAATGGCGCACGAGGTGGAGCATCCGGCAGTCGTGTCCCTGGGACAGCTGGGCCATCTGGGCCAGATGCTCGGCCTTGCGCTGGCGCTGGGCGACATAGGACGCCAGCCAGTCCCGCCGGCCGCAGCGAAGCTCGTCGTCGGCCCCCACCTCGACGCCACCGTGGATCCAGAGCTTCTCGAGGACCCGGTCCAGCTCCTCGTCCTCCATGGCGAGCCTGGCCTGGAGCGCGTCCCTGGACACCGACCGGCCGACCGCGTGCCTGGCGAGCGCGTCGTACACGCGCTCGAGCACGTGCGGCTCCGGGTAGTCGCGCCGATGGAAGAACTCGTGGGTCCGCCGGTCGGCGAAGGAGTGCAGGAGCAGGGCGCGAGCCGGCGCTCCGTCCCGGCCAGCCCGCCCGATCTCCTGGTAGTAGCCCTCGACGCTGGACGGCAGCGCGAGATGGACAACCGTGCGCACGTTCGCCTTGTCGACGCCCATGCCGAAGGCGATGGTGGCCACCACGACCTCGAGCTGGCCCGAGAGGAACGCGGCCTGCACTCGATCGCGCGCCGCGCCGGCCATGCCGGCGTGGTAGGCGTCGGCCGGGAAGTCGCGGGAGAGCACGGCCGCCGCGGCCGTCGCGCTCTTTCGCGTCGGGGCGTAGAGGATGGCCGGCCGACGGTCCGGGTCGGCCAGGAGCCTCTGCGCCACGGCCAGCCGCTGCCCGGGCGGGAGGTCGAGGATCTCGATCGCCAGGTTGTCGCGGCGAAAGCCGTGGATGAACGCGCGCGCTTTCCCGGCGAGGCCGAGCTGCTCGAGGATGTCGGCCTGGACCACCGGCGTGGCGGTCGCGGTGAGCGCGACGATGGGCGGCGGCGGCCGGTCCGGCCCGGCCGCCCGGAGGAGCGGGAGCCGCTGGCCCAGGAGACGGTAGTCGGGACGGAAGTCGTGCCCCCACTGCGAGATGCAGTGCGCCTCGTCGATCGCGATCAGGACCGGCGGCCGGCGCGCCAGGAGCTCGGGGAAGCCGGGAACGCCGAGCCGCTCCGGCGCGACGAACAGGAAGTCGAGCTTCCCCTCGAGATACTCGCCGCACACGCGGCGCGCGTCGCCGCGATCGCGCGCCGAGTGGATCCGCTCGGCGTCGAGACCGAGCTTGCGCAGGCGGGCCACCTGGTCTTCCATGAGCGCGATGAGCGGGCTCACCACCAGCCCCGTGCCGCCGCGCGCGAGCACCGGGAGCTGATAGCAGAGGGACTTGCCCGCCCCGGTCGGCATCACCAGGAGCAGGTCCTCGCCGGCGGTCGCCGCGCGGCACACCGCCTCCTGGTGCGGGCGGAACGAGGCGTGGCCGAACACCTCGCCGAGCAGCGTGCCCAGATCGCGCGCGACCGGGCGGGCCGCCTCGATGACCGGCTGCGCGACCTCTTCTTCGATCTCGGCCCGTCCCGGCTCGGGCCCGGCATCGGCCGGCGCATCCGCGACCGAGCCGGCCATGCGAGACGGGCGGAGCGGCCCCGATGGCGCCGGCACCCGACCGATCACCTCCGTCACGTACTTCTCGATCCCGGCCATGAAGGACGGGAGGTCGCCCCGGCCGCGTTCGATCTGCTGCAAGCGCGCCTCCCACTGGCCGGTCATCGCCGGGCTCTTCACGTCCGGATCCACCGCGGCGACCAGGCCGATGCCGAGCTCGGTCGCCTCGACCGTCTTCTCGCGCCGGACGAGGTACTTGCGGGACAGCAGGGTCTCGATGATCTGCGCCCGCGTCGCCGGCGTGCCCAGGCCGCACTCTCGCATCGCGTCGGAGAGCTCCTTGTCGTCGACCGTCTTGCCGGCGGTCTCCATCGCGGTCAGAAGCGTGGCGTCGGTGAAGCGCGGCGGCGGACGCGTGCGCTTCGCCATGGCCACCGCGTCGAGCACCTCCTGCGGCTGTCCCTCGGCCAGCCCGGCAGGCAGCGTCTGGTCCGGCGGCTCCTGGTCATCGACCGCGCCATCCCCCGCCTTGCGCCGGGGCGGGCGGCGCCCGCCCACATCGAGCACCTTCCAGCCCGGATCCCGCACCGCCGATCCGGTGGAGTGATATCGATCCACCGCCTCATCTGTGCCTCCGCCGTCCGGGCCGCGGATCTCGGTCACGACCGTGGTCGCGTCCCACACGAAGTCGCCGTGCCAGGCGGAGAGCAGCCGCCGGCAGACCAGGTCGTGGATCCGTCGCTCGTCGCCCGAGGCCGCCGCCGCGGCCGCGGCCGGCGACTCCGCCGTCGGGATGATCGCGTGGTGGTCGGTCACGCGGCTGTCGTCGACATATCGACGCGACAGGGGCCGCGACCCGGTCCCCGGCGCGAGCAGCGCCGCGTAGGGCTCCCGGATCGCCTCCACCACTGCCGGCAGGGACGCCGCCGCCTCCTGCGAGAGGTGGCGGCTGCCGGTGCGCGGATAGCTCAGCAGCTTGTGCCGCTCGTACAGCGCCTGGGCCAGCTCGAGCGTCCGCTGAGCCGAGAAGCCGTACAGCCGGTTGGCATGTCGCTGCAGCTCGGTCAGATCGTAGAGCAGGGGCGGAGGCATCCGCTTCACCTGCGACTCGAGCGACCCGATCCGCGCCGTCCCGGCCAGCGCGCGCGCGACCGCGGCCCGGGCCTCCTCGCCGTCCGCCGCCAGCCGCCTCGCCTCCAGCTTTCCAGCGGCGCACAGCCGTCCCTGATAGCTCGCTCCCTCGCGCGGCGAGAACGTCGCAACCACTTCCAGGTAGTCCTCGGGAACGAAGCGCCGGATCGCCAGCTCGCGTTCCACGACCATGGCCAGGGTCGGCGTCTGCACCCGCCCGACCGAGAGCGGGAGATCGAGCGAGAGCGCGTAGGCGCGGGACAGGTTCATGCCCACCAGCCAGTCGGCCTGGCTGCGCCCCCGCGCCGCGTCGGCCAGCGCGTCGTAGTCGGCTCCGGCCCGCAGCCTGCGGAACCCATCCCGGATGGCGCTGTCGGTGAGCGAGGAGATCCACAGGCGGCGGACCGGCTTGTCGCACCCGGCCGCCTCGTAGATGTAGCGGAAGATGAGCTCCCCCTCGCGGCCGGCATCGGTCGCGCAGACCACGCCCTCGACCGCCGGATCGGTGAGCGCCCGCCGCACCGCCTCGAACTGGCGGCGGTTCGCCTCGCGCACGACCAGCGGCCAGCGCCGCGGCAGCATCGGCAGGAGCGCGCGCTGCCATCGCCTCCACTCCGGGCGGATCTGGTGCGGTTCGGCGAGCCCGACCAGATGACCGATCGCCCAGGTCACCACGTACCCGTTGCCGGACAGGGTCCCCTCGCCGCGCCGGTTCGCGCCCAGCACGGCCGCGAGGTCGCGCGCCACCGACGGCTTCTCCGCCACCACGGCGATCGTCACCGCGCCGCTCCCTGGCCGGACGGCGGCGCCAGCGCGCGGACTGCCGCGAGCCGCTCGACCCGGTCCAGGACCGCCCGGGCGCTCATCACCCGCTTGTAGACGTAGAGCGCGCCCGGCACGTCATCGCCCAGAGCCCGCTCGCTGACGCGCAGCCGCTCGCTCACCGCGAAGAGGACCTTCTCGCCGAGGCCGGCCTGCACGAGCTCGACTCGCCGCCACACCGCCTCGCGACTCCAGAACCCCATGACCTCGAGGTAGACGCACTCGCCGGTCGCGTCGTGCTCGAACACGAGGTCCGGCACGCAGAGCCCGACCCCGGGGAGGTCGAGGATCGCGCCCGCCGGCGCGACCTTCCACGGCGTGTCGACCGCGCGCACGCCGTCGACCAGCGCCGCAACCTCGTCGGGCAGCCGTTCCTCGACCAGCCCTCCCATCTCGCCGGCCCCGAGCCCGCCCCGGATGCGAAACGAGAGCGGATTCCGGTCCGCCCCCCAGCGCACCTCGGCCACGAGCGTGAAGGCGTCGCACTCGGCCAGGGCCGGGAGGGCGAGCGCGAGCTGGAGGCCATACTTCGTCACCGACTCGAACAGGCTGAACGGACCGTCGATCTCGATCCGGTATCCGCCGTCCGCTGCCGCCTCGATCCGATACAGCAGGCGCAGGAACTTGAGCTTGCGAAACAGGGCCCGGTACGCGCCCGGACTCGCGCATTCCACATCGACCGCGACGCGCACGGCGCGGAGGAGGACTGCCTGCATCTGGGCGAGGTCGTACTCGCCGACCAGCCGCTCCGCCGCGATCGGCGCGACCGCCCTCAGCCGGTGCGCCCCCCGCAGATCCGCATACAGGGCGCCCTCGAGCTCCTCCGCCGGGAGATCGACCCGCCGCGCGATCTCGCCGACGATCGCCTGGCGGTCGAAGGCGCCTGCCCGCCGGGCGGCGCTCGCCTCGAGGAAGACCTCGCGCCGCAGCGTCGCGGGATCGATCGACAGCTCGGTGGCGCTCTGTGCCAGACGGTGTTCGGTTGGTCCGGCGAAGTCGCAGCGGTCCTCGACCAGCTTGCGGAGGCCGTCGGCGAGCCGCCTGTCCTGCGCCTCCACCTCGACCGCGGCGCAGGCCTCCCCGAACTCGTCCCGGCTGCGCCCGACCAGGCTCTCCGCGATCGCGAGGTAAGCCGCCGCCAGCTCGCCGGCTCGCACCCGCCGGGCTCCCTCCAGGCGGACGACCCGCAGCTCGCCCCCCCGGCGGCGGGCGTGGACCAGGTCAGCGGTAAGCAACGTGCTCCCTCCGCCGCTCGCTGGTGAAGGCCTCGCTGGTGCCCGCCGTGACGAGCTCGTACAGGACCGCCCGCTTGCCGTCCTGCTTGCGCAGGATGCGGCCGAGCCGCTGCACGTGCTCGCGCACCGACCCGGAGCCGGAGATGACGATCGCGACGCTCGCCTCCGGCACGTCCACACCCTCGTTCAGCACCTTCGACGTGACCACCGCGCCGTAGCTCCCGTCGGCCAGCCGGGCGAGGATCTCGCTCCGCTCGCGCACCTTGGTCTGGTGCGTGATGGCCGGGACGAGGAACCGGCGAGACACCGCATAGCAGGTCGCGTTGTCCTGGGTGAACAGGATGGTCCGGCCGTCTCGGTGGCGGTCGAGCAGGTGCGCGACGTAGTCCAGCTTGGCCGGCGCGCAGAAGGCGAGCTCGCGCTGGCGGCGGTAGGCCAGCATCGCGCGGCGCCCCTTCGCCCCGCGCGAGGACCGCATGATGAACTCCGACCATCCCGACGGGCTGGACATGCGGATCCCGTTCTCCTGGACGAACGCGCGATAGATGGCGCGCTCCGCCTCGTACTCGGCGCGCTCGGCCGGGGCCAGCTCGACGGCGACCTGCTCGGTGTCGTACTCGGCCAGGTAGTCGCCGGCGAGGTCGCCGATGTCCTTCCGGTAGACGACGGGACCGACGAGCTGGTCCAGCTCCGCCTCGCGTCCGTCGGCGCGCTCCGGGGTGGCGGTCAACCCGAGGCGAAACGGGGCCAGGGAAAACCGGGCGGCGAGACCGTAGGAAGCGCCCGGCAGGTGATGACACTCGTCGAAGACCAGGAGGCCGAAGCGCGCACCCAGGTGCTCCATGTGCAGGTAGGCCGAGTCGTAGGTGGTGACCGTCAGTGGTCGCACATCGTGCTCGCCGCCGCCGACGAGTCCGACCGCGGTGCCGAACGTCGCGCGCAGGAGATCGAACCACTGGCGAACCAGATCGAGGGTGGGCGCGACGACCAGGGTCGCCCTGCGCCGGGCGTCGATCGCCATGCACGCCACCTGCGACTTGCCGGCTCCGGTCGGGAGGACCACGACCCCTCGCCCGCGCCGCTCCGTCCAGGCCGTGAGCGCCTCGACCTGATAGGGGCGGGGCTGCCGGTGAACCCGGGCGCCCTCCGCGAGACTGTCGTAGCGGCGCGCCTCATCATTATATGTGACCCCGCCGTGGACCAGCGCCCGGACGAGGTCGGCGTAGGCCACCGCCGGCGCCCGGTGGCAGGCGGTGCGCGGGTCCCACGTGCAAGTCGGCACCAGCGCGCCCAGTTCCTCCCGGAGCCCGCGCACCTCGATCGTCCCGGACACGAACCGGAGCGTCACCTCCGGCCGCTCGGGCGCCGTGTCTTCGCCGGCCATCCGCTGCACTATCGATCGAGTCTCCGACAGCTGGCCCGCGCTGTCCGGCCGGGCGCCCGGACACCGTCCGGCCATGGTCCGCCGCGCCGGACGGACGGGCCGCGAAGAGCCGGCCGGCCAGAACCGGGTGTGGGGCCGGTACGCGAGCTCCTCCCATCGCAATCCCGAGAGTCTATCCGCGATCGCCGTCGCTCCTCGGGCCAGTCGCCCGTCGAAACAGGGATTCATCGCCCCGGAGCCAAGCAAGCGGCGCGCCGATCGATCCGGGTCGGTTGCATCCGCTACACTGCCGCCCATGCCGACCGGTCGCGCCTCTGGCGGTGTCGCGCTCGTCCTCATCCTGCTCCTCGCGTGCGGCAGGAGCTCGCCCCCGGCCGGCCCGGCCTCCGCATCGCCGGCCCCCGCGTCCGCGGCGCCGCCGGCCCCGTCGTTCGCCGCGGTCGTCGATCAGATCTTCGCCGCCGACTTCGCCGCTCATCCGGTCGGCGCCACCCAGGCCGGGATTCACGAGCACGATGCGCGCTGGCCCGACCTGAGCGCGGCCGGCCTGGCCGCCGACCGGCGGCGGGTGCAGGACGCCCTCGCGCTCCTCGACAGCGCCGGCGCGGCGACGCTCTCGGTCGACGACGCGACCGACGCCGCCATCCTGCGCGCCGAGCTGGAGCAGCAAGTGTTCAGCGACGAGGTCGAGAAGCCGCTGCGCCGCGATCCGCTCGTCTACACGTCGATGATCGGCTCGGGGCTCGACGAGCTGATCCTGCGCGACTTCGCGCCGCTGCCGTCCCGGGCCGAGAATCTGGCCGCGCGGATCGAGGCGCTGCCGGCGCTGTGCCAGCAGGCGATCGAGAACCTGGTCGCGGGCGAGACGCGCGCACCCTCGGCCCGCGTCGCGATCGACCGGCTGGACGGCATCGTCTCGCTCCTCGAGAAGGAGATCCCCGAGCGGATCGGCGCCGCGCCGCAGGCCGCGGCCCGCGTGGCGGCGGCGACTCCGGCGGCGGTGGCGGCGATCCGCCGGCTACAGGCGCATGTCCGCGACCGGCTCCTGCCCGCCGCCGGCGACGGCTGGCGCCTCGGCGCCGAGGCGTTCTCACGCAAGCTCGCGCTGACCCTGCAGAGCGACATCCCGGCCGACGAGCTCGTGCGCCTGGCCCGGGCCGAGCACGAGCGAGTGCGCGCGCAGATGGTCGTCGTCGCCCGCGAGCTCGCGCCGGTCCTCTTTTCGGCCGCGGAGCTGCGCCGGATCCGCAAGGGGGCCGATCCCGACGCCGCGCTCGTGCGGGCCGTGCTCGACGCACTGGCCCAGGTGCACAGCGCGCCGGAGGCGCTGCGTGACGACGCCGAGGCCAAGCTCAAGACCCTGAACCAGTTCACGGCCGAGAAGAAGATCGTCGGCATCGATCCGGACGAGGTCGTCCAGGTGATCTGGACGCCGCCGCACAAGCGCGGCGTCGCCGTCGCCGGCCTGGAGAACCCGGGACCGCTCGAGCCGCAGCCGCGCGGGCTGGCCAGCTTCTACCTGGTCCAGCCGCTCCCCGCCGAGTGGCCGGCCGACCGGAGGCGCTCGCTCCTGCGCGAGTACAACGACTTCATGCTCGAGGTCCTCTCGATTCACGAGGCCATCCCCGGCCACTTCGTCCAGCTCTATCACTCCAGGCACAACGCGTCGAAGGTGCGGCGTGTCCTGCCCAACGGCCCGTTCGTCGAGGGCTGGGCGGTCTACACCGAGCGGGTCATGGTGGAGGCCGGGTTCCCCGGGACCTTGCCGAGCAAGCCGCCGGCCCACCTGCCGACCCGGGTGGAGCGCGTCATGCGCGAGCCGGCGCTGCGCCAGAAGGCCGTCGCGCTGCACCGGCTCAAGTTCTACCTGCGCGCGGTCACCAACGCGATCCTGGACAACAGCATCCACGCCGGCAACATGGGCGAGGAGGAGGCGGTCGCTCTCATGGTCGACCGGTCCTACCAGGAGGAGGGCGAGGCCCGTCTCAAGTGGGTGCGCGCCCAGGTCACCTCGACGCAGCTGTCCACATACTTCGCCGGCTCTCAGGCCTGGTGGAAGGTGCGCGACGAGGCGGAGAAGCGCGCTCGCGACGCGGGCAAGCCGTTCGACATGGCCGCCTTCCACGACGCCGCGCTCAGCCATGGCGCGCCGCCGGTGCACACGCTGCCCCGCCTCATGGGCTGGGAGACGACGGGACAGTGAGGTTCTGAACAGGTCCGTCGGACAATCGAGGGGCCCGCCTGCTCCAGACGGGCCCCTCTCACTCATGTGGTGACCAGTGTGACCACGCCGGCACCGATCGTCCGGCCACCCTCTCGCAAGGCAAACCGCATGCCCGGCTCGAGTCCGGTCGGTCGACCGAGCCGGAAGACGACCCGCGCCCGCCCGCCCGGCTCCACCGCCGCGTCGTCCGGCACCGTGATGCTGCCGGTGACGTCGGTGGCGCCGAAGAAGAACTGCGGCGTGTAGCCGGACGAGAAGGGCGTGTGCCGCCCGCCCTCGGCGGCGCTCAGCACGTACACTTCCGCCTCGCCACTCCGATGCGGTCTGATGACGCCCGGTGCCGTCACCACCTGTCCGCGCACCACCTCGTCCCGCTTCACGCCGCGCAGGAGGAGGCCGACGCTGGCGCCGGCCGCCGCCTCGGGGAGGTCGCGACGGAAGCTCTGGATCCCGGTCACGATCACGGTCCTCGGGCGATCGCCGTCGTCGAGCCCGACCACCTCGACCGCCGCACCGACCGGCAGGATGCCTCGCTGCACCCGCCCGGTGACCACGGTGCCGCGCCCGCCGATGGTGTGCACGTCCTCGATCGTCATGAGGAACGGCGCCTCGAGGTCGCGCACAGGGTCCGGAATGTGCCGGTCGAGCGCGTCGACCAGCGCGCGGATGCATTCCGTGTCCGGGCCGAGGGCGTGACCCCGGTCGACCGCCTCGAGCGCCCGCAGGGCGGACCCGGTCACCGCCGGCGCGCCGGCGAAGCCGTGCGCGTCGAGCAGCTCGTGGGTCTCGAGCACGACCAGATCGAGCAGCTCCCGGTCGGCGACGTCGACCTTGTTGACGAACACGACGATGTGCTCGACGCCGACCTGGCGCGCGAGCAGGACATGCTCGCGCGTCTGCGGCTGCGGGCCCTGCGAGCCGTCCACCAGCAGGATCGCGCCGTCCATCTGGGACGCGCCGGTGATCATGTTCTTCACGAAGTCGGCGTGACCCGGACAGTCGATGTGCGCGTAGTGCCGGACGGCCGACTCGTACTCGACGTGCGCCAGGTTGATGGTGATGCCGCGGATCCGCTCCTCGGGTGCGCTGTCGATCTGCTCGCAGGCGAGCGCGCGACCACCGTGGAGCGCAGCCATGACCTTGGTGATGGCGGCGGTGAGGGTGGTCTTGCCGTGGTCGACGTGTCCGATGGTTCCGACGTTCACATGCAGCTTGCCCATTGTTCGCTCCTCCCTGATGGACCGGGCCGGTCCGAAAACGACAAAAGCCCCCTCGGGCTCGCGCCGGAGGGGGCTCTGGAAACCGATCCGTGGATCTACCGCTGGATCATGTCGTCCCCTCGCGCGTGCGCGACACCGACGACGCAGCCGACGGCGCGTCGTTCGGTGACGATGAAGCCATGCTCGAGGCGAAGAGACACATGGGAGACGAAGAACTACCGGAGACAGGCCTTCCCCGTCAAGTCGATTCGCACCGGCTCAGGGAATCGCGAGGCCCTGGATCGTCATGCCGCCGTCCACGGCGATGCACTGGCCGGTGATGTAGGAGGAGGCCGGCATGGCGAGGAAGGCGACGGCGGTCGCGATCTCGCGCGGCTCGGCGACGCGGCCGAGCGGGGTGCGGGCGACGATCGCGGCGAGCAACTCCGGCCGGTTCAGGACCTGCTCGACCAGCGGCGTGCGCGTGTACCACGGCGCGACGGTGTTGACGCGGATGCCGTCCCTGGCCCACTCGAGGGCGAGGATGCGCGCGACCTGGGCGAGTCCGGCCTTGGCAGCGCCGTAAGCGACCCCGGTCGGCAGGGCGACGTGGCCGGCGACCGAGCCGACGTGGATCACGCTGGCGTCGCCGGCGGCGCGCAGGTGAGGATGCAGGTCGCGCGAGAGCAGGACCGGCGCCGTGAGGTTGAGCGCGATCAGGTGCTCGATGGTCGCGTCGTCGTAGTCGATGAGCTTGCCGCGCACGTTGGTGCCCGCGTTGTGGACCAGCACGTGGAGGGAGCCGCGCTCGCCGACCGCCGCCACGATGCGGGCGCGACCGGCCGCGTCGGTGACGTCGGCGGCGATCCCGGTGACGCCGAGCTCCTGGATCGCCTCGTCCAGGCCGTCGCGCGAGCGCGCGACCAGCATCACCGAGGCGCCGAGGTCGACGAGCTCCTGCGCGATGGCGCGACCGATGCCGCGGCTCCCGCCGGTGACGAGGGCGGTGCGTCCGTGAAGCTGCCAGGGACCGCTGCTGGACACGGCCCATCATCCGAGACCTGGCCGGGGCGTTCAAGCGCCGCGACGGCGCACGCGGGCAACCACGTGCCCGACCGGTGGCGGCCGTCTCCGCGTCCGGCGGTGTGCCGCTCGCGGTCGATTCGGTCATCTGGCCGCCTGGCTCCACTCCGCGCCCGATCCGGCGCCGCGACCCGCTAGACTGGGCGAAGAGTCAGCCGCGGACCGTTCCGCGCCGGAGGTCACCATGACGTCGCGCTACGAAGACGAGTACGGGCGCTCGCTCGGTCGGCCCGAGGAGTTCTGGGCGGACGCGGCGCGCGCGATCACGTGGGAGCGTCCCTGGGACCGCGTGCTCGACGCATCCCGGGCGCCGTTCTACGACTGGTTCGCGGGTGGCCGGCTGAACGTCTGCCACAACGCGCTCGACCGCCACGTCGAGGCCGGGCAGGGGGAGCGGGTCGCCCTCATCCACGACAGCCCGGTCACCGGCCGGGTCGTCCGCTACACCTATCGCGAGCTCCGCGACACGACCGCGCGGTTCGCCGGCGCGCTGCGCGGTCTGGGCGTGACGCGCGGGGACAGGGTCCTCATCTACATGCCGATGGTGCCCGAGACCGTGGTCGCCATGCTGGCCTGCGCGCGCCTCGGCGCGATCCACTCGGTCGTGTTCGGAGGCTTCGCCTCGGCCGAGCTCGCCACGCGCATCGACGACGCCCGGCCAAAGGTGGTCGTCTCGGCGTCGAACGGTGTCGAGATCGACCGGGTGATCCCGTACAAGCCGCTCCTCGACGGCGCACTCGCGATGGCCAGCTTCGCGCCGGAGGCGTGCGTGATCCTCCAGCGCCCGATGCTGACCGCGCCGCTCGTGGCCGGGCGCGACCACGACTTCGCGACCCTCCTGGCCGCCGCCGCGCCCGCGCCGTGCGAGCCGGTCGAGGCCACCCACCCGCTCTACATCCTCTACACGTCGGGCACCACCGGGATCCCGAAGGGCGTCGTGCACGACAGCGGCGGCTACGCCGTGGCGCTCGCCTGGTCGATGAAGAACATCTACGGCGTCGATCCCGGGGAGGTCTTCTGGGCGGCCTCCGACCTCGGCTGGGCGGTCGGCCACTCCTACATCGTCTACGGCCCGCTGCTCCACGGATGCAGCACGATCCTCTACGAGGGCAAGCCGGTCGGCACGCCGGACGCCGGAGCCTTCTGGCGCGTCATCGCCGAGCACGGTGTCTGCACACTCTTCACCGCGCCGACCGCGTTCCGCGCGATCAAGCGAGAGGACTTCGACGGCGTCCTGCGGCGGAAGTACGAGCTGGGCCGCTTCCGCGCGCTGTTCCTGGCCGGCGAGCGCGCCGACCCGCCGACGGTCGCCTGGGCCGAGGAGCAGCTCGGCGTGCCGGTGATCGATCACTGGTGGCAGACCGAGACCGGCTGGCCGATCGTGGCCAACTGTCTCGGCCTGGGTCTCCAGCCGGTCAAGCACGGCTCCGCCACCAAGCCGGTGCCCGGGTGGGACGTGCGCGTCGTCGCGCCCGACGGGCGGGAGCAGCCGCGCGGAGAGATCGGCGCGCTCGTCATGCGGCTGCCGCTTCCGCCCGGCGCGCTGCCCACGCTGTGGCAGAAGGACGACCACTACGTGGCGTCGTACCTCACCGACTACACGGGCTACTACCACACCTCCGACGCCGGCTACATCGACGAGGACGGCTACGTCTTCATCATGACGCGCACCGACGACATCATCAACGTGGCGGGTCACCGCCTGTCCACCGGCGCGATCGAGTGGTCCGCGAGCGAATCGGACCGGTGGCCAGCTTCAAGCTCGCGCTGGTGGTGCCGCGGCTGCCGAAGACTCGCTCGGGCAAGATCCTGCGCGGCACCATGCGCTCACTGGCCGACGGTCAACCGTACCGGCTGCCCGCCACGATCGAAGATCCGGCCGTGCTCGACGAGCTGCGGTCCGCTCTCGGCGAGGCCGGTCTCGCGAACCAGTCCGGGACGACGTAGGAGAGGAGAGCGTCGCTTCTACAACGGCGGAATGGGTCGGCGTCAGAGCTTGGCCAGCGACCGAAGGCCGCCGGCGGCGTCGCGCACCGCCTGCCCGGACGGGCGCCACTCGGCCGGCGTGATGGCGTAGCGCTTGAGCTTGGTCGCGAACGTCCGGCAGGGCATCTCGATCAGCTCGGCGGCTCTGGCCTGGATGCCGCCGGCCGCGCGCAGCGCCTGCACCATGCGCTGGCGCTCGAGCTCTTGCACCTCCTCGGCCACGGGCCGCAGCGCTCGCGGGGCCCGGTCGGGCGGTGCGACCGGCGCTGCGCGGTGAGCCACCTGAGCCGCCTCGCTCGCCGGCGCGCTCCGGGGCGAGGTCAGGAGTCTCGCCGGGAGATGGCGCGGCCAGAGACAGGACTCGAGCGCCAGCGCATGGTGCAGGCGCTGCGCGCGGCCGGCGG
>WNGB01018529.1_pt1 | contig 13114 bp, 14 predicted proteins | sample 5400681 | NCBI WGS metagenome assembly WNGB01 (sample SAMN13153367, study PRJNA577476) | soil metagenome | isolation source: 115 cm soil or saprolite under grassland replicate 2 | place: USA:California | collected 2016-06-15 | reverse complement strand
CGGTACGGTCGTAGTTCGGATGGTGGATGATCTCCATATGCTGGTTCTGCGCCTGTGCCGTCGGCGCGGCGGCGAAGCAGCAGATGGCAAGCGCGAAGGCGATGGGTAGCGATATTCTAGAGCCGGTCATGATTTCCTCCGATGGCGGTCGTTGCAAGGTTCTCATCATAACAAACCTAGGCAGGCCACGATGCTCGGATCGCTCAATCGCGGTTTGCTCCTGCTGCTGCTGACACCCACGCCGGCGCTCGCCCACGAGGGCAGCGGTACCGGTGGCTTCCTCGGCGGCTTCGCGCATCCGCTGTTCGGGCCGGACCACGTGGTGGCGATGATCGCGGTCGGCCTGTGGGGCGCGTTCCTGCGCGCGCCCGCGATCTGGCTGCTGCCGATTGTTTTCCCGCTGGTGATGGCGTCCGGCGGAGCGATTGCGATTCTTGGCGTGCCGGTGCCGGGCGTCGAGATCGGCATCGCGTTGTCCGCGATCGTGCTGGGCGCGATGATCGCGCTCGCGGCCCGGCCGCCGATCTGGATCGCCGCCGTCCTGGTCGGCGCGTTCGCGATCTTCCACGGTCACGCCCACGGCGCCGAGCTGCCGCCGGGGACCGATGCGGTGGCCTTTTCCGTCGGCTTTGTCGTGGCGACCGGACTTCTTCATCTCACCGGCATCTCGTTCGGCCTCTTGGTGCGCTGGCCGGTGGGACGGATGGCGGTGCGCACCGCCGGGGTCGTGATCGCGCTCGCCGGAGCGGCGTTCCTGAGCAAGTCGGTATGAGCGGCTTGCTGCAGGCGTTCGGCGAGGGATTGCTCAATCCCATCCTGCTGCCCGCGCACGCGCTCGCGCTGCTGGCGCTCGGACTATTCATCGGCCGGCAGGCGGGCCACGGCGTTACGCTGCTGATCTTTGCAGTGGCGCTTATCGGCGGTCTGATCGCGATTACGCTTGCGGTCGGGCCGACGCTGGCACGCACCGTGCTCCTTGCCGACGCGGCCGTCATTGGCCTGTTGGTCGCGACGGCATGGGATCCGCCGAGGCCTATCTGTTGGTTGGTGGCCGGCATCGCCGGCGCAACCATCGCGCTCGACTCGCCGCCGCAGGCGACGACGATCGCGGAAGGCAACGCCACGCTCGTCGGCACCGCGCTGGGCGCCTGCGTGGCGCTGTTCGCCGTCGGCGTCGGCGCCGGCTATGCCAAGCGCCCTTGGCAGCAACTCGGCGTGCGCATCCTCGGATCGTGGATTGCGGCGAGCGGAATTCTTGTCCTCGCGGTCTTGCTGAAGTGACGGCCGCTATTCCGCGGCGACGCGTTTGGCGAGCTCGTCCGTCGCGCGCTCGATCGTCTGGGCGAGATACTCCGGCGACTGGGCGCCGCTGACCGCGAGCAGCCCGCCGAAGATGAAGCAGGGGACGCCGTCGATGCCGGCCTCCTTGGCCTGATTGGCTTCGGCCTCGACCCGCTCGACGTCCTCGTTGCTGGCAAGCCGCCGGCGCACGTCGTCGGCATCCAGGCCGCAAGCGGCCGCCGCCTGCACCAGCACCTCGCGGTCGGTCAGATCGCCGCCTTCGCTGAAATAGAGCTCCATCAGCCGCTGTTTCATGCGCGCACCGTCGGCGCCGGCCCACAGGATCAGCCGGTGGCAGTCGAGCGTGTTGGGCTGGCGCTTGATCTTGTCGCGGGCATAGGTGAGCCCGGCATAGGCGGCGGCGTCGATCACGCGCTGACTGTTGCTGTTGTAGCGCTCGACCGAGCCGAACTTGGCGGTCAGGTATTCGTCGCGGGTCATGCCCGCGCGCGGCACCCAGGGATTGAGGAAATAGGGACGGAAGCGCACCTCGACCGGGATGTCCGGTTTGAGCGCGATCGCCTTCTCCAAGAGCCGCTTGCCGATGAAGCACCAGGGACAGACGACGTCGGAGACGACATCGATCGGAAGTGGGTTGGTCATGGCTGCATCCTCTCGTTGGCGAGAAGACTAGGCCTGGCGCCGGGCCACCGCAACCTTCGGATAGGTTCCGACCCGTGCCACCAGCGTGGAGAGATTGTCGCTCGGCTTGAGCGTCGCCAGCGTGACCGTCGGCTTGATCATGTGCCGGTCGCCGCCGGGCGACAGCATCGTGTGCTTGAGCACGCTGGCGAGCCGGCGCACCACAACGTGCGCGCTGCGCAGGTCGGTTTCGGTGAACGCGGCGATGATCGCGCCGTCCTGCTCGCGGCAGGCGAAATCGATGTCGCGCACCAGCCGGCTGAGCAGGCGAGCGGCGTCGATGCTGGCGCGGCGGTCGAGGTCGTCGAACGTGAAGCGCGCGATCGAAAGCGCGCCGCCGCCGTCCTCGGCCTCTTGTACGGCGCGATCGAGATCGCGCCAGAAGGCTTCGCGCGCGAGCAGGCCGGTTTCCGGATCGACCATGCCGTCGCTGTCGGCCGATTTGAGCATGCGCCGCAGGTGGCTCTCGAACGCCTGCATGCGCACCAGCGGCAGCAGAAGCTCGACCAGCCGCGCCGGGCTGCCCTCGCAGCGGATGAGGTTCGGCAGTCGCTCGTCGTCGATGCCGGCCGCGCCGAACAGCCCGACCGGCAGGTCGCGGAAGCGCGCATCTTCCGCCAGCACCGTCAGCATGGCCTCGACCACGCGCGGGCCGAAGCCGTCGCCGATCACGATGCCGTCGATGTCGCGGGCATTGAGATAGCGCGCCGCCGTTTCCACGCTCAAGGCGCCGATCAGGCTGACGCGTTCGCCGATCGCGGTGGTGAGCGCGGGATAGGAGCGGCCGCGGCCCATGCACAGCACGGTCGCATGATCGAGCAGGCCCGAGGGCGGCGTGCGGGTCTGCGCGGTCGGGGCAGCGCCGGTCCGCCGCAGCACGGTCGTATGCAGGGTGCGCACGCGCAGCGCCGAGCGCAGCCGCGCGATCAGCCGGGTTGCCGGCTCGTCGGCGCCGAAGGGTAACGCGTAGGGGAGCGGGACCTCGTTGTCCGCGTTCATGCGGGCGAGCACCGGCATGAGCGGTCCGCCGCGGGTCTCGATCGCCTTGATGAGGGCATTGCCCGCGCGCCCGACCGGCCAGGCATCGGCCGCCAGCACCAGCGCCGCCGGCTGGATTTCGGCGATGGCGGCGGGGGCGTCGGCGAAGCTCGCCTCGACGATCGGGAATGCGCCGGCCTTGCCGAGCACCTCGACCAAATGGCCGCGAACCGATAGCCGCCGACGCTGACCAGGCCGGGCGGCGGCCCGGTGACCGTCACAGCGCCATCCGGGTCGACCCGGCAGGCATAGCCGCTGTCGACAAAGCCATCGGCCGAGACCTTGGGCGCGGGCAAGCCGGCATGCTCGGTGCCGGGGGGAAATGCGCATCGCGGCACCATCGGACCGGCGAACGCAACCGTGCCCTTGTCCGTGCGCCGGACTTCGGCGACGACGAAGGCACCGGGTGCATCGCGTGGCGCCGGGACCGGCCCCACCGACAGGGGGGCCGGCTGGCCGGTGGGGCCGCGCCGGCTCGCGATCACCCCGACCTCACCGAACACCGCCACATCGGTCATGCCCACCACCAGGTCACACCAGCGCGGCGCACGCGCCAGCCGTTCGGGCGCGCGCCAGACGCCGAGCACGCTCTTGACGCCATGCCCAGGGCCGAGGTGGCCAGCTTCCGCCAATGGTCCGACCAGCGCGCCCGGCACAACGACCACGTCGCTTTCCATCGCTGTGCATTGCGCGGCGAAGATCGCGGGATCGAACGGGTGGTGCAACGCGAGCGTTCCGCCGACGAGCAACCACGGCACGATCGAGGCCACGAGCCCGGCAAAGGATGATGTCGTCAACGTCGAGAGGATGACCGCATCCTGCGCCAGGCGGCCTTCGAGCATGATGGCGAGGCCGCCGGCGACCAGGGCAGCGTGGCTGCGTGCGACCGGCACCAGGCCGTCGGCGGTGACGTCAAAGGTGACGACCGCCAGATGCGCGGCTGGTCCCGGCTCGGCCGCGCGTTCGCTCTCGATCGATGGCATCGGGTCGCGCGCATCAGTGGCAAACAGGTCGTCGAGCAAGACCACGCCGTCGCGCGGTTCGGGCCCGAGGCCGCAGACGTGGCGGATCGAGAAGACTTCCGCCGCCACCTGCAAGACGAAATCGAAATGATCGGTCTCGCCGATGCGGCCGCTCACAATCATCGCCTTGGCATCGACGCTGCGCAGCGCAGCGACCATGTCGGCCTGCCGCCACAGCAGCGGCAGCGGCATCGCGATCAGGCCGGCGCGAAGCACCGCCAGGAACGCGAGCACACTTTGCACACAGTTGGCAATCTGCAGACCCACGATGGCGTCGGTGTGCAGGCTCAATTGGCGCAGCCGTGCGGCCATCGCCGACACGATGCGATCGGCCTCCGCATAGGTCAGGCTGCGGGGCGGCCCATCGGTGAAGGTTTCGCGATTGGGCGGGTCGATGAGCGCGAGTGCGTCGGGCCGCCGCGCGGTCGCACGGCAGAAAAGGTCATCGAGCGTGGCGCGACCACCGCTGCCTGGAGCAGTGCCATGGGGATCGGCGAGGATCACGGTCGTCTCACGTGTTGCGTCTCACTTGTTTCGTCTCACTTGCGCTCGCGCCACCAGGTTTCGGTCAGGTAGCCGACCAGCGAGGTCGTAGTCGGATGCGAAATCGTGGTCCAGTGCGCCACCCACTGATCGGGCAGGTGGAACAGCGGCACGACATAGTGACTGGAGAGCAGCACGCGATCGAGCGCGCGCACGGCGGCAACCAAGTCCTCGCGGCTTTCCGCCTTGAGCAGCGCCGCGATCATCTCGTCCACGGCCTTGCTCTTCACGCCCATGTAGTTGCGGGTGCCGGGAGCGTTGGCGGCGGCCGCGCCCCAATAGAACGCCTGCTCGTTGCCGGGCGAGAGCGATTGGTCCCAGCGTGCCTGGATCATGTCGAAGTCGTAGGAGAGGCGGCGGCCCTCGTACTGGACCGCATCGTTGATGCGCACGCGCGCCGTGATGCCGGCGCGGCGAAGATTGCTCGCGAAGGCAACTGCGAGCCGCTCCTCCTCGCGTGTGACCATGATCTCGAAGGAGAATGGCTGGCCAGTGCGTTTTTCAACGAGTGTGGTGCCGCGCAGCTCGTAGCCCGCGTCCTGGAACAGCTTGAGCGCGCGCTGGAGCACCGTGCGGTCGCGCCCGGAGCCGTCGGTGACCGGCGGCGACCATGTGCCCTCGAGCACGTCGGGACGAACCGCGTCCGGGAACGGGGCCAGCAACGCGCGCTCGCGCGCATCGGCGGGCCGCTTGTGAGCGGACAGCTCGGAGCCGTCGAAATAGCTCGCCGTGCGCCGGTACTGGTCGAAGAACAGGTTGTGGTTGATCCATTCGAAGTCGAACATCAGCGCGACCGCCTCGCGCACGCGGATGTCGGCGAAGGCTTGCCGGCGCGTGTTGAACACATAGAAGTAGTTTGGCTTCGGCACCCCGGTGGGGAAAGCCTCCTTGACCACGCGGCCATCGCGGACCGCCGGGAAGTCGTAGGCGGTCTGCCAGCGTCCCGGATCGTGTTCGATGCGCAGGTCGTAGAGTTCGCGCTTGAACGCTTCGAGATGCGAATTGGCGTCGCGGTAGAAGTCGAAGCGGAGCTCGTCGAAATTCCACAGTCCGCGGTTGATCGGGAGGTCGTTGCCCCAGTATTTCGGATCGCGCACCAGCGTCACGCTCTTGCCGGCGTCGACCTTGCCGACGACGTAGGGTCCGCTCCCGAGCGGCGCGCTGAGCGAGGTCTCCTCGAAAGTCTCGGGCTTGGTCGCATGCTTGGCGAGCACCGGCATGAGGCCGAGAATGAGCGGCAGCTCGCGGTCGTGACTGCCGCTGAGATCGAAGCGCACGGCCCGCTCGCCGACCGCCGCGGCCTTGGTGACCTTGGAATAGTAGGTGCGGTGGTTCGGTCGGCCTTGGTCGCGCAGCAGTTGCCACGAGAAGATCACGTCTTCGGGTGTGATCGGCGTTCCGTCGGAAAAGCGCGCCGCGGGGTTGAGGGTGAAGGTGACGTAGCTGCGCGCCGCATCGGTCTCGACCGCCTGCGCCACCAGGGCGTAGAGCGTGAAAGGCTCGTCGTAGCCGCGCGCTAGCAGGCTCTCGATCACGTATCCACGAATGGACGGCAGCGAGAGGCCTCTGACGATGAGCGGATTGAGGCTGTCGAAGGTGCCGACCACGCCCCAGACCATGCGACCGCCCTTCGGCGCGTTCGGGTTGGCGTAGGGCAGATGCGTAAAGTCGGCCGGCAGCGCCGGCTCGCCGTGCATCGCAATGCCGTGCCTGGGTTCGGCGCGCGCCGCAGCGCACGCGCAAAGGCTTATGAGCGCGATGGCTAGGCCGCTGCCGAGGAGGCGCCGCCAAACATGCCGGCACCGCGGGTCGTGGCGGAGATTCGGGAGCCTGGACATGGTGCCGTCTCGACTCAGGATTCGAGCATGGAACGGTTCCCGCGGAGTCGACAACCTTGGGCGCATGGCTATGCTTTCGAAAGCCTGCGCTGCCGCGTTATCACCAATTTTCGTCGCCGACTATGAGGCTTTATTGACAGCGGAAAGTGGGATATTACGCGGTCAGGAACGCGTCACGCTCTTGCCGTATTTGGTGCGGACACAACCTTGGGGGCGGCCCGCTCGGTTCGGCGAGATTGCTGCGAGAGCGGTCAGCAAGAGGATCAAATATGGAACATCGGATGTTGTGCGCACCGGCACGCCCGGTTGCTTGCGCATTCGTATTTGCGCTGGCGACGACGATGTTGACCGTACCGGTGGTGCTCGCCCAGACGACTCCGCCGGCGCCCAAGGCTGCCCCTGCGCCCAAGGCCAAGGCGCAGCCGAAGGCCGCGCCGGCACCAGCTCCGGCTCCGGCGGAACAGCAGCAGCAGGCGGCCGAGCCGCAGCTCATCTTCTCGCCGTGGACCAAGTTCTGCCTGAAGGGCCAGGAAGCCAACGCCAAGCAGGTCTGCTTCACCGGCAAGGACGGCCGCGTTGAATCCGGCATGCCGGTGGTCGCGGCGGTGCTGATCGAGCCGGATGGCGAACCGAAGAAGATCTTGCGCGTCACGTTGCCGCTCGGCATGTCGATCCAGCCCGGCACGCGGGTGATCGTCGACCAGGGCCAGCCGATGACCGGGCCCTATGTGATCTGCTTCCAGAACGGCTGCATGGCCGACTATGAGGCGAGCGGCGAGTTGATCGGCAAGCTGAAGAAGGGTCAGGGCCTGGTGGTGCAAGGCATCAACGGCTCGGGGCAGCCGATCAGCCTCGTGCTGCCGCTCGGCGATTTCGCCAAGGCCTATGACGGTCCGCCGACCGATCCGCAGGTCTTCGAAGCGCAGCAGAAGAAGTTGCAGGACGAGTTGCAGCGGCGCGCGGAAGAAGCCCGCAAGAAACTCGAGGGGCAGCCCAAATAGCCCCGCTCGTGCAGCGGGCGGACGGAGGTGCGCCTTGGGCGCGCCTCTTTTGCTTTCGACACTGAGAGCCGCGAGCGAGCGGGGGACGTGCCCAATGACGCATCGACACTTTGTTACCGCAGCAAAGACCGGCAGCGCGCTCGCGTGCATCGCCTTGGCGCTCGCGGTCGGATTGGCATCGCAATCGTCCGCGCAGCAACCGCCGGCGACCAAGACGCAGCAGAAGGGGACGACCCAGAAGGGCACGACGCAGAAGGGAACCGGCGGCACGACGCAGCCGCCTGCGCAACCTCAGCAGCAGGGCGAGCAGCCGAAGATCAACTTCTCGCCCTGGACCAAGGTATGCCCCAAGGGCCAGGACGCCAACGCCAAGGCGGTGTGCCTGACGGGCAAGGACGGCGCAGTCGAGACCGGCATGCCCGTGGTGGCCGCGGTCCTCATCGAGCCGGAGGGCGAGCCGAGAAAAGTCCTGCGCGTCACGCTGCCGCTCGGCATGGCGCTGCAGCCCGGCACGCGCGTCGTGATCGATCAAGGCCAGCCGATGACCGCGCCCTACGTGATCTGCGCCCCCAATGGCTGCATGGCCGACTACGAGGCCAGCGGCGAATTGATCGCCAACATGAAGAAGGGCAAGGGCCTCGCGATTCAAGGCATGAACGGATCGGGACAGCCGATCACGCTGGTCTTGCCGCTCGCCGATTTTGCCAAGGCCTACGATGGCCCGCCGACCGATCCCGAGCAATTCCGGAAGCAGCAGCACGATCGGTACGAGAACCTCCAGAAGAAGAACCCGAGCCAATAGCGGCTCGACGGTGTGCGGCGGGAGTGCTGCGCAACGCACGCTCAGCGTGATCTAGTTGAGCAGGGAATTGCGGCGCCGGTAGCTGCCGCTCTCGTCCTTCTCGAACACCTCGGCGACCTGGGGATGGCGCACCGGCTCGCCGGACGTATCGGGCAAAAGATTCTGCTCGGACACGTAGGCGATGTATTCGGTCTCCGCGTTTTCGGCGAACAGGTGATAGAACGGCTGGTCCTTGCGCGGCCGCCGGTCGGCGGGGATCGACTCGTACCACTCATCGGTATTGTTGAATTCCGGATCGATGTCGAACACCACGCCGCGGAACGGATAGAGCCGGTGGCGGACGATCTGACCGATCTGGAATTTGGCGACGCGGGTCTTGCCCATGATTCGGAGATAAACCAGGATTGCGGCCAGCGCCAGAGGGTCAGAGTCCATAGCGCGCCGCAAGCTCCGGGTCCTTGGCAGCGACCAGACAGGCGAGGTTGACGAGCACCTTGGCCTGCTTCCAAGTGGCATCGTCCTGCATCTTGCCGTCGATCATGACTGCGCCGGTGCCATCGGGCATGGCCGCGAGGATCGCCTTCGCGGCGGCGACCTCGGCGGGATCGGGCGAGAACACGCGCTTGGCAATCGGGATCTGCGAGGGGTGCAATGTCCAGGCGCCGGCGCAGCCCATCAGGAAGGCGTTGCGGAACTGCGCCTCGCAGGCCTGCGGGTCGGCGAAGTCGGCGAACGGCCCATAGAACGGCTTGATGCCGGCGGCGGCGCAGGCGTCGACCATCCTGGCGATCGTGTAGTGCCACAGGTCCTGCTGATAGCTAGCACGCTCGCCGCCGGGCGCGGCGTCGGCGAGCACCTGGTAGCCGGGATGGCCGCCGCCGACGCGCGTCGTTTTCATGCTGCGCGACGCGGCGAGGTCGGCGGGACCGAGACTCATGCCGTGCATGCGCGGCGAGGCGGTCGCGATCGCTTCGACGTTGTTCACGCCTTCTGCCGTTTCCAGGATAGCGTGGATGAGGATCGGCTTGCTGATGCCGTGACGGGCTTCGAGCTGCGCCAGCAGCTGGTCGAGGTAGTGGATGTCCCAGGCGCCGTCGACCTTCGGCAGCATGATGACGTCGAGCTTCTGGCCGACGGCGCCGACGATCGCGGTGAGGTCGTCGAGCACCCAGGGCGACGCGAGCGCGTTGATGCGCGTCCACAGGCCGGTCGCGCCAAAATCGCTCGCCGTCGCCATGGCGATGAAACCGGTGCGCGCCAGCGCCTTGGCTTCGGCGGGGACCGCGTCTTCGAGATTGCCGAGGACCACGTCGACCTCCGCGATAAGCGCCGGCACCTTGGCGCGGATCGCTTCGACGTGTGGCGGCACGAAATGGATCATGCGCTCGAGCCGGACCGGCAGTTCCTGCAGCGGCGCGGGCGCACCGATGGCGAGCGGTTTGAAGAACTGGCGCGGGTGCTTCATGCGGGGCTCGGTGCGGTCCTCGATGCCGCAGTTTAGCCGGCTCTCACTTGTGAGAAAGAGGGTAGCCGGTAAGATGCGCTGCGGAGACATGACATGAACCGACGCGAACTTGTTGGAAATGGCCTCGCCTCGCTGGCGGCTTTGAGCCCGCTGGCGGCGTCCGCGCAGGGCCGCTATCCCGACCGGCCGATCAAGCTGATCGTGCCGTTCGCGCCCGGTGGCGCGACCGACGTGGTCGGCCGCCTGTGGGGCGAGAAGATGAAGGCCTTGCTCGGTACCGTGGTGATCGAGAACAAGGCGAGCGGCGGCGGCGCGCCCGGCACCACCGAGGTCGCGCGCGCACAGCCGGACGGCTACACGCTTCTGTTTGGCAACACCAGCACGCAGGTGCTGCTGCCGGTGCTGATGCCCAAGCCGCCCTACGACCCGGTCAAGGACTTCACCTCGATCTATATCCTGTGCGTGGCGCCGACCGTGATCGTGGTGCACGAGTCGGTGCCGGCGCGCTCGTTGCGCGAGCTGATCGCCTACGCCAAGGCCAACCCAGGCAAGCTGTCCTACGGCTCGGCCGGCGCCGGCACGCTCACCAACCTCGCGGGCGAGCTGTTCAAGCAGCTGATCGGCGCGCCCGACATCGTGCACATTCCCTACAAGGGCTCGGCGCCGGGCGTCGCCGACCTGGCCGCGGGCCATATCCCGATGATGACGCCGAACATCGGCGGGCCGCTGCTCGATTTCCATCGGGCCGGCAAGCTGCGCATCCTCGCAGTCGCGCACGACACGCGGCTCAGCGTGGCGCCGGACATCCCGACCGCGACCGAAGCCGGGCTGCCTGGCATGGTCGCCTCGAACTTCAACGGGCTGTTCGCGCCGGCGGGCGCGCCGAAGCCGGTCATCGACCTGTTGGCGGAGGGAACGCGCAAGGTGATGGCCGACGCCGAATTCAAGAAGATCCTGGCGACCTCGGGATTCGAGCCGACCGCCGAGTCGGGGCCCGAGCAGGCGCAGCGGCTGGTCAACGACGAGCTCGCCCGTTGGACGCCGATCATGAAGGCGACCAACTTCAAGCTGGAGTAACCGACCTCCTTGCTCTGCACGTGGTCTGGCGCTCGCGCTGTCCATAACCAACGGAGATGATGGGTGCCTGGAAATAATGTCCTCGTGGTCGAGGACGATCCCTTCCTGCGCGTGGTCGGCATCCTGCTCGACCCGACCACGTCGGCGGAGCGAATTGCGGCCTTTGCCGACTTCTTCGCCCACGATGAGCCGGATTTCGCGGGCTACGTGCGGCGTGTGCGCGACCGCGTCGGCGCGCTGTTTCCCGCGCGGGTGCGGATCGTCGAGACGCAGGAGGAGCTGCGCGCCGCCTTGCCGGGCAGCCGGGCGCTGGTCGTCGAGGGGCTGCGGGTGGGAGCGGAAGAGCTCGCCGCCGGCGCCAATCTCGTGGTTGTGCAGAAATTCGGCGCGCTGCCGCGCAATATTGACCGCGCGGCGTGCGAGACGCGGGGCGTGAAGGTCCGCACCATCCGCCGCCGCGTCAATTGCGCCTGCGCCGAGATGGCGTTCACGCTGATGCTGATCCTCGCCAAGACGCTCAACCGGGTGATGGGCCGGATCAGCGTCGAGCAGCTCGCCGAGGCGGGCTACGTCTACAAGCCGTTCGACCGCCGCCACACGCCTAATTCCAACTGGCCGCGCATCCCCGGCGTGCGCGTCCTCTACGAGTCGACGGTCGGCATCATCGGGCTCGGCGAGATCGGCTATGAGGCCGCGCTGCGGGCGCACGCGTTCGGCATGCGCACGCTCTATCACCAGCGCTCGCGGCTGCCAGAGGCGGAGGAGCGGGCGCTGAATGCTGCCTATGTTCCACTCGAGAAGCTGCTCGCCGAAAGCGACTGGGTGCTGCCGATCCTGCCCAGCTCGCCCGCGACGCGCGGGCTGATCGGCCGCACGCAACTCGCGCAGATGAAGCCGGGCGCGATGCTGGTCAACATTTCGCGCGCCGACGTGGTCGACCGCGCTGCGCTGATCGCGGCGCTGCGATCGAAGCGGCTCGGCGGCTTCGCGCTCGATCCGCTCTACGAGGCGCCGGGGAAGAGCGACGACGAGCTCTTGACCTTCCCCAACGTCGTCATCAGTCCGCACCTCGCCGCGCAGCCGCGCTTCAATGCGCTCAGTGATCTCTCCGATCTCTGCGCCGGGGTGGCGAAGGCGCTGGCGTAGCACGACGCTACTGCACCGTCACGTTGGCTTCCTTGATGACGTTGCCCCAGAGCTGGGTCTCATCGGCGAAGAACGCGGTGGCGTCGGCCGGCGTCCCGATCATGGCGTCGAGCCGCAGCTCGCGCAGCTTCGCGCCCACGTCCTGGCGCTGCAGGATCTCGACATCTCGACCACGTCGCGGTTGATCCGCCCGGCGAGCGCCGCCGGCAGGTTGGGCGGGCCGACTATCGCGAACCAGGTGATCGAGCGGAAGCCCGGGAAGCCCGATTCCGCGATGGTCGGAATGTCTGGGAGCGCGGGCGCGCGTTCCGGCCCGGCCACCGCCATGATGCGGATCTTGTCGCCCTGGTGCAGCGGCACCGAGGTCGTGAGCGTGTCGAAGAACATGTCGATGTGGCCGGCGATCAGGTCATTGAGCGCGGGCGCCGAGCCGCGATAGGGCACGTGCACCATCTTGATGGCGCCGCGGACCTCGAGCTGCGCGCCGGAGAGATGCGCGGTCGAGCCGGCGCCCTGCGAGCCATAGGTGAGCTTGCCCTGGTTGGCTTTGCCGAAGGCGACAAGCTCCTGGACGGTGCGCGCCGGCAAGCCTTTGCGCACCGCCAGCACGTTGGCGATCTTGGCGAGCAGCGAGACCGGCGTGAACGCGCTCGGCTGGTAGCCGATCTCCTTGTAGAGCAGGTGCGCGACGGTGAGCGGGAGCGGCGGGCTCACCAGCAAGGTGTAACCGTCCGGCTGTGCGCGCGCGACCTGGTCGGCGCCGGCGTTGAGGCCGCGGGCGTTGTTCTCGACGATGACCGGCTTGCCCCATTTCTGGTTGAGCTGCTCGGCGACGATGCGCGCCAGTGCATCGGTGGTCGAGCCGGCGGGCGAGGGCACGACGATGGTGACGCGGCTGGCCGGATAGGCGTCCTGGGCCGCGAGCGGGGCAACGCCGGTCAGCGCCGTCGCCAGCGCAACGCACATGGGCAGCAGCAATTTTCGCATCATCATGTCCTTCACGGCGTCTTTCGTCACTGCATCGGGATGTTCGCCGCCCGAATGACCTTGCCCCAGAGCTCGGCTTCCTCGGCGAAGAACGCCGCCGACTGCGACGGCGACTTGATCACCGGCTCCATCTGGATTGCGCGCACGCGCTCGACCACCTCGGCCCGGCCAAGAATTTCGCCGACGTCGCGGTTGATCCGCTCGACCAGCGC
>WNGB01010146.1_pt1 | contig 13114 bp, 13 predicted proteins | sample 5400681 | NCBI WGS metagenome assembly WNGB01 (sample SAMN13153367, study PRJNA577476) | soil metagenome | isolation source: 115 cm soil or saprolite under grassland replicate 2 | place: USA:California | collected 2016-06-15 | reverse complement strand
TCGCCGCTGGCCTGTGCTCGGCCGGACTGCTGGCGACCGCCGGCTGCGGCATCTTCGACCAGCCTGCAGACCTGCAGGTGTACTCGGCCCGCCACTACGGCTCGGAGGAGGTCTTCAAGGAGTTCACCGAGGAGACCGGCATCTCCGTCGACTTCCTGGGCGGGGAGAACGCCGAGCTGCTCGAGCGGATCAAGGCCGAGGGCAAGGACTCGCCCGCCGACGTCTACCTCACCGTCGACGCGGGCAACCTCTGGAACGCCGCCGAGCAGGGGATGCTCGCGCCCGTCGAGAGCAGCACCCTGGACACCGCCGTACCCCAGCAGTACCGCGACCCGCAGGACCGCTGGTTCGGGCTCGTGCTGCGGGCCCGAACGGTGCTCTACAACCCCGACAACGTGCAGCCCTCGGAGCTCGACGCCAAGGAGACGTACGCCGGCCTCGCCGATCCGAAGTGGAAGGGCCGGATCTGCATGCGCGACGAGAGCGAGGCCTACCAGGTGTCGCTGGTCGCCTCGCTGATCAACCTGTACGGCGAGGACCGCACGCTGGAGATCGTCAAGGGCTGGGTCGCCAACGACGTCCAGATCATGGCCAACGACGTACTCCTGATCGAGGCCGTCGACGCCGGCACCTGCGACGTCGCGCTGATCAACCACTACTACCTGGCCCGCGAGCTGCAGGACCACCCCGACCTCAACGTCAAGCTCTACTGGGCCTCCCAGGAGGGTGCCGGCACCCACGTGAACATCTCCGGCGCGGGCGTGGTCGCCACCAGCGACAACAAGGCGCAGGCCCAGGAGCTCATCGAGTGGCTGGCCACCAAGGGCCAGACCGCGTTGATGGAGGGCAACCACGAGTACCCCGTCAACCCCGACGTGCAGCCCGACGAGATCGCCGCGTCGTTCGGCACCTTCAAGCCGATGACGCTGGACGCCGAGGCGTACGGCGCGGACAACGCCAAGGCCCTCGAACTGCTGCAGGAGGCGGGCTACCAGTAGGTCGCCGTACCCTCCATGACCCAACCCGCCGGCCCCGCCGCCACACTCGCCACCCTCGCCCCGATCCGGGCCCGCCGCCCCGTCGCGCGCGGCCGGACCGGGTGGTCGGCGTTCGTCATCGTGGTCGCGGTGCTGGTCGCCGCGCCGGTGCTGGCCGTGCTGGCCGACGTGAGCAGCGGCGCGTTCGGCACGCTGCCGGCCAACCTCGGCGACATGGTGGTCACGACGCTGCTGCTGATGCTCGGCGTGGGCGCCGGCACGCTGGTGCTCGGGGTCGGCCTGGCCTGGCTGGTGACGGCGTACGACTTCTGGGGCCGTGGCGTCATGGTCTGGCTGCTGGTGCTGCCGCTGGCGATGCCGGCGTACATCCTCGGCTTCGTCTTCCTCTCCACCTTCGACGCGGCCGGGCCGGTGCAGCAGTGGCTCCGCTCGAACACCGGCTCCGGCTTCGAGCTGCACCTGGCCTCGCTGCCGGGTTGCATCGTGGTGATGTCGCTGACGCTCTATCCCTACGTCTACCTGATGGCGCGGGCGGCGTTCGCCGAGCAGGCCCCCACGACGTACGACGCGGCGCGGACCCTCGGCGCGAGCCGCGCGCGGGCGTTCTTCCGGGTGCTGCTGCCGCTGGCCCGGCCGTCCCTGGCCGCCGGGCTCGCGCTGGTGCTGATGGAGGTGCTGACCGACTTCGCGACCGTGCAGTACTTCGGCGTGCAGACCGTCTCCGTCGGCGTCTACCTGGTCTGGAAGGGGTCCTACGACTTCGCCTCGGCCGCCCAGCTGGCGTCGCTGGTGATGCTGTTCGCGGTGGCGGTGCTGGCCGGCGAGCGGCTGATGCGCGGGCGGGCCCGGTTCACCCAGCGCGGTGGCCGGGGGACCGGCCTGCAGCCCGAGCGGCTGGGGCTCGGCCGCGGTCTGCTCGCGCTGCTCGCCTGCCTGGCCGCGCTCTCGGCCAGCGTGTTCGTGCCGGTCGGACGGCTGGCCGGGTGGGCGCTCGAGCCGACCGCCGCGCGCGGCCAGAACGCGCTCGGCACCGACTTCCTGCAGGCCCTGGTCAACTCGCTCGTGGTGGCCGCGATCGCGTCCGCCAGCTGCGTCGCGCTGGCGCTGCTGATCGGGCACGCGCTCCGGCTCGGCGGTGGTCGCGTGGTGCGGGCAGCGGCCCAGCTGACCACCTTCGGGTACGCCGTGCCCGGTGCGGTGATCGGCATCGGCACCCTCCTGCTCTTCAAGTACGCCGACGACGGGCTGAAGGCGATCGGCGTACCCGGCGGCACCGGGCTCGTGGTCACCGGGTCGGTGGCCTGCATCCTGTTCGCGTACGCCGTCCGGTTCCTCGGGCCGGCGTACCAGGCGGTCGACGCGTCGTACGCCAAGCTCTCCGCGTCGGTGACCCAGAGCGCGATGAGCCTGGGCGCGGGACCGTTCCGGGTGCTGCGCCGGGTGCACGCGCCGCTGGTCCGGCCGGGGGTCGCGGTCGCGGTGGTGCTGGTGGCGATCGACGCGATCAAGGAGCTGCCCCTGGTGCTGTTCCTGCGCCCTATCAACTTCATTACGGTGTCGGTGTGGGTCTGGCAGCTGGCGAAGGAGAACCTGTGGGGCCTGGCGGCGTTGCCAGCGCTGATCATCGTGGCACTGGCGGTGATCCCGGTGTTCCTGCTGTTCCGCCAGGTGCGGGCCGCCGACCGCGCCGTACGACGTCCGGACCGGCTGTCGGACCGGCTGTCGGGCCGGGAGGCGCGCCCATGAGCAATCCAGCGGTCGTCTTCGACGGCGTCTCCAAGTCGTACGGCGCCGTGGTCGCGGCGAAGTCACTCGACCTGACCGTCGACACCGGCGAGATCGTCACGGTGATCGGCCCGTCGGGCTGCGGCAAGTCGACCGCGCTGCGGCTGATCGCCGGCCTCGAGCGGCCCGACACCGGGCGGATCCGGATCGCCGACGACGTGGTCGCCGACGGCGCGCGCTTCGTGCAGCCGGAGAAGCGCCGGGTCGGGCTGGTCTTCCAGGACCACGCGCTGTTCCCGCACCTCACCGTCGCCCGCAACGTCGCCTTCGGCATCCACCGGCTGCCCCGCGCCGAGCGGGACGCGCGGGTGCGTGAGGTGCTCGACCTGGTCCGGCTGGGTCACCTGGCCGGTCGCTATCCGCACGAGCTGTCCGGTGGCGAGCAGCAGCGGGTGGCACTGGCCCGCGCGCTGGCGCCGCGCCCGGCCGTCGTACTCCTGGACGAGCCGTTCTCCTCGCTCGACGAGAACCTCCGCGCCCAGGTGCGGGCCGAGGTCGTCGGCATTCTGCGCGAGACCGGCACGACCGCGGTGCTGGTCACCCACGACCAGACCGAGGCGCTGTCGATCGGCGACCGGGTGGTGGTCATGCGCGACGGCGAGATCGAGCAGGTCGGCACGCCGCAGGAGGTCTTCGAGCGACCGGCGACCCGGTTCGTGGCGTCGTTCATGGGTGACGCGGACTTCCTGCGGGCGCACGTGCACCACGCGCTGCTGACGTGTGAGATCGGCGTGGTCTCGACGGTCCCGGGCTGGGGCGAGGTGGACGCCGACGTGGACGTCGTACTCAGGCCGCACGAGGTGGCCCTGGTCGCCCCGATCACGAGCGCTCAGAAGGTCGCGGAGGTGACCGCGGTCGAGTACCACGGCGCCTTCGTACTGCACACGGTCCGGCTGCCCTCCGGGCAGACGCTGCGGTCGTGGCAGCCGCACTCGGTGCGGCACCCGGTCGGCTCGCCCGTGGTGGTCTCGGTCGTCCCGGGGATCACGCCGACCCTGCTGGTCGGCGACACCGCGGTGAAAGAACCCCTGGGCTGAGCCTGCCGAGCTACGTGTCGATGAGCAGGTCGCTCAGCGGATGACGACCAGCCCGTCTATCCGGACCGGCTTGCCGCTGCTGAGCACCTTCAGCCGCACGGTGCCGCTCTTCGCGCTCGCGAAGGCGGGGAGCAGCAGCACCTGCTTGTGACGCGTGGTGGTCGAGGACAGCCCGACCGTGCCGACCTTGACCGAGCCGACGTACACCCCGACCGTGCCGCAGCCCGCGCACTTCGTGGCCACGATGCCCAGGCGCCGTGCCGTGACGCCCTTCTTGCTCAGCACCGAACCGAGGGGCTTCGCCGAGGTCCGCGTGCCCTTGTAGAACGCCGAGCCGGTCCTGCGGGTCCACCCGGTCGACCGGTCCAGGCCGCGGTCGTCGAGGGGAGCGCTCGTGCAGCGCTGGTTGAAGGTCCTCTCGTTGGCCGCGTTGTCGTAGGCGACCGCCGTGAAGCAGTACGTCGACCCGGGCAGGGGGTCGGGCGGGATCGGCAGACTCGACTGTGTGCTCGACGGCAACCTCCTGCAGGCGTGTTCGACCAACCCCACCTTCTCCGGGCTGAGCGAGGGTGACCACACCCTCGACGTGATCGCCCTGGACAAGGCCGGCAACCAGACCGCCGTTCACAAGGCGTGGACCGTGGACATCACGAAGCCGGCGGTCACGCTGACGGCGCCGACCTCGCTCGTGACGCTGACCAGCACCGCGACGGTGTCGTGGACGGGCAGCGACGCCGACGGGATCCACTCCTGCTGGTGATCACGACCTCGGGCACGGCGGCGTACGTCGGGGTGGGCAGGCTGAGCGCGGCGGCGACGAGGGCGAGGGCCCCGGCGCAGGCGAGACGGCGTACAGACACGAAGGCCCCCGAAGTAAGAAAGGAGTCGCCATCCCAAGTCCGCTAGGTTCGCTCTCGATGTCGATTCCCATGATCACCCCAGCACCAGAAGCCGACGCCGCCCGCCGGGCCGGCCTGCGGCGGATGCGGTCGCTGGCGGTCTCCCTGCTGCTCTTCGCCGCTTTCGTGTACGTCGTCACGCTGGGCAGCCACGGGTTCCTCGGCTTCGTCAACGCCGGGGCGGAGGCCTCGATGGTGGGTGCGATGGCGGACTGGTTCGCCGTCACCGCGCTGTTCAAGCACCCGCTCGGCCTGCCGATCCCGCACACCGCCCTGATTCCCAAGCGCAAGGACGAGCTCGGCAAGGGCTTGGAGGAGTTCGTCGGCGAGAACTTCATGCACGAGCAGATCATCCGCGACCGGGTCTCCCTGGCGGACATCTCGATGCGGGCCGGCACCTGGGCCTCCGACCCGGCCAACGCGCGCCGAGTCGTCGACGAGGTCACCGAGCTGGCCGTCATCGGGCTCTCGAAGGTGCGCGACGACCACGTCGTGGAGCTGGTCGAGCAGCTGCTGGTGCCGCGGTTCCGCGAGGAGCCGGTGGCGCCGATCATCGGCACCTTCCTGCTCGAGGCCGTGCGCGACGACCTCCACCACGGTGTCGTCGACCTGGCGTTGGAGGAGCTTCAGCGCTGGCTCGAGGCAAACGAGGAGACCTTCTCCGAGGTGCTCTCCGAGCGCGCGCCCTGGTGGGCGCCGGCGCGCCTCAACGAGGCCGTCACCCACCGGCTGCACGCCGAGTCGATCCGCTGGCTCGACGACATCCGGCGCGACCCGCGCCACCACGCCCGTGAGGCGCTGGACTCGATGCTGGCCCAGCTGGCTCGCGACCTGCTCACCGACCCCGACACCCAGGCCCGTGCCGAACGCCTCAAGGAGCGGGTCCTCGATCACCCGCAGGTGACCGCGACCGCGGTGTCGCTGTGGAAGGCGTTCCGCAACGCGCTGCTCGCCGGCCTCCGCGACGAGAAAGGGCCGGTCCGGGACCGCTTCACCGCCGAGGTGCAGGCGTTCGCGAAGCGGCTCACGGAGGACCCGACTCTGAGGGAGCGGTTGGACGGGCTGGCCGCCGATCTCGCGGTCTTCGCCGTGTCGCGGTACGGCGCCGAGGTGACCGCGGTCATCACCCACACGATCGAGCGCTGGGACGGCAAGGAAGCCGCCCGGCGGATCGAGCTGCACGTGGGTCGAGACCTGCAGTTCATCCGGATCAACGGCACGATCGTCGGCGGCCTCGTCGGCGTACTCATCCATGCGACCTCGGTGGTGATCCGATGACCGTCTACATCCGCGACGAGTCGATCCGGCTCGGTCAGTTCCTCAAGCTCGCCGACCTGGTCGACACCGGCGCCGACGCCAAGCCCCTGCTCGCCTCGGGCGTCGTACTCGTCAACGGTGCTGTCGAGACCCGCCGCGGCCGCCAGCTCGTCCCCGGCGATGTCGTCACCGTCCACGACCGCTCGGTGCAGGTTGCGCGAGCGGCGGGGTAGTCCGTGACGAACCTGTCATCGACACGCCGTCAGGGATAGCAGGAACGTCACGGACTACCCCGACGACGTCCGCATTACCTCAGGAAACGCCCATCAGGTCGCAGACGAAGACGAGGGTCTCGCCGGGCTTGATGACGCCACCGGCACCACGGTCGCCGTACGCGAGGTGGGGCGGGATGACGAGCTGGCGGCGGCCGCCGACCTTCATGCCCTGGATGCCCTGGTCCCAGCCGGAGATGACCTGCCCGACGCCGAGGCGGAACTGCAGCGGCGCGCCCCGGTTGTACGACGCGTCGAACTCCTCGCCCGTCGAGTGGGCCACGCCGACGTAGTGCACCGAGACCGTCGAGCCGGGCCCGGCTTCGGGGCCGTCACCTTCGGTGAGGTCGGTGATGACGAGGTCGGTGGGCGGTTCGGGGTCGACAAAGTCGATCTCAGGCTTCTCCATGGTGTCCGACTATCTCACGACCGAGTCCGCGGGCCGCTCCAGGCACTCGCCCGGGCCGACCGGCGTGGCCGCCGGGCCGGACCCGACCACGTCGCGGGCCCGGAACCGGCCGAGGTTCCATTCGAGCCAGTCGTCGGTGCCGATCGACGCCTCGGGGAGGGCGCAGCGACGCTCGTCGGCCGGCAGCGCGGCCAGTGTGGGCAGCGCGTCGGCGGAGAGGCCGCGCAGGTAGGCCCAGTCGACGCGGCCGGTGTCGTGGAAGCGGTCGATGTTCTGCGTCGCGATCCAGGCATCGGGGTTGAGCGCGGCCAGCCCGACCAGCAGGGTCGCGCCGCTGAGCAGGGCGAGCCGCGCCAGCCAGCCGGTCCGCCGGATCAGGCCGGCGACCATCACGGCCACCACCAGCAGTCCCAGCCAACCCTCGAACACGTCGACGAGCAGGCGCAACCGGGTGAAGCCGTAGGCCTGCTGGTAGACGTGCATCCGGTAGAGCGCCGACGCCACCACCACCAGGGTCATCGCGCAGAGCAGGCCCAGCGACCCGCGGATCCAGGCCCGGTCCCGCGGGGTCTCCCGCGACGCCTTGCGCGCGGCCGCCCAGACGACCAGCAGCGTCAGCGCGGTCGCGAAGGTGAGCTGGCCGAAGCCCTGGTGGACGTAGTCGGCGTAGGTCACGCCGGTGGTGCGCTCGAGGTAGTCGTGGCCGCCGAAGATCACCGTCGCCTGGGCGATCAGGAAGAGTGCGAACACGCCGTCGATCAGCAGCACCGGCGCCAGCCACTCGAACCGGTGGGTCAACGGTCGCGCCCCGGTCAAGGCCGGCTCCACGCGAGGCGGGTTGAGGCCGACGTACGCCGCCGCCAGCACCACTCCGCCGACCGCCACCGTGACGAACGCGCGCAGCACGAACGAGTCCACGTCGAGATCGGGGAAGACCGCCGACGCCCACTCGGCGAACAGCGCGTCGGCCGAGGCGAAGAGCAGGGTGAAGACGCCGACGCCGAGTAGCGACCACAGCGCGGTGCGCAGCATCGCCGGCCCGTTGCCGAGTCCGGTCAGGACCCGCAGGCTGCGGCCCAGCCACGGCAGGCCGCGCAGCCCGGCCAACGGCCAGGCCACCCCGGCGAGCACGAAAGCCGGCAGCGACCGCCCGCAGACCAGCCCCACCACGCAGACCGCGGCCCCGGTGAAGAGACAGAGGGCGACGAGCCAGTCCGCGTCGCGCAGCATCGTCACCGACGCGAGCAGCACGCACAGCCCGGCGCAGGCGAGCGTGAACGGGTCGCGCCGATGGCGGCCGCTCCACAGCACGGCGGCTCCCGCCGCCAGGAGTACGACGAAGGTCCCGACCCCGACCTCGCGGAACGGAAGCACCACCCCGGCCAGCACGCCGACCGCGAGGCTGGCCAGCAGCACCCGCACGTTGCCGGGCAGGCTGTCCTCCGGCCAGAAGCTCCCGAAGAGCAGGTCGAGCCCGGACTGCTGCGGCACCGCCGACCCCGCGGGTCCTGGCGTGAGGGGCGGCGCCGACCCGGCGCCGTCGGTCTGATGCTGAGCGGGAGGACTCGGGACAGGCACGGCTGGCTCCTTGCTGCTGGATGCGGTGGATGGGCTGGGCGGGGTGGCCGGCAACGCGCCCGGTACGTCGGTCGGTGCGGGCCGGGCCCGCCGGGGCTGGAGGGGCAGGTCGACGCGTACGCACGCTCCCGAGCCGCCCGGCGCCGGGTCGACGAAGCGGATCACGCCGTCGTGCAGGTCGGTGACCCAGCGGGCGATGGCCAGGCCGAGCCCCGTGCCGCCCCCGCCCTCGGAGTCGGTGAGCGTGCCGAAGCGCTCGAAGACCCGCTCACGGTCCGTCGGGGAGATGCCGGGGCCCTGGTCGCCGATCTCGAGCCGCCACTCGCCGGTGCCGCCGGTGGCCGACACCGTGATCACCCCGCCGGCGGGGCTGTGTCGCGACGCGTTGTCGAGCAGGTTGGCGACCAGCTGGCGCAGCCGGGCCGGGTCGCCCTGGGCGGTGAGGTCGGCCGGCTCCACGCGGACGTCGTACCCCACCTCTCGGCCGGTCACCCGGGCCTCGGCCACCGCGCCTTCGAGCAAAGGGCCGACCGGCACGGCCTCCCGCGCCAGCGGTGCCTTCCCGGCATCAACGCGGGAAAGGTCGAGCAGGTCGGTGACCAGGGCGCCGAGCCGCTCCGCCTGCTCCAGCGCGGCGCGCAGCGAGGCCGGGTCGGGCTGCGCAACGCCGTCCACGAGGTTCTCGAGTACGGCGGTCAGCGCCGTCAGCGGGGTCCGCAGCTCATGACTGACGTTGGCCACCAGCTCGCGGCGCTGCCGGTCGACGGTCGCCAGGTCCTCGGCCATCCGGTTGAACGCCCGCGCCAGCTCGCCCACCTCGTCCGACGAGCTCGCGTTGACCCGCCCCGAATAGTCGCCGCGCGCCATCTGCCGGGCCGCCGCGGTCATCTGCCGCAGCGGCGACGTCATCCCGACCGCCAGCAGCTGCGTGACGCCGAGCGCCACCAGGATGGTCACCGGGATGCCGAGCCAGGCGGGTACGCCGCCGCCCGAGCCGATCGTCGCCAGCACCGAGGCCAGCGCGACGCTGACGGCGACCAGCAGCCCGAGCTTGACCTTGATCGAGCGCACCTGGTCGAGCGGCGACGGCGTACTCATGGGATCAGCTCCAGCGCGTAGCCGACCCCGTGCACCGTGCGCACCAGCTCGGCCCCGATCTTTGCGCGCAGCGCCTTCACGTGACTGTCGACCGTGCGGGTGCCGGAGGCACCCGGCCATCCCCAGACGTCGGCGAGCAGCCGCTCCCGAGTGAGTACGACGCCGGGCGCGGCGGCCAGGCAGACCAGCAGGTCGAACTCGGTCGGTGTCAGCCGGACCTCCTCACCGTCGGTCCAGACCCGCCGCGCCCCGGGGTCGATGCGCAGACTGCCCAGCGTGAGTGGGTCCCGCAACCGGGTGGCCAGCTCGGCGGCGCGGTCGACCCGTCGGAGCAGGGCGCCGACCCGGGCCACCAGCTCGTTCATCCGGAACGGCTTGGTGAGGTAGTCGTCGGCCCCCACGCCCAGCCCGACCAGGATGTCGGCCTCGTCGTCGCGGGCGGTCAGCATCAGCACCGGCACCGGCCGGTCCGCCTGGATCCGGCGGCAGACCTCGTGACCGTTGTAGCCCGGCAGCATCACGTCGAGCAGCACCAGGTCGGGAGCAGTCTCCGCGAACCTGGCGACCGCCCCCGGACCGTCCCAGGTCTGTACGACGTCGTACCCCTCGGCCGTCAGCCGGTCGGCGATCGCCTGGTTGATGACCGGCTCGTCCTCGACGATGAGGACCTTGCGGGTCGGCGTGCTCTCGGGCATGCTCCGAGACTAGGAGCGCGAGCGGCCGGAACGTGAGGACGACTCGTGAAGGTTCTGTGCAGAAGCCTGGACGCGTCTCCCTATCCCATGACCTGCTGCGCGACGCCCCGCACGCACCCTGGCTGCGTTGTCGTCGGTCGACGATGCTGACGCATCGCCTCCCTCCTCCTTGCCAGCGCACGCACGGGACGCCGCTCGCGACGGCCGGAGGATAGGGAGACACGCCCCTACGTCTGGTGGAGGTAGCGGTCGAGCTGGTCGCGCTCGAACTCGAGCTCGCCGATCCGGCTCTTCACCACGTCACCGATGCTGATGATGCCGGTCAGCCGCCCGTCGGTGAGGATCGGGACGTGCCGGATGCGCTTCTCGGTCATCACCAGCATCAGCTGGTTGACCTCGTGACCGCCCTCGGCGGTGTGCACCTGGCTGGTCATGATCGACCCGACCGGCCGCTCGAGGAGCGCCTCGTCGTCGCGCAGCCGCCGCACGATGTCGCGCTCGGAGACGATGCCCTCGACCGAGGCACCGTCGGAGCTGACCACCAGGGCGCCCATGTTGTGCTCGGACAGGGCGGCTATCAGCTCACGCACCGTGGCGTCTGGCGAGATGGTGACAACGTCCTGGCTCGGCTTGGACCTGAGCACGTCGTTGATGCGCATGGGGGCCTCCTCCGGGTCTCAGCCGTCACGCTAGTGCCGTGCGGCTCCCTTTGAACAGAGGTCGACCGGCCCGTGGGCACGTCGGCTAACCGAGCGGCGGCCCGTCGTCCGCCGGCGTACGACGTCGCGACCGCAGGTCGGCCACCGACCCGCCCACCGGCCGTGGGTCGTCCGGGTCGTCGGGACCGTCGGCGGGCGAGCCCAGGAACGACAGCGCCGCCTCGTGCAGGTGCCCGTTGCTGGCCAGGGCGTTGCCACCGAACGGCCCCGGAGCGCCGTCGAGCGAGGTGAACTGACCGCCCGCCTCGCGTACGACGATGTCGAGCGCGGCCATGTCGTACACCTCCAGCTCGGGCTCCGCGGCCAGGTCGACCGCACCCTCGGCGACGAGCATGTAGGACCAGAAGTCGCCGTACGCACGGGTGCGCCAGCACCGCCTCGACAGCGCCTGGAAGTCGTCGAGGCGGCCGCGCTGTTCCCAGCCGCCGAGGGAGGAGTAGGAGAGCGAGGCGTCCTCGACACGGCGTACGTCGGATACCTGGCATTGCGTCGCCTTGAGCAGCGAGCGGCCGGTCCACGCGCCGTTGCCCACCGACGCCCACCAGCGCCGCTGCAGCTGTGGCGCCGAGACGACGCCGAGCACAACCTCATCGTCGACCACCAGCGCGATCAGGGTGGCCCAGACCGGCACACCGCGGACGAAGTTCTTGGTGCCGTCGACCGGGTCGATCACCCAGCGCCGCTGGCTGTGCCCGGTCGAGCCCTGCTCCTCGCCCGTGACGGCGTCGCGGGACCGCACCCGCGAGAGAGTACGCCGGATCGACTCCTCGACCGCCTTGTCGGCGTCGGTGACCGGGGTGAGGTCCGGCTTGCTCATCACGTGCAGGTCGAGGGCCTTGAACCGAGCCTGGGTGAGCGAGTCCGCGTCGTCGGCCAGGACGTGCGCGAGCCGCAGGTCGTCGGTGTAGTCGGTGGGCATGGTTCACAGGTTAGGGGTAGGACCGGGCTGGCCGGGCGTTGGTTCATCAAGGTATGCAGACGAACCGGAAGTTCCCACGGCATGTGGACCGTGGGAAGCGGCGGCTGGTCTGCATACCTTGATGAACCGCCCGCCGCGGTGAAGTGGGTCGCGTCCAAATCCCCCGCGGCCCGCGTAGCGTATGACCGTCATGGAGTTCAACGGTCTGCCCCTGCACCCGCTCGTGGTCCACACGGCGGTGATCTTCGGCCCGCTGGCCGCGTTGACCGCGCTGGCGTACGCCGCCCTGCCGCGCTGGCGCGACCGGCTCCGGTGGCCCATGCTCGGGATGGTGCTCCTCGGCTCGGGCGCGATCCTGGCCGCCTACTTCACCGGCACCAGCTTCTTGAACTCCCGGCCGGAGCTGAAGGCGCTCGACTCGGTCCAGCTGCACCGCTCGCGCGCGCTCAAGCTGACCTGGGTGACCGTCGGCTTCGCCGTTGTCGGCGTCGTTGCCGCCTGGCTGCACGGTCGCGACGGTGTGATCCGGCTGGCGCTGAACGCGCTGCTGGGCGCGGTCGCGATCGGCGTACTCGTGCTCGCGGCGCTCACCGGTGACGCGGGCGCCCGCGCCGTCTGGGGCTGATCACTCCTCGCCGAGGTGCGGGTCGCCGAGCAGGAACTGAGTCATCGGCCCCTGGTGGCTGCGGTCGTGCACCCGCACGGGCTCGGGGATCATCCGGCCCTCTGTGGTGTCCCAGAACCGGTCGACCTGACGGCAGACGCCGCGCGCCAGCCGGCCCGGGATGCCCAGATGCGGCACGTAGGGGTGTGGCCGGGTCGGGGCGCGCTGCTCGGCCCGGTAGAGCCGGTCGACGAGCTCACCGTGCTCGGCCTCGTCGAGGTGTTCGGAGAGGTCGGCGACCAGCTGGCGTTCGAGCTCGAGGGTGTCGGCCAGCTCGCGTCGTACCTCCGTCCAGATCTCGGGGCAGGGGCGCGTGACGGCGTACACGCTGCCGTAGAGCTTGGCCTTGGTCGCGGCCAGCGCGACCTCCAGGCGTTTGCACTGGTGGGCCCACTCGTGGACCCGGTGCGGGCCGTCCGGCAGCCGCCGGCGCACGACGGGAATGAGTACGGCGTGCACCGAGGCCAGATGTCGACTCGCACTGGCCAGGAAGGTGTCGGTCGCGGGGTAGTGCTCGCGGGGGCTGGCCAGGGTCGGATGGTGGCCGATCGCGGTCTCGAGACGCGTGGTCAGAGCGACATGCGTGGCATCGGTGCTGCGGAGCAGGAGCGCGTGGATCATGGGGGTCATCTCCAGCGGGGCGACCGGGGCTGTCGCCCTACCTCCAGGGTCCCTCGCCGCGGCACGGTCCGCAACCGGCGTGGCTACGGACTCACTCGCCGGGGTCTTGCTCCCGCGAGGCCAGCAGCCGCCGGAACGACTCGACCCGCTCGGGGTCGGCGTC
>WNGB01010145.1_pt1 | contig 13114 bp, 11 predicted proteins | sample 5400681 | NCBI WGS metagenome assembly WNGB01 (sample SAMN13153367, study PRJNA577476) | soil metagenome | isolation source: 115 cm soil or saprolite under grassland replicate 2 | place: USA:California | collected 2016-06-15 | reverse complement strand
TGCGTGGAGGGCTTCGCGCATCTGGACGCCGAGCCGCTCGGGTACCTCGCCCGCCTGGAAGGTGTTCCAAGCGCTGGTCATGCTCCTGACAGTGGCCGCCGCCGCGTTCCAGTCCTTGGAGCGGGCGGTGTCGAAGACGTGGTACGCACCGCTGGACAGCGAGGTCAGCTCGGCCGGTGCGGGCGCCGGCAGCGCATCGGCGGGGACGGAGAGCGCGTTGGCCTCGAAGTCGTGCCCACCGCCCGAGAACCACTCGCCATGCCCGGGGGCGAACGTCTTCGGCTCCAGGGCCATCTCGTCCTGATGGAGCTCTTGGCCGACCATCGCTCCGTGGATGGGGCCGCTCGGGCCGTTCACGGTCACGCCGACCTGCTTGACGGTGACTTGTTCGAAGGCGACGCCGGGGATGTTCTCGGTTCGGTACACGTCGCCGACCTTCGGGTGGCCGGGCATGATCATCGCGGCGGGTCCGTCGAGGCCGGCGCGCCAGGTGCCCTCGGTGGTGGCCGCCACGCCTCTGGCGTAGTCGACCACGTCCTCGCCGAAGTACCAAACGGACCCGTCGTCGGCTTGGGCGTACAGGTCGACCGCGACCTCGTTGATGCGCCCCTCCAGATACGCGCAGAACTGGGACTGCAGCGCCTGCACCCGTTGGCCGCTCCACTCGACGGTCTTGGTCTCGGGCAGGAGCGTGGTCTCGATCCTCAGCGGCCTATCGGCGACCTCGCCGAGGATGACAGCGTCGAGATGACCGATCGGGAAGAGCGGGTTGGTGACCTCGGTCGGATGCGAGAACGACGGCACGACCAGATCGATCCGTTGCTTGTCCGGCGCGAGCCTGCGACGGGGGAGCTTGCTCAGGCTGCCCAGTGGCGGCTGCGGGATCGTCTTGGGGCTCGAGGTGGTCGCGCGTGCGCCGCTGGTGCCGGTGCACGCGCTGGCCAGGAACGCCGTCAGCAGGACCGTCAGCAGCATCGCGGCTGGTCGGGCGGTTCCCTGCCGGCGGTGCACGGCGCTCTCCTTCGTCAGGAGATGATCTCGACGAGCTTGAACTCCTCCCGCGGGCCCTTGACCGCCACCTCGGCGACCTCTCCGATGCCCCTGACGTAGTACTTGTTGTCGAGCACGCCCGGCTCCAGGGCAGTGTTCTCCTCGGTTCGCAGGGCGTGGCGGAAGGAGCCGAAGGGCACGGTGACCGGCGAGGAGCGGCTGATCACCCTGAACACGTCCTCGGCGTGGCCCTGGTACCACTCCTGGCGGAACCTGCGGCCGACCTGCGGGTGGGCCTGCATGAACACGCCGGGCTGGGCGCCGTCGACCCCTGCGTGGAACGAGCCCTCGGTGCTGACGACGTTGCCGCGGCGGTCCAGCTCGGCCGTGTCCTCGCCGAAGTACCAGACGTTGCCGCAGCGGTCCTGCGCGTAGTAGTCGCTGGTGCGCTCTGCCAGGAGGTCGCCCTCGTAGCCCCGGTCCTCCACCACGCGCGTGGTCACCCCATCGATCACTCTGGTCCTGAAGGTGGGGACGACCAGGTCCATCGCCTTCTTCCCATCTTTGATGCCGGTGTAGACGAGGACCTTTCCGGGCGTGAGGGGAAACAGCTCGTTGGTGACGTTGGGGCTGAAGTTCGCCGGCTCGATGTGCGGGCGGTAGTCCAGGCCGGGGCCGAACCTGGGCAGGCGGCATGAGGAACCCGCGATCGCGGATGATGGAACGACCCACGCCGCGGCGATCGCCAGGGCTACCGCTCCCACGGCTCGGCCAACGCGTCCGATCATGTGTTTCTCGCCTCCCGTGCTTCCGTTTCCTCACCGCTCGGTCAACACGATCGGAACACACCGGACCTAAGAGCAGGCTGAGACCGGTCAGGCCTTGACGACGAGGGTGACGCGGGCGCCACCTGTCCTGGAGTTGGCTGCGGTGGCATGTCCGCCGTGCGCCTCGGCCACTGCCCTGACGATGGCGAGTCCAAGCCCGCTGGGCTCGCCGTCGGCCGAGTATGAGGTCCGCGAGAACGGCTCGAACGCCCGATCGAGGAGGCTGGGCGGGAAGCCGGGCCCGCCGTCCTCGACCGCGATCCGCAGCTCGCCATCTTCTTGTTGCGCGCTCACCACGATCGGCTCACTGCCGCTGCCGTGGCGGATGGCGTTGTCCAGCAGGTTATGCATGGCTTGGCGGATCCGGAGGGGGTCGAGGCGAACCTGCTCGTCACGTGCCACCACCGTGATCCGCGTCCCCACCGCCCGCCCTCGAGCCTCGAACGGAGCGGCGGCTTCCACCAGCAGCCGTCGGAGCGAGACCGAGACCCGCCGCAGCGGGAGGCGCCCTCGTCGTGTCCGGGCGAGGACCAGCAGGTCCTCGGCGAGCTGGACGAGCCGGTCGGTCTCTACGGCGGCGGTCTCCACGGTTGCCTGGAGCTCTGCCGGGCTTCGGGGGCGGGCCCGTGCCAGGTCGAGTTCGGCCTTCAGGACGGCCAACGGGGTCCGCAGCTCGTGGCTGGCTTCGTCGACGAAGCGTTGCTCCCGCTCCAGCGCTTCCTGGAGGCGGCCGAGCATGGCGTTCAGGGTGTCCGCCAGCCGAGCCAGCTCATCGCCGGTGTCCGGCACGGGAAGCCGCCGGTCGGGTTCGGACTCGGAGATGGCCGCCGCCTCGACCCGGATCCGCTCGACCGGCCGGAGCGCCGCGCCGGCGACCGCCCACCCCGCCACCGAGGAGAGGGTTAGCGCGACGGGTCCCCCGATGGCCAGCAGGAGCAGCAGACGCCCAAGGGCATCCGAGCGGTCTCCCAGGGTGGCGCCGACCACGACCACCACCCGGTGTCCCGGTGCTCCCGCCGGAACGGCGAGCAGGCGTGCCGGGTCATCCACGCCGCTCACCTGGCGTGTGAGAAACGTCGGCTTCGAGATCGAGCGCACCACCGATGCAGGCAGCATCGGCGTGGCCGCCACCGCCGGTGTCGCCTCCACGATGCCTCCAGCGGGGTCGAGGATCTGCGCGAAGGCTTCGTCGGGATCGATCAGCTTGCGTCCGGCGTCGATCGGGACCGGTCCCCGCTCACCCAGCGCAGAGACGATGACGCCGCCGCGGGACCGCAACTCCAGGTCGATCCCGCCAAGCAGCTCAGCGCCCAGCTGCACGTAGAGGAATCCGCCCAACGCCAACAGCACCGTGGCCATGCAGAGGGCGAAGGCCAGGGTGAGCCGGAGCCTAAGGGGGGCCCGTGTGAGCACGGTCGTCCCGCAACCGGTAGCCGGCCCCGCGCAGTGTCTCCAGGGAGCGTCGCCCGAAGGGCCGATCGATCTTCTGTCGCAGGTACCCCACGTACACCTCGACCACGTTGGAATCGCCGTCGAAGGCGAAGTCCCACACGTGCTCGACCAGGTCGGTCTTGGACAGCACCCGTTCCGGTTGCCGCATGAAGCACTCCAGCAGGGCGAACTCCTTGGCGGTCAGCGCGATCGGCGTGCCTCCTCGGCGCACCACCCGGCGGGCTGGATCCAGGGTGAGGTCGCCCACCGAAAGGATCGCCGGTCGTTCCTGCGCACCTCGGCGCAGCAGGGCTCGCAGCCTGGCCAGCAGCTCCGCGAACGCGAAGGGCTTGATGAGGTAGTCGTCGGCGCCGAGATCCAGCCCCCGGACCCGGTCCGCGACGCCGTCGCGGGCTGTCAGCAGCAGCACCGGAGCCCACCGGCCGGCCGTGCGCAGATCCTCCAGGACCCCAAACCCGTCCATGCCGGGCAGGATGAGGTCCAAGACGATCGCGTCGTAGTCGTTCTCACGCGCGTACCACACGGCGTCCTCGCCACTCGTCGCCACGTCCACGGCGAAGCCTTCCTCCTGCAGGCCTCGCCGTAGGACACCGGCCATCCGCGCCTCGTCCTCGACCACCAGCATCCGCACTGGCACTCCCTCCAGCAGCGCCGACGTCGTGACCAGTAGACCCACGCGATGATGAGACGCGGATGAGCGTTCTGGAGGCCGCGGTTGGTGTGGTCCTCCAGCGTGGTGGCACTGTCTGTACCGTCTTCTGGAGAGGGATGCGGTGGCAGAACTGATGCGGATCCTGATGGTCGCCCTGCTGCTCCTGCCGGCGTCCTTGGTGCCACTGAGGGCCATGCTGGCGGTCGAGCCGGCCCGGCACCCGGCTCGCTGAACCGTGGCCGGCCTGATCGATACCGTCGCGCGGCTCAGCTCTCCTTGGGCGTACCTGGTGGTGGGGCTGCTGGCGACCGCCGAGGCGGTGTTCGTGGGGCTGGTCCTGCCCGGGGAGCTGGCGCTGCTGCTGGGCGGGTTCCTGGCCTACCAGGGTCGGGTCAGCCTGGTCGGCATGGTCGCCGTCGCCGCGGTGGCCGCGGTGGCCGGCTACCTGCTGGGCTACGAGACCGGCCGTCGCCTGGGTCCGGCGCTGCGCACCAGCGCGATCGGCCGCCGCTTGGGGCCGGCGCGCTGGGATCGGGTCGAGGCGGCGCTGGCCGCCCGGGGCGGGCAGGCGATCTTCTTCGGCCGCTTCGTCGGGCTGCTGCGGGCGTTGATGCCCGCGGCCGCCGGCATGGCCCGCATGCCGTATCGGACCTTTCTCGTCTACACGGTGGCCGGCGGACTCATCTGGGCACCCGGGTTCGTGCTGCTCGGCTACCTTGCCGGCCGCTCCTACGAGCGGGTGGCCGCCCTGGCCGGCCGGGCCAGCCTGGTCCTGCTGGTGCTGCTGGTGCTGGTCGGCGGGGTACTGGCCGCCGCCCGCTGGGTCGCCCGCCACCCCGAGCGGGTCCGCGCCCTGCTCGCCAGGCAGCTGGAACGGCCCGCGGTGCTGGCGCTGCGCCGCCGCTACACCACCCAGCTCGATTTTCTTGCCCGCCGATTCAGCCCCCGAGGCGCACTGGGGCTGTCGTTGACCGCGGGGCTGGCGGCGGTGGTCGGCTTCGGCTGGCTGTTCGGCGGCATCACCGAGGACGTCATCAAGGGCAACGAGCTGGCGGCCCTCGACAGCCCGGTGGCTTCCTGGCTGGCCGACCACCGTGTCGCCTGGCTCACCGAGGTCATGCGGGCGGCCACCGAGCTCGGCAGCCTTCGCGTCGTCGGCTCGCTGGTCGCGGCGACGGCCCTGCTCCTGGTGATCCGAACCCGACGGGCCGAGGCGGCCGCGTTGCTGGTGGTCGCGGCGGCCGGCGCCAGCCTGCTGGTGGCCCTGGTCAAACTGCTCGTCGGCCGGACCCGCCCTGAGGTCGGCGGCGTGCTGGCGCTGGTCGACAGCTCAGCCTTCCCCTCCGGCCACAGCGCCCAGGCTGTCGCCACCTACGGAGCGCTCGTCTATCTGGCCGGTCGCGCCGCGTCACGGTGGGGTCAGCGGGTGGCCGCCTGGACCGCTGCCGCGCTGATCGCCGTGCTCGTCGGGTTCTCCCGCCTGTACCTGGGTGTGCACTGGCTGTCGGATGTGCTGGGCGGCTACGCGCTGGGAGCAGCATGGTTGTCGATCGTGATCACCGCCAGCGCCACCTACCGCCGCCTGCGCGAACAGGAAGCCTCACCATCAGGTCGTCAGCGGAAGACTCCGGTGTGGCCGAGGGAGTAGCGGCCGGGCTGCGGGTAGACGCACAGCCCATGCGGGCCTCGGCCGACTGGGATGCGGGCAAGCAACCGGCCGCTGGAGGTGTCGATCGCGTACACCTCGGCGTGGTAGCGGCCGGACAGCCACAGCACCTTGCCGTCGGCCGAGACCCCACCCATGTCGGGGCTGCCGCCGCCAGGCAGCCGCCAGGTCCGCGCCAGCTTGCGGGTCCGAAACGACAGCAGCGAGACCGAACCCTCGCCGCGGTTCGACACGTACAGGTAGCGCGCGTCGCGGCTGGCGTACAGGCCGTGGGCGCCGGCGCCGGTGTGGACGAACCCGTCGAGCGCCAGCTTGCCGCCATCCACCAGCCAGACGCCGCCCGCGGCCATGTCGGCCACGTAGAAGAAGCGGCCGTCCGGCGACAGCTTCACGTCCTGCGGCATCGAGCCTCGACGCAGCCGCAGGGTGCCGACGATCCGCCGGCGGGCGACGTCCATCTCCAGCAGCATGCCGCTGAACTCGCAGCTCACGACCGCGTAGCGCCCGCTGGCACTGAAGTCCATGTGGTTGACACCCTGGCAGGGCACCGGCAGGACGTGGCGCAGCTTCATGGTGTGCGGGTCACGGAAGTCCAGCCGCCGCAGCCGCTCGGCGACCACGATCGCGAAGCGGCCGTCGGGGGTGAAGTACAGGTTGTAGGGATCCTCGACCCGCACCGGCACCCCTGGTGCGCCGGTGCGCGGGTCGATCGGGGTCAGGCTGTTGCCCTGCGCGTTGCCGACCCACAGCCGCCGCAGGTCCCACGACGGCGTGACGTGCTGCGGCTGACGACCGACCGCGAAGTGCCTGACGATCCTGAAGGTCTCCGGGTCGATCACGTCCACGCTGGAGCTCTCCGAGTTGGGGACATAGACCAGTGGGCGGAAGCCACGAACCACCTGACTGAGCCGACCGGGTCCATCGGCGGCATAGAGGTTGGTCGGGTCCAGCGGCGGCGGCATCCCCGACAGGCGGTCGGCCACCGCCGTCGTTGCTCCGGGCTTCCCGGTCGTCGATGCGACAGATCCTTCCGAGGCCGACGTCGGCGCGGGAGCGACTGCTTGCGGACCGTCCCGCGACGACGCTCGCCCCTGGTCCGGTCCCGCTCCGCAGCCGGGCAGCAGCGCTAGCACCGCCACCATCCAACCAGCCCCTACCGCCGTCGCCCATCGGGTGCGGCTCCAGGTCGCCGCCCGTGACGCGATGGACCCGGTGGTGGGCTCAGCGGTCGCCGGATCCGTCCTGGTCGTCCCTGCCGTCCTTGTCGGCCGCGGTGTCGAGGACGTTGAAGGCGCGGTCCAGGTGCACGTCGACCTGGCCGCCACCGGAGAGGGTGACCTCGACCTCGTAGTAGCCTTCCTCGTCGCCGACCTCCGTGCCGGTGACGCGGCCGCCGCCGGTGGAGGCGAGCGCGGCGGCGCTGGCCTTGCCGAGCGCCTCGCCGGTGATCGGCGTCTCGTGGTCGCCGCCGGTCGCCAGGGCCATGCCGGTGCCGCCACCGACCAGGGCGACCGCCAGCCCCGTGCCGACGATCCATCTGGTCTTGCGATCCATCGTCGCTGGCTCCCTTCGCTGCAGCCCGAGACCGCCCGGTGCGGTGCTGCGTGGGTCGAAGCGTGCCAGGAGTCCGCTGAACAGACCCTGAACCTCCCTGAAAGGCAGGTCAGACCGAGCGGTCCGCAGAGAACCGGCCGAGCAGCGGCAGCGCGTACCAGAACCAGCCGAACAGCACGGCGGCGGCAGCAGCTGCCAGCAGCGCGACCCTGCCCTGGAAGAGCACGGAGGTCACCACGTAGACGGCCAGCACGATCGCCGCCGCCAGGAACACGGTCCCCCACAGGGTGGTGCGGTTGGCGATCTGCAGCAGCCGCTCCTTCTCGCGTTCGCGCCATCGCAGGCGGTGGTGGGCCGAGGGGGCGATCAGCAGCACCGTGGCCACGGTGGCGCAGGCGATGGCGGCGAAGTAGGCCTCCTTGAGGCGCGGGGCCAGATCGGCGAAGCGCTGGTTGAAGGGGGCGGTGAGCAGGAATGCGAGCAGCACCTGGACGCCGGGGAGCACCACCCGCAGCTCCTGGAGCAGCTCCATCAGCTCACGGTCGAGCCGCTGCGCTCTGGTCTCCTCGTCGGGCATCCCAACGCACCTCCCTCCGCCACGCTGCCCGCGCACCAGCGTCCGGAAACCGGCACGCTGGTCAGGCCGCCCGGCGCAGCATCTGGCGGCGGGGCTGGGCGAGGACCAGGGCCATGTCGTCGTCCAGCTGACCGCCCGCGTGCGCGAGGACCTCGGCGACCAGCCGGTCGAGGGCATCGTCGAGCGACGGCCCGGTCAGCAGCGCCGCCGCCCGGTCGCTCAGCGCGAACGGCCGCCCCTGGCCGTCGCGCGCCTCGACCAGGCCGTCGGTGTAGAGCAGCAGGCGGTCGGCCGGGACCAGCTCGACCTGCTCGAGGACGGGGACGGGGTCAAGGCCGAGCGGGGTGGTCGGCCCGCGGCCGGTCAGCGGCCAGGCGGCGCCGCCGCGGAACAGCAGCGGCGGCGGGTGCCCGCAGTTGACCAGCCGCAGCTCGCCGCGGGCGCCGAACTCGGCGAGCACCGCGGTGACGAAGTCCTCCTCGCCCAGCTGCCTGCTGGTGCTCCGGTCCAGCTCGGCGGCCAGGTCGACCAGGTCCGGGCTGGTGAAGGCGGCCTGCCGGAAGCTGCCGAGGACGGTGGCGGCGAGCTGCACCGCCTCGAGACCCTTGCCCTTGACGTCCCCGACCACCAGCCGGACGCCCCGCGGGGTGACGGCCACGTCGTAGAAGTCGCCGCCGACCACCGCATCCTCGGCGGCCGACAGGTAGCGGACGGCGAACGCCACCCGGCCGACCCGGGCGGGGACGGGCCGCAGGATCGCCCGCTGGGCGACCTCCGCGACCCGGGTGACCCGCAGCAGCGTCTGCTCGCGTTCGCTGCGCCGTTCGCCGATCACCACGCAGAACACCCCTCCGGTGGCCACCACCAGGCAACCGACGAGGTGGTCGACGGTGCCGAAGATGCCGTCGGCCAGCCCGAGCAGGATGGCCAGCGCCAGCGCGTAGACCGCCACCAGGGCGGTCCGCCAGCCGTCCAGGTTGACCGCGGCGAGCAGCGGCCCGGCGATCAGCAGGCCGATCAGGATCGTGGGCCCGGCGACCAGCGCGTCCAGCAGCGCGACGGCAGAGGTGACCAGCGCCGCCACGAGCAACGAGCGGTTGTCCGTGTTCACCCGAGCCTCGCGGTGAGGTCCCCCGGGGACTGGGGGGGACGACCAAGCCGGGCGGTCGCCGGCGCCCCATTATGGTCTGCTTGCCCAGCTTTGTGGCAACGCGGGCCGCTCAGGCGAGCTGGGCCGCCAGCTCGCCCGGTTCGGTGACGGGCTGCTGGCAGACGAAGTGCTCGCAGACGTAGGCGGTGGCGCGGCCGCCGCGCGCCGTCCGTTCGGCCAGCAGGGGAACCTCCCGCTGTGCCGCGGCGTCGTCGGGAGCCGCCGAGGCGACCACCCGGTTCGGCTGGTAGGTGCGCCAGACCTGGGCCAGCAGGGCGCTGGTGTCGTTGGCCCCCGGCTGGCCGACGACGGCGACCTCCCGCACCCGGGCCAGCGCGAAGTCGATCGCCCCCAGCGCGTGGCCGAAGCCGGTGGGGGCCCGCCCCAGCACGCCGAGCACCGGCTGCACCGCGGCCAGGCCGACCCGCTCCCAGTCCGCGTTGCCGGTGAGCCGGCCGAGCCGCTGGAGCACGTCGGCCGCGACCGACGAGCCGGAGGGGACGGCGTTGTCGAACAGCTCACGGGGGCGGACCACCAGCTCCTCGGCGTCCGCCCCGGTCTGGTAGAAGCCCCCGTCGGGGTCGGCGAACAGCTCGATGGTCGCCTCAGCCAGCCGCTTGGCCTGGCGCAGCCAGCGCAGGTCGAAGGTGGTCTCGTAGAGGGTCAGGCAGGCGTCGGCCATGCAGGCGTGGTCGTCCAGGTAGCCGGGGCCGCCGCGGCGCCCGTCCCGCCACGAGCGCAGCAGCCGGCCGCGGTCGTCTCTGAGCTCGCCGAGGACGAACTCGGCCGCGGCGACGGCGGCGTCGAGGTAGCGGCGCTCGCCGAAGGTCCGCCCCGCCTCGGCAAGGGCGGTGATGGCCAGGCCGTTCCAGGCGGCCAGCACCTTGTCGTCGGTGGCAGGGTGGACGCGACCCTCGCGCGCCTCGAACAACCGGGGGCGGGCGGCCAGGATCTCCCGCTCGAAGTCCTCCACCGACAGGCCGGCCTCCTTGGCGACCGCCTCGGCCGAGTACGGCGTCCACAGGACGTTGGTGTGCTCCCAGTTGCCCTGCGGGGTGGCTGCCAGCCAGCGGGCGACCGGCTCCCCGCCGACGGCGACCAGCTCGTCGTAGGACCAGACGAAGAACCTGCCCTCCACGCCTTCGGAGTCGGCGTCCTGGGAGGAGAAGAAGCCGCCGGCCGGGTGGCGCAGCTCGCGCAGCAGGTAGTCCGCCGTCCGGCTGGCGATCCGCCGGTAGCGGGAGAAGCCGGTGAGCTGCCAGGCGTGGGTGTACAAGCGCACCAGCTGGGCGTTGTCGTACAGCATCTTCTCGAAGTGGGGCACCAGCCAGCGCCCGTCGGTCGAGTAGCGGTGGAAGCCGCCGCCGAGCTGGTCGAAGATGCCGCCAGAGGCCATCCGGTTGAGGGTCAGCTCCGCCATGTCGAGCGCTCCCTCGAAGCCGCGCAGGTGGCAGCGGAGGAGGAATTCGAGGGTCATCGGCTGGGGGAACTTGGGCGCCGGCCCGAACCCGCCCCAGGTGGGATCGAAGGCGCGCTGCAGGCCGTCGAACGCCTGGCGGAGGGTCGCCTCCTCCGGCTGGCCGGCCCCCTCGGCCAGGCTCCCGGCCTGGGCGGCGATCAGCTCGACCACCCGGGCGCCCTGGTGCCTGGCGTCGTCCCGTCGCCGCTGCCAGGCGTCGTCCACGGCGAGCAGCACCTTCTTGAAGCTCGGCATGCCCGGCCGGTCGACCTTCGGATAGTAGGTGCCGGCGTAGAAGGGGCCGCCCTCCGGGGTCAGGAACACCGTCATCGGCCAGCCGCCCTGGCCGGTCATCGCCTGCACCGCGTCCATGTAGATGCCGTCCAGGTCGGGCCGCTCCTCCCGGTCGACCTTGATGCAGACGAAGCGCTCGTTCATGAGCGCCGCCGTCTCGGCGTCCTCGAACGACTCGTGGGCCATCACGTGGCACCAGTGACAGGCGGCGTAGCCGATCGACAGCAGGATCGGCCTGTCCTGGCTGCGGGCACGCTCCAGCGCCTCCGGTCCCCACGGGTACCAGTCGACCGGGTTCCAGGCGTGCTGGAGCAGGTACGGGCTGGTCTCGTCGATCAGCCGGTTGGGGGCGGGCCGGTTCTGCATGGGCCCCCAGTGTTGCTCCGACGGCGGGCCCAGGCAACCGGTAGGCTCGGCCGGCCCCGGAAACGCCGCATCGAGAGGAGCCGTGATGGACGAGCGGACCGTCGCCGCCTGGCTGGACGGCTACAGCCGGGCGTGGGAGCGCAACGACCCCGCCGAGATCGGCGGGCTGTTCAGCGAGGACGCCGTCTACCACTACGACCCTTTCGACGAGCCTGTCCGGGGCAGGGAGGCGATCGTCGCCTCCTGGCTCGAGGACCCGGACCCGCCGGGAACCTACGAGGGCCGCTACCGACCGGTGCTGGTCTCCGGCGACCGGGCGGTGGCCAACGGCTCCAGCCGCTACTTCCACGCCGACGGCTCGCTCGACAAGGAGTACGACAACGTCTTCCTGCTCCGCTTCGACGCCGCCGGCCGCTGCGCCGAGTACCGCGAGTGGTACATGCGCCGGCCGGAGGCGGCGGGCTGAGGTCGCGGAGGGGTCCGGGGAACCCCAAGGGGGTGCCCCGGTCAGATGGGTGAGCTGCAACCCGGCTGCAACCGGGTCGGGCAGCATGGACGCCGCAGCGTCAGCGCTGGCGCACAGGAGGGAGCCCCGATGCCGTTGGTGCGACCGTGACCTCGCCGCTCGCCGGGGAGGTCCGGCGGGAGCCGCTGGCGGCCACCGACGGCCGCTCCGGCAGCCGGCTGGAGCGGGTGCTGCTGGCAAGCGGCGAGCCGCTGGTGGTCAAGCACGTCCTGGCGGCCTCCGACTGGCTCATGCGGGCCACCGGGGATGAGGGTCGGGTGGCGGAGCTGTGGGCGTCGGGGCTGCTCGACCGGGTGCCTGCCGTGATCGAGCACGCGATCGTCGCCGTGGAGCGCGACGGGGCCGGCTGGACGGTGATCATGCGCGACCTGTCGGCGGCGCTGCTGCCCGACGGTGCCCGCATCGGCAGGGGCGAGAGCCGGCGGGTGCTCGAGGCGGCCGCCGCCCTGCACGCCGCCTTCCGGGAGGAAACGGTGCGCGAGCTGTGCGCGCTGGCCGACCGCTACCGGTTCCTGTCCCCGGCGATGGCCAGGCGGGAGGCGGCCGGCGACGACCCGGTCCCCAAGCTGGTCGGCCGGGGCTGGGAGCGCTTCGGGGAACAGGTCGCCGGTGACGTGGCGGTGGCGGTGGGCGCGATCCTGGAGCGGCCGGAGCCGTTCGCGGCCGAGCTGGCCCGCTTCCCCGCCACCCTGATCCACGGCGACCTCAAGCTCGGCAACCTCGGCTTCCTCGGCGACCGGGTGGTGCTGCTCGACTGGGGGACACAGACCGGCTGGGCGCCCCCGGCGGTGGAGACCGCCTGGTACCTGGCGATCAACGCCAGCCGCATCCAGGCCACCCCCGAGCAGGTGCTGGCCGACGCCCGCGCCGCAGAGGGCGACCTCCACGACGAGGACGCGCTGCGCCTCGCCCTGCTCGGCGGTCTGGTCCAGCTCGGCTGGGACAAGGCGCTGCAGGCGGCGGAGCACCCGGACCCGGGCGTGCGCGCCCGCGAGGCCGCCGACCTGGCATGGTGGGAGGCGAGGGCGCGCGAGGCGCTGGAACGGTGGTCGCCGCCGTGACCGCCGGCCGCCGGGGACGCGGGGCCGGGCGGTCCGCACCCGGCGCCACCAAGCGGCTGTTCGCGGCCGCCTACGACGCCTCCGCCGGCGGCTTCGCCCGCAGCGCCGACCGGCTGGTCTACACCTACCTGGCCCGCCCCCTTGCCCGCGCCCTCGCCGGGACGACCGGGCCGGTGCTCGACGTCGCCGCCGGCTCCGGCGCGCTCGGCCGGCTGCTGCCCGCGGCGGTCGCGCTCGACCTGTCGGCGGCCCAGCTCCGCAACAACCCGCTCGGCGCCCGCGTGCAGGCCGACGCCGAACGCCTGCCGTTCGCCGACGGCGCGTTCGCGGCCGCGGGCTGCGCCTTCGGCGTCAACCACTTCCCCGACCCGGCGGCCGCGGTGGCCGAGATGGCCAGGGTGGCGCCGCTGGTGGGGCTGCTCACCTGGGTGCGGCCGGAGGAGCCGTACGCCCCCAAGCGGGCGGTCATGGAGGTGGTGGCCCGCCGCGCCGGGACCGACCGCACCGCCGCCGGCGAGCTGGTCGACGAGCTCGGCGAGC
>WNGB01011307.1_pt1 | contig 13118 bp, 11 predicted proteins | sample 5400681 | NCBI WGS metagenome assembly WNGB01 (sample SAMN13153367, study PRJNA577476) | soil metagenome | isolation source: 115 cm soil or saprolite under grassland replicate 2 | place: USA:California | collected 2016-06-15 | reverse complement strand
CCGCCTCTACACGCTCCAGCCATTCCAGACAATCTGGCAGGGAGCGGAGGAGCCTGCGCTCGGCTGTGTTCTCCTGCAGGGGCATAAACGATGCGGCAAGATCAACAACGACACCGCGCGAAGCCCTAGCCTGAATCCCATTCGATAACATCTTTAGAGTTTCCGTTCGCACGGTTGGGGAAATTCGTGCTGTATCGGCGACGGTGTCTGTCGTCCGCGCCAGCAAGTAGGCCAGTGCGACCGGTTCGCGTAATTGCGCCGGCAAAAACCGAATGGAAAGATAAAACGAACGCGAGACGGAACGCAGAAGTGCGCTTTCTAACCGGTGAGCAGAGTTGTGTGAGCTCGCACTCAATCGTTGCCTCCGGCGCGTCGCCAACTATGTCGCCTTAAGAGCGGCAGAGCACTGCCGCACTCCAAGACGCAAGCGCATGATGTGGGTAAAACGAGCGGCCACGTTTTGGAGTGCGGCGGCGGTCCGCCGCTCTTACTTCTAGCTGGGAGTCGAGATGACTGCCGACGCAGTTGCAGGACGATATGAAATTTCATCGGCCGATATTTCTGACCTCTATCTGATTTGGCGCGGAGTTACCCAGGCCAAGCTGACTGGCAAAGCCGACATAAGCAGCGGCGGATCCGATAGGGGGCAGACTCGCGCGTGCGCGCCATTGCTCCAAACGTCTTAACGCCACGGCATCTAACGCCACCGGATCTTTGCTCGCATAGAGCGTGGCGTGATGGACTGCATAGTTCGGTTGCGATTGCGGGCCGCCGGCATATTGCGCGACGAGGCCGTCCATCAGATTAAAAGCGACCTTCTTTGCGATGACCGGATCGTCATAAATTTCGGCGAGACTTTCGGCGCCAATGCTCATTACCGGGACATTGATGATCTTCGTCACTTCAGTCGAAATGATCTTCGAAAAATGACTGACGTTGCTTGTATTTTCCGTGTCGGAAAGAAGCGGCATCTTGCCTTCGTAGCTTCGGTAATCGAGATCGCCCCAAACCAGGTTCCCGATCAGCGGTGCGGAAAGGACCGCTTTTGGATCATAGCCGTTGCGTGGGGCTATTGCTCTGAGTTGATAGCCATCAATCCCCGGACGATACCCGGCTTCTTTGATTCCACCCAAAGATCGGTCCCAAACGATAATGCCGCCGCGCGAATGACCTGCCGCGACGAGCCCGTCGACGATCGCACTGACGATATCATGGTGCGTAGTGAAAAGTTCGCCGCCTGCCGCGGAGATTTTGATTCCAATCCTGTCGCTGGGAGAAACCAGCGATGCCCATGCCCTAGCCACATCAGGTTGGCCCGTTGCGGCGAGGACAAGCCGGTTGACCATCTCACGCACAACGCGCGGATTCGTCTTATACTCTCTGATTGCATCGGGATCGTGCACAGCATATACGATCGACGGGGTGCCCGCAGGCTGCGGTCCCTGCCCAAACCCAGAGGCAATGGCGCAAAAAAGAACAAGAGCTACGTTTCGCATCGATAAGGCGCCTTGAGATGGCAACGGATTTTATGAGCGACAGAGCAAATCACAACTGTTCAACTGGCCGTCATCCTGAGCGAAGCGAAGGATCTCGCCCCACGAAGTTTTAGGACACGCTAAATAAGAAGCCTGAACAACATGCTATGAGAGGTTCCTCGCTCCGCTCGGAATGACGTCAGAACAAATAATATGATTCGCCATTTCTACGTTCACATCCCCTTTTGCGCGCGGATCTGCCCGTATTGCGCGTTCTACAAAGACCTCCTCGATCGTTCGCAAACGCAGCGATTTCGCGAAGCCGTATTATGTGAGCTCGACGAAAGGACCGGCGTCTTCGGCGTCGTGCCCAAAACAATTTATTTCGGCGGCGGTACACCTACGGCACTGAGCACTTCGCAATTAGAATTTCTGCTCGGAAGTTTTCATCAGCGGCTTGATCTTTCCGCATTGGAAGAATGGACTATCGAAGCGAATCCAGGGAGCGTTTCGGCGCGCAAAGCAGCTTTATTATGCAAACTCGGAGTGAATCGAATCAGTCTCGGTGTTCAGTCCTGGGACAATACGTTGCTCAAAATCCTCGGACGGGAACATAATGCAGCACAGGCCGAGCAATCGTTTCATATTCTGCGTGAGGCAGGATGCCTGAATATCAATGTCGATCTCATGTTTGGCCTCCCGGGTCAGACAGTTCAGCAATGGCAAAAGACCCTGGAGAAAACCATCTCGCTGCGCCCCGACCACATTTCCGCCTACTGCCTTACCTACGAGGAGGACACGGAATTTTTTCTGCGCCAGGCACGAGGCGAACTCAAAGCGGATCCTGATTCCGATGCGGATTTCTTTGAGGTGGGAATGTCGATCCTGGAGGAGGCCGGCTATGAACATTACGAGATTTCAAACTATGCGCGTCCCGGTTTTTCTTCGGTGCACAATCGCGCCTATTGGTCGGGCGAAGATTACCTCGGGGTTGGACCAAGCGCATTTTCGACCGTGGGAATGTGTCGCTGGCAAAATCTCACTGATTACCGTGCGTACGCGGACCGCATTTTGCTGGGACAATCGCCGATCGCAACAACAGAAAATCTGACGGCGGAATTGAAACGCGCAGAGAGAATCGCTCTTTCCCTGCGGACGCGCGACGGGATTTCAGCTATGGAACTGCAACGCTTCGCGCGAGAAACAGATGAGTTTGCTGCGCTCGGGTTGCTTTGTGAATCGAATGGCAGATTCGAGCTGACTCACAAAGGTAAATTTCTTGCCGATTCCGTTGCGGAAGCATTTGTCTAACGTGGCCCTGCCTGCGGCGCCGAAGCTCCGCGGAGGCGGGCGACGCGATCCGCAGCTTATTGAAAACATCAGTCCCACGCTTCGCAGAGCGAAGCGGCTACAGAACGAGCAATTAGTCAACCGCTCCATAGCGACGTTGCCGGCGGCCGTATTCCTCCACCGCAGCAAACAGATCTTTCTTTGTGAAATCCGGCCAGAGTTTCTGCGTTACGTATATTTCCGTGTATGAAAGCTGCCAAAGAAGAAAATTCGATAACCGCATTTCACCAGAAGTACGAATGAGCAGGTCGGGATCGGGATAATAGCGTGTGTAAAGGTGTTTGCTGAACATCTCGACATCGATCATTCCCTTGTCGATGTGACCCACCTCGACTGCGCGAAGCAAACTTTTGATCCCGTCGATGATCTCGAGTCGCCCGCCGTAACTGAGCGCTAGGATCAGGGTAAGTCCAGTATTCCCCGCAGTTTGCTCAATTGTCTTATGAAGTTGTTTCTGCGAACTCTCGGGGAGATCGGTCAATCGGCCGATGGCTTGAAGGCGGACATTCTTCTCAATTAGTTCCGGCGTCTTCTCTCTCAAAAACTTTTCCAGCAGACGCATAAGCGAGTGGACTTCACCTTTGGGACGCTGCCAGTTTTCAGCGGAGAAAGCGTAAAGCGTCAGATATTCTACTTTCAATTCACCGCAACCCTCCACGCATTCGCGAACGGCCTGAGCGCCTGCTTCGTGACCTTTGATTCGCGGCAAACCGCGCGCCCTGGCCCATCGGCCATTGCCATCCATGATGATCGCGACGTGGCGCGGAACGGTCTTCACGTTTGAGACATTGGCTATAAAATGATGGTCTGACCGCGTGCCGGCCCGACACTAATTATGGATAGTTTTGCTCCCGTCAGATTGGAAATATACTTGATGTATTTTCTTGCTGCTGAAGGAAGTTGCGAGAATTTTCGCGCCGAATGCGTAGATCTCTTCCAGCCGCTCACCTCTTCGTAAACTGGTTCGCAATTGGCTAGCTGGGTGGCATCGCACGGCGGAACGTCCAAGCGCTTTCCATTGAGCCGGTACGCGACGCAGATGCGAATGGGATCGACGTCATCGAGCCCATCAAGATTTGTAATAGCCAGCTCGTCGATCCCATTGATCATCGTTGCATAATGAGTTGCCACGGCGTCAAACCAACCGCAGCGCCGCTTCCGCCCCGTCGTCGCCCCAAATTCGCGTCCCAGGCTGTGAAGCGTTTGGGTCAGTCGCCGGTTTTCGGTGGGTAACGCCCCCTCGCCCACGCGCGTCGTATACGCCTTCATGACCCCAACCACTCGATCCATCCGATGCGGCGGCACGCCGGTGCCCGTGCACGCGCCGCCCGCCGTAGTGTTCGAGGACGTCACGTAGGGATAGGTGCCATGGTCGATATCGAGGAATGTCCCTTGCGCTCCCTCAAAAAGGATTTCCTTACCGCGCTCAAGGGCGCGATGAAGGTAGAGAACCGTGTTGCGGACGAAGGGACGTAAGTTTTCTCCTGCTTTGAGATAACTTTCGTTGGCCTCGCGAAAGCTGATTGGTTTCGCGCCCAATGCCTGGAGGATTTTGTTGTTCTCGATCACCTTGGCCTGCAACTTTTTTGAGAAAACCATCGGTTGCATCAAATCGGACATCCGCAGACCCGTGCGCGCAGCTTTGTCTCCGTAGGCCGGCCCGATCCCGCGTTTGGTCGTTCCAATTCTGGCCCGGCCCTGGCGCAGTTCCCGCTGCTCGTCGATCAGGCGGTGATAAGGCAGAACCAGATGAGCGCAGTCGCTGATGAGTAAATTCTTGCCGATTGTGATGCCCAGGTTTCGCAGGCCGTCGATCTCGGCGACAAGGGCGATCGGATCGATAACAACGCCGTTGCCGATCACGCAAATTTTTGCGCGCCGGAGTATTCCCGACGGGATGAGGTGCAGGACATATTTGACGCCCCGATGAATGACGGTGTGTCCGGCGTTGTTTCCGCCCTGGCTGCGGACCACAATGTCGGCTTTGCCGGTCAGCACGTCGATGATCTTGCCTTTTCCCTCATCGCCCCACTGCGCCCCAATTAGAATTGTGTTGGCCATCAAAATCAGAAGATGGGCAAAAAATTTTCCCGATGCATCCGGCAGGACACATTCGGGAACTGCCGATGAATCATAGGTTGGCGGCGATACCCTGCAAGGGATTTCCGTGCAGAAGCCCGGTCGATCCAACAATCATCCCCGAATGCTTTCGGGATCATCGAACACTAGCCGCGCCTAACCTCCAGAGGGACGCGTGATCTGCATCACTGGCAGCGGAAACGCAGTTGCAATTCATCGTCCAGATAAATCTCAACGTGATGTAAGCCGTATTGCTGGAACTTCACCCCGCCAAAATAATGCACGTTTGTCGCGTGGCCTTCCATGTCCTTCAACACAAATTCAACTTGCGCCTGTGCGAGAACCTGCTGTTCGTCCACGCCGATGATGCGAGATTTTTGCCGGAATTTTCCTGCCCCACCGCACCAGCGCGCCCAGATGCACAAGCGCATACAGGTGACCGGCAGCGCCGTCGCCGGAATGACACTGAGCACGCCCACCAACGTCTGCATCCCATTAATTTCGCAGCGAACATCCTCGCACAGCACGGCGCTTTGCAAATCGGGGAGTATGACGTCGCTCTCCATCGGCAACCAATCACATCAGCCCGCGCATCAGCAGAGTGAACAATGCGATCCCGAGCACAATCCGATAAATCGCAAACGGCACAAAACCCCGTTGGCGCACCCAATGCATAAACCAGGCCACAACGCCGAGGGCTACAAAAAATGAAACTACGAAGCCAATTGCGAGCACGACCCACTGGTGACCACTCATTGTCAGGGACGCGATGTTCGATTCGTGATGATGTGGCACTACGCTCTTTACAAAATCATAGCCGGTCGCCACGAACATCGTAGGTATTGATAGGAAGAACGAAAATTCAAGAGCGGCCGGGCGTGACATGCCGGCCGTCTGCCCAGCCGCGATGGTAGACATCGAGCGCGAAGTGCCCGGGAAAATGGCGGAAAGAATCTGGGCTGCGCCAATCCAGACCGCTTGTGGCAGAGTCATTTCCTCCATGTGCATCGTGCGCGGCCGCGTGAAAACTGCGTCAACGATCCACATGATGATTCCACCAATGATGAGCGCCAGCGCCATAACCCAGAGATTTTCCAGATTCTTGCCGATTTGTTTCGTTAAGGCCCAAGCCGGCACAGCTGTAACGACGAACGCGATCAATGTCAGACTCAATGGATGGGTTAAGATGGTGCGATCTCCGCGTTCGCCTCTTGGAAATGTGCGGATGAACTGCACGATGCGGTGCCAAAAATACACCGGCAACGCCAGCACCGCGCCGAGCTGAATGACAATCGTGTACATTTTCCAGAAACCATCGTGAAGATCGATGTGCAGTAACGCTTCGCAGACGCGCAGATGCGCGGTTGAACTCACGGGAAGAAATTCCGTGAGACCCTCGATCACTCCGAGAAAGATCGACAACACGTAATCATGCATAGATTAAATCGTTAAATCGTTACACGATCCCAATGGCGTGATATGCGCGGTTGTCGGTTTGAGTCGCAAATGGGCTGCCTTTTTTAACTTTGTAACTCTCTTAACGATTTAACGGCGGGAGCGCTTCGCGCTCACAGCGCCTCCATCCCGCGTTCGCCCGTTCGGATCCGCACTGCTTCTTCCACTTGCGCAACGAAGATCTTTCCATCGCCGATCTTGCCAGTCTTGGCCGCACCCAGAATCGCTTCGACCGCGCGCTGCGCCTGATCGTCGGAAACAACCATCTCGAATTTTATCTTTGGAAGAAAATCGACTGTGTACTCGGTGCCACGATAAATTTCGCTGTGCCCTTTTTGGCGACCAAAGCCCTTTACCTCGCTGAGACTCATTCCTGCCACGCCTACTGCCATCAGCGCCTCTTTCACCGGCTCGGTTCTAAAGGGTTTGATTATCGCCTCGATCTTTTTCACCGCGGCCAAACTAGCTGCGCGCTCAAAAAACGTAAATCGTTAATTCATTGGAATCGCTAATTGCCGCTAATGCGAAATCCTGGTATTTTGTGTTTCATGACAGGCGAGCAAATCCGAGACATTTCGAGGCGACTCCATTTGTGCCGTTTCGGGTTCATATGGCAAGCGGCAAGTCGGCTGACGTGCCGCACTCTAATTTCATGCATCTATCACCGAGCGGTCGCTGGTTAATTGTGGACCGGCCAGATGATACCGTCGAAATGATCAACGTTTTGCTTGTCACCAGCCTCGAAACGCTTCCGCGAAATGGAAGCCGCGCTCGCCGACGAAGGAAATCTCGCGGATAGGATTGCAGCTTGCATTCTGCCTCACCATCTCTGCACAATCTCCCCCATGCGTGTTGGCGACGAACTCGTCACACTTTGCGTCCGAATTTTTTCTCCAGCTCGGCAAGCGAAATCTGAATCATCGTTGGCCGCCCGTGCGGACAGCAGTAAGGCAAGTCGCAATCGAGCAAATCCCGAATCAGTTTCTCAACTTCGAGATAACCCAGCGGATCATTGGCTTTGACTGCATGCCGGCAGACTGTTTTGGCGATCATCTCTTCACCCATTCGCATGGCTGAACTGCTGTTGCTGACGCTTCTGAGATCGTCGATCACTTTGCTCATGAACTGCGCGGGATCTAACACATCCAAAAAGGCTGGAAGGCTGTCGATCTTGAATGTATTTGGCCCGAAGTTCTCGATTCCGATGCCCATTTTTTCCAAGGTCGGCAAATTGCGCTCGATCCAATCCGCATCGCGCGGCGGCAGATCGAACGTCTGAGGAAGCAGCAGTTTTTGCGTTGGAACTCCTTGCTCTTCCATTTTTCGCCGTAATTCTTCGAAGAGAATGCGCTCGTGCGCGGCGTGCTGATCGACCAGAACAAGCCCATTGGCATTCTCCATCAGGATGTAGAGTTTATTGAGCACGCCGATGATCTGGAATTGCTCCCGGTTGCCATCGGCTCCGCTCGCGACCGGAGATAGAGCTTTATTAGATTGGTTAGCCTGGCCGGGGTGATCCGCCGTTGCTAGAGCTGAGGCGGCCAAGTCCCGACGAGTCGGGACTACAGTTGCGGGACCAAGATTCGGCAACTCGCGATCTGATGCTTCGGGAGAAGTTATCTCGTGCCGCAATTTTAGATCCACAGTTGTCTTTTGGGGAATGGAAGGCGGTGGCATAGCCGGCGCGCGAAATTTTTCCTGCCATTCCGTCCGAGCGCGTTCCAAGGTTTGCTGAACGCAGGCGACGATTGCTTCGCGAACTCCGGCCGGATCGCGAAAGCGCACTTCACGTTTCGCCGGATGAACGTTTACATCGACTGCGGCCGAATCGAGGTCAAGAAAAAGGAACGTGACCGGATACTGTCCTTTCATTAACGCGGTGTGATAGCCTTCACGAACAGCGCCCGTGATGAGGCCGCTTTCGATCGCGCGGCCATTCACAAAAATGAGCTGCTGCGCACGCGTTTGCCGGCTCAAGCCCGCCCGCCCGATGAAGCCGCTGATCTGAATCTTACGTGGGCCGCTGCCGTTTACCTGGATCAAGCGGTCCAATAATTCGACACCGTATAAATCCCGAATCCGATCGCGAAGCGTTGCCGTTGCCGGTAATTGAAACATAAGGCGGTCGTCTCGCAGCAACGTAAAGGCGATCTGCGGATGGCCAATCGCCTGCAGGTGGATCTGATGCTCAATATTGCGGCTTTCCGTATTTTCGGAGCGAAGAAATTTCCGGCGCGCGGGCAGATTGAAAAAAAGCGAGCGCACTTCGACCTGCGTTCCGGGCGCTTCACCGCTTTCGCGGACGATGTCGATCTTGCCGCCGTTAACGATGATCTCTGTTCCGGCAATGGCGCCGGTCTCGCGCGCGGTTAATCGAAATCGCGAAACACTGGCGATGCTCGGCAGGGCTTCGCCGCGAAAACCCAACGTGCCGATGGCTTGAAGATCGCCGACCGACCGAATCTTGCTTGTAGCATAACGCTCAAGCGAGAGGAGCGCGTCATCATGATCCATTCCGCACCCGTCGTCGATCACGCGAATGAGCGAAATTCCTCCCCGGCGAATCATGATCTCGATCCTGCGAGCCCCGGCGTCGATACTGTTTTCGATTAGTTCCTTCACCACGGAGGCGGGGCGCTCCACCACTTCCCCCGCCGCAACCTGGCTGGCGACGGTGTCTGGCAGCAAACGGATCCGGCTCATGCAATTTTGAATCTTAGTTTTTGGCTTACGAATTGCGAAGAAAAACGGAATCTGCCGTGTTTGCAGCCTTTTGACTTGCTGGCGCCGGTACCGTATTTTCCGCAGAGATGATTAACGTGACGGACAATGCGGTTCGGCAGCTTCGGAGCTTGCTTGAAGGGCAGCCGCAAAATGCCCGGAAAGGTCTGCGCATTCAGGTTGCGAAAGGCGGCTGTTCGGGCTTGCAATACGAGATGGCGCTTGATCACGAAAAAGGCGGCGACGCCGTGGTGGAACGGGATGGGATGCAATTTCTCATCGATGACGAGAGTGTCCCATACTTGCGTGATGCTACCTTAGATTTTCACGATGGCCTAACCGGCGCCGGTTTTCACATCGTCAATCCAAACGCGTCGCGGACCTGCGGATGCGGCTCCTCGTTCGAAACTGCGCGACCAGCTTGAAAAGGGGGAAATCTTCTCGCGTTTACGTGATGGACCATGGTGTTTCCCCCAACGACGAGCCATACGCCCGTCCACGGCGAGGGATCAATTATTTTGCGTGGACAATTGCCATTCTGCTCCTGACTGGCTTCGCTCTCGCAGCATGGCTGGGGAGTTTTTACATTTTCGATCAACCGGAGCGTCCCGACAGTTACCGGATTTTACAAAGACTGCACAAGATTGATCCACCGAAGCGTTTTCAGCTTACCGCAGCGCCGCCCGGCGAATTCCTAAACGCGAAACAATTATATGATCGCTACATCGGGATGGGCAGCGCCGAACTGGCCAGGACCAATGCCGAACTGGTGCGCAATTATATTCGAAATTACCAGTTGGTGCGCGGCTTGGTGCCTTACGTGGTAGGCAGATACACGATCGTGGCGGCGCGGGAACTCGGCCCTGATGATGTGTTTAGTTCGGGCATGGTCGTCCTGGCCAACGCCTTGGATAGTGGTGAATTGCTCATGGAGCATCTCTACCCAGCGAATCCCGAAACTCTTCCGCTGATGAAGCAAACGCTTAACGTCGGTTTGGAAATCAAATTGGAGCGCACTCATGATATTTCTGCCGTGATTCATGCTGAGCGATTGGCAGATGGCCGCATCCTGATTACTGCTGTCCCATTGCTTTATGGGAGTTATACGGTCACGCGCGGCCTTGGGACTTTTCGCCTGGAGCCGCCGCTCAGTCTCAACCTGGCCGCAGGCTGGCCACTTTTTAAGGCAGAAGAACGCGCCACAATCGAGCAACGCATCGTGGAGGCCCGCCAGAAGATTGCAGCAGCGCAAGGCGTGGTTCCGATACCTGGATTGAGTCCCACCGCTACGCCCCCGCCTGCCGACAATCAGCTCGTGCGCGTAGAGCAAGCCAGACCGGTTGAGATTCCGGCGCTAAGCCCGAAAGCGTTCGGGGTTCAGGGAAAGGGTGAAAAGCTTGCCCAGGCGACTCCATCGTCAAAAAGGCGCAAAGCGGCCAGGAAAGGGAAGGTCGAATCGCCGGCCCCCGCGGTTACTCCTGCTCGGGCGGTAGTCGCCCAGAATTCGCCTGCGCCAACTTCGACTCCAGTCACAGTCGCGTCGGCAGCGACACCAAAAGCTCCGGTTGCCGCGCCTGCGTCGACTATTGCTACGGCTCAAGCCTCACCTGCGACTACGGCAACGCCGGTTCCAGTTTTGCCCGCGCAGCCAGTCCCTGCCGATACTTCCGCCGGAACTCTGGCTTCAAACGCCGGCGGCGGCAGTTGGAAGACATTTCCAGCGGGGAAAATGCCGCTCGGTCGCCTTATCGGGACGGGTGATTTGCGGGATGTCGCCGAGCGTGGACTTGCCGGTGAACGCGTGTATCTAAAAGGGCAGTTTGTCGTAAATTTTTCTGATGCCAATCGTGCCGTGCTCCGTCCGCGCACGAAATTAGCGGACAAAGTGCTTCATTTTGGCGGGGGATCATCGGCACGTATTATTGTTGAATTCCCGGCCGGCTATACTCCCCCTCAGCAAGGTGCAGTTGTCAGCCGCGATGAGATGCGGCCGTTCGAGATCACTGAAGTACGCAAACAGGAAGACGGACAGCTCAACGTCTTCGTGCGCGAAATAATGCAGCCGAGATAATCGGCTCGCGCGTACAAAATCAATTCTTCGTCCCGGAAATTTTAGTCTGGGGTGGTTGCCGTCCAAAATCGGCAGACAGCACTTAAAAATCCGAGAATTGGTACGTCGTATTTTCTCGCTCGCCTTCGCTGATCTAATTCTGTAGTTGTTTCCCTTTTCAAAGGAGCTTCATGCAAGAATTCGAAAAACTTATCGGGCAGCTGAGCGATTTTGTTTGGGGACCGCCGTTGTTAATCCTCCTGCTTGGCACTCATATTTTTCTCACGTTCCGCCTTCGCTTCATCCAGCGGTATCTCGGGAAGGCGATTAAACTTTCGCTTCAAAGGTCGCATGAGGGGAGCGGCGACATCAGCCCATTCGGCGCGTTAACGACTGCGCTCGCCGCCACCATCGGCACGGGTAACATTGTCGGTGTCGCCACGGCTGTTGCTGCGGGTGGCCCAGGAGCGGTGCTCTGGATGTGGCTGACCGGAGTCTTTGGCATTGCCACCAAATATTCCGAGGCACTCCTCTCGGTGAAGTATCGCATCACAACCAAAGACGGGCTGATGGCAGGCGGTCCGATGTACGTCCTCGAGCGCGGCATGAAACAGAAATGGCTCGGGGTAATTTTCGCCATCTTTACTGCCGTCTCCGCGTTCGGCATTGGGAATATGGTGCAGGCAAATTCCATTTCCTCGATGGTAAACGAAACGTTCCGTATTGCTCCATGGATCACCGGCCTCTTGATGGCGGTACTGACAGCGTTCGTGATTCTCGGAGGAATTAAATCGATCGCGAAAGTGTGCGAAGCGCTCGTCCCGTTCATGGCAATTTTCTACGTGGGCGGCTGCATCATCCTTCTGCTGATGAATGCATCGGGAATTCCGGCAACGATACAACTGATTTTCCAAAGCGCCTTTACCGGCCACGCTATGTTCGGAGGTTTTGCCGGTGCCACGATGAAAGAAGCGATTCGCTATGGGGTCGCACGCGGACTTTTCTCAAACGAGTCTGGCCTGGGCAGCGCTCCGATTGTCGCCGCCGCCGCGCAAACAAAAAATCCGGTTCGCCAGGCGCTTGTTTCTTCCACGGGAACCTTCTGGGATACGGTCGTTGTCTGTGCGATCACCGGCCTTGTGCTGGTCAACTCCGGTGAATGGATCAAGGGCCTCAAGGGAGCAGCCCTCACCAAAGCTGCGTTTTCCGATATTCACATCGTCGGACCGATCATCCTGACAACGGGTCTGCTGACCTTTGTCTTTTCCACGATTCTTGGCTGGTCGTACTACGGCGAAAAAGCTGCCGAGTACCTCCTTGGACCGAAAGTAGTTACTCCCTACCGCTGGCTATGGGTTGGCGCGGTCTTGATGGGCTCGCTCCTTTCTCTCCCGACAGTCTGGTCGCTCGCCGACGTTACCAACGGCCTCATGGCAATTCCGAACCTGATTTCATTGATCGTGCTCAACGGCGTCATCGTCGCCGAAACACGTCACTATCTGTGGAACAACAATTTAGATGCAGAGGCGCCTTCACCGCCGAGTTAGAACCTGTCTAATAAAGAAATCGGAAAGATTTGGTAGGGCGCGACCGCCGGGCGCGCCGAAGGAACGAACGGTCCACCGATTCGTCCCTACCATGTATAAGACCCGTTCACTCGGAGCGCGATCGCAGAATTAATTTCCCATCGCGAATTTCAACCGTGCCGACATCATAAGTGTCGCGGTATTCAGCGAGATATTCGCGCAGCCGGCGCGAATGATATTTCCAATCCAGGAGATCCTTTGGCACCTGCTGCCCGTTCACGATGATCCGGTTTAATTGCGGAGCTTCCAGTGATTCGGCGCCGCTTGATTGGATCACGATGTCGCCATTGAAATAATAACCGGATCGACCAAACAGTTCCCCGAGCGGCAAACTCGTCTGAAGACGAAGTTGATTGCCTTCGATTGAAACAAAGGTCTTCCAGCGCGGGTCCCAGTTTGCCG
>WNGB01020499.1_pt1 | contig 13119 bp, 14 predicted proteins | sample 5400681 | NCBI WGS metagenome assembly WNGB01 (sample SAMN13153367, study PRJNA577476) | soil metagenome | isolation source: 115 cm soil or saprolite under grassland replicate 2 | place: USA:California | collected 2016-06-15 | reverse complement strand
CAAAAGGAGCCGAGTGTGACGCCAAATCCGCATCTCCCTTCATCAACTTCGTCAAACGCGGTGCGTCCCTCAAGTGGCACCGCATTACTTCTCGGCGCGATAACCATTGTCGGGGTCGTTTTGCTTGTCCCGACAGCCGCGCAAGCGCAGTGGTGCCCCTCATGGCCTTGGACCTGCACCCCTAGAGACGTCGATACACCAGCGCCAGCTGGATATCTATCGGCACCTACTCTTACCTGCAAAGATGGCGCGGGAACCGTCACATCTGACAAGAGCTTACCGGATGGCACGTACGTCAAAGGACTCGTACGCGCCGACGCGTCTGGAACCGTCGCTGGGTATTGTGACTGGTACGCATTTGGGTCCTTCTATGCCAGTGAGCGGCGAGACATTAACATAGTCCGGATCGAGACCATCCCGCCTCTGGACTATGGAACGTGGGATTCGCCAAATGACCCACCGTTGACGAGAATCACTGGCACTTATGGGATGATGAACAATGTCTCCGCCCAATCTATCGATAGCCGGATCTCTGGAACGACGAGTGGACCCGATTCTATCGCGGCAATATATTCGGGCGAGTACATCGTCGACTTTACTACTGTTGGAATGAGTACGGAGTGTCACATAACACCGACAGACTCGAACACGACACGAAAGGTCATCATCGGGGTCGAGTGTTTGCCCGATTGGATTAAGGACGGGTCTGGACAACCTCTGCTCCCAAAGTTTCCTATAGACGCGAATCCCATCAAACTCGTCTATTCTGCTCCCCTGGGAGACATCGTCGCCGCGGCGAAGGGTGGGTGGGAGGATGTCCTCAGCCGGTGGGGTCTTAGCGGACTGAATTTTCAGCTCGTTCCAAATGGCTCTTGTTCGTTGTCGGACGACCATTGCATCATGATTGGCGACGGACTATTGAGCTGCGACGCGGGGGCATGTGGCTGCAGCGTCTACGGAGGCATAACGAACGGCGTCTACGACAAACGCTCAATAATATCCATTAAGCCGAATATGAGCGACGTCAACCACAAGGTGTGGGTCGTTGGCCATGAGCTCGGTCACTTGCTCGGCCTCAAGGATGCACCGGGCTGTACGGGGCAAACCTCTGTAATGAAGACCTCAGCGTGCGACACCGCGCCGGGGACAGGCGAAGGCCGGGCGACCGATAACGACGGCCTGCCGGTAGTGAAAACTGTATACGGCAACGGCCCCACGAAGACTTGTGGCTGGTAGGCAAAACGGGCTGAGAGGTGCGATCATGACTAGAGAACTTGTAGCTGCAGCCGGCATCATCGTTACAGTCTCTCTGCTCTACCCCGAAGCACAGGGGCTGGAGAGTTTGCGAGCAAGGGCTAAGGCCGAGGGCGGCACGGTCACTGTGAATATGTATGCCGACTATAGTGAGTATTCCGTCGCACAACTCGTGAAGAGAGCGGACGTCATCGTTCACGGCAGAGTCGTTGGCGTTCGACCACATCTCACAGAGGACGAGTCAACAGTAGTCACTGACGTGAACATCGACGCGATTCAGGTTCTGAAGCAAGTAACGCCTGTGAACTTGAGAGCTCGGCCCGGTGCCACTGTCCCGCTGATCGTCCGGCATGTGGGCGGAACAGTCGTGGATCAAGGTCTGAAGATGAGCACTCTCGTTGACGCGTTTCCGGCGAGCGAGGCGTTTGCTGTCGGAGAAGAAGTCGTGTTCTTTCTATTGCAGGACGCATCGAAGGGAGTGTTCGAACTAGTGGACGGACCGTTTGCGGCGTTCCGCGTCCGCCAAGGCAAGATTCACAGCCTCACCCAGGATGCTGCTCGTCGCGTTCCACACGATGGACCGCCTGTCGCCACGTTTGTGGCCAGCATCATCCAGCAGATTCGTGACCGGTGAGGGAAGGAGACTGGACCATGGGTTTGCGCATGACTACAGCTGTGCTGACAATGGTGTGCCTGATGGGCGCAGAAACACCAGCCGGTTCCGGCGCTTTGTCGCTGACGGTATCCGAGCAGACGCAAGTGACCGCGGACGATCGTCAAAAGCAGATGCTCGAGGAACTCCGGGCAATACGTAGTATTCTGCAGCAGATTTCGGAGACGAGGCCACCAGGCGAGTCAAAGCCGACGCCTTCCGTAAGACGCGTTGGGCTGACGGGTTATTCGTTGGGCAGCGTGACCGCACCTCTTACGCTCGTGGAGTTCTCGGATCTTCAGTGTCCGTTCTGTAAAGAGTTTACGTCAGAGACATTCGGAAAGATTAAGACGAACTGGATCGAGACAGGTAAGCTTCGCTATATCGTTCGTGATTTACCTCTGGAGATCCATCCGATGGCGATCAGCGCGGCGAAAGCCGCCCGGTGTGCCGCGGATCAAGATCGGTTTTGGGATATGCGGCAGGCCCTCTTGGCCAATGGCGCCCAGCTTTCAAAGCAGCACATTCTCGACGCAGCCTTGAAGCTGGGGTTGAACGAGAAGAGCTTTGCCGAATGCGCCCAAAGCACGGCGAAGGACGCCGCTATCCAAGCGGATATCGCAGAGGGCGCACGCTTGGGCTTTCGTGGCACTCCCACGTTTGTTCTAGGGCGGCAGCAGGATGAGGAAAGTGTGGAAGGAATGGTGATCGTTGGCGCTCAGCCGTACGCCGTGTTTGAGGCAGCCCTGCGCCGTCTTTTTGAGCAGCCGCGGTAGGCCTAACAGCAAGATGAGCGGCCCCCGGTTTCTTAGTTCAAAGTGAAGGCGAGTTTTGCGGCACAATCGGGCCAATCGGCCAGGAGGGTGTGCCGTGAAGAAGAAGCGCTTTTCCGTCGAGCAGATCACGTCGGTGCTGCAACAGGCTGACGGCGGGGTGCCGGTCGGCGACGTGTGTCGGCAGGTGGGTATTTCCGAGCAGACGTTCTATCGCTGGAAGAAGGTCTACGGCAGCATGCTGCCGGGCGAGGCGCGCGAGCTGAAACAGCTGCGTGACGAAAACACCAAGTTGAAGCGGCTGGTCGCGGACCTGTCGCTCGACAAGGTCATGCTCCAGGACGTCATTCAAAAAAAGTTCTAAAGCCCGTCAAGCAGCGCGAAGTGGTGCACTACTTGATGGGCCGCTACGAGGTGAGCGAGCGGCGCGCGGTCCACGCCGCACGCTTTTGCCTGTCCAGCATCCGCTATCAGAGTTGCCGCGATCCGTTGACGACATTGCGGCAGCGGATGCGTGAGCTGGCGCAGACACGCGTTGCGGTTCGGCTACCGCCGGCTGCTCGTCCTGCTGCGGCGCGAAGGCTGGACGCTCGGCAAGAAGCGCTGCTATCGCCTATATATCGAGGAGGGCTTGGCGCTGCGACGGAAGCGGCCGTGGCGCCACGTGACGGCAGTCCATCGCGAGCAGCGACGACCGGCGACCGCCCGCAATGACATCTGGAGTATGGACTTTGTCGCGGATCAATTGGCGGATGGGCGGCGCTTCCGCGCGTTGACGGTCGTGGACTTGTTCACGCGCGAGTGCCTGGCGATCGACACCGGGCACGGTCTCACAGGTCGTGACGTCGTGGCGTCGCTCGAGCGGCTCCGCTTCGAGCGGGGCCTGCCGCAGCGGATCTATTCCAACAATGGCACCGAGTTCGTCAGCGCGGCGATGGATCTATGGGCGTACACCAACGGGGTCATTCTTGACTTCAGCCGTCGGGGCAAGCCGACGGACAATGCGACGATCGAATCATTCAATGGACGGTTCCGGGAAGAGTGCTTGAACGTCCACTGGTTCGCATCGATGGACGACGCGCAGCAAAAGATCGACGCGTTTCGGTGGGACTACAATGAGCATCATCCTCACCGATCTCTCAAGGGTCTCAGCCCTCGGGAATTCGCAGAAAGGATGCTCCAAACCGCCGCAGACTCACCTTCCGAGTGAACCGAAAAAGGGAGCCCCCTCAGATGAGAACACCAAGTTGAAGCGGCTGGTGGCGGACCTGTCGCTCGACAAAGTCATGCTCCAGGACGTCATTCAAAAAAAGTTCTAAAGCCCGTCAAGCAACGCGAAGTGGTGCACTACTTGATCGGCCGTTACGAGGTCAGCGAGCGGCGGGCGGTCCGCGCCGCACGCTTTTGCTTGTCCAGCATCCGGTATGAGAGCTGCCGCGATCCGTTGACGACGTTGCGGCAACGGATGCGTGAGCTGGCGCAGACACGCGTGCGGTTCGGCTACCGCCGGCTGCTCGTCCTGCTGCGGCGCGAAGGCTGGACGCTGGGCAAGAAGCGCTGCTATCGCCTCTATGTCGAGGAGGGGTTGGCGCTGCGACGGAAGCGGCCGTGGCGCCACGCGACCGCGATGCATCGCGAGCAACGACGAACGGCTACCGCGCGCGATGACATCTGGAGCATGGACTTTGTCGCGGATCAATTGTCGGATGGGCGACGATTCCGCGGCTTGACCGTCGTCGATCTGTTTACCCGCGAGTGCTGGCCATCGACATCGGGCACGGCCTCACCGGTCGAGATGTGGTGGCCACGCTCGAGCGCCTGCGCTTTGAACGCGGCCTGCCGAAGCGCATCTATTGCGACAACGGTACTGAGTTCGTCAGCGCGGCGATGGATCTCTGGGCGTACACGAACGGCGTCATTCTGGATTTCAGCCGACGAGGCAAACCGATCGCAATCGCAGCCAAGGGGTCAGGATTTGACGGGTTGATTTACCCTTCCTACTTCAGCTTGGTACGGACAGGTGCCAGGCCATTCGATACTGCATATGGACTGTCAGTCAGGCGCTTTCCGTCGTACCGCGAGCATGCGCGGGCGCTTTCAATTCCAAACGTGGCACTGTTCGGGAACCGATCCGAGAGGGACACGTGCGTGTTGACGGTGTAAACCGGGTGCTTCTGCGAAGGGTCGGGTACGACGTTCATTTTGGTCCAGTCGGGCTCTGAATTCCTACGCCCCCAGGTGCACCCGGCAAACCGTACGCACGAAACCGCCGCTGCGGAGGCGCATCTGTTGAATGACCGCTGCCCGGCATGGTGGGTCGGCGGAATTCAGGGGAGCAACGCGGCCGGCGTAAACTGTTCGGCAGCATGGTGATCGAAGGCAAAGCTGGGTCGATCGGCGAATTGATTGCCGAGGCCAAACGGATACGACGGGCCTTCAAGGCGGACGACGCCGATCGCGAAGAGATCTGGTATCGCGGGCAGAACAAGGCTTCGTACGCGCTGATACCCACGCTCTATAGAGCCGAGAATCAGCCTTTTCACTACGACGAAGAAGCGCTTATGGATAGATTTGAGGCGTTGGCGGCTCCGTTGGTGGCACATCGTCCGGCGACCCCGCTCGAGTGGTACTTTCTTGCGCGACATCATGGGTTGCCGTCGCGGCTTCTAGATTGGTCTGAAAGCCTGCTCGCGGCCGCGTATTTCGCTGTCGAAAATGATCTACCTCCAAATCGTCTCCAACTCGACGAATGGTGTCGCGAAGACCGCCGCCCAGCATCACGGGCAGAAGATGATTGGCCGGCAGTCTGGGTCTTGGACGGCGGAACGCTCAATTTACACTCACTCGGCGCAGATGCGGTCGTTATACCTGGCGGTCCAGTATCGACGCGGTACCTTCCACAGAATCTATCGTCAAAGTCTGAGGGTCTTTCAGTGGCGAACCCGATCGCCCTTTATCCCCCTCGGACCAACGCCCGGATCGCGGCGCAGCACGGAACATTCACGCTCCATGGCTGCGAACAGGTGCCGATCGACCTCTTGGCAAGAGACTCCGAGCAGATTCGCCTCGGCCGCATCATCATCGATCTCGGAATGGTTCCAAAGATGTGCGAAGATCTCCGCGTGATGGCGATGCACCGCCTGAGTGTTTTTCAGGATTTGGATTCCGTGGCGCGTCACGTGTGTTGGATCATGCAGTCCGCGAAACCATAGGGGGAACTCATGGCAAAGGATTCAGGGACGCGCAGTGGAGGCGGAAAGACGTCGATTCGCACCGGTGGCGGCGGCGGAAAACAATCGACACGCGATGGAGGAACGAAAGGCGGCGGCGGCAAGACTTCCGTCAAGAGCGGGAACTAGCGCTGCGAGTGCGAATAGCCGGCGACTGCGCCAGAATCGTCCCGGTGACCCCCGGCCGGCGGCCGGCGGTTCGTGGAAACGCGTGCTGACGTGACAGCTCGGGGAAGACCGCAAGAACACGTCCCCGAGACGGCTCGGGAATTTAGGCGAGGTCGAGTCGTACCGTGGCTGCCTGTGTGTCGCCTTTGAAGCCAGGCGACGGCGAGCTCTATCAGTTCGGGGGTGACGACTACCTCACTTCGGGAGTTCTTTCTGACCTCTTCGAGGAGCGTTGTTACGGCACGCATTGGGTTGATTGGTTATCGACCCTTCCCCCCTACCACGGCGTGTAATACGTGCAAGACACGTCCTGTTGATAACTTGGCGGATTACTTGCTGAATCCCACGATCTTCGTCTGCTTGCCAGGAGCATCGAGCGTCTCGAACAAACGCTCCGCATAGAGATTTGCGCCATGGCGAACCGATGATTCATTCGTCCACAAAAGCCACACGAGAAGCATGATGACGTTCACTGCCTCCATGCCGAGTGAAACAACGGGGACCGGCTCGTGGCTGGAGAACTTCATGAAGAGCTGCAGGCCGAGGGCCACGGTCGTGATCAGGGACACGGCGATGCCGATCGGGCGGAGGCCGTACATGTTTCTCCGGAAGCCGTAGTTGCAGTTCTCTTCGAACACGAGGGGGAACTTGTCGGTCTGCTCACGGTAACGGCTGATGGTGAGCTGCGTGAGCGTCTTGAATCTCTTCTGAGCACCTTCACGGTCTCGCGCTTCTTCTTCAACAGTCGGGACCGGGACGTCTTTGAAGAACATCCGGAGTGCGGCATGCCGACGCGCGCGGAGGGCCGGATCCATGTCGCTCGAATGACACAAGAGAACTTCAGTCGGCCGGCCACCCCACTTCGCGTACAGGCGGTCTTCTGCCGCCTTCCCCAAATCCCGGGCGATGAACGCGAGGACGATGGTGCCTCCGAAACCGACGATGATGCCGCCAAGGGCGTTCCAGTCGAGGATGTTTCCAGGGTTCCAGGCGTAGCACGTCACGGCCAGTGGCAGCACGGCGAGGAGGCCGGGGAGGAGCCTGGCGCGCATGGTGTAGGCGTCCAAGTAGTTGGAGACGTCCACCATTTACTCTTCCACTTCGGTATAGATCGGGAGGACTGGCGCGTCTCCCCAACCGCGTGCCGGTGAATCGGTGAAGTGGTAGATCGGGTATCCGTTCGTCCCGTACGGGTAGGCGCCGCGGCGCCGGAAGGCGTTCGTGACCTTCTTGTTCGGGTGCTTCGGTGCCTCCTTCGCAGCCGACACGAACGCAGTCTTGGTCTTCGCGTCCACCTTGAGCTTGGGCCCGAGCATGCGATCCAAGAGGGTCGGGCCGACGTTGTGCTCGCTCCCGTGGTGCGGGATCTGCACGAAGTTGAAGTTCGAAAGCGGAAAGCCCTTGGCAGTCAGGTAGTCGAGGGCCTGGTTCAGCGCCGGCTCTCCGGCGTCGGCCGTGAGGAACCACCACTTCCCCTCCGCCGCCTTCACGGCGAGGATGGTGCTGCTGTTGTTCTCCGCCGCCGTCTCGCAGCTGTCGCTCAGAGTCTCGATGTCCCAGCTCTCCGCGACGCTTTTCACAGCTTCCACCATTTTCTGGATAAAGCCACCAGCGGTCGACAGCTGCCTCGCGGCAGGGACGCAGCGGAAGTCGGGCAGCAGGCTCTCGTAGTAGGCGAGCGTGGGACCAATCACCACGACAGGGCCCAAACCAAGTCCGGTGAAGGGTTCGGTGATCGGGATGCCGCGCTTTTTCGCGACCGTCTCGAGATCCTTCGCCGCGTCGAGCGACTTCACCATCTTGTCCCGGATGCTGAAGTCGGTGACCCGGCCGTCCTTGAACAACTTCGCGATGTCCTGGGTGTGGTTCCACGGCAGATGCATCCAGAGGGCGCCGACCTTGAGGCTGTCGACGACGTTCGCCGGTGCGCTGAAAAGCGCCAGGCATCTGCGGGGGCCCAGAGTGCTCTGCGATGAGACGGGAAAGCCGCTGACGCGGAAAATGATCCAAGTCTTGATGCGGCGTTCCGCCAGACGGGCAAACGTCAAAGCGGGGGTTCACATCCTGCGCCATCATGCCGACTGCCTGATTATGCCGACGTTGCGGTGGGCGGTTTCCACTTGCGCCAGGCTTGGCGAAGAGGAGGGGACATGATCGAGCAATTCTTGAACGATGCGGCCGCAGTGCAGCGGATGCGCGCGTCGCCAATCGGATCCCAACTGGACTCGTTCGCCGCACGGCTGACGCAGCTTGGGTACGCGCGAGCCTCGGGCCGGGATCGGCTGTGGACATTGTCCGCGCTCGGCAGGTGGCTGCGACGACGACATCTCGGGCTGCGAGACCTGACGGCTGACGTCGCCGCCGCCTTTCTCAAGCGTCATGCGCCGGCACGACGGATTCGTCGCAGTGATCACGCGACGCTGCGTTTATTTCTGGATCATCTGGAAGCGACTGGGATCATTCCTGCGTCGCCAACACCGGCGTTATCGCCGATCCTGCAGCTCAAACAACAATACGAGGCGTATCTTCGACACGACCGCGGGCTGTCACCGGTCACCGGGCCTCGTCATTGGTTTATCCTGAGGCACTTTGTGCGCGGGCGCTTCGGCGACGGGCCGATCGACCTGCGCGCCCTGACCGCAGACGATGTGACGCGGCATGTCCTCGCGCAGAGTCCCAGCCGCTCGCCCGCCAGTGCGCAACTCCACGCCTCAACGCTCCGCTGCTTTCTCCGCTTTCTATGGCAGACGGGCGTCACCACAGCCGATCTGACGGCAGCTATTCCGCCGGTCCGCCGGTGGCGTCTCGTGGACGTGCCGAAATACCTCGCGCGCGACGAGGTGACGCGTGTGCTGAACGCCTGCGATCGGACGTCGCCGGTCGGCCGTCGCGACTACGCCATCTTGCTGCTGCTCGCCCGTCTGGGCCTGCGTGGCGGTGAAGTCGTGCGCCTTGAGCTCGACGACATCGATTGGTACACGGGTGCGCTGACGGTGCGCGGCAAAGGATCGGTCCGCAGTCAGCTGCCGCTGCCGTCCGATGTCGGCGAGGCACTGGCCACGTATCTGCGTCGCGATCGACCGCCCTGCGCCACGCGACGGGTCTTTGTCCGTGCGCGAGCGCCGCATCGGGGCTTGGGACACCCGAGTACGGTCAGCACGCTCGTCCGCATGGCGCTGACGAGAGCGGCGATCAACGCGCCGATGAAGGGCGCGCACGTCTTGCGTCATTCACTGGCGACTGACCTGCTGCGATGCGGCGCCTCGCTCGCGGACATCGGCGATCTGCTGCGTCATCAGCAACCGAACACGACTGAGATCTACGCCAAAGTCGACGTCGCACGGCTGCGGCTCCTGGCCCAGCCGTGGCCCGTGGGAGGTGGACGATGACCGCCCTCCGCCGAGCGATCGACGACTACCTCACGCTGCGACGCCGGCTCGGGGTCACGCTGCAAGAAGCCGAGCGCATCCTCATCGCGTTTGCGGCGTACGCCGAACGCGAAGGCGCGGAGCACGTGACGATCGATCTCGTACTCCGGTGGGCCACACAGCTCGGCGGCATTGCGGCCGCAACCGTCAACAGCCGCTGTCAGATGATCCGGCGCTTCGCGCAGTGGCGGCAGCTGGTGGATCCGCTGACCGAAGTCCCACCCACCGATCTGATCCCCGGCCGCTATCGACGACACCCTCCGCGCCTGTATCGGGAGGAAGACATTCCGCGATTGCTCGCGGCCGCGCACACGTTGCCGTCGCCGAAGGGGCTGCGTGGCCCGACCTACGCGACATTGTTTGGGTTGCTCGCGGTGACCGGACTCCGAAGCTCCGAGGTGGTCGGCCTGGACGATGGGGACCTCGACCGGCGAGAGGCGGCGCTGCGTATCCGCCGCACCAAATTCGGCAAGTCGCGGCTGGTGCCTCTGCACGCCTCGACGATGGACGTCCTCACGTCCTACCAAGCGATTCGCAATCGTGTGGTCCCACATCGCTGTGGCAACGCCCTCTTCATCTCCGAGCGCGGCGTGCGGATTACACAGAACACGGCCGAGTACACATTCGCGCGTGTCTCGGCCCAGATCGGGTTGCGACGGCCGTTTCGTGGTCATCGATTGGGATACGGCCCTCGCCTCCACGACTTACGGCACCGTTTCGCAATCCGGACGCTCGTCGAGGCGTATCGTGCCGGCCGCGTCGTCGATCCACTTCTGCCCGTGCTCGCCACGTATCTCGGCCATGTGCACGTCCACGATACGTACTGGTATCTGGAAGCGGTCCCCGAGCTGCTGCAGCTCGCCACGGAGCGACTCGTGGACGCCCACAAGGTCGGTGCGCCGTGAGCACCGCCGCACTCGCGAGCCTCGTCGAACGTTTCTTTACCGACCGCCTGGTCCGGCAGCAACGCGCGAGCCCGCATACGATCGCCTCGTATCGCGATGCCTTTCGGTTGCTCCTGCGCTTTGCGCAGGATCGGCTCGCCAAGGCGCCGTCGACCCTCGCCATCGAGGATCTCGATGCCACGTTTGTCGGGGCGTTTCTGGATCACGTCGAGCAGCACCGTCGCAACACAGCGCGCACCCGCAATGTCCGGCTTGCCGCGATTCACGCCTTCTTTCGATACGTGGCGATCAGCGAACCGGCGCACCTGGATCGGTGCCGCCGGATTCTGGCCATTCCGGTGAAACGGCACGAGCGCCGTCCGATCGCCTATCTGACGCGCGCCGAGATCGACGCCGTGCTGGCATCACCGGACGTCTCCACCTGGATCGGCCGACGGGATCGCGCACTCTTGCTGCTCGCGGTCCAAACCGGATTGCGCGTATCCGAGCTCATTCACCTCCGATGTGGAGACATCGTGCTGGGGACCGGCGCGCATCTCCAGTGCGAAGGCAAAGGCCGGAAGCAACGGTGCACACCGTTGTCACGGGAGACGGTCCGACTCATGACGGCCTGGCTGCGCGAGCGAAACGGCCCATCCGCTGACCCGCTCTTTCCGACCGCGCGCGGCACCGCGCTCAGCCGAGATGCGGTCGAACGCTTGGTCGCTCGTCACGTGAAGACCGCGCAATCTCGGTGCCCCTCTCTCAAACGCAAACAGGTGAGCCCGCACGTCCTGCGGCACACGGCGGCCATGGAACTCCTCGGGCACGGCGTGGATCGCGCCGTCATTGCGCTCTGGCTTGGTCATGAATCCGTGGAGACGACGCAGATGTATCTCCACGCGGACATGCGCCTCAAGGAGCAAGCGCTGGCGCGCACGACCCCGCCCGATGTCAAGCCAGGCCGGTATCGTCCACCGGATCAACTGCTCGCGTTTCTCGAACGACTCTGATTATGCCGATGAGGCGATGTGCAAACGCGCGATCTCCGCCGCCGCTCTGCGGAGAGCTGAACGCAGTCGGCATAATCCGGTTGTCGGCATGATGACGCTTATCCCGCGCGCGGCATAAGCGGCACTGTTTCGCCACGCATCTGTTGGAAAGCGGCTATGACATTCGCACGGTGCAGGAGCTGCTCGGTCACAAGGACGTCACGACGACGATGGTGTATACGCACGTGCTGAACCGCGGGGCACTTGGCGTGAAGAGTCCGGCGGACCTGCTGGCTCCGCCCGGCCCTGTCGGTTAGCCGCCCAGCCAGGTAATGGCCGGAAGCCGCGTTAGCCGCCTTCCTCGCGCGTAACGGCCATCCGGTCGGCAGGTCCTGGCGCGCCAAGACGCACCGTCCTGCACGCCGTCGCCGGCTTTGCTTGATCGTTGGTGGAGCAGATGGCCGCCACATTGGCGGCCATCGCGGGACCCAATCCACTGCCATCGTGCGGCTAACGTCGTTCCCGTAAGCGGCCCTTCGGTCGTGGTACAATCGGCGCAATCAACGACTTACTACGACGGGCCGGAATGCTCGCGGCGATGGATTAGCCGCGTGAGCTCCGGCCTGCCGTTTGGGGTCTAATCAATACTGGTTAGACGGACAGAGACGACGGGATGACCACCAAGAGCCACATCCTTGCCGAGATTCGGCGAACCGCCGCAGCGAACAGTGGTAAGCCAGTTGGGCGTCTGCGCTTCACCACGGAAACTGGGATTCGCGAGTCCGATTGGCGAGGCATCCACTGGGTGCGCTGGAATGAGGCATTGAAGGAAGCCGGCTTTGAACCGAACCAGCTGACAACTGGCCTTTCCGACGACGACAAGCTGGACCTTCTCGCTGGTTTAGTGAGGGAGCTCGGTCATTTCCCTGTTGTTGGCGAACTCAAGATGAAGGCCCGTTCTACTCCGGGCTTCCCTACCGAAAAGTCCTTCCGGTTCTTTGGTGGAAAGCGCCCGATGGCCACGAGGCTGCTCGATTTCGCCAAGAAGCGTCGATATGAGGACGTCGTCAGGCTCTGCGCGCCATTCGTCGACTCTGTGCCGCATTCGGAGAACGGTGAGCCGCTCGCCCACGAGCGTGCTGCCAGCCGAGTCAAGGGGTACGTGTATCTCGTTCGGCACGATCGAGAATTCAAGATCGGCCGTTCGAACGACGTGACCCGTCGCAGACGAGAGATCTCTTTGCTTCTACCGAAGGATCTCGAACACGTTCACGTAATCGAAACGGACGATCCCGAGGGGATCGAGCGCTATTGGCACGAACGGTTTTCTGCGCGGCGTTTGAAAGGCGAGTGGTTTCGCCTGACAATCGACGACGTCGCAGCATTCAAGCGACGACGGTATCAGTAGTGCCGCATAACATCGGCTTGCAGCCGTCGGCGGCTGGTGAAATCGTGAGCCGCCGCGGCTGAAGCCGGGCGTTAGGCTGCAGGGGCCGCAAGGGAAACGCCAAAAGGAGACGCGTTGACGCGAGATGCGGTACAAGATTCGTGTAAAGCGTATCAACCAGGTCTTCCGCCACGGATCCGACTACGATTCACGATTGGCACGGCTGGCCGTTCTTTACGAGGACCTGCGACTCGAAAACCTTGCGGCATCGGCTAAATCGATTGATGCGCTTGATTCCAGTGGCGTCGACGTCCGTCGGTTTTACTTTATTCGCAGGTCCATTGCCACGGT
>WNGB01010140.1_pt1 | contig 13119 bp, 14 predicted proteins | sample 5400681 | NCBI WGS metagenome assembly WNGB01 (sample SAMN13153367, study PRJNA577476) | soil metagenome | isolation source: 115 cm soil or saprolite under grassland replicate 2 | place: USA:California | collected 2016-06-15 | reverse complement strand
GTCGAGTTCGGGCTGGAACTCGACGAGGTGTGAGCGCCCGCGCCCGACGGTCCCGGCGACGGGCACCACGACCGCCGGTATCGCCACAGCGACCGTCGCATCGAGCACTGCCCTACGTCACGGGATCGGTTGCGGCGTGAGCGGCGGGTTTCGATGGCCACTGATACATGCTTAGTGCTTGCGCAATAATTATTGCCGTTTGTTCGGGGGTGTCGCGATGATCGGTGTGGCCAGGGCCTCGTGATCGTCGTCGGTGGTGGGGTGTACGTCGTAGTTCCAGTCGCCGTGAAACTCATGCCGGATGATGTGCCGGCGCAGCAGTTCTCGCATCTGCCGGTCGGTGATCCGCAGCCCGGTCGGGTAGGTGCCCTCGTCCAACACCGCCTTGACGGTCAACCCGGTGCGGGTGGTGGTCGCCGCGATGGTCTGCACCACCACCTCGTGGCTGGTCAACGGCCGGCCCCGCCAGTTGACCACGCACCACCCGGCACCGCCGACCTGGCCATCAGCTACGACCTCACCTTCGACACCCCACCGGACAACACCCAGGTCTTCACCCACCTGCACGACTACTGGACCAGCAAGGGCTACCACATCGTCCTCGACCAGCGAAACAACCTCCCCACCCGCGTGTTCAGCGTCGAAAACCCGGCCGACGGCTTCCGCATCGGCCTGACCGAAGGGTCCGGGGGCGAGCTCTTCCTCAACATCACCGCACCCTGCCTCCACACCTGACGAAACCAGCCAGGGGCAGGACCGCCGCTCTGCTCGGCCCAGCCAGTCCTGATGAATCCTGGGTAGTGACGTTGTGATGCCGCCCGGCGTGACAGATGCGGAACGCTGCTTCACCCGGCATAACCTCTGCCGGCGCATACCTCTCGGCAGATCCGTGCGCCATTCGATCACCTAGCGACGCGCAGCGGGGTCGATCGGTCGCGGCCCACGTGTGACCCGGTCGGGGGACGCCGGCAGCCGGAGGCTAGGTGGAGGGACCAGGAGGACGTTCGGCTGAGCGACGGCATCGGCCCTACCTTCGGCACCAAGACCGCTGGCGGCGGGCGCGACCGTCGCCACCTCAGCGCCGTACCGAACCGGCCAGCTGACATCCGCTGGTCCAAGCAGTAACTGATCATGGCGTGACATGCTCTGCGCACACGAGCAACCCAGGAGCACCTGGGGTCCACTGTGGACAGATCTTGAAAGGCCCACGACCCACGTTTCCGCAGGTCACGGGCCCTTTCTGTGGCGCGCCCGAAGGGACTCGAACCCCTAACCTTCTGATCCGTAGTCCGAAGGTCCGCTACCCCTGGTCTGCGTGCCGACAATTCAAGCACCTCTTGCGACCTTCACCAGCCGACCAGCCGCAGGCTCTCCCCGGCTGTATCCCAGCAGCGACCCCACCACGGTCAGCAGGCCGCTGCCGGAGCGGTCGGTGGCGACCCGGGCGATGGTGTAGCCGGTCTCCTCGTTGGCGTAGGTGATGCGCTCCAACGCGGCCTCGACTGCCGCACCCGGCCGGACGCTCGGTACCGGCAACCGGTAACCGGGGCGGCGTGGACACCACGACATCTTGCCGGACCCGCGCCCGGCCACCCCTACCGAGCCTCAGACCTCGTCGTCGGCGTCGACCTCGATGCTGAACGTACGGCTGTACTGGCCCGGGCAGTGTTCGGTGACGATGGTCGGCTCCGGCGCGTTCGCCCATGGCCAGGGCTTGTGCGGCGGGTCGGGGATCGGTGTTTCGCCGTCGTCGCCGTCGAACAGGCGCCCGTACGGGTCGGGGATTACGCCCCAGCCCCAGTACGGCGACGGCCGGTCGGGCACCACGCCGAGCACCTTCTCCGGCTCGATCTCGTCCGGGTCGACGATGCACCGGTGGCGCCAGTTGTCGCCAAGGTCGAAGGTGTAGCCGAACTCTTCGCCCAGATCCAGCACCTCGCCGAGGGTTACCGCGTCGGCGTCCAACTCCCCCTCCGGGTCGATGTCGTCGCTGTAGCGGAACTCGGTCACCGTCTTGCCGAGCTTCGGCAGGTTGAACTCGTGCAGGTGGCTGCGGTCCCACCGGGCGAACGCATCGTCGATGGCCTCGGCGAAGGTGTGGAAGGTGTGCGCCGAGGACACCGCGAACACCCGGCCCGGGCGGGGCCACAGGTCACCGGCCGACCCGCCGCCGAGCAGTTCCACCCGCACCGACCACCAGCCGCGATCCTGCCGTCGTGGACTCACACCCCCGATTCTGCCCCCAGACCCGCTGCGTGGTCGCAGCGCATCGCCGGGCGGATCTACACGCCGCGCCAGACGCGCCATGTCGTGAGCTGGCAACTGGCTGAGCAGGCAGAGGCCCCGACGACCTACCCCGAAGGCCAGCGGTCTGGGAGGTCGGCGCCGAGGCGGCGCCGACCCAGCTGCTGCGCTGCGCCTCCGCCCTGCAACTCCCCGAGGATGTGCTGCTGCACGCGGGCGCCGGCCTGCGCGAGACCGGGTACTGCTGCCATCACCCGCGGCCCGCGCCGGCGGCTGACGGGCTGGCGTCCACGAAGCAACCGTCGCGCCGAGCTGTCGTCGGTGCCCAGGCCGCCAGCCGACCCCGCCGCCCGCGGTGACGTGTTCACCGACGGCCGGTTGTACGCCCACGATCGGCGCACGCCGCGGCTCGTCCTGGCGGACTCGGCGGTCTTCTCCTCAGCCTGTTTCGGCTCGGGACGGGCTGACCTGACCCTTCAATCACCGCCACGGTCCGAGGAGTCGGTTCGGCCGAACCGTCGTGCATGCAGGTCCTCGATAAACTGCGGCAGCGGCGTCTTCCACGGCTCCTGTCCATGGTTGTCGATCTTGCCGAGTTTCTTCGGGTTCAACCCGAGCTCGCGGGCCATCCGCACGTGCGCCGCCGACAGCCGGTGCCGGCGCTGCGCGTCGGCCCACGCCTGCTCCCGAGCCGAGACCGTCTTCTTCGCTACGTTCGCCCCGCGTGGTGTCCGCCCCCGCGTCGGGTGAGGTCAGGTCCAGCGGGGATGCCCAGGCCCCTGCTGTTTGGGCAGGCCACCGCGGAAGTCGCAGCCGGGGCAGGCGTCCTCGCCCTGGATGTGGCCCTCGTACCAGCCGTGCACGGCGGCGTGCAAGATCGCCGATTCGGGAGTTGCCTCGCCCGAGTTCATGGCGTTGATCGCGTTCTCGACGATCAGCTTGAGCACCGCGGACTCGCGATCCGGGAACGGCGGAGACGGCATTGGACCCTGCGGGCCGGTCATGGCAGGCAACCCTACACCGGCGATCCGCAGCGGTCTCCGGGGCGCCGGCTGGCCGATCCTCCCACCGCGGAGGTACACGTCGGCGGCCGGCCGATCACGACAGGGAAAGGCGTTGTTGCGCGATCTTGTCAGGGGTGGCCGGTAGGGTTCGGCCACCAACAGTCATTCAGGTCGTCGGGCCAGGACGGGGCAGGCCATGAAACTCCACGAATACTTCTCTGGTCTGCTCGACCGCGCCGTGAACCTCAATCCAGGCCGGCTGGAGCAGCTGGCCCGGCACGAGAAGGCGCTCACGGAGTGGCTACGCGGCGACTCGACGTTCGGGCCGACGGTGGAAGCGTTCATCCGCCAGGGCTCCTGGGCTCACCGGACGATCATCCGGCCGCTGCCCGGCCAGGAGTTCGACGCCGACCTGCTGGTCCAGATGAAGCCGCAGCGCGCGTGGTCGAAGGACCCGCGGCGCTACCCGGAGGCGCTCTACGAGGCGATGGTGCGTAGTCCTCGTCACCGCGACAAGGTCGAGTTGAAGACCCGGTGCGTGCGGGTCAACTACGCCAATGACTGCCACGTCGACCTGGTCCCGTACCTCTATCTCCCCTTCTACGGGATCTTCGACCGACACGTGATCGTTAACCGGACGGCCAACGAGCTCGAAGATGTCAATCCGGCGGGGTTCGCCGAGTGGTTCCGCGCCAAGGACCGGGTCGCCAACGGGCACCTGCGGACCAGCCTGCGGCTGTTGAAGTACATGCGCGACTACAAGGGCACGTTCGATGTGCCGTCGGTCATCCTGACCGTGCTCGTCGGTGACCGGGTCAGCCAGCTGCTGTCCTGGTGGGACGACCGGTACCGGGATCTGCCCACCACGTTCCGTTCGCTGGTCCTGGCCACCGACCGGTGGCTCCAGGATCATTCGAATGTTCCGCGGATCGGGGATCCGAGTTGCGCAGGTGTGGACTTCAGCCACCGGTTGGACAAGGCCGGCTATCGGGAGTTCCGGGATCAGTTCCACGGGTACGCCGGCACGGTCCGGGCCGCCTACAAGGCGAAGGATCCTGAGCAGAGCGTCGAGTTGTGGCGGCGGGTTTTCGGGGATGAGTTCGCGTCGGCGACGAGCTGACGGTCGCTACCGGTCGGCCGCCGGTTCGTGGCCGCCGCCGGTCCATTCCCCGGTGGCCCGCCAGATCTCGTAGTGGAACAACCATTCGCTGGCCCACGGCAGGATCGTCGACGCGATCGACATGGTCGGGTTCCACTCGCCCGGCTGGTACAGGCACAGCTCGTCGCCGGTGTAGACGTGGGGTAGACCGGTGGCTCCCGGTCGGGTCTGTAGGGCCGGGTTCCGCACGTGGGTGATCGGCCGGTCACCGTATACATAGGCGACCTGGACGGTGTAGAGGCAGGACAGGTCGGTCGGCTGGAGCGTTGCGGTGCAGACGAGCCGGCCCTGGCGGATCCGGCAGGCCGCCTGCGGCATGATCTGGCGGAGCAGGTACGCCTGCTGCGCCAGGGTCAGCCAGGCGTCCTTCACTTCGCTACTCGCGCCCGAAGAACGTGTGAGTGGGTACCCGGGGCGTCGACGGTGCCGTGGTCTTGGTGAGCAGGCCCGTACCCGTCATGGCCAGGCCGCCGGCTTCCCGCACCTGCCGGCTGCCCTGCCCCCAGCCCGTGGCCGCCTTCCGGATCACGCCACCGGCGGTAAAGCCCTCCTCCAGCCGCTCGACCACGGGATGGATCCCCTGTCCGTGCATGCGACCAACCGTCTCGAGCAGCTCGGTAACCTCGCGCAGCCAGGCGAGAAACTTCGCCCGCCGCTGCGGGTACTCGTTCCATTTGTCCGCGAAGTTCTCCTGGTCGTGCACCGGGTTGGCCACCCACCAGCGGCCGTCCCGGTTTTCCACCAGACCGCCCATGCGCCTGAGCGCGTCCAGGGTGGCGGTGAACAGGTCCTGCTCGCCGCGGTACGCCTGGGCGACCAGCGTGGTGATCAGGATGGAGGGTGGCCGGTCTCTGGGGTCGTCGGCGAACCGCGTCGCGCAGTGCCATTTGAGGACCTGGACCAGCCGCTGCAGGGTGGTACGCACCCGCCACTCGGGGACGTCGGCGACGTAGGCCTCCCGGGCCATCTTCGCCAGCATCCGCACCATCTCCTCGGAGCGGCTGCGGAACCAGGCGGCGTAGCCGATCGGGTTGCTGTACTGCCAGTCGCCGAGGGCCACGTCGGTCAGGCGGATCGCCGGCGGCGGGTTGCCGTCGTCGGGTACGGCCGGCAGGACGTCCATGTGGAAGCCGTCGGACGGGTACGTCAGGGTCCAGCAGCGCCGGCTGGATACGCAGTCGGCGGGGCCATCGCCGGTCTGCTGGCCGGTCTTCCAGTCCAGGTAGCGCTGGAGCATCTCGCCCACGGTGTCCTTGACCACCGGCGGGGTGATGTCGTGCGGGGCATCGCCCCACAGGCAGACCAGGTCGATGTCGTACTCCGCGTGGGTGCCGGAGGGCCGGACCACCGTGCCGAGCCGGAAGGAGCCCTGCGGGTAGATCTCCCAGCCGTCCCCGCCGGTCTTGCCGAGCCAGGTACCGACCTCCTCGTACTTGAGTACGGCGAGCTCGTACAGGTCCGGCGGGATGTCCAGCTCGGCGATCGCGCCGGTGAACAGGAACGAGATGATCTCCTCGATCGAACCGAGCATCGGATCAGTCTTCCTTCGTCAGGTTGTACGGAGTGAACGGCGCGGCCTGGTGGTCGAGGAAGCAGTCGGTGAACCGGGGCGATGCGGTACGGCTGGCGTGGGCGGCCTTGCCGATCAGGTCGTCGGCGTGGACCCGGTCGAGGGCGAACAGGCCGGCGGGGACTACCGGGTCCAGCCGCAGCAGGCGCTGCGGGGACACCAGGTGGTGGACCTGGTTGTTCGCGCTGATGCTCTGCGCTCGCTGGATCACGTCGACCGCCGCTCGGCCCCAGGGCAGCAGCCCGCCCCGGTCCAGTCGGCGGCTGCGGTGACGTATCTCGACCGTGGTGCCCAGGCTGAACACCCGCAGCGCCTCCAGCGGCATCCCGCAGGTGCCGACCGCCTCGACCACCGCGACCATCGCCGGGTTGTTCGCCCACACTCCGCCGTCGACCAGACGCGTCCCCGACAAGGGGAAACCCGGCAGATACGTCGGTGCGGCCGAGGTCGCCATGGCGACATCCACGGCCCGTTCCCGCCAGTCCCGGCGAAGCCGCGGGTGGTGGGCGGTCCGGAACAGGTACACGTCGTCCGCGCCCAGGTTGTAGGAGGTGATCACCAGCCGCTTTGTGCTCTGCCCGAACGTGCGGTCCCCGAACACGGCGGTCAACGCCTCCCGCAGTGGGCCCGGCGTGTACTTCGCCCGCACCACCTGGCGGGCCGATCGCCACCCCAGCGGGTTGCGGAACACCCGCCGACCCAGCTCGGAGTAGAACTCCACGATCTGGCGCGGGCTCATCCCGAGACCCAGCGCCAACGCGATGATCCCGCCGGTCGAGGTACCGGCGATCAGGTCGAAGTGATCGATGATCGAGGTCTCCAGGTCCTCCTCCAACCGGGCGAGGATCGCCGCGGAGAAGATCCCGCGCAGACCGCCACCGTCCAGCGACAGGATCTGGAACCGCCCCGCGTCACCGGCCTCACCGGGCACAGCTACCTCGCTTCAAGCTCGTCGAGCGCGATCTTCACGCTCGAGTGTACTTAAGATAGCAGCATGATCGTCCGAGTGCGCTTCTACACTGAGAGAAGGGGTTGTGGCGGTGTCGGACACCAGTCTGGCCCGCGGGTCCGACAGAATGCGGGAAACAAGATCGAGTACGGAGAAGTGGATGAGCACCCCGGCCTTCGAGCGCGCACGGCTGCGCCTTGCCCGTGAGCTGATGGGCTGGAGCCAGGCTCAGCTAGCGACCAAGCTCAAGGTCACCCCGGCCGCGCTCAGCCAGTTCGAAAGCGGCTCGACCCGGCCGAGCGCGGACACCGTGGCCAGGCTGAGCACCATCCTGAAGGTCCCCGTGGGCTTCTTCGCCCAGCCGGTCACCGAGACGCACGAAGGCTTCTTCCGGTCCCTGCGCCGCACCTCCGTCACCGACCGCCGCAGAGCCCGGGCGATCGGGTACGTCGCGCACGACCTGGCCTCGCACGCCCGGTCCGCGGGACTGTTCACGACGCTGTCGATCCCCCACGTCCCCGCCCCAGAGCTCGACGCGGCCCCCGAGCACGTCGAGGACCTCGCAGCCGCACTGCGCTCATCCTGGCAACTCCCCCCAGGGCCGGTGCCCAACGTCGTGGAGCTACTGGAGTCCCACGGCATCGCGGTCATCCGCCTGCCCCTCGGCTCCATCGACGTCGACGCGTTCTCCCTGCCCTTCCCCGACCACCCCGTCGTCGTACTCGGCACCGACAAGAACGACCGCGCCCGCTCCAGGTTCGACGCGGCGCACGAACTCGGACACCTCCTGATGCATGGAGATCAAATCTGGGGACTATCTCAGATCGAAAAGCAGGCGCACGTCTTCGCCGCAGCGTTCCTGATGCCGGCCGCCGACATCCGGCAGGCGCTCCCCGACACAGTCGACTGGCCCAGGCTGTTCGACCTGAAGCGGCACTGGCAGGTCTCGCTGGCCGCGTTGCTGATGCGCGCAAAGACGCTCGGCCGCATGAACGAGGCCACCTACCTCGCCGCGGTCAAGGCCGCCTCGGCTCGCGGCTGGCGCAAAGTCGAACCCGTCCCCCTCGGCGCGCCAGAACAACCGCGGCAGATCCTCACCTACATGGGCGCACTCCACGGCAGCAACGCCAAACCCCATCTACCCATCCACATCGTCGACTCCATCGCGGCAGCAACCGCCGCGAGTTGACGCGGGGCCAGGCTGCCGAACGGTCACGGCGATTGGGGCGATGGGCAGCGTCGGTGCCCGCCCGTCCATCCAGTCCACGTAGGGCCGGTTTCGTCCAACGGCTCCAGAGCACCCCTCGAGCACCCAACCGTCCACTGTGGACATGAAAACGGCTCTGATCCGAGAAGAAACCCCAGGTCAGAGCCTTGATCACGGGTGCGCCGCCAGGGACTCGAACCCCGAACCCGCGGATTAAGAGCGCGACCGACGACGTGCCGGACGGTGATGAGTGATGCCGATCCGAGCCGTTTTCGCAGGTCACCCATCGTTCTGCCCAGTCGGCCTGAGCCGGTCTGGATCGGGGTTGGCCGGCGTGTGCGTGAGCCCGCCGTTAGCACCCCGCGCCAAGGTTGAGCAGCTGCTCCGACATCGGGGAGGTGCGCGATGACGACCGCTCCCACCGTGCCGATCTCCCCCGCCGCGGCGCCTACCGAGCCGAACCCCAACGGCCGCGTGCCGACCACTCCGGCGACGTCACCGATGAGTCCAACCATCCCCAACGAGGCCGCCCGATTGGCGGTCATCGAGCGGCGGCTGTTGCTCGTCATCCAGGCCATCGTGTTCGGCGGGGTCATCCTGCTGACAGTCGGAGCCGGCGCGCTGTCCTGGTCGCACCTGACCCATATCGCCGAGACGAACGGCCACATCGCGCCGCGCGGCCTGCTGTTCGTGTTCCCTACCATCGTGGATGGGTTCATGGTGATGGGCTCGGGCGTGGTGGTGCGGCACGCCTTGACGGACGAGCTGGGCGGCCGGACCTGGTACGCCGGGACGCTCGTGGCGGCGAGCGCAGCCTTGAGCATCTGCCTGAACATCCAGGACTCGACGGGGCGGGCGATTATCCCGGCCTGGGTGCTGCCGGGTATCGCGCCGGCGTTGTACATGCTCGGCACGGAGTTGGGCCTGGCGGAGCTGCGGCTTCTCATGCGCAAGCTGCGATCACGTATCCGGGCCGCCACACCCATACCGATCGTCCCGCCTGAGCCACCGACGCCGTCCAAGAAGGACGTGGTGCTCGGGGTGCTGGCTGAGACGGGCGGCAACGCCAAGGTGGCCATGAAGCTGCTGGCCGACCGCGGCGTGTCGGTGGACCGGTCGTACGTGTACGAGATCCGGCGCGAGCTGACTAATGGCCGCACCGGGGAGACAACGAGATGAGCGTCGCAGACTATGCCCCGATCCAGCGGCTGGACTGTGAACCTCCGAGCCACTACACCCTGCCGCAGATCCGGGAGGCCGCTCTGCGGAAGGCGCTGCGGGGTGTGGAGCTGGGCGCGTATGACGAGCGCATTCTTCGATGGCTGGTCGGCTGGGACGACTCGACGGTGCGGACCGCGGTGTCGCTGATTGAGCGGGCGCGGCGAGCGGAGGTTGCTGGGGCGGTTGATCCGGCGGAGGCTGCCGCCTCCTGACGCCGTGCGTCTTGGCTGGTATGACGGCCACGCGCAGTCCGACGGGTTGCGGGAGTCTGGGCCAGAAGAGGGTTAGGCGGCCTCCCGAGTGTGCGGCCCCTGAAACGAGAAAAGCCTCCGGCACGAGGCCGAGGGCCTTCCTCATGCTAGAGGCTGATTCCGAGAGGCGCTCTCGGGGGCGTTGGAGCTACGGCAGATTGCCGCCGCTGGGCAGGCCGTTCAGCACGGCATCCGGCACCCGGATGATCTGGCTGGTGGTGTAGCCCATGCCCGTGAACTGGGTCATGCTCGTGAACGAACGGCGAACGCCGCTCTTCATGACCCACAGGGTGCTGTCGGTGCCCTGGACAACGGTCTCGTTGGCGGGTAGGTGGCTGGACGACGCGTCGTAGATGCCGTCGAGGGGCGCTTGAGATACTCGGGTGAAGGTGCTGTATCCCAGATTGGCGAGCTCCGTCATTGAGCCGAAATGCCAGCGTACTCCGCCAGCGATGACAAAGATCGCCCCATCGGGACGATGGACCACCGTGCCGTTGCCGGGCATGTTGCCCGGAGCGTCGCCAATGGCGTTCAGCGGTCCCTGGGGAACGTTGAACCGTGCCCAGTCGCTGTAACCCTGGTTGTAGTACTCGGTCATGGAGCCGAAGTAGAACTTCGATCCCCCAGTCACGACGTAGAGCTGGCCGCCACCACTGCGCAGGACGGTGCCGTTGCCGGCGGGGGTGGCCGTGGAAGCGTTGGCCAAGGTGTCGGCCGCAGCGGTGACCCGGACGATCTGAGTGTCGGCGTAACCGAGGTTGTGGTATTCGGTCATGGAGCCGAATTGGAACTTAACCCCACCTACGACGACCGAGAGAGCACCGATCGGGCTTTGGATGACGGTGCCGTCGGTGGGCTTGTTGCCCGGGACGTCACCGATGGCGTCGAGCGGCGTTTGCGGAACGTTGATCCATTGGTTGTTGACGTAGCCCTGGTTGTAGTACTCGGTCATGCTCCCCACGGGGAACTTGGCACTGCCGGCGACGATGTAGATCTGGCCTCCGCCACTGCGCAGAACTGTTCCGTTGCGCGGGACGGTCGGGATGGCATTCAGCGTGGCGGTCGATACCTCGGCCATACCGCTGGTGGAATAACCGAGATTGTAGAACTCGGTCATGGAGCCGAAGTAGAACTTGGCTCCGCCCGCCATAACCCACAAACTGCCGTCCGAACCGTGGAGGACGGTGCGGTCGTTGGTGTAATTCGACGGGGGCGGGGGTGGTGCGGACGTTCCGCCGCTTGAGCACGAAAGCACGAGACTGCACTGCTTCAGGCGCGCAGCAGCCGCAATTTCCGCTGCCGACTGCTGAATCCACGAGTCGCGGTAGACGGTCGTGTGGTTGCCGATGCCGATGGTCCAGTCATTGACCGCACAGATGCCGTCGCCATCGTCGCACCAACTCCCGGTTCGGGAGAGGAAGTCGGATGGCAGATACGGCGAGCGCGCGCCCAGCCTCGGGAATGAGGCGCATCGGGCATTGGCTCGAACCCATGGCCGGTTTTGACCACAGGCCACGTTGAACTTCGGGTCGCCGTACAGAGCCACGAAGCCGATGTGGCTCCGAGCCTCGGGGGTGAGCGCCGGGAGCCCGAAGACGCCGGGTTCGGTAAGCGCAAGGGCCCAACCGAGAACGTCGGCCCCTTGCGAGTACCCGCCCAGGACGACGGTCTCGCTCACGCAGCCCATTCCAATGGGCCCGAGGGTGTAGCGGTGGTTCAGGCTAGAGATGAGCTCAGTGACACCGGTGAATACGCTGGTGTTGTAACCACCGGTGATGCTGGACCAGCTAACGGGGGCGGCCGGATATTCACCTGGATCGATGTGGTTGTTGCCGTCCAGATTGCCAAGTTCGGCCCAGGCGTGTGTCCCAACGCCTGCCCCGTCCAGTGCATTCTGCACGTTCTGTTGGTACTGAATTGCTTCCACATCGCCGATTGCCTGTCCCGATCCTCGCGCCCACAATATGTAGGCGCCGCCGTTTTGGCAGCTAGGGTCGGCTTGGGCGGAGGTAGCTGTCGCCAGAGCGACAGCCGTGGTAGCGACGAGCGTAGCCACGAAGGCTAAGGCGACTCGCCTCATTATCTTCCGGTTTGCGCGCACGGCGCATCACCCTTTCTGGGTGAGAGATGGGAAAGGTCATGCCGGGAATCTCACGACTCCCGGCACTAGGCATTTAATATCATATATATGCCAGGAATACAAACACCATCGCCCAATGCGACGCTTGTCGAGGGTCCTGTTTGCTATATACTTATAGTTACAAAAAATAGGAACCGAACTCTTGAACACTCCGCCTGAAGCAAAAGCTAGTTTCGCAAAACGTAGGCCGCGGTTATTCATGTCGTTGGTAGCTGTGGGCCTCGTAGGTGCTTTGGCGTTGATTGCCCTGCCCTCTATGTTGAAATATATGGCTGCGAATAGTGCTTTGGCGGGCATGAAAGAGCAGATTGTTAAGGCCGGTGGCGTGGCAATCGATACGCCTCAAGCAGTACACGGTGGCATCTGGTGGTTTCAAAATCTCTGTATTGACAACCCTTGCCCGACAATCAAGCAGGATTTCCTCATACCGCTAGAGGTGGGCAAGGAGGAAGTGTTTATGAGGGAGAGTTTACTTTCCTCACAGGGATATAACCCGCTATCCTCGGGTGGATGTCAAATAGATAAGCCGGGCGCGCTTTGCTTGGAGTCTGGTTCCAAGGGGAAGTCTTCGATTTTCATGTCCCTTGATCCCGTAGCAAAGCCATCTGACCGCATACCTAATCGGGATGTCTCGCCAAAGGTTTGGCGAACCCTATCCATTAGTAGCTACTGATAACTGTTTCGGCAACAAGTAGGATCGACTCTCAATGATGATTGCGATCAAGCTTCAGACACGCGGACACAAAAAAAGAGACCCCACATTATGCGGAGCCTCTTTTTTGTTTACAATAGTTCCTGATAGTCCCGAGGGGATTGTCGCTTTTAACGTCTATCTCAATCCACGGATAGCGGCACCAGCTTCGCAGCCTGGCTCCATCTCCATCCAGTCCATAGCGTGAGCAGCACAACCCATGCAAGGACTTCCTGAAGTCATACGAGACCAGCAACCGTCCGCCGTTCCGTATTCGCTATTGGGAGCGGCCGGCTCTGGCCAGAATGCTCGACGGTCGGGACGAGTTCGTCAACCGATACCTGCACGCCAAGATGCGGACTGAAGCAGAACTACTGGCGGCAGAGCAAGAGTTCTTCGACCGCGTGTGGTATGACCGATCATTGTCAGGTGAGGAGCGCCGGGAAGCTAGCGGCGAGAAGCTATCCGACGAGCTAGCTAAACAGATTGCGTCCGCTCGCAAGGAAGTTGAGGCAAAGTACAGCAATGGCAACCTCGGGCCATACGATCAGTTTGAGTGGGGCATGATTAACGGGAAGCTCTCGGCACTGCGCTGGGTGCTTGGCGACGAGTGGGATTTTCTGGACACATAGCGTTCCGAAGGCATAGCCCGAGGTAGACGGTTGCATACAGCACGGGTGGTG
>WNGB01010139.1_pt1 | contig 13120 bp, 13 predicted proteins | sample 5400681 | NCBI WGS metagenome assembly WNGB01 (sample SAMN13153367, study PRJNA577476) | soil metagenome | isolation source: 115 cm soil or saprolite under grassland replicate 2 | place: USA:California | collected 2016-06-15 | reverse complement strand
GATGCAGCACTCGAGGTTGAGTACGCAGAGATCGGCCTCGTGGACGGCAGCGACGAGCTCGGGCGCGAAGAGCGAGTCAGGGCCGTCGGTCACCATCCGCTCGGCGACCCTTCGGCCGAGCATCGTGTCGCCGGCGAGCGCGAGCTTCACGGCGCGAAGCCGTGCCTCCCGTAGAGCGGCACGAAACGTGCTCCCGTAACGAAGCGGCGGCGCAGCAGCCGTTGGCCGCGCTTCTCGAACAGGAGCACCTCTTCGTTTCCACCGCGGCCGACCGGTTGAACGAGGCGTCCGCCTTCTGCGAGCTGCTTCGCGAGCGGTGGGGGGACGCGCGGGTACGCCGCCGAGACGAGCATCGCGTCATAGGGGGCGTGCTCCGGGAGCCCCATGCTCCCGTCGCCGACCACGACCTCGACGTTCTCGAAGCCGTGGCGGGCGAGGTTCATCCTGGCCGTCGCGGCGAGGTCCTCCCAACGCTCGCCGGTCCAGACGAAGCTCGCGAGCTGGCCGAGGACGGCGGACTGGAAGCCACGGCTCCCGCCGACTCCGGTACTCGCTCGCGGGCGGCGAGCTCGAGCGCCTGGACCATCTTCGCGACGAGCGAGGGCTGTGTTGTCACCTGTGAGTGCGGAATCGACAGCGGCTTATCGAGGTAGGCCTCCGCGGCGAGTCCTGCAGGGACGAAGCCCGCGGGCGTCCCGCAAGGGACGAAGCCCGCGCGGCACGATGCGCAGCGCCTCGGGCACCCGCGCGCATCGCGCACGCCCGCAGCGCCCGCCGCCTCGGCAGATGCTCGGGCGTCGGTGTTCGCACTGAGCCAAGTATGGGCGCGCGAGGCGTGGTCCGACTCGCCAAACGGCGAAACGAGCCCTTCGTGGTCGGGAGGACGCCGAGGGACGTGCGGGGGCGACAGAAGACCCGACTTGGCTTCACTCGCTCGCCTTAGGCGACGACCGCTTCGTACAGTTCGGCGAGGCGGTGAATGTTTGCCTCCACGGTGAGCTCGAGGCGGACGGCCGCGACGCGACGGCGAAACTCGACCATGTCCACCGCCGCTAGCTGCCCGAGGAGGTCGTCGAACGTCGCGAGGGTCAGGCCGAGGCCACTCTCGCCCACAAGTCGAGAGAGCGCGCGGTGGCCGAGCGTCAGGACGGGCAGGCCGCAGCCCACGTACTCGTAGGCCTTGTTAGGGAGGCAAGTGTCGAGGTGCGCCGCGTTGAGGGCGGAGTCAAAGCCGGCCCAGCCGAAGTCGTACTCTGGCAGCGCCGCCAGTAGTTGCGACGGCGGAAGCGTGGCGTGCACACGCAAACCGGTCAGCCCGGCCGCGAGCTCGGCGTACGCGGGCACGCTGCGCGACGGGTAGACGTCGAGCGACAAACCCTCGCCCACGATCACGCTAAAGATCCCGCGCAGATCGTAGTGGCCGCCGTTCGTCGAGAGCGTTCCCTCATAGACGAGGCGCGGGGGGTGCCCGTTCCGGCGCGCGGCAGGCGGCAGGACTCGGGGCAGGTCGCGCCGCAGCGCGTAGTTCGGGGAGGCGAGCGTCGGTACCGTCACGCGGTAGCGGGCGCGGATCGCCTCTAAGAGCTCCTCTGAGACCGCCACTAGCGCCGAGCACCCCTCGACGGCCACTTGCTCGAGCGCGAGCGGCTCGCGTGGCTCGGGGAAACCGTGCTCGTAGGGCGTTCGCCTGAGGCTTTGGAGGTCGTGGACATCGTGGACGACCGGGACGCGATCGGCAAGGAGCTCGAGCGCGACCACGGTCAAGGAGTCCGGCAGGTTGTGGCTGTGGACGAGGTCGGGGCGAAACTCTTCGACGGCGGCCCGCAGGCCCTTGATCGGCTCCGAGCCGAGGTTCCACCAGCGCTCGAAGAGCCCGTCACCCGAGCCGTAGCACTCGCTCAAGGTCTTGCCCTGATAGGCGAAGCCGAGCCGCATCCGGGGGAATGCCGAGCGCAACGCGACCGCGTACTTGAGCGCCCGCATGCAGGGTTGCTGCTGGAGGAAGAGGATGCGCATCAGCGGCTTCTGATCGCGCGGGCGGGGTTCCCGACGGCGACCGAGTTGGGCTCGAGCTCGCCGGCAACGACGCTGCCTGCGCCGACGACGCACCCGTTCCCGAGGCGTGCGCCGGGCAGGATACAGACGCCCATCCCGATCCAGCAGTCGGCGCCGATTTCGACCGGCCGGCCCGCCCAGCCCTGGTCGACGATCGGCCGCTCCGGGGCGATCTCGTGATTGGCCGTATGAATCATCGTGTAGGGGCCGACGATCGTGCGGTCGCCGATCCGCAGGCCGCCGTAGCCGTTCACGTAGCAGCCGTAGTTGAGGCCAACTCCGTCTCCGAGCTCGATCCGATCGCAGTTCAGCCAAACGATCAGGTCGAGGTAGAAGCAGCCCTCGCCGACGCGCTTCGCGTCGTGCGGGCGGAAGGGGATCACACGCTTCGAGCTTTCCGTGATAATCATCGACCTTCCGGTCGCGGACTTCGCCAGCCAGTGGGATTCTGTCGGGTCGGCGCCCGTGCGCGAACGAAGAGCCGGGCGACGGACCGCTTCGGCTCGATACCAGCACCGTGGTGACATAAGCAGCGACGTACCTGCCGATGACGTTGCGCGGGGCGTCATCGGCCTCCTCCACGGCTTCGTCGTCCGGCGGGCCGTGCTCGGCGACGGCGACGCCGAGGCGTTCCGCAACGGCCTGCGCGCACTCGGTCGCCGGCCTCAAGTGCGGCACGAGACGTAGCGGGCTCGGCAGACGCAGTGGAAAGCCCGGGCGGGATTCAGTCGGATGTGTCCACGAGGCGTTCGGCGTTGCTCGGAATCGAGTGCATCGAATGTGACGCCGCGGACCCATCCGTATACGGAGCCCTCTGACAGACTCGACCCTCGACGTGCTTTGTACCGTGGCCTCGCCCGGTAGCGAAGCCGCTTAGTCCATCGTGAGAACGGCTTTTCCGACCACCTCGCCGGCTTCGAGGGCCCGATGCGCCTCGGCGGCTCTGTCCAGAGGGAACGTCGCCTACCGCGACCCGCAGATCGCCGGCGTCGAAGTGCCGCGCTGCCTGTTCGAGAATCGCTCGCTGACGTTCTCGTTGTTCCCGCCACCCGAACACGGACGGCGCCGGCATCCACGTGAAGGAGACTCGCAGATTCCGTTTCTGCATCGCTGCGGATCGCCGCGTCTTGCCCAGGGGCTCTCGACGTTCGAGACAAGATCTCCGTACGGGCGCACGAGCGAGAAGCAGGCGGTGAACGTCTTGCCGCCCGCCGCGACTGTGGCGCTGTGGCGGGCGGGCGTCTCTCGCCTTATTGTCGGAGCGACCCTTCTCTCCGTGCTCTTCGCTGCCCACGCCGGCTACCCGGCGGCGGTCGGGCTGGTCGCTCTCTTCGTCGCCGAGTTTCTTAGATTCCAAACGCCGCGCGGCGAGGCTGCGCCGAGCCGGGCGCCGGAACCGGCATAGAGACAGGCGAGCTCTGCTGCCGCCGGTTGCGACCAGTTGCCGCTCGGATCGAGGATGAGGAGAGGTCCGCGGTTCGAGTCCGCCCAGAGCCTTCAACAAGGGCCGCTCGACCTCCTTGCCGCTAGTTGCCCTGGCCCACTCCATCAAGGCCCCATTGCGGTCAGCCTTGACCAGTTCGAGACGCGCCGGGGCAAGGGATCACGGGTCATGCCGGCCCTCACGGGCCAATCGGCGGCGGCCGCCCCGGGAGCGCCAACTCGCCGAAGCGGAAAACAGAGGGCGGCCTTTCGGCCGCCCTCTGCGCGCGATGGTCACCCGTGTAGCAGTTGCCTCTCGAGAGAACGAGGAGCGTCGTCATTTGTGCGCCAGTTGTGCGCCAGTGACGCGTGAAACCAGTGGACTTTCATGGACCTCCACGGACTTCCATGGACTGAGCGTTGCGGTTTGAAAGACCGCACGCACGCGCATCGACGCGGCTCCCTCATCGGGAACCGCGTGGTTGAGCGGAGGGGGAGGGATTCGAACCCTCGAGAGGCCAGTGACCTCTAACGGCTTTCGAGACCGTTACGAAGTTGCTGATTTGCAGGGCCTTTAGTCGCCGTGCGCCAGTTCGTGCGCCAGCCGGCAGCCCTCGGTGCACGGAGCCTTGGCGCCGGAGCCTCCGTCTGCGTCGGACGAGTGCCCGAAGACGGCGAGAAGACTCCAGTCGCTGTCCCTTCGCCATTCTCGGCCGCCCTCAGGGTCCTTGAGCTACTCGAGCTTCGTCGTCCGGGCCTTCCAGGAGTTCACATAGGCCTCCGTGGTCACCAGGACCGCCTGCATCTCGTTCTTGCTGTTGAGAAGCACAAACTCGCTCGCATGTTGCGCCGGAGCTTGCCGACGGCGTGGTAGAGGTTGCGCGAACCGCAGTCGAGCTCCCGCGGAGCCTTAGGATTGCGACGTGACGACGGGCGCTCGGGGAGGTCGCATCCTCGTCCTCGACCACGCCTTCGGCGACGATCTCGAGGTGGAGCGAGAGATCGCAACGGCGCACGGTCACGACCTCGTCGCCGGCCAGGCACGGGACGAGGGCCAGGCGGCCGAGCTCATGCGGACGTACGACCCGGACGCAGTCCTGGTCCAGTTTGCCCCGGTCAGTGCGCCGGTCCTCGCGGCGGCGTCGCGCCTGCGCGGCGTTGTCCGCTACGGCGTCGGCCTCGACAACGTCGATACGACCGCGGCCGTGGAGCGAGGCATCGTCGTGGCCCGGGTCCCCGACTACTGCGTCGAGGAGGTCGCCGACCACGCGTGGGCGCTCCTCCTCGCCCTGCATCGCCGCCTCCCGGCGCTGGCCGCGGCCGTCTCCTCCGGCGAGTGGGACTGGCGGGCCGGCGGCCCGGTCCCTCGGCTGCGCGGCCGGCGCCTCGGCCTTCTCGGCTACGGCCGGATAGCGAGAGCCGTCGCGGCGCGCGCCCGGGCCTCAGGTCTCGACGTGCAGGCGCACGATCCATACGCGGCCGAGGCGGACGTGCCTCTCCTCGGCCTCGACGAGCTCCTGCGCGCGAGCCATATGCTGAGCCTGCACCTCCCGCTCACGGAGGAGACGCGAGGAGTCCTCGGCGCGCGGGAGCTCGAGCTCTTGCCGGAGGGCGCGATCGTCGTCAACACCGCGCGCGGGCCGCTTGTGGACGAGGACGCGCTCCTCGAAGCCCTCGACTCGGGACGGCTCGCGGGCGCGGGGGTCGACGTGCTGCAAGACGAACCGCCGACTCCCGGTCACCGCCTGCTGTCGCATCCGCGAGCGCTTGTGACGCCGCATGCCGCGTGGTACTCGGAGGGCTCCGTCCTCGAGCTTCGCCGCCGTGCGGCGGAGGCGGCCGTCGCGATCCTCGACGGCAGCTACGAGGCGTAGCCGAAGGCGCTCCAGCCGCCGTCGACGACGAGCGTCGTTCCCGTGATGAAGGAGGACTCCTCGGAGGCGAGGAACACGACGGCGGCTGCGACGTCCTCCGGGCGTCCCAGCCGGCCGAGCGGCGTGCGGCGGAGGTAGAGCTCCTCACTGACGATGCCGCTCTGGATCGCCTCCGCCACCATCTCCGTGCGCGTGACCCCCGGCGAGACCGCGTTCACGCGCACGCCACGGCCGGCCCATTCGACGGCGAGCACCTCCGTCATTATCCGCAGGGCTGCCTTCGACGCGCAGTACGCTAGGCGCTCGGGAAAGGCCTCGGTGGCGTTGATGGACGCGATGTTGACGACGACGCCGCGCCCCAGCTCGAGCATCCGCCGCCCCGCGGCCTGGGAGGCGAAGAACGCTCCGGTCACGTTCACGTCCAGCGTGCGTCGCCACTTCTCCTCGCCGAACGTCTCCGACGGCCCTAGGAACGCGACCCCCGCGTTGTTCACTAGCACCTCGACGGGACCGAGATCGTGCTCGATCGCCACGAACGCCTCCTCCACGGCCGAGCGGTCCGCCACGTCGTACCGGTAAGGGGCCCCCTCGGCGACGTCGAGGATGGCGACCCGGTCGCCCTCGGCCTCGAACGCAGACGCGACGGCCGCGCCGATTCCCTGCATGCCGCCGGTGATGACGACGACCCTCATTGCTGGGGTGGCTGGAAGAGCTCCATCGTGATCCCGTCCGGGTCGCGGAGGTAGAGCCCGAAGCCGCCTCTGTTCGCGCCCGTGTCGACCTCGACCGGCGGCGACACCGTCCTCACTCCCGCCCGGCACAGGCGCTCGTAGGCGGCGTGGATGTCCTCGACGAGGAAACAGACGTGCGGGGCGCCGACGTTCCGCGGCTCGACGTCTGCCTTCCCGCCCGCGGGCGAGACGTACTCGAAGAGCTCGAGGCGGTGGCCGCCCGGCGCCTCCAGGTGCGCCATGCGCACATGCGCATCTGGGTAGCCGGTGATCGCTGCCAGATATCCGCCCTCCTTCTCCTGCTCCATGACGAGCTCGAGGCCGATCAGGTCGCGGTAGAAGGCGAGCGACCGCGCCAGGTCCGAGACCGTGAGGCTCATGTGGTGGACGCCCGCAAGCCCGCTCATTCGCCCTTGACGGCGCCGGTTACGAGCCCGCGGACGAAGAAGCGCTGGCCGAAGAGGTAGAACGCCACGATCGGAAGCGTGGCCAGGGTGAGGCCGGACATGATCACGGGCACGTCGAGGTTGTAGCGGCTCTGGAAGCCGGTGATACCGACCATAAGCGTCTTCTTCGTGTCGTCCTGCAGAAAGACGAGGGCGATCAGGAGCTCGTTCCAGACCCAGAGGAGGTTGACGACTGCGAGCGTGACGAGTGGCGCGCCCGAGAGCGGCAGGACGATCCGGCGGAAGACCCGCCACGAGGAGGCTCCGTCGACGACGGCGGCCTCGATCAAGCTCCGGGGGATCGAGCGGAAGAAGTTCGCCAGCATGTAGATCGAAAACGGCAGCATCAGCCCGACGTAGATGAGGATCACGAGCCGGAACGTCGAGAGCCAGCCGAGCTTGACGCCGAAGACGAAGAGCGGCACGAGCAGGACGACAGGGGGGACAACCATCAGGGACACGATCAGTCCGAGGAGCGTGTCGCGGCCGCGAAACTCGGAGCGTGCGAATCCCCAGGCCGCGAGCGAGGCGAGCGCGAGCGTCGCTGCGACTGCGCTTGCCGTCAGGATGACGCTGTTCGCGAACCAGCGCGGGAACTGGTCGTTCAGCGCGGTGTCGAAGCCCCGGAGTGTCGGCTCGGTCGGCGGGGCGAACGGGCTCGAGAGGAAGTCGTGCTGCGTCTTGAACGCGGCGGTGACCATGACGTAGAGGGGGAAGAGGGCGACGGCTGTCGCCCCCACGAGCAGGAGGTGCTTGACCGCCCGGCCGAGCCGCCTACTCATCGCCGGCGAGCCCCGTGCGGCGCTGGATCCGGAAGAAGAAGACGATGAGGACGAGCGTCGCGGAGAAGAGGATCACGGACGCCGCGGCGGCGAGTTCGGGCGCCTGGAACTGGAATGCGGTCTGGTAGACGTAGAGCTCCGTCACTTGCGTCGCGTCCCCCGGCCCGCCCTGCCCGTTCGTCATCACGTAGACGTAGTTGAAGACCCACGAGACCATGGTGATCGCCTCGACGACGACGTAGAACGCGATCACCGTCGTGAGCTGAGGGATGGTCACGAAGCGGTGCAGCTTGAAGAAGCGGGCGCCGTCGATCCGCGCCGCCTCGAAGGTCTCGGCCGGAAGCGAGAGCAGCCGTGCGAGGAAGAGGATGACGCCGAACCCGAGCTCCTTCCAGACGATCACGCCCGTGAGCGTCCAGAGGGCCCACTTGGGCTGCCCGAGCCAGTCGAGCGCCAGCGCGTCCAGGCCAGTGGCTCGCAGCCCGCGGTTGAGCAGACCGTTGAGCTGCAGGATCTGCCCGAAGATGACGCCCACCACTGGGATCGGCAAGACGTATGGAAGGAAGACGGCCCACCGGTGGAAGCGCCAGCCCCGCAGGCCCTCGAACAAAAGGACGGAGAGGCTGAGCGAGAGGAGGACGAGGACGGGCACGGCGAGCAGGAGCCGCGCGTTGTGCGAGAGCGCCGTGCGAAAAGCGGGGTCTTCGACGGTGAGCCGGAAGTTCTCGATCCCGACCCATTCGCCCTTGTACTCGAGGGCCGTGCGGACGAGCTGGACCATCGAGTAGCCGAACACGAAGACGATGACGGCAAGCGCCGGCGCGATCCAGGCGAGCGGCTCCGCCCGCCCGAGCTTCGGGCCGCGGCGGCGACGGCGAGGCGGCGCTCCGACGAGCACCCCGGGAGAAGTCACGCCCGCTCCTCGGCCGTGGGCGGCTCCGGCAGGCGGTCCCCCGGAGCCTCTGCGTCCACCTCCGTGAGGATCCGCGCGACGAGCTCCGTCTCGAGCACCGCGCCCCCTTCAAGAGCGGCCGCGTCGCCAGCCGCGATCGCGCGCTCGAGGTCTCCGGGGCGACCAGTGGCGGGCTCCGTGAGGAGAACATGGTGGCCGCGCCAGCCGCCGTAGACGGCGAAGATCCAGACCGTCGGGAAGACGACCGGGTCGAAGGAGAGCAAGAGCCCGAGCTCCCTGGAGGGATGCGTGACGGCGCACCAGCCGTCGCGCAGGTCGAGCGTGTGCAGGAACTCGGTGACACCGGCCTCGGCCCCCGGGGCGCGGCTCAGGTCCTCACCCTCCCGGCCGCCGAGCGGCCAGTCCACCTCGTCGCCCGCCGTGCGTCCCCTGAAGGGCGGCTCGACGCCCACCAACCCCGCGGGCAGGTGGAGCCGCGATCCCGGCTCGACGGCGTGGGCCACGTGGATGCTCCACATAAACCTGACCGCCGTGGAGCCGAGATTCTGCAGGCGGTAGGACACGCGGAGGGCATCGTCCTCTCTCTTGAGCGAGAGGCGCCGCTCGAGCAGGCACGGAAGGGATGCGCTCGCCTTGCGCATGCAGAGCACCGCCTCGTCCCCGTCGTCCCGCTCCACCGTCCAGTCCCACGACCCGGTCCAGAGGTCGCCGTGGTCGTGGAGCAGGTTGCCGTCGACGGCGCACGGCGCGTCGGTCGGGAAGAGATCGTCCCAACCCCCGCACCAGACGTCGTCGAACGGCGCCCCCGCGTAGGTGGGAGCGACCTTGACCCGCGGGTTGCGCCAGAGGAGATTCGTCCGGCTCGGGCGGTGGACGAGCTCGAGGATCTTGCCGCCCGCCGCCGGCACGACGGTCACCTCGAGCACGTCTCCCGCCAGCGTGAGCGCATGCATCCCGCCCCGTTCGAGCGACGTGTCGCAAAGAGGCGGCCGGGGAGCGCTCACCGCGCTCCCCGGCCCCCGGTTCCAGTCGCTAGTACGACTCGGACCACTTCTTGAAGTTCTCGATCAGATCCCGCTTCGTACGTCGGATGCGCTCCGCGATGTCCTCGGTCGCCTGCGCGGCCTGCTGCGCGTCCGTGTTGCCCGAAAGGAGAAGCTGGGACTGCTCGAAGTTCGCCTTCGAGTCGAGCTCCGTGGGGATGAAGTTCTCGAGGTACGGAGCTCCGTCCTTCACGAGGTCGAAGAGGTCACTCTGCTGCTCCAGCTGGATCAGGCTCGTGTCGAAGCGGTCGTCCGCGGGGAACGCTCCCGTCGTCTCGAACCAGGCCTTCATCCGGTCGGGCGTGTGCATGAACATGATGAAGTCGGCCGCCACCTGCGGGTACTTCGTCCACGCCGTGATCCCGAGCGTCTGCGACGTCGAGCCCAGCTTGCCTGCGTACGGCCCATCCCCCCACTTCGGCATCGCCATGACGCCGACCTTGTCGGGCCCCACGTCTTCGATGAACTTCTTGGCGTCCGACCCCGCGACGACTGTCATCGCCGCCTTGCCGTCCGTCCAGCGCTGCTGGCCCTGGTAGAGCTCGAGCGAGTTCATGTCGTCGTTCCAGCACGTGTGATCGCGCATCTCCTGGAGACGCGTCCACCAGTCCGCGTGCTCGGGATCGCTGAACTTCTGGTCGCCGGCGACCGCCGCGAGGAGGTCTTTGATCGAGTTGATTCCCTGCCCGCCAATGATCGAGTAGAGCCAGCCTCCGAACCAGCCGTCCTTGATACCGCCGGCGATCGGAGTGATGCCCATCGAGCTCAGCTTGTCGCAAGCGGCGAGGAGCTCGTCCCACGTTTGCGGTGCCTCCAGTCCGGCCTTGTCGAGCACGTCGGTGCGGTAGAGGACAGGGAAGGACGGCTGGACGTACCAGGGCGCGGTCCAGACCTTGCCGTCGAACGTGTCCTCGCTCCCGTTCAGATAGTGGTCGAGCTCCTCCTTGGGGATGTAATCCGAGACAGGCTTCGTCGCTCCGGCCCATGCGTCCTCGAGCGACCAGATCCCACCCCAGAAGTACTGGATGTCCGGGCCCTTCTTCGCCGCAGCCGCGGCCTTGAATGCCGGCACGAGACCGTCGGTCGTCTGCAGGACCGTCTTGATCGTGACGTTCGGGTGCTTTTGGTGATAGAGGTCGACTGTCTCCTTGACCCAGTCTTTCGCGCCCGCTGCTTCCTGATCGCCCCACCACGACATCGTCAGGGTGACGTCCTCCGTCGGGAACGCGGTCTCGCCGGCGGCCCCGCCGGTCGTTCCGGCCGTGTTCTCGCTGCCGCCGCAGCCGGCGACGACGAAGAGCGCCGCAGCGACCGCTGCCAGGAGCGCCCTCGCTTGCCCGAGATGAGTCATCGTCTTCTCCTCCTCCGTCCGGGATTGTCTCCTGCGGTTCCTCACAGCTCGATCTCGTGGCTCGAGAGGACCTCGCAGCCATCGGCGGTGACCAGCACCACCTGCTCCACACGTACGCCCAAGCTGTCCCCGTAGAAGCCGGGCTCGAGCGCGAGGACCATCCCCGCCTCGAGCACCGTCTCGCTGCCTGGCACGATGCGGGGTTCCTCGTGCCAGGCCGTCCCGAGCCCGTGGCCCGAGTGATGCGGATAATCGAGCCCGTCACGGACGAGCGCATCGAGCTCGCCGGCACGAAGCCCCGGCCGGACCGCCTCGACGCCGCGCTCGAGAGCCTCGCGGGCTCGGCGGTGCCCCTCGCGCGCCGCCGGCTGCGGCTCCCCGACCGCGACGGTCGCGCACGAGTCGCCCCAGTAGCCTCCGTGCCGCGGGACGAGGTCGCAGAGGACGAGCTCGCCCTCCGAGAGCGCTCGCACGCCGGGCGGGCCTCCAATCTCGGCCGTGCGCGGGCCGCTGACGAGGTCCGCGAGAACCGGAGTGCGACCTGCTGCCTCCGACTCGATCGCCCCGCGGACGAGCCCCCAGAGCTCGAGCTCCGTCCGGCCGGGCCGCGCCTCTGTGCGGGCCGCTCGTTGTCCTGCATCGCAGAGCGCGATCGCGGCTCGGAGGAGCTCGACCTCGTCGGCGTCCTTGACCGCCCGCGCCTGCGCGAGCCCGGCCTCCGCGTCGACCCAGTCGAGCTCGGAGGCCAGGGCGGCCGGGAGGGATCCGGGCTCGGTGGCCACCCGCAGGCTGCCGACGGCCTCAGAGAGCGCGCGCGAGGCGCCGGCGACCGGGGCGACGGGACCGAGCCCGAAGCCCGCATAGCTCGACACCTCGCAGCCGAGGGCGGCGGCGTCGCCCGCGTCGTCCTCGCTCACGACGAGAACGGGAGGCCCATTCTCGCGCAGGACGGCTAGCGGACCCAGCGCGAAGGGGCTGGGGCCGGTCTCGATCTCGGCCTCGAACCCGGTAAGCCACGCGACGCTCGAGGGGTGGGCTGCGAGCACGCCCTCGCAGCCCGCCTGCCGGGCGACCTCGAGCGCACGCTCGCGCCGGTCGCCCATCAGAAGGTCACCGTGAGCCCGCCGTCGACCGTGACGACCTGGCCGGTCAGATACGTGTTGTCCTCGCTCGCGAGCCAGGCGACGGGCGAGGCGATGTCGGCGGGCTCGGCCGGCCGGCGAAGCGGAAGCTTTCCGTACTTCAAATAGACGTCCCGGAACCAGTCGCTCTCGAGCTCGTTCTCGCCGTCGACTACCGACATCCGGGTCGCGACGAAGCCTGGAGCAACCGCGTTTACGAGCACCCCATGCCGCCCGAGCTCGATCGCGAGCGTCCGCGTCGCCTGGTTCAAGCCCGCCTTGGCGATGTCGTAGGAAAGGCTGTTCTCCTCGCCGACCTCGCCGTGGATCGACGTCACGTTGACGATCCGCCCGTAGCCTCGCCCGCTCATCCCGCGAGCGGCAGCCCGAGCGAGGAAGACGGGCGCATCCAGGTTGACGGCGAGAATGCGGCGGTAGCTCGCGAGCTCGAGGTCGACCGCGCTCGCCGGCTCGAAGATCCCCGCGTCGTTGACGAGGACGTCGAGCGGCCCGACCTCGGCCTCGACCGTGCCGAGGAGCTCGTCGAGGCGCTCGGTCTCGGCCAGGTCGAACTGGAACGACGCCGCATCGCCGTGAAAGGCGGCGGTGCGCTCGCGGTCGACGATCGCCACCCGTGCGTCCTCCGCGAGGAAGCGCTCGACGATCGCTCTCCCGATCCCGTTCGCCCCGCCCGTGACGAGCGCCGCGCGTCCTTGAAGGAGCGTCATACAGCCGCCTCGGCGAGATAGTCGTGGACGACACGCCCGAAGGGGAGCGTGAGGTCGCAGCGCCAGTGGAAGCCCCTGGTAACCCGGCGAACGGGCAGCCGGTAGACCGGGGCCTGGGCGTTCGGGCGCAGCTCGAGCGTGGCGGGGCCGGCCCACAGCTCGTGGACGACCACGTCGGAGAGCGTGCGGGCGGTGAGCTGGAGGGCGAGGGGCGAGCCGTCCACCTCCGGCAGCGCCTTCAGGTTCAGGTTCGTCGCGAACGACGGCACCTCCGACTCGAGAGCCGAGGGGTCCGCGGCGCTCTGCTTGTACGCCATCGTCGCGGTCACTAGGTCGATGCCGTTGCGGCGCACCCGGCCGACGAGCAGGTCACCGCGCGGGAGGATCGAGACGCGGCCGCCCTTCTTCGGCTGGCCGTAGATCTCCCGCCCGGCAGCCACGGCGCCGTCGCTCTCGAGGAAGAGGTAGGGCGAGTAGACGCCCTCGATCCCGTCCGGCCCGCGCACGGGCACCTGCACGGCGGACTCGCCGTAGCGGCCAAACCACTCGGCGTCGCGCATGCGGTAGAGCTGAACGACCACGCGCGTGCCGACGGGCTCGAGCGGGCGCGGCACGACCTCGGCGACCGCTGCCGCGTCGCTCTCGTAGACGACG
>WNGB01011466.1_pt1 | contig 13121 bp, 10 predicted proteins | sample 5400681 | NCBI WGS metagenome assembly WNGB01 (sample SAMN13153367, study PRJNA577476) | soil metagenome | isolation source: 115 cm soil or saprolite under grassland replicate 2 | place: USA:California | collected 2016-06-15 | reverse complement strand
TGAGCATCCTGGCTTCTTCTTGAGCCAGCACCACAACTCTCCGCGCCCGGTCGGTAAACCTTTCGAACATCGCCTCGCTCCTCACAGAGCGGTCGGGGGGACCCAGATGTCCGGATGCCCGGGGCCCGTCCCTTCCGCATGGTAGCCCGCATGCCGGACGATGTACCGCGCGATATGCGGCACTTGAGTAAACAGTTCCCCGGCAGGAGGACCTTCATCCCATCCAACCCCGGGGAGGGGCGAAGGTGTTCCCTGTACGCCGCAAGCGAACGCCCCCACCCCCGCTGCGACCAGCGCCGGTTCATAATCCGACCAACGAGCGGGGCGTGCGGGAAGTTCACCACGCCCGTCCCCCCCGCGGGCCGGGAGGCCGGGCGCCGGCGCCCGTGCCGGGGGACCGGCGCGGGCGGAGGCACCCGTGCTGGGGGACCGGCGCGGGCGGAGGCACCCGTGCTGGGGGACCGGCGCGGGCGGAGACACCCGTGCTGGGGACCGGCGCGGGCGGAGGCGCCCCCGGGATGCGGATCACAGGCGGCTGCGGCAGATCATGCGGAGGGGCTGTCGAAGTAGTGGCCCTTGTCCAGATCGTCGATGAGCCCGGGGTGAGCCGGCTGCCACCCCAGCAGCTCGCGGGTCAGCTCGCCCGAGGCCGGTGAGTCGATGCCCACGAAGCCAGCGAGGAAGCCGAACTGCTCACCCGCCTGCTCCGGGGGAATAGAGGCCACCGGCACGTCCAGGTGCCGCCCGATCACCTCTGCGATCTCGCGGATCGGCACGCCCTCGTCGGCGACCGCGTGCAGCACCGAGCCCGCCGGGGCGGTCTCCAGCGCCAGGCGGAAGAGGCGCGCGGCGTCGAGCCGGTGCACGGCGGGCCAGCGGTTGGACCCGTCGCCGAGGTAGCCGGAGACGCCGCTGCGGCGGGCCATGCCGACCAGGGCCGCCATGAAGCCGTTATCTCCCTCGCCGTGCACGGTCGGGGGGAGCCGCAGCGTCCCGCTCGGTCGCCACCCGCCCCGGTGCCAGCCCGAGCGTCCCGGAGGCGATGACGAACGGCCGGCCCGAACCGGCCAGCGCCTCGCCGAAGGTCTCGATCGCGCGGCGGTCCGCCTGGGCCGCGCCCTGGAAGTCCCCCGTGAACGCGATGTCGTGCTTGAACGCGAGGTGGATCACGCCATCCGACGCTTCCGCCGCGCTGCGCAGGCTGCCGAGGTCATCCAGGGTGCCGGGCTGGACCTGCACCCCGGCCGCGGTCAGGGCGGCAGCCGAGGCGTCCGAGCGGGCGAGCCCGGTGACCTGGTGGCCCGCGCCGATGAGTTCGGGCACGACGGCGGAGCCGATCCAGCCGGACGCGCCAGTGACGAATACGCGCATGAGAAGAACCTCCGGTACTCCCCTGTCCTCGGCACAGGCGGCACGGGAACAGATCGATGTCAGTTGCTGTCATCAGCGTAGCACCTGATGTCAGCAGCTGTCATCGAGTACGATCGGGGCATGGGCCGATGGGAGCCGAACGCACAGGGCAGGCTGGAACAGGCGGCCATGGAGCTCTACATCGAGCGCGGCTTCGAGCCCACGACGGTCGCGGAGATCGCCAGGCGGGCGGGACTCACCGAGCGGACGTTCTTCCGGCACTTCAGCGACAAGCGCGAGGTGCTGTTCGCGGGCGCCGCCGCACTGCAGGACTTCCTCGTGACCGCCCTCGCCAGCGCGCCTGATTCCGCCGCGCCGGTCGACGCGGTCGCCACGGCCCTCGAGGCCACCGGCGACCTGTTCCAGGAGCGCCGTGACTACGCCCGGCAGCGTCAGGCCGTCATCGCCGCGAACGCAGAGCTCCGCGAGCGCGAGCTGATCAAGCTGGCCTCGCTCGCGTCGGCGATGGCCGACGTGCTGCGCCAGCGGGGTGTCCCCGACCCGGCCGCGAGCCTGGCGGCCGAGGCGGGCATCGCCGTGTTCAGGATCGCGTTCGAGCGCTGGATCAAAGAAAGCAGCCCGGGGGACCTGCCGCGGTACATCCGGGAATCGCTCGACGAGCTCAGGGCCGTGACCGCGGGCAAAGCAGCACCGGCGGCTTCAGGGGCCGGCCGTTCCGCGCCGGCTAATGCTCACTAGCCGCGCCCGATCGCGTGCGGCCCGATAGCGCACCGCCCGATTAGCGGTACGGCTGGCCGGGGGCACAGGCCCCCGCAAAGCGCAGGGCCCGCACGGGTCCTGCGGCGTGCTCCAGCGTCCAACGGCAAACTGGCACACCACAGGGCACCCGCGGGCCCTCTGGCGCAATCCCCTCAGTGGGCTGCGTCATACTCCGAGATGATCTGCGCGGGAATCCGGCCCCGCTCGCTCACCTTGTAGCCGCGCTGTTTGGCCCAAGCCCGGATTTCCGAGCTGCGCTCCCGGCCCGGACCGGTCCGGGTGCGCCGGCGACGGCCACCGGCCACGCCGCCACTCGCCTTGCGAGCATGGTCAACGTAGGGAGCAAACTCTTTGCGGAGCTTGGTCGCGTTTTCTGAACTGAGGTCGATCTCGTAGGTGGTGCCGTCGAGACTGAAGGCCACGGTCTCGGTCGCCTCACCTCCGTCGAGGTCATCGACGAGGAGCACCTGAACCTTTTGTGCCATGGGTGCCAGCCCTTCCGCTGGAGCAACTCTATTAGGTTGCCAAAGATATACCACGCACCGCTTGCGTTTGCCAATTCATGCTCCTGGAAACGCGGTCAGAGTTCTCTGAGCGGCATGGCCAGGCGGACTACCTGGAAGATAACTGTAACTCTGAGTAATCGGACATGGATAGGGCGCCCGCAAAGAGGAGCACCGATCTATCACGCCTCCACTGGCGGTTGCCGCATGGTTCTGAACGTGCCCTACCGCTCACCGCGATCGGGCGGTGCAGCCGGCTGTGAAGCATCACTCTGGGCATCATCACCGTGCGGAATCCCGCCGTCGCCGGAAATATCCTCCGGGTACTGCTCTTCTGCAGACTCACGCTTGGGGCCAAGCTGATGACGCAGGAAGAGTCCCACCCCGATCAGGAAGGCCGCGCAGACAACCGCGGGAGGCGTCAGAGCGGCCAGGTCACCAAGCACGACGCACTCCTTTCCGGCCGTCCCACTGGCCTTCCCGCCCGCCCGGCGGTCACCTCTCTGCCCGCTTGATCGGTGTAACCGCCGATGAACATTGGGTCATCCACCGCGGGTCTACTTATGCATTGTTGCTCATACGCAATGGGCCGCCGCCCGCGCCCTCCCCGTTGCGGGGCGGAGAACTCCGGGCCACGGGTTACCGAGGCCGCCGGGCCGCACACCGAGTGCGGCCGGACCAGGGAGCGACGGGCTGCCGCCCCGGGCCTTCCAGCCGCGCGGACCACGCCCGGACCACGTCCGCGGCGTCTCCCGGCGCGGCAGGAGCCCGCGCGACCGCTCTGGCCATTCCGACCAGGCGGCCCAGATCCGAACCGTGCCCCCGTGGCGTGCCCCGGCGTGGCAGGATCCCAGACGGGGCAGGCGAATCCGGGGTGGCGGGCCGCCCCGGGCCAGCAAGCCACCGGGCCTGCCCGGCCCGGCCCAGGCTGCCTGGCCCGGTCAGCCTGTCCGGCTAAGCCAGCCTGAGCAGGGCAGTCCACGCCAGGCCAGGCTGACAAGGCTGTCTAGCCTGTCCGGCTAGGCCTGCTGAGCAGCCCAGTCCAGGCCAGGCCAGGCGGGCTGGGCGGGGCCGGCCTGGGCCGGGCGGCCCGGGTCGGCGGCCACCGTGCCGTGGCGCACGGCGCACGGCGCACGGCACGGGGCACGGGCACGGGGCACGGGGCACAGGCGCAGGGCACGGGGCACAGGGCACAGGGCACAGGCACAGGGCACAGGGCACAGGGCACGGGGCGCAGGGCACGGGGCAGTAGTACTAACTGGCAGGCAGGGGGCGGGAGCGGGCGGTGCGGCAAGCCGGCGGCCAGGCCGCGCCGAGGTGAGCGGGTCCGCCACGACCGGCACGATTACGGAGAAAGCAGCCGCGACGCAGGATGTTTCACGCCGACTTGCATATCCACTCACGCTTCTCCAGGGCGTGCAGCAAGAACTGTGACATTCCCGGGCTCGCCTGGTGGGCGCTGCGCAAGGGCGTCACGGTCGTCGGGACCGGCGACTTCACCCATCCCGGCTGGGCTGAAGAACTCCGCGCGACGCTGGTTCCCGCCGAACCGGGCTTACTGCAACTCCGCCCCGACCTGGCGGATCAGCTACGGCGGAACTCATCCCCGGCTTGTGATCGGCCGGTGCGTTTCATGCTCTCTACGGAGATATCGACCATCTACCGGGCGGGTGAGCGCACGCGCAAGGTCCACCACCTGTTGTATGCGCCGACGCTAGAGGCAGCGGCGAAGATCACAACGGCCCTTGCGAAGGTCGGCAACCTGGCTTCTGACGGGCGGCCCATTCTCGGTCTCGACTCACGGCACCTGCTGGACATCACGCTGAACGCAGGCCCCGGCTGCTATCTCGTGCCCGCCCATATCTGGACCCCATGGTTCGCGGTACTGGGATCCAAATCCGGTTTCGATGTCGTCGCCGACTGTTACGGCGACCTCGCTGGCCAGGTGTTCGCGGTAGAGACCGGACTCTCCTCTGACCCGCCCATGAACTGGATGTGCTCTTCCCTTGACGGTTATCGGCTGGTCAGTAATTCGGACGCGCACTCGCCCCCGATGGTGGGCCGTGAGGCGACAACACTTGACGTTGAACTGGATTACTTTGCGATCGAGCGGGCCCTGCGCACCGGGGCTGGCCTGCAGGGAACCGTCAATTTCTTTCCGGAGGGCGGTCGTTATCATCTGGACGGGCACCGTAAGTGCGGGGTCCGGCTGGAGCCCGGGCAGTCGGCCGCCCACGGGGGAATGTGCCCCGGCTGCGGCAAGCCGCTGACCATCGGGGTGCTGAACCGGGTGACCGAGCTCGCCGACCGGCCGGCGGGCTACCGCCCGGACGGGGCCGCGGGTTCGGTCAACCTGGTCTCGCTGCCGGACGTGGTGGGCGAACTCCTCGGGGCCGGGCCCAAGAGCAAGAAGGTCGACGCCGAGGTGAGCCGGCTGGTCGCCGCGCTGGGCCCGGAACTGGCCATCCTGCTCGACGCCCCGCCCGGCGAGCTGAGCCGGGCCGGAGGCAGCCCGCTCGGCGAGGCCATCACCAGGCTGCGGGCCGGCGCCGTGCACAAGGAGGCCGGCTACGACGGCGAGTACGGGGTGATCCGGCTCTTCGGGCCGGGCGAACTCGACCGGGGCACGGCCGCGCTATTCGACCTGGCCACGCCCGGATCCCTGGCGGGCACCGTCCCCGCGCCCCGGCGGCCGGGAAGGCAGACCGGCCTGGCCCGGGAGGGCGGGCCCGCCGCCCCGTGGCCGGGGCGGCGGGCGGGGGGCACCACGGGCGAGCCGGCCACAGGGGATCAGGCGGCCCGGGACGGGGCGGCCGGTAAGACCGTTAGCGGGCCAGGTTCTCCGGGAGAAGCCTCGGAGGGCTCCCTGCTGGACCGGCTCGACCCGGAGCAACGGGCCGCCGCGGCGGCCGGGGCGCCACTGATGATCATCGCCGGGCCGGGCACCGGGAAGACGCGCACGCTGACCCACCGTCTCGCGGCCGGCGTGGCCGAGCAGGGCGTCCCCCCCGGGGCCTGCCTGGCCCTCACCTTTACCCGCCGGGCCGCGCAGGAGATGCGCGAGCGCCTGGCCGCGCTGCTCGGCCGGCGGGCCGCGCAGCTCACCGTGACCACCTTCCACGGGCTCGGGCTGATGATCTTGCGCGAGTATCACGAGCTCGCCGGGCTGGCGTCCGGCTTCACGGTCGCCGACGACAAGACCGTGCTGGAGGTGGCCACCGGGCTGGCCGGCACGCCCCGCGGCGGCCGGGCGCTGCTGGCCGGGGCGGCCGCCGACCCGCAGCGGCGGGACCTGCTGCGCGAGGGCCTGGCCGCCCGGGACCTGGTGGACTTCGACGGCCTGGTGGAGCTGGCGGTCGCGCTGCTGGACGGCGCGCCGGCGGTGGCCGCCCGGCTCCGCGAGCGCTGGCCGCGGATCAGCGTCGATGAGTACCAGGACATCGACGCGGCGCAGTACGCGCTGCTGCGGCTGCTGGCCGGGGACGGGACCGGCCTGACCGTAATCGGTGACCCGGACCAGGCCATCTACCGCTTCCGCGGCGCGGACGTGGGCTTCTTCCTGCGGTTCGGGGAGGACTACCCGGGGGCGTCCACGGCGGCGCTCACGGCGAACTACCGCTCCAGCCCGGCCATCGTGGCCGGGGCCCTGCAGGCCATCGCGCCCGCCACGCTGGTACCCGGCCGGGTGCTGCGGGCGGCCGCCGGGACCGCTCCTGGCCGGATCAGCGTCCACGAGGCCGCCGACCCGGCTGGCGAGGCCGCCTGGATCGCCGGGGCCATCGACCGTCTGCTCGGCGGGTCATCATTCCACTCGCTGGACAGCGGCCGGGCCGACGGCCACGGCCACGGCGGCATCGGGCTCGCCGACATCGCGGTGCTGTACCGGACGGACGCGCAGGCCGCGTCGCTCGGCCAGGGCCTGGCCCGGGCCGGGCTGCCGTTCCAGAAGCGCTCCCACGACCTCCTGGACCGGCGGCCCGGGGTGGCGGAGATCCTCCGGGAGCTGACGCTGGCCCGCGACCCGGGAACGCCCCCGGCCGGGATGGCGGTCGCGGACCAGCTGCGGGGCGCGGTGGGCCGCCTGGCCGCGGACGCCGCACGGACGCCGGGCACGCGCCGGGGTGGCCTGTCCGGCACCGACCTGCGCACGGCGGGCGAGGTCCTGGCCCCGCTCGCCCGGCGCTGCGGCGACGACATGGAGCGGTTCCGGACCGAGATCACGCTCGGCGCGGAGGTCGATGCCCTGGACCCCCGCGCGGACGCGATCGCGCTGCTGACACTGCACGCGGCCAAGGGGCTGGAGTTCGAGGTGGTCTTCCTGGCCGGCTGCGAGCGGGGGCTGCTGCCGCTGTGGCTGCCCGGTGCGGCGCCAGAGGACCGCCCGGATCCGGCGGAGGAACGCCGTCTGCTGTTCGTGGGCATGACCAGGGCCCGCGCTCACCTGCTGCTGACCTGTGCGGCACGGCGCAGCAGGCATGGCAGCAACACAGAGACGGGAATCTCGCCGTTCCTGTCCGCGATCGACCCGGGCCTGCTGGAGCGTTCCGTGCCCCCGCGGGCCCGGCGTCCCGCCGACCGGCAGCTCCGGCTGCTCTGAGCGGGGCGGCCCGGTCAGCCGTCAGGAACGGGGCCGCCCGGTCAGCCGTCAGGAACGGGGCCGCCCGGTCAGCCGTCAGGAACGGGCGCGCCGGGAACGGGCGTACCGGACAGGGGCGTCCCGGGCGGGGCCGCCCCGGGGAGCGGGGTCTCGGGGAACGGGGGCAGGCGGAGCAGCATCCGGCTGTTGCCGAGGGTGTTGGGCTTGACCCGGCCCAGGTCGAGAAACTCCGCGACGCCCTCGTCGTAGGAGCGCAGCAGTTCCGCGTACACCTCGTGCGAGACCGGCGTGCCCTCGATCTCCTCGAACCCGTGCCGGGCGAAGAAGCCGGTCGCGAACGTGAGCACGAAGACCCGCGCGACGCCGACCTCCCGGGCGCTGTCGAGGAGCGCCTCGACCAGGCGGTGCCCGATGCCGTGTCCCTGGCAGCTCTCGTCCACCGCCACCGTGCGGATCTCGGCCAGGTCCTCCCACATCACGTGCAGCGCCCCGCAGCCGACCACCCGGCGGTCGCCGATCCGCTCGGCGACCCAGAACTCCTGGACGTCCTCGTACAAGGTGACGGTGGCCTTGCGCAGCACCCGGCCGGACGCGACGTTCTCGGCGACCAGGCCGGCGATGGCCCGGATGTCGCGGGTGCGGGCCCGCCTGATGATGTGCTCCATCGCCCGCACACCTTAGCCGCTGGCCCGGGGCGGCTAGCCCGCCACTGAGGCATCATCCGCCGCGGCCCGGAAGCACCACGAGCACGGGAGGCATCCTCTTCAGACTCTACGTAATCGGTTAATCACGGGTTGCCTCTATCGCCGGCCCGCAGTTACCAGCCGCCCATCACGTCCTGATCTCGGCTCGTTCTCCTGGTCGGCGAAAGGGGCTATGACCTGGGAAAACACCCTGGCGCGGGAACAGGAAATCTCCGCGGCGCCGCTATGCCGGCCGCTGGTGCGCAACGGGTCAAACTCGCCGAAGCAGCCGCAAGGCAATCAGCGGGCCGCCCGCCGGCGATTCTGCCGTTCCGGCCACCGAGCGGCCGGTAATCCATTAATCTGCATCGCTGTCACCGTGCTGCACTCCAGCCCCCAGAGCGCGGCACGGCCGCCGAGTTCCTGTGCCGCTGGACGCGGCCAGGAAGCCGGGGACCTGTGTTCCCGGGGTGAATCCGCGAGCGGGTGCGTCGCCGCGCCCGGCGGTAGGGCTCCTCTGGCCCGAACCCGTCAGCTAACCCGGCAGGCGGGATGAGAGAGGAGAGCTCGTGGAACGCTGGCTCACAGCGGGACTTGCGCCGGAGAATCGACGGCGTCGTGCCGCCGGGTTTACCCGCCGCGTCTGGCGGCAGGCAGCCACGGTGGGCGGGATGGCCGCGGCGGCCAGCCTGGTCCTGCCCGCGGCGGTCAGCAGCGCGGCCGTCAGCCGCCCGCAGCCCAGCCTGGCCAGCCTGGTCGCGCAGGCCAAGAGCCTGGGGCACCAGATCGACGTGCTGAGCGAGCAGTACGACGGGCTGCGCATCCAGCTCATCGAGGCCCGCAATGCGGCGAAGACCGCGATGACCACGTACCGGCAGGACGCCAGCAGGCTCGTGTCGGGGCAGGCCGCGATCGGCCAGCTCGCCGCGGAGAGTTACATGAACGGCGGCCTGGCCACCCCGCTGCAGGTCCTCACGTCGCCGGACACCGGCTCGATGCTCAGCCGGGCCGCGATCATGCAGCAGCTGCAGACCGAGAACGGGGACCGGGTCAGCGCGCTCGCGACCGCCGAGGCGGCCGCCCGCCGGGCGCACGACACCGCCGTGCAGCAGGAAACCAAGGTGACCACCCTGGCCAAGACGATGGCGGCCAAGAAGCAGGTCATCCAGGGCAAGGTGAACAGGCTCAACAGTGCGGCGTTCTCCCAGGCCATGAGCATCTACCAGCGCACCGGCAACTACCCGAACATCAACCTGCCCACCGCCAACACGGTCGGCGCGGAGGCGCTGCGGTACGCGATGTCCCGGCGGGGCGACCCGTACGTGTGGGCCGCGGCCGGGCCGAGTACCTTCGACTGCTCCGGCCTGGTGATGTGGGCGTACGCGCAGGTCGGCATCAGCCTGCCGCACTACACCGTCTCGCAGTACAACATGGGCGAGCACATTTCGCGGAGCCAGCTCGAGCCGGGCGACCTGGTGTTCTTCTACGCGGGCATCGACCACGAAGGCATCTACCTGGGCGGCGGCCTGATGGTGGACGCCCCCTCCACCGGCCAGGTCGTCCAGGTCCAGCCGGTCATGTGGGACGTGTTCGTGGGCGCGGTCCGCATTCTCTGAGACACTGCCCCCGCAGGCACAGGATCCTCTGACCCGCCCCCGTTACTGGGGCCGGACCAGGGGGAACAGGGTGGTCTCCCGGATGTTCTCGCCGGTAAGCATGATCAGCACCCGGTCGATGCCGACCCCCACGCCGCCGGTCGGCGGCATCCCGTACTCGAGCGCCTGCAGGAAGTCCTCGTCCAGCTGCATGGCCTCCGGGTCGCCGCCCGCCGCGAGCAGCGACTGGGCGGTGAGCCTGCGCCGTTCCTCGACCGGGTCGACCAGCTCCGAGTACCCGGTGCCGAGCTCGGTGCCGAACGCGACCAGGTCCCAGCGCTCGGCCAGGCGCGGGTCCTCCCGGTGGGCCCGGGTCAGCGGGGACACGTCGACGGGGAAGTCACGGTAGAAGGTGGGCTCGACGGTCCGCTCCTCCACCAGCCGCTCGTACATCTCCAGCACGATCTGGCCGTGGCCCCAGCCGGGCTCGGCAGGCACTCCCGCCTGGGCGCACAGCTTGCGCAGCCGGTCCTCGCCCGTGCCCGGGTCGATCCCGGCGCCGAGGGCCTCGGAGATCGCGCCGTACACGGTCTTGGCCGACCAGTCGCCGCTGAGGTCATACTCCTGCCCGGCCCGGCGCGCCACCGGGGCCCCGTACGCGGCCACGGCCGCGTTCTGGATCAGTTCCCGGGTCAGGGTCGCCACGGTGTCGTAGTCGCCGTAGGCCTCATACGCCTCCAGCATCGTGAACTCGGGATTGTGGGTGGAGTCCACACCCTCGTTGCGGAAGATCCGGCCGATCTCGTAGACCTTCTCGATACCGCCGACCACCAGCCGCTTCAGGTGCAGTTCCAGCGCGATCCGCAGGAAGAGCTCCATGTTGTAGGCGTTGATCCGGGTCACGAACGGGCGCGCGTTGGCGCCGCCGTGCACCGCCTGCAGCACCGGCGTCTCCACCTCGAGGAAGCCCCGCTGGTGCAGGTCAGAGCGGATCGACTGGATGACCGCGGCCCGGATCCCGGCCATCCGCCTGGCGTCCGGATTCACGATCAGGTCCACATAACGGTGGCGGACCCGGGACTCGGCGTCGCTGAGCCCCCGGTGCTTTTCCGGCAGCGGCCGCAGGCCCTTGGCGGTGATCGCGTAGCGGTCGGCGAGGACGGACAGCTCACCGCGGCGGGATGAGATCACCTCGCCCTCCACCCCGATGTGGTCCCCGAGGTCCACGTCCCGCTTCCAGGCGGCCAGCGCCTCCGGGCCGACCCGGTCCAGGGAGATCATGACCTGGATGTCGCCGGTACCGTCCCGGATCGTGGCGAAGCTGAGCTTCCCGCCGGACCGCGACAGCATGACCCGGCCGGTGACGCCGACCCGGTCCCCGGTGTAGGTGTCCGGCTCCAGATCGGGGTAACGCTCCCGGACCCCGGCGATGGTCGCGGTGCGCGGGAAACCGACCGGGTAGGGGTCCACGCCCTCGTCCAGCAGCCGCTGGCGCTTGTCCAGCCGGACCCGCATCTGCTCCGGCACGCTCGCATCCTCTGTACCGGCCGCCAGCGTGCCCTCAGTCTTGCCATCCTGGTCCACCCGCCCGAGCGTACCCAGCCGCTCGTGATCATGACTTTGGTGTCGTGCACGACACCAAAGTCATGATCACGAATCCCAGGCGGCGACAGGAGTGGCGCAAGGGATCTGGGTGACTGCGGTGGCTGGCCGTACGACTCGCCGGGACCGGCGCGTACGGGCGCGGGCCGCGGGGGCCGTGTCCCCGGCGCGGGCCGCCGGCCGTGAATCGGGAGGAAGGGGACGGCCGGCCCGGATACAGTCCTGTGCGTGCTTATCACAGCAGGGCAGTTCGAGCTGGACGACGACCGGCGCCGGGTGGACCGGGACGCGCTGTGGGGGTTCCTGTCCACGGAGGCGTACTGGGGAAGCTGGCGGACCCGGAGCGTCGTCGAGCAGCAGCTCGACAGCGCCTGGCGGGTGGTCGGCGTCTACGACAGCGCGACCGGCGCCATGGTCGGGTTCGCCCGGGCCGTCTCGGACGGGGCCGGGTTCGCCTACCTGGCCGACGTGTACATCGACAAGGAGTTCCGCGGCCAGGGCCTGGGCGTGGAACTGGTGGCCACGATGATCGACCGTGGCCCCGGCGCGTCGTTCCGGTGGACGCTGCACACCTCCGACGCGCACGGCCTGTACGAGCGGTTCGGCTTCACCCAGCCGGACCGGACCTACCTGGAGCGTCCCGGGACGAAGCCGGCCCCGGAACGGGTGACGAAGCCGGCCCCGCAGCGGGCCGCGACGGCGCCGGCCCCGGAACGCCCCGCGACGCCCCCGGCCACGCGGTGAGGTTGTTGCGCTCGAACACCAGGCGCAGCCCGATCAGGGTCAGCCACGGCTCGTAGGCGTCGATGACGCGCACCTGGTCGATGACCAGCGGTGCCAGCCCGCCGGTCGCGATCACGGTCACCGAGTCCGGATCCTCCGGGGCCAGCTCGCGGGCCATCCGCCGCGCGATGCCCTCGACCTGGCCCGCGAACCCGTAGATGATGCCGGACTGCAGGGCCTCGACCGTGTTCTTGCCGATCACGTGGTGCGGCCGGGTCAGTTCCACCTTGAGCAGCTGGGCGGCGCGCCGGGTCAGCGCGTCCACCGAGATCTCGATGCCGGGGGCGATCGCCCCGCCGACGAACTCGCCTTTCGCGCTGGCCGCGTCGAAGTTGGTGGACGTGCCGAAGTCGACCACGATGGCCGGGCCGCCGTACAGGTGCACCGCCGCTACCGTGTTCATGATCCGGTCGCTGCCCACTTCCTTGGGGTTGTCCATCCGGACGGACACCCCGGTGCGCACCCCCGGCTCGATGATCAGCGAGGGGATGTCCCCGTAGTACCGGCGGCACATCTCCCGCATCTCGTGCAGCACCGAAGGCACCGTGGAGCACAGCGCGATGCCGCTGACGTCCGCGTCCTTGACCAGCGAGCTGTGCTCGAGCAGCCCGCGGAGCAGCACAACGATCTCGTCGGCGGTCCGGTCCGGGTCGGTGTTGATCCGCCAGTGCTCGACGATCTGGTCGCCGTCGAACATGCCCAGCACGGTGTTGGTGTTGCCCACGTCAATGGTCAGCAGCATGGCACTCCAGGCTCAGCAGGGTGTTGTCGATCAGCCGGGTGGCGCCGGCCCGCGCGGCCACCAGGAGCCGGGCCGGGCCCGCGTAGTCCTCACCGACCTCCTCGAACGTGTCCGGGTCCACGAGTGCCAGGTAATCAACCTGCAACGGCGGGTCCGCAGTCGTGGCCAGGACCTCTCCCGCGGCTTTGCGGACCGCGGCCGGCCCCGCGTGAGCCGCCTCCTGGCCGGCCCGCAGCGCCGCTGACAGCAGCAGCGCCGTCCGCCGCTCGGCCGGGGACAGGAACCGGTTCCGGCTGGAGATCGCCAGCCCGTCGGGGTCGCGCACGGTGGGCACCCCGGCGATCCGGACGCCCAGGTCGAGGTCCCCGGCCATCCGGCTGACCAGCGCGAGCTGCTGCGCATCCTTCTCGCCGAACACGGCCACGTCCGGCCGGACCAGGCCGAGCAGCTTCGCCACCACGGTCAGCACGCCGGAGAAGTGCCCGG
>WNGB01010135.1_pt1 | contig 13123 bp, 10 predicted proteins | sample 5400681 | NCBI WGS metagenome assembly WNGB01 (sample SAMN13153367, study PRJNA577476) | soil metagenome | isolation source: 115 cm soil or saprolite under grassland replicate 2 | place: USA:California | collected 2016-06-15 | reverse complement strand
GCCGTGCTGGTCGCGCTGGTGGGAGGCCTTGTGCTGGGCCGCCGCGGAGCGTTGGGCGGGGGCGACGGGGTTGTCGCGGTGGGGTGGCGCTTCGTCGGTGAAGGTCAGCGGCGCCCATGCCTTGCGGAGGTGCCAGACGAGGTAGCAGGCGAGCATGCAGATCAGCACGTGCGCCTTGACGCGTTCTTCGAGGCGGTGGTGGATGGGGCGCAGGTCCAGGTCATCGACCTTGACGATGCGGAAGTCGCGTTCGACGTGGGCCAGGTTCTTGTAGGCGGCCACGACGCCGGGCGCGTCCAGCTGCTCGGCCGGCACCGAGGTGCGCAGCACGTAGATGCCGTCCAGGGCGGCCTCGGCGTCGATCTGGGCTTGTTTGCGCTCGATGGTCAGGCTGGTGTCGGTGATGGTGTGCTCGAAGTGCTTGCCCACCTTGTACTTGTTGATCACCTTGCCGAGGGCGACACCGATGTCGTCGGCGCCGGCCAGGGTGCCGCGCCGGACGCGTTCGACGAGCTGGTCGAGCAGCCGCTGGGTGGCGTCGAGCAGGGCGCCGCGTTTGCGGGCGCGTTCGGCGGCCAGCAGCGGGTTGCGGCAGGCGATCAGCCGCTCGTCGGGGTAGTCGGGGTGGGTGATCTCGGCCAGGTCCTGCTGGTCGAACAGCGACATTTGCAGCGGCCCGTCATCGGCGGCGAGTTTCGCGATCGCCGGAGCCCGCAGCGCGGTCACCCAGCCCATATCGTTGTCGTCGGCCTCTTTGAGGGCGTCGATGCGGGCACCGGTGATCATGCCGCGGTCGCCGACCATCACCATCCGCTGCAGCCCGAAGGTGTCACCGACGAGGGTGACGGCCTCGACGAACGCGGTCGGGTCGGCGGTGTTGCCGTCGAACACGCGCACCGCCACCGGCCGGCCGTCGGGGTCGGACAGCAGCCCGTACTCGATCTGGAGCTTGCCCTTCTTGCCGTCGCGGGAGTAGCCGCGCGCGGCCAGCGGGCAACACCGGCCCTCCACCCAGGCCGAGGTCAGGTCGAACAGCGCCATCCGCGACGGATTCACCTTCGGGTCGAGGTGGCGGCGCGCCAGCTGGCGTTCGATCTCGGTCTGTCGGTCTTGCAGCCAGTCCATCGCCGCATAGATCTCATCCGTCGAGGCGCCCGCCACGCCGAGGTCGGCGCCCAGGGTGGTGTCGGACCACCAGGTCAGCGTGGACAGCTTGGAGCACGGGTTGACCACCCGGGAGATGATCAACGCCAGCACCAGATCCCGCTCCCGGCACACCGGCCCCAACAGCGCGGCCAGCCCCAGCTTGTGCGCCATCGCGGCCACCGCGGCGACATGCCCGTGCGGCAGCGACCGGGTGATCGTGAAGGCCTCCTCGGCGGGCACCAGCCGCTGCCCCTTCAGCGTCGCCTCGATCGCCGCGATCGCGTCGTCGGGCAGTGCCCTCAGATTCGCCAGCGTCTCGTGCCTGACCTTGCCGCCGTCGCGGAAGGTGCGCCGCAGCAGCACCGACTCGTACACCCGCTCCTCACCCGATTTCGCCACATACGTGCGCTTGTTCCGGGCTACGTGCATCCCGCCGCCGCGTGCTGACATAGCACTACCGTAACCGACTTGTTGAGAACACCCCGACATGACACGCAGCATTTAGTGGCTACACTTGGTGACCACGGACCTCTCCCTCTGCAGGTCACAGCCACAATCTCTACGCAGAGCTACCGCAACTTCGGGCTAGATGGTGGCCGCTAGCCGGGTGCCCTGGTCGATGGCGCGCTTGGCGTCCAGCTCGGCGGCCACGTCGGCGCCGCCGATCACGTGCACGGGCCTGCCGGCGGCGGTGAGCTCGTCGGCGAGGTCGCGGACCGGCTCCTGGCCGGCGCACACCACGACGGTGTCCACCTCCAGCACCCGGGCCCGCTCGCGCTTCGGCCCGAACGTGAGGTGCAGTCCCTGGTCGTCGATGCGCTCGTAGTTCACCCCGCGCAGCTGCTCGACCTGCTTGTTCTTCAGCGCCGCCCGGTGCACCCAGCCGGTGGTCTTGCCGAGGCCGTCGCCGATCCGGCTCGCCTTGCGCTGCAGCAGGTACACCTGCCGCGGCGACGGCTCCGGTTTCGGCTGCGCCAGCGCGCCCGGCAGCAGCTCCGGGTCGCCGACACCCCACTCGGCCTTCCACGCCGCCAGGTCCAGCGCCGGCGACGCGTCGTGCGTGAGGAACTCGGTCACGTCCACGCCGATCCCGCCCGCGCCGATCACCGCGACCCGCTCCCCGACCGGCCTGCCGTGCCGCACGACGTCGACGTACGACAGCACCTTCGGGTGGTCGATCCCCTCGATCGCCGGAACCCGCGGCACGACACCGGTCGCGACGATGATTTCGTCGTACGACGTGAAGTCGCTCGCGGCGACCCGGGTGCCGAGGTGGAGGGTGACGCCGGTCAGGTCGAGCTGGCGGCGGTAGTACCGGATCGTCTCGGCGAACTCCTCCTTGCCGGGGATCCGCCGCGCGATGCCGAACTGGCCGCCGATCTCGTCGTCCGCCTCGTAGAGGTCGACCAGGTGCCCGCGCCCGGCCAGCGTGATCGCCGCGGACAGCCCGGCCGGTCCGGCGCCGACGACCGCGACCTGCTTGGTACGACGGGTGGGCGACAGCACGAGCTCGGTCTCCCGCGCGGCCCGCGGGTTGACCATGCAGCTGGCCTTCACCTTGGCGAACACGTGGTCCAGGCAGGCCTGGTTGCAGGCGATGCAGGTGTTGATCTCGTCCTCGCGGCCGGTCTCGGCCTTGCGCACCCAGTCCGGGTCGGCCAGGAACGGCCGGGCCATCGAGACCAGGTCCGCGTCGCCGCGGGCCAGCACCTCCTCGGCGACCTGCGGCATGTTGATCCGGTTCGAGGTGACCACGGGGATGCCGACGTGCGCCTTCAGCTTGGCGGTGATCTCGGTGAACGCGGCGCGCGGCACGGACGTGACGATGGTCGGCACCCGGGCCTCGTGCCAGCCGATGCCGGTATTGATGATGCTGGCGCCGGCTTGCTCGACCTCCTTGCCGAGGGCAACGACCTCGTCCCAGGTCTGGCCGCCCTCGACCAGGTCCGCCATCGACAGGCGGTACACGATGAGGAAGTCGGCGCCGGCCGCCTCGCGGGACCTGCGGACGATCTCGGTCGCGATCCGGCGGCGGTTCTCGGGCGAGCCGCCCCAGGAGTCGGTGCGCCTGTTGGTCCGCTCGGCGAGGAACTGGTTGATGAAGTAGCCCTCGGAGCCCATGATCTCGACCCCGTCGTACCCGGCCTCGCGGGCCAGCGCCGCGCAGTCGGCGAACGCCTGGATCTGGCGTCGTATCCCGCTGTCGCTGAGGGCGCGGGGCTTGAACGGGTTGATCGGGGCCTTGATCGCGGACGCGGAGACGCTGAGAGGGTGGTACGAGTACCGCCCGGCGTGCAGGATCTGCAGCGCGATCCGGCCGCCCTCGGCGTGCACGGCATCGGTGACCTGGCGGTGCCGGCGGGCCTCGGCGGCGGTCGACAGCTTGGACGCGAACGGCAGCAGCCAGCCGGTCCGGTTCGGCGCGAACCCGCCGGTGACCATCAGCCCGACGCCGCCCCGGGCGCGCTCGGCGAAGTACGCCGCGAGCTTGCCGAGATCGCCGGCGCGGTCCTCCAGCCCGGTGTGCATGGATCCCATCACGACCCGGTTCGGCAGCGTCACGTGCCCGAGGTCGAGCGGTGCCAGCAGGTTGGGGTACGGCGTCGGGGCGGTCATCGGCCTCTCCTTGTGTCGTCCTTATGCAATGCGGTGTCGTCCTTCTGCACTGCGGTGCCGTCCTTCTCCACCGCCGCGGTGTCGTCCTTCTCCAGGGCGGCGAGGACCTCGTCGCACCAGGCGACGAACGACTCCTCTACGCGGATGCCGCCGCGCAGCACGAGGTACTGGTACAGCTCGCGCCCGGACAGCCGCGCCGGCTCGGGAAAGTCCCGCTTCTCGATCAGGTGGTAGACGCCGAGCCGCTCGGCGTGCGCTGACCGGTGCCGCACGACCTCGTCGAGCACGTCGGCGAGATCGCCCAGCGACGCGCCGCGCAGCTTCACGCCCAGCTCGTCGCGCAGCATCGTCGGCTCGACGGGTTCGGCCAGCCAGCGCGCCAGCTCGGCCCGTCCGGCTTCTGCCACGGCGTACACCTTTTTGTCCGGCCGGCCCTCCTGCGGAACGTGCTCGCAGGTCACCCAGCCGGCCTCGGCCATCCGGGCCAGCACCCGGTAGATCTGCTGGTGTGAGGCACTCCAGAAGTAGCCGATCGACCGGTCGAACCGTCGAGCCAGCTCGTACCCGGACCCGGCGCGCTCGCTGAGCGCCACCAGGATCGCGTGCTCCAGCGCCATGCGGCGACGGTAGCTATGCAACTAGGTGCAATGCAACTGAGTGCATGCCAGATCACATACCGCGCGCTCCCTCGCGGCCAGACGCCGCGGAGGTCTGCCGCGGCCGTCGTGGTTCCAGCTCTCCTCTTTGCCGGGCAGGGCTGGGCAGGGCGACGCAGCGGACGTGCGTGTACACGCGGCCGGGATTGCCGACCTCCCGGCACCGACGCGGCGGCGCATACCGGATCGCATGCAGTGAACGCTGTGGATGTGGTGGGTACGTCGGACTTGCGCGCGGCGCCAGCGGCGCGGTGCCGGCATTCCAGCGCGGCCGGCGATCCAGGGAGCGGCCGGGTATGCCGACGTGCTGAATGCAGGGGTGGCGAGACACGGCGGATGTGCCGCGCACGCCCGGCGCGGCGAACACGCCCGTGGGCAGACAGCGGGCGCCGCGGGGCCACCGCACGCGCCGGCGTACCGTTGGCTGAATCCAGGCGCACTACGCGGCGGGCGGGGGCCGTGCTTCGGCGTCGGTGGTGCCGTCCGCGGGTGGTGCGGGGCTGGGGTCGGCCCATCCGGGTCGGGTGACGTGGACGGTGCCGTTGACGATCTGGATGGTCCACACGCCCTTGTGGGCGGCGCGGTGGTGCGGCTTGCAGGCCAGCACGAGCTTGTCGATGGCGGTCTGGCCGCCGTCGGCCCAGGGCTGGAGGTGGTGCGCGTCGCAATGCCCGGGCGGCGCGTCACAGCCGGGGATGACGCAGCCGCCGTCGCGGGCGATCAGCGCGCGGCGGATCGCGGGGGTGATGAACCGGTGCTCGCGGCCGACGTCGAGGGGTTCGGACGCCGCGCCGAGCACGACCGGGATGATCCCGGCGTCGCAGGCCAGCAGCCGCACCGCGGCCGCGGACAGCCCGTCGCCGAAGGTCGGGTCCCCGGTGGCCCGCGCCCCGGCGGCCTTGAGGTCGTCCAGGGAGATGGTCACCGCGACGTGCGGCCGTATCCCGCCGTGCGCGGGGATCTCGCCGCCGGTCGCGGCGGCGGCGTGCAGGATCGTGGTGAGCGCGTCCGCGCGCCGCTGCCCCACGGTCCTGGGGTCGAGCTCCCCGGCCGGGGTCTTCCTCGGCTTGGCGGCGGCGTCGACCAGGGTCCGGAACAGCTCGGCGTTGGCGTTGGCCAGGAACCCGCCGAACCGGACCCCGGTCGCGGACCCGATCCGGGTCGGCGCCAGCCACAGGTCCTCCCGCGCCGCGGCCCGCTCCTCGTCGGGTTCCGGGCCGTCGGTGTCCAACCGGGCCAGCGCGGCCTGCCCGAGCCGGCGCAGCTCGCGCGGTCCGAGGATCCGCGCCGCGGCCACCAGTTCGGTCTCCGCGACCCGAAGGTCGTCGGCCGGCACGGTGGCCGGGACGCGGTCGAGGGCCTCGACGATCGCCCGCGCCTGCGCCGGGTTCAACACGACGGCCGGCTGCGTGGCCTGGTCAGGGCCTTCGGTAGCGTCCGCCGTCTCGGACGGATCGGCATCGGCGGCCGGGTCGGCCGGGTGCAGTGGGTCGCTGGGGTCGGGCATGTTGGCGGCCACCACCGGGTAGCGGTGCAAAGCGGTGGCGTGTTTGAGGTCGCGGCGCACCACGGCGGGGTCGAGGCGGTGCCGCATCGCCATGAGCTCGGTGGTGTCGCGGGCGCCGAGCTCGCGGGCGTGGCCGAGGTCGTCGAGCCGGGCGAGCAGATCCAGGCGCCGGGTCTGCAACCGCGACAAGACGGCGTGCAGACCGTCGAGCTCACGCAGGAGCTCGGCACCGGTCATCGCCCACGCGGGGCGCTGCGCCATCGCTGTCATGACGGAGACGCTACGGGCCGGCTCCGACAGAAACCGCCCGGTTTCCCCTTATCCACAAGGGATTCCGCCATCGGCGAACACCACGCGCCACGCCCGAAAACGCTGGTACGCGCGCGCCCCAGGCATGCCCTTTCGTTCCGTCGCGTAGCAGACGTGGGTTCGCACCGCGGGTCAAGGTGAGCACCGAGCTGTGGCGGGTCTCGAACCACCATGATGCGAGGACCGAAGCCACGACCTCATCCGGCTGATCGAAGACGGGTACGACTGACCGAGCCCGACGGTCCGCCATGCAGTGCTGTACGACACGTGGCCGCGCAGCGATGCGACGAGTGTCAGAACGGCCCGACGAGTGACGACACGCCGGGTTGGAAGGGCCCGATGAATGAGAGGAGGTGGGGAGCTAGGCGAGGAGGCGGGTGGTGAGGGCTTTGTGATGGTCGGGGCGGAGACCGCCGGTTGCCAGGTAGGACGCTACGTCGCCGTGGTTGGTGCGGACGTGCTCGAGGGCGCCGGTGATGTTGGACGGCGGGGTGTACCGGACGGCCTGCCAGACGGCCCGTTCGGTCTCGTCGGCGGCCCCGGCGACCAGGTCGTCGTACCGGTCGGACAGCCGGGCCTCGGTGAGGGCGTAGTCGGCGCCGATCGCGTCGTCCGGTACGCCGGCCAGGCTCAGCGCGAGCGCGACCACGAGGCCGGTGCGGTCCTTGCCGGCGGCGCAGTGCACCGCGACGGTGCCCTCCGGCGCCTCGGCGATCGCCGCGACGGCGGTCGCGAACAGCTCCGGCCGCCGGTCCAGCATCCCGAGGTACAGCTCGGCGAGGGACGACTCCTCCGGGTCGCCGGGGTCCTGCACCGGCAGGTTCAGGTAACACGCGTCCGACGCCAGCGGGCTCGGCATCGCCGTGCACTCGGCCGGGCCGCGCAGGTCGACGACCCGGCTGACGCCGTACGACCGCAAGGCGGCGAGGCCCTCCGGGGTGAGCTTGGAGTGGGCGTCGGAGCGGACGAGTGCGCGTTTGCGGATCGCTCCGCCACCCGCGACGGGAAGCCCGCCGAGGTCGCGCGCGTTCAGGCAGCCGGGCCAGTCGAGGTGCAGGGCGGTCACGGCCCCGAGCCTACGTGGCGGAGCGGGCCGCTCAGCCCGCGGCGGCGTGCGGCTCGGAGAACCAGCCACGCCAGCGCAGCAGCAGCCCGCCGCCGCCGAGCAGCAGCGCCGGGATCCAGGTGAGCAGGGCGGCCAGCGCGACGGCACCGAACGCGTCGGTCAGTGACACCCCGATCGAGGCCAGGCCGGCGACCAGCGCGCCTTCCCGCGGGCTCGCGCCATGCACGCCAGGCAGCGCGCCGGCCAGCTGGCTGGCCCCGAACACCGCGACCAGATGCAGCGGCGGCACCGAGTTGCCGACGGCGGCCAGCGCCCCGAGCAGCAGGCACACGATCGCGACCTGGTAGCACAGCGACAGCAGCACACCGGTCAACAGCACCCGCGCCGAGGGCCGCGGCCACCCGCGGGCCACGGCGACCCGGCGGCGGCCCACCGCGAGCGCGACGACGGCCACGCCGGCCACGCCGGCCGCGCCGGCGAGCGCGGCGAACAGGACGCCCCGGGGCAGCGCGACCCCGGAGACTCCGACGGCGAGCAGCATGCCCAGCGCGCCGACGAACCGGTCGAGCGCGACCTCGGTGACGGCTCCGGCTCCGGGCAGCCCGACGCCCTTCAGCCGGTGCACTCGCCACACGTCGGCGCCGGCGTGCCACGGCGAGATCAGGCCGAGCAGCTCGCTCTCGGCGTACGCTCGCAGGTGCCAGCGCCGGGAGCACCCACTGCGGGAGATCGCATGCCAGCGCAGCGGGCAGAGCAGGTACTTGCCGATCACGAACGGGGCCAGTCCCGCCAGCGCGGGCAGCACGGACAGGTGCGGCACCCGGTCCACGTTCCACAGCGAGACGGCGACGGCCACGGTGAGCGCGGTGACATGCACGGTGCGGTTGTAGAGGACGGCCAGGCCGAGCCGGAGCAACCCCGAGCGGTGCATGCAACCTCCTTCCGGGCGGCCAGTGGGACCCTGGCCGGTGGACAGCGGCCCGGAAGCGAAGCTTCCACGCGCCTGCATTGTGCCCCAGAGTGTATGCGCGCACACCCGGCGTCGCCGCGCCGTCCGAGTGGCGGACCGCGGGACGGCCGCGACGCCGCGGGTCCGTTGACCCGGCCGGGTGCGAAGGCGCACGATCGACAGATCCGAGAAGGGGGCCGGACGCCACGGCGGCGCCGGAGGTCTCGGTCTGGCGAGGGGGTTCGTCATGAGCGATACCGTGCTGCCCGGCAGGTGGCTGGACGGCTTCGGCGGGGCACTGCTGCGGCCGGGCGACACGTCGTACGACGAGGCGCGCGTGATCTTCAACACGATGATCGACCGGAAACCGGGGGTGATCGCGCAGTGTGAGTCGGCCGGCGACGTCGTCTCCGCGGTGCGGTACGCCGTGGCCGGCGGGCTCGAGATCGCAGTCCGGGCGGGTGGCCACAGCGTCGCGGGGGCGAGCCTGACCGAGGGCGGGGTCGTCATCGACCTGCGGCGGATGAACAGCGCCGAGGTGGACCCGGACGCCCGCACGATCCGGGTCGGCGGGGGAGCGACGTGGTCGGAGTTCGACCGCGCCTGCCAGACGTACGGGCTGGCCGCAACCGGCGGCCGGGTGTCGACGACCGGTGTCGCCGGGCTGACGCTGGGTGGCGGGTCGGGCTGGTTCGAGCGCAAGTTCGGGCTGGCGTCGGACAATCTGCTGTCGGTCGACCTGGTGACCGCGGACGGCCGGGAGGTGACCGCGAGTGAGGAAGAGAACACGGACCTGTTCTGGGCGCTGCACGGCGGCGGCGGGAACTTCGGCGTCGCGACGTCGCTGACCTTCCGGCTGCACTCGTTGCCGGTGACAACTTTGTGTGTGCTGATGTGGCCGGCCGAGCGCGGTCCCGAGGTGATCACGGCGTACCGCGACCTGCTCGAGGCCGGCCAGCCGCTGGAGCTCGGCGGCGCCGTGCTGTACGTCACCGGGCCGCCGGAGGAGGTCGTGCCGGAGCACCTGCGCGGGCGGCGGTGCGTGTTCGCGGCAGCCATGTACGCCGGGCCGGAGGCCGAGGTGCTCGAGGTGTTCCGGCCGATGCTGGACCTGGAGCCGGAGGGCCGGCTGATCGCCGAGATGCCGTACGCCGACCTCCAGTCCGCGCTGGACGACCCGCCGGGGTTCCGGAACTACTGGTCCGTCGCGCACCTGGCGTCGCTGTCCGAGGACGCGGTGGACGCGTTCTGCGCCCGCGCGGCCGGCATGATCTCACCGTCGCCGTCGCAGCAGGTCCTGATGCCGTGGGGTGGCGCGGTGGCACGGGACGCGGACCGGTGGCCGCAGCCGCACCGCACCGCGCCGTGGGTCGCGCACCCGTTCGGGCTGTGGGCGGACGCGGCAGACGACGAGCGCGGGATCACGTGGGCGCGGGGGCTGGTGGCCGACCTCGAGCCGTTCTCGACCGGTGCGGTGTACCTGAACTTCATCGGGAACGAGGGACAGGACCGGGTGGTAGCCGGGTTCGGCGCCGAGAACTACCGGCGGCTGGCCGCGATCAAGGGCGAGTACGACCCGGGCAACGTGTTCCACCTGAACCAGAACATCCTGCCGGGCTGACGTCGCACCGGCTGGTCGTCGTACGACGAGATCGTTGCCGGGTGCAAGCCTTCTGGAGGGCGAGGCTTGCACCCGGCAATCCGCGTCAGCCGGCGGACACCGCGCCGTCCCGGCCAGCGCGGACCGCGCGACCGTATACATTCCTCGTGTTCGACCGAGAAGAGGTGTGCTCACGTGGCTACGTGGCCGGGCGGGATCGCCGCCGTGACGTTGTTCGCCGAGGATCTGGACGCGACGAAGCAGTTCTACGCGGAGGTGTTCGGGCTGCCCGTGCACTACGAGGACGGCAGCTCGGCGGTCTTCAAGTTCGGTGACACGCTGGTCAACCTGCTGAGCGTCAAGGCGGCGCCGGAGCTCATCGAGCCGGCGACCGTGGCGGGTCGCGACGCCGGGGCGCGGTTCCAGTTCACCCTCGAGGTCGACGACGTGGACGCGACCTGCGCGGAGCTGACCGCCCGCGGCGTCGAGCTGCTGAACGGCCCGGTGGACCGGCCCTGGGGCATCCGTACGGCGAGCTTCCGCGACCCCGCCGGCCACATCTGGGAGATCGCGAAGTGACGCCCGCGAGCTGGTCGACGGCCGGCAGCGGCGGGTGCTGACGGGCTGAGACCGGCGCGTCAGGCCGGTTCGAGGACGGCGACGGGGATCGTGCGGCCGGCGCGGCGCGCGTACTTCCCGACCTCCGGTGCCTGGGCGAGGATGACGTCCGTCCACATCGCGTCGCGCTCGGCGCCGACCAGCTCCCGCGGCCGGACCCGCCGGCGCTCGGCGCCCACCTGCACCTCGACGACGGTCGCCGCCCGGAGGTTGCGGATCCAGTCCGGGTCGCGCGGCGCGCCCGACGCGGTGCCCCACACGACATACCCGTCGGCCGTGTCGACGTACCGCACGCAGGTCGACCGCGGCAGGCCGGTACGCCGGCCGGGTGACGTGATCATCAGGACGTGCGCGTTCTTGCTGCCGCTGGCCAGCCGCCCCTCGAGCGTGCGGTACATCCACACGCCGATCCGGTTGCCGGTTCGGGTCAGGCGATGCTTGAGAGTGCTCACCGGACGCCCTCCTCTGAGCCGGAACGTACGCCCGCAGCGGCACCGATGTCGAGAATGCGGGTCCGGCTCCGTTCTACTCGCTGGTCGTGCTGTTCATGTGCTGTCACCCGTCGCTGACCGCGGCCTCCGCGATCGCCTTGACGCTGCGCGCGGTCGGCGGGCTCACGACGGCCGAGATCGCCAGCGCCTTTCTGGTGCCGGAGGCAACGATGGCCCAGCGCATCAGCCGGGCCAAGCAGCGCGTCAAGGCCTCCGGTGTGCCGTTCGGCATGCCGGCGGTCGAGGAGTTGGACGGCCGGCTGCGCACGGTGCTGCACGTGGTCTACCTGATCTTCAACGAGGGGTACGCCGCCAGCACGGGCCGCGACATCCACCGCGCCGAGCTGTCGGACGAGGCCATCCGGCTCACGAGGATGGTGCACCGGCTGCTGCCCGGCGACGGCGAGGTCATCGGCCTGCTCGCGCTCATGCTGCTGCTCGACGCCAGACGACCGGCGCGCACGGGCGCCGGCGGTGAGCCGCAGCCCGTACGACGAGCCTTCCGGAGCGCCACCACCTCGCTCAGCAGGCCGCGCGACTCAGCGCGAAACAGGCCGGCCAGGACCTCTGACCCGCGGACGCGAGACGCACGTCCCTGCTGCCGCACTCCGCTGAGAGCGACGTTGGAGTGAGAACCGTCGGTTCCAGCGACCCGGCCGCCACCGAGTCGATACGCACGCGAGGTGAGCATCATGACGGCAGCGATCTCAGCGTCGGAGCTGGTGAAGAACTTCGGCGCGACCCGGGCACTCGACCACCTCGACCTGACCGTCTCGGTCGGGGAGGTGCACGGTTTCCTAGGCCCCAACGGCGCGGGCAAGACCACGACGATCCGGGTGCTGCTGGGGCTGCTGCGCCGCGACGGCGGGCAGGTCAGCCTGCTCGGCGGGGACCCGTGGCGGGATGCGGTCACCCTGCACCGCCGGCTGGCATACGTACCTGGTGAGGTGAACCTGTGGCCGAACCTCACCGGAGGTGAGGTGATCGACCTGCTGGGGTCGCTGCGCGGCGGCCTCGACAACACCCTTCGGGCCGATCTGCTGGACCGCTTCGCACTGGACCCGACGAAACGCTGCCGTGCCTACTCCAAGGGCAACCGGCAGAAGGTGGCACTGGTCGCGGCGTTCGCGTCCGATGTCGAGCTCTACCTCCTCGACGAGCCGACGTCCGGCCTGGACCCGCTGATGGAGACGGTGTTCCAGGACGTCGTACGGGAACGGCGCGAGGCCGGTCGCACCGTGCTGCTGTCCAGCCACATCCTGTCCGAGGTCGAGGCGCTGTGCGACCGGGTCACCATCGTGCGCGCGGGCCGCGCGGCCGAGTCCGGCACCTTCGACCAGCTGCGGCACCTGACCCGGACCAGCGTCGTCGTGGAGACCTCGCGGCCGGTCGACGGGCTCGCCGGCCTGCCCGGCGTACACGACGTGGTCCTCGACGGACCGCGGACGCGGTTCAGCGTCGACCAGGCCGAGCTCAACCGCGTGCTGGAGCGACTGGTCGCCCTCGACGTGCGTTCCCTGGTCAGCTCTCCGCCCACCCTGGAGGAGCTGTTCCTGCGCCACTACGGTGACGACATCGCCGCCGGGCGCACGAGCGCGGAACTGGCGGGCGTGCGATGAACGGCTTCACAGGTACCGCTCGGATGACGCGGCTCGCGCTGCGCCGCGACCGGGTCAGCCTCCCCGTCTGGGTGCTGGGACTGGCCGGCTTCCTGGCCGCGACAACCGCGCTGTGGGTCGACCAGTACCGCAATTTCACGGACTTGATCCAGGACACGCAGGTCGCGGCCGCCAACACCGGCATACGCATGCTGGGCGTGGCGTCCGGTGCCAGCGTCGGCGCGTACGCCATGGTCCGGGATTACCTCCTGCTCGCTGTGCTCGCCGCGCTGATGAGCACGTTCGCCGTCGTCCGGCACACGCGGCAGAGCGAGGAGACCGGCCGCGCCGAGCTGATCGGCGCCGCGGTCGTGGGCCGCTACGCCGGTCTCGCGGCCGCCTTGATCGTGTCGGTGCTCGCCGACGTCGTACTGGGGGTGCTGGCGGGGCTGGCGATGACCGCGACCGGTCAGCCGGCGGTCGGCTCGTTCACCGCCGGGGCCGCCATCGCCGCGGTAGGCATCGTCTTCGCTGGGGTGGCCGCGCTCACCACCCAGCTGACCTCCA
>WNGB01012035.1_pt1 | contig 13124 bp, 12 predicted proteins | sample 5400681 | NCBI WGS metagenome assembly WNGB01 (sample SAMN13153367, study PRJNA577476) | soil metagenome | isolation source: 115 cm soil or saprolite under grassland replicate 2 | place: USA:California | collected 2016-06-15 | reverse complement strand
GGGGTGCGCGCTCCGTTTCCTGACTTCTCAGGTCGTATCGTTGCAGCTTCAGCGATCGGTCGTAGCAGTGGGATCAGCTGCCAGCTCGTGACGCAGCTCGTTGAGGGAGCCCGACCGATTCGCGGCGGCTCGGTTATCGCACCCACGGGTCGCCGCGTTGCCCGAGCACGTCCTCGGCAAGGTGATCGAGCAGATCCCGGCCGGTCGGCTGGGCGAGCCGGACGAGGTCGCTCGCGTGGTGGAGTTCCTCGCCGACCCCGATTCGCGGTACATCACCGGCGCGGTGTACTCGATCAACGGCGGCCCCAACATGTGAGCGCATCGCCGCGGGCACGCGCAGCTGCGAGCTCGCCTAGCGGGCGGCGGCGTGCTCGTCGGCAGCCCACGCGCGAACGAGCACTCGGGAGCGCTCGATGAGCGACTCCTGCATATCGAGCTGCTCTTCGACTCTAACGATTCGCATGAGCAGCTCATCGAACTCGGCGCTCTCGATGTACTCGACCATCACCTCGTCGAGATGCGGGAGCGCGGTGTCGCGGAACTCCGCGAAGGCAGACGCCTGTAGGTGGGCGTCGGCAAGCTCGCGGTAGCGCTCGAGCTTCTCCTCGTAGGCGAGCTGCTCCCGATCGCCCACGTCGAAGTAGTCGCGCGTGCTCTGATCGATCGACATTGAGCGTCCGGTGGCGGTGCAGAGCCGGAAGCGCAGGGCGCGTTTGCTTCCGGCGAGGCGGGGCGGGGCGACGATCACCGCGGCGGCCGCGATCCCGGCGCCGGTTACGACCGCGAGCGCGGCACGCGCAGCGATCCCGGCTCCTGGGAAGGCGACGGCGACGGCGGCGAGCGGCGCTAGGGCGGCGCTGTCGATCAGACCGAGCATGACGAGCGAGAGGCTGATTGCCCGCAGACCGGCAGGACAACCGGGGTAGCGGCGCACGACCGCGATCCGCATCGCATCGTCAAAGCGGCCGGGGAGGACGACACCGATCAGCGCCGCGCCGCCGTTGCCGGTGACGGACAGTCAGGAACGCGAGGACGAGCATGACGGCCTCATCCGAGCGAGGTGACCGATATGCACCCTACGGGGGCTGGCCGACCCCCGCGACTGCGCGCTCGTATATGAGGCCGATGTGCTTCGCCGCGACGCTAACATCCGTTGCATGAGCGTCGCGTCCGATCTGCGACAGCGGCTCGTGGATTTGCGGAGCAGATTGCACGTGTTAATCGAGCGGCGCGAGCGGGCCTCTGGCGCGCACACCTTCGCCAGGGCGCGGCAGAGGGCCGGTGTCACGCATCACGACGCGGACGCGATGGCGCAGTTCTCCCGCGATGAGCTGGCAGGCGACGCAGAGATGACCGACCTTCGCCGCGAGATCAAGTCGGTTGACGACGAACTCGAGCGCGACCACGGCAGGGGCCTGAGAGCCAGGGCGGGCCGGGCTCTCCGCTCGACGCGCCGACCCTGAGACGCCTTGACGCCGAGACTTGCGCGTAGGGTCCCAAATACTCGATCCGGGGGAGCGAACCGATTAATTGGGACCCACAGTGTCAAAACTCCATTCGAGGCTCGAACCCAGGGTAGTCAGTGTTTCCGTCGCCGACGCGTACCCCCGCTCGGGCTAATTCGGTCGCACTTATTTCTGGTTCGCGCAGCGCGCGCGCGTAACTAGAAAGGCGAGCGCCGCTCGCCAGCAGCGCCGGTCGCCTGCGAGGTGGACACGCAGCTGCGAAATCGACATTCCGCTCAGTCATGCGGTGCCCCTTGTTCCAGTGACAGACATTGCTGAACGGTCTGCTAGTGCGACTGCTCCCGTATGCTTGATGCACACCGACAAGAAGTTCGGAGGTACTCGCAATGGCACGCGCGCGCAAGGAGTCGGCAAGTCAACAAGAGTTCATATGCCCCGAATGCGGGCGCACGTTCGCGCGCGCGGCTGCGCTGGGCGCCCATCGTCGGCAGGCTCATGGAGTGGCCGGTGCTTCCAGTCGGTCTCGCACTGCTGCTAGGCGTTCGAACACCACTTCAGCGTCGAGTGCGACTGGCCGGGTAGGCAGACGTGCCGCCGCTGCTCGTCGTCCGTCACCGAGACCGCGGGTTACCGTCTCGTCGAGTGAAGGTCGCAGGCGCCCCGCCATCAGCGCCGACCGGGACGTCCTGCTCAAGACGCTCTTCCCGAATGGGATTCCTCCGAAAGAAGAGGTCATCCGCGCAGTGAATAGCTGGCTCGATGAGGCGGAACGCCTTGCCCGGATGAGATAACTCGCGAGCGCCGCTCAAGTTCAGCTTTGCGCAGTCGGCATGACGCGCCGCCAAGCGCGGCGCATGGTCTGCCACGAGGGCATCATCACCGTCCGGCGTTTGTTCGAGACAACTCCGACTTCGACTGGATTTGCGCGGCGGGATAATGCGCGGGATGGCGGCGCGATCGCTTGTCCGCGTTGCGGCGCAGAACAATGCCGAGTGGTGCGATGCGTTCTGCCGCACGCACGGGGTGGTTGGACGCTTTCGCGCCGGCTCTTGGTTCAGTCCGGTGCGCACACCGCCGTATTACCCCGACGCGGTGACGCTTCTCCCGGAACTCAGTGTCGAGCAGCTGCTCTCCGGGATCGACACCGGCGAGGGCTGCTCCGTGAAGGACAGCTTCGCCTGGACCTTGCGGCTGTTGGGTTTCGGTCTCTGTTCCGGGCTGAATGGCTCGTCCGGGAGCGGGCTGCGGCTCCGGTCCGGTCCGCTCGGGGATGGTCGGCCGTGACGACCGTGGAGCAACTTGGTGAGTGGGAGGCGGCCTGGGCCGAGGTGCCTGAGGGGCGAGGCTTCTTCCGGCCCGCGCTTCTGGCAGACGAGACGATTGGAGTGCTTGCTGGTTGCGAGGGCGACCGGATCGTGGCAGGAGCCATTTGTCAACCGAAGCACCGCGGTGATCGGAATCAGCAACGTCTTCGACGTGACCGGCGACCTCGAATCCGCATGGGCAGCCTCCGCCGCTGTCGCCGCAGCCTCGTGGGGAGAGCTGCCGATCGTCGGCTACGACTCAGCCGACTCTCTGGAAGCAGCCATCGCGCCGGCTTCGAGAGCGTCGGTGAACTCGTCGTGTGGCTGAACGCCGTGGGGTTCACAAACTCAGTCCATCTGTCCGGTTTCCCTGGATTTGCAGCGGGATCGAATTAACGAACCCTACGCGAGTCACCTTGGCCGTTGACCGCAATGCAGCCCGCTGCTTAGGCTGACGCCGAGCCGACCGATGGGCTCAGGCGCAGGCAGCGCCGTGACGGAAGCGGTGAGGCTGACGAAGTCCCGGAGGGAAGAATGAACTCGAGCGAGCGGGTTGGCACGATCCGGGCGTTGTGGAGATATCCCGTTAAGTCGATGCTGGGCGAGGAGCTCGACGCGGTCGACGTGAGTGAAGGCGGGGTTGTCGGCGACCGCGCTTACGCGCTCCGAGACAGGGAAACCGGTAAGGTCGCGAGCGCGAAGCACCCGAAGCTGTGGCCCAACCTGCTCGCGTGCCGTGCCGCATTCGTCGGCGCGACGCGCTCAGACGACGAGCTCCCACCGGTGCGGATCGAACTCCCGGACGGCAACGTGGTGCTGAGCGACGCGCCCGATGTCGACGCCGTCCTGTCGCGCTTCTTCGGCCGCGACGTGGAGCTGGCGCACGCCGCGCAGAACGGCTACACGATCGACCAGTATCACCCTGACGAGGAGAACTACGATCCTGAGGGACACCGCGACGAGGTTGTTGAAGCGCGGCTCGGTGCGGCGTTCTTCAACGAGCGGGGGCTCCCGTCCGCTGTCCCCGAAGGCTCTTTCTTCGACCTTTATCCGCTCAGCGTCCTGACGACGTCAAGCCTGGACCGACTGGGCGAACTCGAGCCACAGAGCCGCTTCGACGCGCGCAGGTTCCGCATGAACGTGATTGTCGAGACCCCAGCGCGTGGGTTCGTCGAGAACGAGTGGCTCGGTCGCACGCTCTCGATCGGCGACGACGTGCAGATCGGCGTGGCCTTGCCAGACCCTCGTTGCGTCATGCCGAGCCTCGCGCAGGAGGACCTTCCGAAGGACTCCCGGATCCTCAAGGCCCTCGCCCAGCACAACAGGATCGACGTCGCGGGTGCGCTCTATCCCTGCGCCGGCGTTTACGCCGTCGCGGAAGCAACAGGCGCGATCCGTAGGGATGACCCCGTCAGCCTGGTCTGAGAGGACCGACCGCCCGACACACGACCGCCATTCCGCCTCGGCCGAGCTCACTCTCGACCCCGTAGACAGCCGCGAGACGGCGCCGACCCGTAGGGTTCGCAAACTAGATCGCCCTGCACATGTACCGATCGGGTCCGGCGACCAAGTTTGCGCGCGCCCTACGCGCTCCGGAAAGCGCACAGAGCCGCCGCGAGCTATGCGCTACTCGGTCGCGTCTCGGGCTCAGCCGCCAAGCGAGTCGCGCGAATCCTCAACGGCTAGACCCTGTTGGGGTGCTAAAAACCCGGTCCGCATCTCGAGACCATGGATGTGCAGCCTGTGGCCCGGGTTTTGGCATCCGACCGGGCTCTCCGCGTCGGAGAGCCCGGTCCGTTAGCGATCAGGAGTGTGTCGGAGGCATGCGCATCCGTGTGCGCAAACCTGCCGGCGTCGGTTTCGCCGTCCCGCCTGCTTCCCGTCATTTGACCCAAATTGAGCTGGCCTGGGCGTTTTCGGCCCAGGATGCGGTCGCTGTCGTCGAGGTCGACCAGGAGGCGGTGGCCCAGCTGGCGGTCGACCAGGAGGCGGAGGCCCAGCTCGCTGTTGACCAGGATGCCGAGGCCCAGCTCGCGCTCGACCATGAGGCGGTGTTCCAGGACGCGTTGGCTGTGGCGGCGTTTCCCCAGCTGGCCGCGTCGAAGGTCTTCAGGCCCGTAGTCGCGTCGGTGGTGACGAACTGGTTCAGGCCCGCGTTCGGGTTCGTCGCTCCGTCCGCGGATGCCGCCGCCGAAGCGGAGACGATGCCGACGCCGAGCGCGCCGTTCGAGCCGTAGCCGTTCGGGACGCTGGCGCCGACCATGAGCGCGCCCTTGACCTGGTCGGGTGTCCAGTTCGGGTGCCGCGAGAGGATGGTCGCGGCCGCACCCGAGACGACCGGCGCTGCGAACGAGGTTCCTGACATCCACATGTAGCCGGTCGCGATCAGCCGCTCCGGGTGCTCGAGGAACATCGTCGCCGTCGCCGGCACGGGGCCGTGGAGCACGCGGCCGGGTGCGCTCAGCTCTGGCTTGAAGAAGCCGTCGGGGGTGTAGCCATACGCCGACCAAGGCGCTGCGAAGTCGTCGCTCGGCGACGACGTGTCGCGGACGTCCGAAGCGCCGACGGTGATCACGAACGGGTCGTTCGCGGGGGCGTAGACGACGCCGCTCTGCTGTCCGTTGACCGCGTAGTTGCCGGCGGCGGCGACGACGACGACATCGTTCAGCCACAGCTTCTCGACCGCCTTGTCGAGCGGGTCGTATTGGAAGCTCGTCGCCGCGCCGCCGTTGAGCGAGAAGTTGGCGACGCGGATGTTGTAGGTCGCCTTGTTCTGCAGGATCCAGTCGCAGGCGGCGATGACGTCGCTGGTGAGACCCGCGCCGGAGTCGTTAAGCACGTCGAGCGAGACGAGCTTCGCCCGCGGCTCCATCCCCGTATGGCCGCTGTCGTCGTTGCTCGCGATCCCGGCCACGAAGGTGCCGTGTCCGCGTCCGTCCCCCGGCGAGTTCGGGCCGAGCGAGGTCAGGTTCGCCTGCGCCAGGACGCGACTCCCGAAAGCGCTGTTGACAGTGTCGATCCCCGAGTCGACGACGGCGATCGTCGGATACGTCGTGCCCTTCGGGGGCGGGCCCCAGAGCGCCCCGGCCGTCGAGGGCCAAACCTGGGTGTTCGAATAGGCCGACAGGCGCACGGCGGCATCGTCGGTGATCGCGAAGATGCCGCTCTTGGTCGCGAGCTTGACGATCTGCCGGCCGGTCAACTCAGCAGAGACGCCCGCGAGCGACAGGAAGCGCCGCTTGAGGCCCGACGCCTTCCCCGGCACCTCGGTCTGCGCGGCCTGCACATCGCTGGCGACGTTGTTGCTGCTCTTCCCTCTCTCGCCCTGAACGACCACCCTGAAGACGGCGTCCGGGTTCGCGGTTGCCGCATCGAGCAGGCGCTGCGGCACGAACGCCGAGCCCGAGCCGCCGAGAGCAGCGCTCCCGTTGGCCACCGCGGATGTCAGCAGCAGGCAGAAAGCGACCAGGATCGCCGATCTGCGTCCGCCTCTGCCCCAAAGCGCGTTCCCGCGCATCTCCCGCCTCGAGCCCCACAAAGCATTGGCTCGGGTCCCGTTCCCGGCCTTACCAACCCGGTGCCGCATGAGTTGAAATCCTCCTTCCGCGCAGGTCTTGCGCGGGCCGCAGTCGCCAAAGAAGCTGACGCAACCTAAGGCGGCCGGGTCATTCGAACCTCCCCCCTTTGGAGGAGACTGTGCCAATCCCTCCAACGGGGGACGGCTCGCGGTCCGGCGTTAGGCGAGCGTGACGAGACGACGCGCGATCGCGGCTTGCGGATGCCGCCCCTCGATCGAATCTCTGTGCCGGCCTCGACCACCCGGTGGCGTTCGCAACTCGATCCCGCTGCAAATCCGCGGATTCGGAAGGCGCGACCGAAGCGCCGCGATCACCGCTGCCAACCCGGCAGCGGTCGTGAGGTTCTCGGCGAAACGGCTCCTCGCTGTCAGCGTCGTCGGAAGTGTCGGGCGAACAGTCCCGGCCCGCGCTCGCGAGGCGACTGCTTCTGCTCCTCCGCTTCCCTGGCCGGCCCAGCGCTGAGCAGGTTGCGGGGCTGACGCACCAGACGCGGGGAAAGAGCGGCGCGCAGCTCCTCCTTCAGGCTCTCCTCGGCCATGGGAGAACTCTTAGACACCACACGAGCGAGTCCTTCGGCTGCTCCCCGGCGGCGCCGCGCGCAGTTCGCGCCCGCGCACTCGACTCGAACAGCCCCGCTGAGCCCACTCTTCTCGCACGCGCGCGTGACCCCATAATCCGAGATTGGACGGGCAGTGGCGCTAAGGGAGCTGCCAGCGCTGCGCGTCGCCTCGGCTGTCACCCTAAAGGGTGTCAAACCCTGGTTCGGCGCGGAATCTGAGTTTTGACACCCTTCAGGGCTGAACGAGCCCTACCGGCCGGGGAGCGCGCGTGGATCAAGCGAAGAACCGTGAGTACTGGCGGTACGAGATCGAGCGGGAAGGTGCGCTCAAGCTGAATCGCCGGCGGCAGTTCGTCTAGCGATGACGTTCGGCGGCTGCGGTCTGATCTTGAATCATGTGCTGGGCTTCATCGGTCGACCTGAGCGTGTAGCCGCGCTCGTCGCGAAGGGCGCGGTCGTGAGCGGGCGCCGGCAGCCTCACTTCGCCCTCGCCTCGACTGCGGCGAGGGCTCGGCGCGCAGCTGCTTCACTGCGGTGGCCGATGCCCCACCGGGACTCGACACGGCGGTCGACGCGGATGAGGAGCCGGAGCGCTTCGGCGCCGTGCCACCAGCCGAAGCTCGCGCCGGTGACGATCCAGGCGTGCTGGTAGAGCCAGTGGCGCTTGTTGGCCGCGGTCGGGCCGCGGCCGGCGGTCAGCCAGGCGTCGAGGCGTCGTGCACGGACGGGGAGGGCGATCTCGTCGAGCGGCTCCGTGGGAACGCCGGGCACGTGGAACGCGGCGGGTCGGGGCGACCCGAGAGTGTGGGTCCGGACGGCGCTCCGCGGATGTGAGCCTCCAGTCGCTCTTCGGCGGGAGCGCGCCGCAGCTCTGGCGTAGCGCTGACCGGCCACGCCCTGCTTCGATGCTCTCGTCTTCGTCTCGCGCCGCTCGCCAGTGGCAGTCTGAGGCGACCGGTCGCGCTGCGGCTGCGTCGCGAGCTGCGCCATTCCTCCAGGGCTCGAGGAGCCGTCGTCATACCGAGCCCAGATTGCAGCCGCCCCGCCGAGCGCGGCCGCGAGCGCGAACACGGCCAAGATCGCGCCGCCGTTCATGCGCCGGCGAGGCGCGGGTCTGAGTCGCCCCGCCGAAGCGGCGCGCGGCCGCATCGGCGGAGGAGGCAGCGGTCGCGGCAATTGCTGCGGCTGCCTTACAGGCGCCGGTCGCGGCACCGGCTCGCGAGGGTCGGTGAGCTGTGCACACGCCCTTTCGGCCAGCTCCGGGTCGATCAGCGCTAGTTCCGGGCTGAGCGGCTCGACCAGAGGAGCGTACCCCCTCCTGCCCGCGCTCGGCGACCGGCCGTCCCACACCCGGTACGGCGACGTGTTCTTCGCAGACCGGCGCTCGAGAAGCGACCGCGTCGTTCGCGGATAGTCGCAGTTCGCGACATGTCTCCAGGAGCGCCGAGCGCGCAACGCGACCGAAGCGAGCACGATCCGAGCGCGCCCATCGCCGCGGCGTAGCTGCTCTCATCCGCCGTTACCGTCGACTTCGCTCGGCTCCGCTGGCAAAGCGGGCGCCACCCAGCTGGGGCCGCGACGTTGGGCCGTGTTTACAGCTGTAGACCGCTATGGCCATGGGCCAGAAGACGTAGGGTTCGTAAACTCGATCACCGACTTGCCCGGCTTTTTCGTGCTCGGCAAGCGTCGGCTCAACGCGTGGCTTAGACAAGCACCTCGAAGCCGGATGCGTGGCGAGCTGGGCCGCCGGCTCGTCGAGCGGCCCGTCCGCTCATAGGCACCGGACGGTGCTCGGCACAGTGCCAGCGCGCCTGACTCGGTGGCAAGGATGGCAAGGTTCGGCGTTCGCTCGGGTTCGGTCGGGTTCGCTCGCTTGAACGGAAACCGCTGCAAAGAGGCGGTTTGAGCGAACGGGCGCGAACGGGCGCGCACGCTCGCTCGCATTTGCCATGCAGAAGGTCGTGGGTTCGAGTCCCATCATCCGCTCTGAAAGCCCCTGCAAGACGGCAGGAACTGTCGGCTGAGCAGTAAACGCCTCAACCCTCATTGGCAAGGTTGAGGGTTGAATTGTTGCCTCGTCCGACGACAGAAGCCAGCCGGCGCCGCTGCCGATCGCCACGATCAACCTCTCAGTTTTTCGGTGTCATCCGTCGGCTGGCAGACCCGTAGCCATCTCGGCCGCCAGCCTCGGTTCCACCTGCAAATCGGCGTACCAGCGAGCGTGACAGAGTTTTGGCACCCCACACGGCGACACGGCGCATGGTCGGGGTGATGTCGATCGGGTCGCCGGGGACGGGCACGTTCCAGCTCCTGGAGGGTGCGCGTTCGGTTTCGGAGAGGCTGGGGATGCGCAGCCCGAGCGCTCGCGGCTAGTAGCCGCCACCGCCGCTCTTCACAGCCGACTTCAGCTGGCTGCCGGCCGAGAACTTCGGAACGGTAGCCGCCGGGATCTGCACCTTCTGGCTTGGATTCCGCGGGTTCACGCCCTGACGTGCCGCGCGCCGCTGTGTCGAAAACTTGCCGAACCCTGTAAAGGCCACGTCCTGTCCACGCTTCAGCGCGTCGGTGATCGTGTCCAGAAAGGCATCGACCGCCTTCGCCGCATCTCGCCTCGAGAGGTCCGTCTTCGAGGCGATCTTGTCTACGAACTCCTGCTTTGTCACGAGCCACTCCTCCCGTCGTCGTGCCTAACCACGGCGCAAGACGCTAACAGGAGCGCCGGACCGCTCAACCATGGGAATTTGGCGGGGACAAGCGGAACATCGACGAGCTGTGAGGCCCGAAAGAGCGCCCGCAAGCGGACGGCGTCGCGCGCGAGGGCGTCGACTCAGCCCTCCTCTCGATTCGACGACGCAGACTGCGGTTCGGCAGTGCAGGCCCCAGACACCCCAACTTGAAGTAAGTGACCGAGGCCGAGGGCGGAGTCTCCCCTGTGGGGTGCCAAAACTCCGCTCACACCGCCTGGATGCCGGGCCATTTGCAGGCGGAACCGAGATTTTGGCACTTCACACGTCTAGCTAGACACCAGCGTTGGAACACTTGGCGGCAGCGACGAATCTCTTCGGCGTGCGCGAGCTCGACCGCCTGCTTCAAGAGATCACTGTCGGAACGCTGCGTATCCGAGGGAACAAGGAACTCCCACCCGACGAGATGAAGGAGCCGCTCCCTGTTGGTACTGCGCCGGCGAGCGCTCCGGGCACGCCGCTCGTGCCCCGGTTACCGAATCCCGGTTCTCCGCGTATCTCTGAGATCCAGGCCCTGCTGTGGCCCACCGCTGTCGGACGCAGTGAGGCGGGCGACCGTCTTGAGGAAGAACGGCTCGGAGAACCCGATTGCGAACGCGACAAGGCCAACAGGGGTCCATCCGGTCCGCGGCAAGCGGGCGATGGTTATAAGACCGCTGCGCACGACGAGCAGACCAACGAGGCCGGCGGCGGCGCCCAGGAACGGCTGGACGAGGACCGGTAGAGAGAACTGCTTCACCTCGGTCATCTCGGCAAGCCTCCGGAGTTCGAAGACGCCGCTCAGCGTGCTGCCGAGAGCGCCTGCCCCGACGGCGAGCAGGACGAGCCGCCAGAGGTCGGTGCCGTCGGAGGCCGCGATTACGCCGATACCGAGGAGCGTGGCCTCGAGCACGATCCCGGGCAGGAACACCCCGTAGGGTTCGTAAACTCGGTCGCGGTGATATGCAGGGGAATCCCGCTGACCAGAGCAGACGCGAACGCGCCCGCGGTCCGGGCGGAGCGAGCGCGTGATCTGGAGCGGGACCTGCCTCTCCGGCTGATCAGGCCAGCAGCGTGAGCGCTGGCAGACCGCGACGACGGCAGTTCGCAGAGGACCGGTGTGGGGTGCGTAAACTCGGTCTTGCCTGCAAATCAGATGTTTTGTGATGTGCGACCGAATTTACGGACCCCACGGGGTGAACTGACGCTGCAGCCGACGTCACTCGTCGTAGACTGCCCTGTGGTTCCGTAAGCACTCCTGCGGGCCGGCACGGCGACGTGCCGTGCCGGCCCCGCGGAGCTGGCTCAGGAGTGCGGGACCTGGATCACCGGGCACTCGAAGCTCTTGATCACGCCGATGTCCGTGGCGGCGCCTGCTGCGAGCGCTGCGGCGACCTCCTCGTCGCTGTCGAAGTTGCCGCTGCCGTTCGTGTCGAACTGCGCGACGGCGGCGGGGTAGTTCGCGAAGCTCAGACCGTGCACCCTCCAGCGGCCGCCGTTGTAGCCGGGGTCACCCGGCGCGGCGGTCGCGACGTTCGGCTGCAGGCCGAAGAACTGGTAGATCGTGTCGAAGCTCGAGTCCGGCGCACCCGTGTTCGACAGGTCGGTCGGCGTATTGACGGTGCGGTAGAGCTGGCCGTCCACATAGAACGCGGGGCCGGTCACGCCGCCCGATCCGCCGGCCATCGCGGCGCCCGCAAACGCGAAGAGCGCGAGCCCGGTGACGAACGCTGCCGGTAGAAGCCTCCTCATCCTGTCCTCCCATCCGATTCGATGCGTGTCTCCGATTCGGAGAGCCGGATCAGGCTGACAGCGGAAGCTTGCGCATCTCTTTCGCACGGCTTACGAAGATGTGAAATCTGCGCGACTACGCCCACTGCTAGCGCGCGTCGCGTGACCAAGCGGCGGGCTCGTACGGCCGGCCGGGGAGACCGCCGACGAGGAAGAGCGTCGTCGGAGTCTCCCTCGCGTATGCCTCGCGGTGCACCTCGGGATTGGCGACGAGCACCTCGCCCGCGCCCAGCTCGAGCTCGTTCCCGTCGCAGACGAACCGACGCGCCCCCCGCGGAGGCCGGCTCGGTCAAGCGGGTCCGTAGTGGTCCGTAGTTGCCGAAGACCCCGTAGGGTTCGTAATTCGGTCGGACGGGTGGATCTGCGCGATTTGCAGCACGATCGAATTTGTGAACCCCACGAGCCTCCGCACGGTCAAGTGGACCAAGAAGAAGAACACCAGCCGATCGTACGGTCGGAACGACTCGTGCGGATGCGAATCAGGGTTTCTGCGCCCTACAGGGTTCAACATCAGGTTCTCCTTGTTCGCTAGTGCTTGGGGATGAAGAGCTTGAACGTGTCCTGGGACGGCTTGTCCGTACCGCTCTCGTCGGACGACGAGAAGCTGCCTGTCGCGCCCGCGTAGTCACCGGTCCCGCCGACGATCGCCCCTCGGGTCGTCCCTGCGCCGAACGCCTTGCCGCCGACGGTCAGCGTGAGCGTGCCACCCGGGACGTCCGCGGTGCCGAGGCACTGGGCGCGGGAGTCGTCGAACGATCCGGTCGTCGTGGCGGTGACGGTGCAGGTCGCGTCAAGGTCGCCGACGTCCTTGCCAGAGCTGTCGATCATGTCGGCGGCGAACGTGATCTGATCGCCGTTCGAGAGCTTCGGCTCGTCTCCGTTCGAAGGTGAGGACTTCGGCGGGTTGTCGGCGAAGGAGAACGAGTCGTCGTTCTGCCCCTCGGTGAAGCTCAGCGTTTGCCTACTGAACGTCGCCTGTCCGCCGCCGCCACAGCCGGCGACGAGCGCGGCGAGAAGGACAGCGGCTGCGGCGGCGGCTATGGGCATCCGGTTGGTCATGCCTTCCCTCCTTGGTCGCTTGCCTTCCGACCGTAGGAGGCGGCGGGCCCTGCGTCGTCTGCCGCGATGCTGATCTTCGTCTCTGCCGAGCGGCGGATCTTTCAGCTACCCGGAATCTGCCCTGCGGTCGATGTGGATCGATCTGGGCTGCGCTACGTTCCGAGGATGCCTCGGATTCGTGCAGTCGTCGGAATGCTGCGAGGCCATCCCTTTGCGAGCGATGGCTTGCTTGCGTTCGCGCTCGCCGCGTTTGTGTTGTCTGAGGTCTTCACCTCTGGGGGCTATCTGACCGGCTCGAACTGGGTCTACGTCCCGGTGGCAGCGTCGATGACGGTTCCGCTCGCCTGGCGGCGTCGTGCTCCGCTTGTCGTGGTGGTGCTCGTGATGGGGGCGTTCGCGGCGCAGTCGCTGATCCTCGACCCGCGGCCGACGCCCGACGTGGAGCTGATCCCGGCGCTGATCGCGGTCTATTCGGTCGCCGCGCACGGCGAGCGGTGGGTGTCGTTCGTCGGCGGCGGTCTCAGCTTGGTTGCCGGCCTGATCTGGCTCGGCATTGACGATTTCCTTCTGCCCACGGTGATGTTCGGCGGGGCCTGGTTCGCCGGCCGCCTCGTTCAGAAGCGGCAGCTCTACGCGCAGGCGTT
>WNGB01014069.1_pt1 | contig 13125 bp, 9 predicted proteins | sample 5400681 | NCBI WGS metagenome assembly WNGB01 (sample SAMN13153367, study PRJNA577476) | soil metagenome | isolation source: 115 cm soil or saprolite under grassland replicate 2 | place: USA:California | collected 2016-06-15 | reverse complement strand
TCAGACTGTTGACGCCGTTATCTTTCCGACTGAGAAACTGGTCGAGCAGAGCCAGCGCGGCGAACATGGTGGCCTGCCCCCAGTGCAGCGTGGGGGTTTTGTTGGTGATCAACGGATATTTTCGGTAATAGAAATAGCCGGTCTTATCCTGCATGTTGGCGATGGTCCACTTCGCCACTCGGAGCGCAGTCGGCACGCTGTCGGGATGGAGATCGCGCAAGTTGATCAAGGTCTGGATTGCTTGCGAGGCACACTGGATGTCAATCGGCAAGGTCTTCCGGTCGTAGTACCTGGGAGTACCGTCGGGTTTGAAAAAGGTTTCGATAAAGAACGTATAGCCTCTCCGGAGAGACTCCTGGTATCGGGTCGATCCGGTGCAACGGCAGAACGTGTGCAATGCCTCCAATACATAGGCCGAATGAAAGGAGTCGATCCAGGCCCACTTCTCTCCCACTCCATAGTACCAGCCGCCCTTTTCCGTCTGATGGTGCACGGTAAACTGAACGGCCCGGTCGGCCATCTCCCGATATCGCGCGACGGGGGAGAGTGAATTCACCCGCGCGAGAAGACTCGCTCCAATCATGCTCGAATTGTGAATCAGAATGTCGGCGTCCGGGTAGTAGCGCAGACAGACGCCTTCGTCCAGTTCCATCCAACCCAACTCGTCCAAAATAAGATCGCACGCACTTTTGGCGATGGCCAGATACCGCTCGTCACCGAAAGCTTCGTAGGCGTCGAGAAAGGCGTGCGAAATCAAGCCCGTCCAGACGATCGTCGGGGCGCCCTTTGGGATGTTGCCGCCGCGCGATTGATAATCGAAATGATTGCCCCAGCAGAATCCCCGGAATGCCCGGCTCCGATTGTCCGTCAGCCATTCAAAACAGAACTTCATCCGGTCCAGGAAGGCGGGATCACCGCAAGTCTGGTAGAGTCTCAAATAGCCTTGAGCGAAAAAGCCCATCCCCTTTGTGCTCATCCCCGGCTTGATCCGCAGCAGGGGCCGGAGATTGATGGGGAATCGCCTGACCGCCTGCTGCCACACCTGTTTCAAGAGTGGAATGTTCCAGGTGAACAGAGGGGCGAAGGGAGAGGACAGACCGTCAAACGTATCAAAGGCCTTCCAGTTTGACTGTTGAACCCACCTGTCGAGCTTCATCAAAGCCTGGTGAATTTCGTTATCTTGACTCGCCGGTTTCATATTCGCCTATCGCAACGATTGGTACGCCGCCAACAGGTTTTTGCTGACGACGGACCATTGCAATTCCTTTTCCACTCGCTCTCGACCGAACTTCCCCATTTTCTCCCTCAAGCCGGGTTCATCCATCAGCTTGGCGACGCCCTTGGCAAAGGCCAGTTCGTCATTGCAAGGGACGAAAAGGCCCGCGTCCTGGGCCGAATATCGCGTTTCTTTGAGATCGTAGGAGACAATCGGCTTGCCGCAGGCCATGTATTCCATGACTTTGATCCAGGTCGAAACGTCATTCAGAGGGCTGGAAGGATCCGGGTCCACACAGATATCCGCAGCCGCCAGGTACTCCTGCAGTTCCTTGTCTGAGATGTATCCCGTCAACTCAACGTGACCATCCAACTTCAATTCCTGCGCCAGTTCCCGCAGATCTTGCAGCGAATCGCCGCTGCCGATGATGACGCAGTAGAAGTCCTGACGTTTCAAATCAGTGAGCAGGTGATTCAGCGAGCGCAACAGGTAATCGACGCCGTCCTGCGGATTCAGGCTCCCGATATAGCAAAGAATCGTCCGATTCATCTGGCGCAGGCGCTGGCTGGGTGGCGACACCGCCATGCGGGTCCGGTTCGGTCCGTTTCTCACGACAAAGACCGTCTCGGCTTTCCTCCCGCCCCGCTGTATCTGGATTTGCTTGTAGGACTCGTTGGTGGCGATCGTGGCATTCGCGAGCTTCAGGTTTCCCCATTCCACCAATTGCAGTGCCCGCGCCAGAAAGTCGTTCCGGGCGCCATAACGGGAACGGTACAGCTCCGGACAGAGATCATGATGATCGAAAATGTACTTCTTGCCAAACAGCTTGTAAGGCAGCGCCACGAGAAACAGGGTGTCGGGAGGATTGTGCGCGTGGATCACGTCGAACCCGTGTCGGACCGCGACATACAGGCTCATCGCAAAGCAAGCGCTGGTGAAATAGGCATATTCACTCAGGTAACCGAACAATGATTTCAACTTGATCCAGACCCGCTGCGCCAGGGTCGGGTTCTCACAAAGCGTCTTCTGGAACAGCTCCAATCGGGGAATCCGATAAACCTGGACCCCGTCAACCACCTCCGATCGCGCCTGTCCCTTTTTCCTCAACGACACCACCGCAATCGAGTAGCCCGCCTCGGTGAGAGCGTCGCACTCGTTTTTTACCCGCGTGTCGTTGGGAAACGAATTCTCAACGAACATCAAAATTCTACCAGCAGATGCCTTCATAATTGGCCGGTTTCTCACGCAAATCAGGGAGGAGCCGCACCAGATCGATGACCATCCGGTCGTTCGCCAGTGCGGCAAGCTCCTTTTTGAATTCAGGACATTTCTTGCTGATGATCACGACTTCGCTGCTTTCAATCGCTTCCTTCACCGACTGAACCATCAGAGAAGAAATGTGGGGGATGGTTTGCTCGATATATCGCTTGTTCGCCCCGAACACTTTTGCCAGCGATACTTCCTCATCATAAACCGCCACCTGGTAGCCCTTGCCGATCAGGGACTCGATCAAAAGCACAATCGGGCTTTCGCGGAGATCGTCGGTCCCCGCTTTGAAGCTCAGCCCCAACACACCGATGCGTTTTTTCCCGGTCCTGCGGACCAGATTGAACGCCAGGTCCACTTGCTTCTGATTGCTTTCCAACAGGGAACCCAGCATCGGCAGATCCAGGTCCTGCTGCCTGGCCTTGTGCAGAATCGCGCGAAGATCTTTGGGCAGGCAGGATCCGCCGAATGCAAATCCCGGCTTCATATAGTAAGGGGACAAGTTGAGCTTGGTGTCCTTGCACACAATTTCCATGACGCGATGGCTGTCGATTCCCATTCTTTTGCTGATGTTGCCGATCTCGTTGGCGAAGCACACCTTGGCGGCGTGAAAGGCGTTGCAGGCATACTTCACCATTTCAGCCACCCGGATACCGGTAATTTCCACCGGCGCCTGCAGGCCGGAGTACAGTTCGGCCACCCGCTTCGCGCTGGATTCGTCCTGAGAGCCGATCACCGTGAAGGGAGGATTATCAAAGTCGTGCACGGCGGTCGTTTCCCGCAGGAATTCAGGATTCATGCAAAGGCCGAAGTCGCGGCCGCACGACTTTCCCGATTTCTCCTCCAGCAACGGCCGCACCACCTGCTCTACGGTTCCGGGCAGGACTGTGCTGCGAACGTTCACTACATGGTAGGCGTCGCACCCGCGGAGCAGGGCGCCGATCCCGCCAATCACGCGCAGTATTTGATCCAGACCCAGGCTGCCGTTTTCATTGCTCGGCGTTCCGACGCAGATCAGAGAGACATCCCCCAGAACCGGCGCCTCGGTGACCGCACGGAGGCGTCCGGCCTTGATACCTTGTTGAATCAATTCTTCCAGGCCCGGTTCGATGATCGGACTGCGACCATCGTTGATCATGGAAACCTTGTGCGCATCCAGGTCAACGCCGGTCACCCGGTGGCCGTGATGGGCCAGGCAAGCGGCCGTTACGCATCCCACATAACCCATTCCGAATACAGTGACGTTCATAGACACTCGCCGATCTCCTGGCTGATGGTTTTCCTTCGCCGCGGTTGGGAAGCGAAGTTCGTAGTGTCATTCCAACCACCGCGCCCTGGCTTCTGTTTTTCTGCGCGAGCCGACTGAAACCACCGCGCAGATTTCACTTCCGACATAACTATTCCCGCTCCTGGAAAAGCACCGCCGGCAGCGCGCGACCGATTCACGCCTGGCTCTCCTTGGACCCGGTGCCCCTCCCTGTCCCGCGGCCCGGAGACGTTTCACCTGGACCCGCCGTCGAATTCGCCTGGATTGCCTGTCGGTAGTACGCCGCGATGTCCCGGGGCAATGCATGCCAATATCGGCCCGCGAATTCCTGTTTCACCCACTGCAGGAATTCGCCATAGCGGGAGGCAGAGTATTCGTCCCAGCGGCACGACTTGTCGCCGAAAGCAATGTAATCCGGGTGAACGTTCACCATGGCCATCCCCCCGTGAGCGGCTATCCATTTGAGCTTTTTCTTCCAAATTCCATTGGACTCTTCCTGGAGAACCAGGAACAGCGTGGAATCCTGAGCCAGCGTGTAGGGCATCTCCACAAATCCCTTACCGGACTGCTTTCGCGACACCCAAAAGGGAAATATTGTTCCCGCACCCTCCGGCTGCGGCTCGAATGGATCGGTGTCGAAAGTTGACGAGTCGTAGGCGATGTCGAGTTCGTGCATCCAGGTCAGGTTGCGCATCATGAAACCGGAGCGGAAACCGACCGCATTCCACTCCCGCAGGAAATGATTGATGCGATCCGCGCTGGCTCTGAAGCGCCGCCAGGATCGGTAGAGTTTGCCGTCGTGACGGTGATCGTGCACGCCGACTTCGAAACCGTTTTCGGTGAGCCAGCGGCGAAGATCCTCAGGGACGCGATAGGCGCCTTCGGGTATGAAATTGAACGAAGAGCGGAACCCCAGCGACATTTCGAGTTCGGCAAGTTGTCTCACCTGCTCGACCCCTTTTGGTGATTCGACATCGTGCGTGAGCACCAGCGCAAACGTCAGACCGTGTAGCCAACCCGTCCATCCGGCCGGCGCCCTGGCGGCGGGCTCGAATATCGGCCAGAGCTGGCTGTACACCCGGCGCTGTCGATTGGCCAGCCGGCGACGGAAGGCCAATTGCGCGCGGCGGGGGATGATCGGCTTGAATTGGTAATAGACGCGCACCAGGGCGAACCAGAGTACGCAAAGCACCAATGCCGTAAACTGGGGGTTAACGAGATGGGAAATAGTCCGCATAGGCATAACTGTTCCTGCAGCACGGTCGTTGATTTGAGAGAGCGAATTGAGGGCCACTTTAAACCTTCCATCGTTGGTCGGAACAATTCGTCGTCGCTGCTCCGATGGAAAGCACACTTCGTCCTCGTCAATTCGCACCTGTGGCAATTGACTGCATCAAACGCGTCCGGCGTGTTGTTTGCCAGACGAACCGACGGACGCACGGCAGCCTCAAGGCACCCGTGCAGGACTGCGTTCTTTCCGTTCAGCCGTGTCTGACTTCGGTTTTCAACGCGAAAGGCAGGATTCTCTTTGAGAAAACTGAATCCGCTGCGGATGCAGCAGGCGTTCCGCCATCCGCTTTTTGGTGTTCACACCCATCCGGATCATCCGTCGGATCCGCCCAATGGAGGTGCTCACAGTTCCGCGCACAGCGAGTCGGGCACATAGCGCCGATACTTGTTCAAGACGGCCTTTGCATCGGCTCCGGACTCCGCCAGCAGAGACCTCGCCTGCTCAACAACATCCCGATTCGTTTTTTCCGACTCAATGACCAACAAAACCATGTCCATATACGCCGCCACCACGGGTGTTACGCTGGTCTGGCTGACGGCGGGCATATCAAAGATGATATAGTCGTAGTCGCTCATCTTCAGTTTCGGCACCAGCTCCGTAAATCGTTTTGGCAGCATCCGGGAAAGTTTGTCGCTCGTTTGGTTTGCGACTGCCAGATAGAGATTCTCGCTCACCAGGGCAGGATTCCGTTTCTCGCCTTCCAGCACGTCGGAGAGTCCGCAGGCCGGCCGGCCTTTGTAGAACGGATGGGCCGCGCCCTGCTTGAGGTTCATATCGACCAAAAGGACATTCCCCTCGCCGGTTTCCGAAAGCGTCGCCGCCAGTCCGGTAGCCGTCGAGGTGACCCCGGCGCCTTTCGAACAACTGGTAATCGCAATCATCTTGGGTTTATGAGTCATGTTGCTGATCTCAAAATGCGTAATGAGACGATTTCGCAATGCTTCGTAGTAAGCGCGCAACCCGTGGCGCGTCTCCCAGGGCGCAACCGCTGCTCCAGTTTCACCCGGAGAAGAATCTGCCCGACTCGCTTCTTCGGGAGGATCGTCCGACTTCGCAGCCAATTGGTTTTGTCCAGCGCCGGCGGTTGGCGGCGCGTCAACCGGCAAACGGGAATGGCCGTTCGGCGCAAAAGGGATGCTCAGGAAAAGGGGCAGACCCAGCTTGTTCGTTACTTCTTTCGGCCGGCGAACCGAGCGGTCCAATACCAACTCAATAAGGAACGCCCACCCGATGCCTCCGAAAATCCCCCCGGCCAGCGCCATCAGCATGTTCTTTTTCGTCTTTGATGCGGCCATGAAAGGCGGCGTCGGATCTTCCGTCACCTTGATATTGGGCAACTTCTCGTCAATGTGCGACTGTTCGAGGCTGGCTTTGTAATTCCTGTAACCCCTCTCCCACACTTCCCGTTGCCGTAGTAAATCGATTATTTTGGCCCCGGTTGTTTCCAGGTTGCCCGCTTCCGTTTGTAACTCCGCCAACTGGCTCGTCAGAATTTGGATCGTCGCATTCAGCCCTGAAATCTCGGTGGCCGCCGCCGCGGAATCCAGCAGTGGATTCTTGTTCGCCGCCGGACCCGCCGCGTTCCCGGTCGGAGAAACGTTCATTTTGACCAACCCCGGATTCTCCTCCTCAAGCTTCTTCTTTTTCTCTTCCAGACCGGTGATTTGCTCCCGGATGCCTTTGACCAGGATGCTTTCGCCGGTGTAGTCCCTCAACAACTCGGCCTGCTTATTGCGAGCCGACGTCAGTTGCTGCACGATATTGCCGTACTCCTCCTGCTTTACTCGGGGCAATGGAGGCGCTGATGTTGTCTTTACCTCGGCCACCTTCGTTGAATTTGTTGGCGCCGTTCCTTTGATTTCATCCAGTTCGGCTTTGCGCGCCGCCAGCTTCATCTGTGCCGTGAGCAGATCGCCCCGGATCCTCGCCATTTGGCCGGCATTGGCCTTTTTGGCTTCATCCAGAGAGGCCACCCCAAGCTGCTCATACAACGTGCGCAACTCCTCATCGGTCCTCGCAAGGTTCCCACGCAGTTCGTCGGCCTTCTCCGTAAAGAACTCGTCGGAAACGCCCGCCTCCAGGTGGATCTTGAGATGTTTTTTCTTGTACTCGATGATCAATTCCTTCAGGACCCGCTGAACGACGTTGGGATCCGGGTGCTGGAAGGTGACATAAATGTCGCCACTGCCGTGCGCGGCATCAGCGACCAGGTTCTTTTTGATGACCGCGGCCGCCTCAACGAGGTTGCCGGCCTTGGTCGATTGTCCGAGAAGGATTTTCTCCGGGCCGATCGTCTGGGCCACGGCGGTGGCGAGATCGAAACTTTTCAGAATCGCCAGTTCCGAGTTGATAATGCCGAGTCCGCCGGGGTCTGTTGGTCGCGTCCTCGCTTCCGTAGCCGCGGGGTCCATCGGCCGGTTCTCCCGTTCCCGCACATAAGGAATGAGCAGGGTCGCCTCTGATTTGTAAACCGGCTGCCGGGTGAAAAACAGGAATGCTGCCGCCGCTATCCCTGCCAAAGCGCAGGCCAGAATCTTCCCCTTGTGCCGGAAGAGCACATAGTAAATATCCGTCGGCCCAAGCCCCTCCTGCCTGGGCTCCGCCGAATCGTCGATATTGGTTTCGTCTGCGGGTGTCATTGGCTATAATGGGAATACGATACAGTGTGGTCGTGGCGAATTCAGATCCGTTGCATCAGGACAGATGCCGATATAACAATCTGCCGAGCTTACGGGACAATGGGATTGGCAGCAAACGAAAAATCCCGTTGAACCATCCGAACGCCCGGTCCCGTTCGGCCACGAAGGCCCCCTTTTGAAAGTCGTACTTGAAGTAATCGATCTTGTGCTCGTCGGCCCCGTAGCCGAGCTTGAACCGGCGCAGTCCTTCGTTGGCAAGCGACGTTCTTCCAAAATGCAAGGAAGCGTAGTCCCGGCTGGCATACCATTTGATCGCCTCCCACTGGATCAGATTGTTGCCGCGCAAGTGTTGAAATTCCAGGTCCGATGCCCCGAATTTGTAGATGGCTTTGTCATCAAAATGAAAGAATACACCTGCAGCGATGGGCCGATTCTGACAGGAAGCCACCGCCACAAAACCGTTTCCTTCGGACAGTACGTGATCAAAAATACTCCGGAAAAAAGCAATCCCTTGCGGCGGCAACCCGTGCTTCTTCCGCGTCTTGCAGTGCAGGGAATAAAACGTCTGGAGCGATTCCCAGGACCGGGAAATGGCGACTTGAACCCCGGCGTTTTCCGCCTTCCGGATCGCCCGGCGAACGGCGCTGTCAAACCGCATGAAAACTCGATCCGGACGGTCCGACAACGCCAGGATGTGTCCAAAGAAGCTGAGCGAAGGGGGTCCCGATCGGGAATGCGACCCTCTCCATTCCAGATACCTCCACTTCCGCCTGCGTCCGAAGTCCATCGCTTCCTGGAGAAGGTCCTCGGCCGATACGGAACCATCGCACAACATCGGGCATTCATCCGTGAACGGCAGGCAGACACCTCGTTTTCCCGTCAAAGGGCTGTTCACTTCCATTAGTGGCAGCAACGCCGACAGCCGTTCTCCGTCCAGGACGCCAAAGTAGCAGGGAGAATGTCGGTAGGTGTCGCGCAGCACGCGGGCCCATCCGGCACTGTGAAAAGACGAGGCAGCCGCGTGAGACATCACCCACTTGTCCCATCCGGGCATTTCCAGCGGATTTAACCGCTGCACTCCTCCTTTTCGCGCGGACACAACGGACCGATGTTCGACGCCCGGGGATTTGGCAATGACCTCAGGTAACGGCGTCATAAGTCCTCTGGGAAGAGCCGAGCAGGTTCTTCAACTCTCGCACCACCGTCCGAATCTGCTCCGCGCTCAACTCCGGGTACATCGGCAAAGACAGGACTTCCTCCGCACAGCGTTCCGCGACCGGAAAAGATCCTTTGGAGTATCCCAGACCCTGATACGCCTGCTGAAGATGCAGCGGCATCGGATAGTGGATCGCGCACGCGATTCCCCGGTTCGCCATCGCCTGAAGAATCTGGTCCCGGCGCGGCAGGCGCACCACATAAAGGTGATAAACGTGACGGGCATACGCGGCTTCGACCGGCAGGACCAGTTCCTGGATTCCGGCCAGTTGCTGGTCGTAAAGCCGGGCGTTGGTTCGCCGCGCGTCGTTGGCCCGCTCCAGGTATTTCAATTTGACGCGCAGCGCGGCGCCCTGGATTCCGTCCATCCGCCCGTTCCACCCGATTACCGCGTGATAATACTTCTTCGCCTGCCCGTGATCGCGCAGCATCTGAATTTTGTTCTTCAGTTCGTCGCCGTTCGTCACCACCGCTCCGGCCTCACCGAGGGCCCCCAGGTTTTTGCCCGGGTAAAAGCTGAAGCAACCGGCGATTCCCATCGAGCCCGCCCTCCGACCGTTGTATTCGGCGCCATGCGCCTGGCAGGCATCCTCGACCACGTGCAACCCGTGACGCCGCGCTATCTCCAGGATCGGATCCATGTCCGCCGGCTGGCCAAACAAATGGACCGGGATGATCGCCTTCGTCCGGGGAGTAATGGCGCGTTCCAGCAGTTCTGGATTCATCGTGTAGGTCCGTTCATCGATGTCCACAAATACCGGTTTGGCGCCGCAGAAGCTGATGGCCTCGGCCGTGGCAATGAAGGTCATGGGTACGGTGATCACTTCGTCTCCTGCCCCGACCCCGAGCGCGAGCAGTGTCAACCAAAGCGCATCCGTGCCGTTGCCGACTCCGATGGCGTGGGAGGTTCCACAAAACGGAGCGAAATCCTGCTCGAACCGCGCGACATAGGGACCCCCGGCGAACGCCGAGTTGTCAATGACTTCTTGAATGACCGCGATCAATTCCTCGCGCATCGGACCGTGGTGAGCTTTCAGGTCTAAATTGGGTATTTGCATATTACTTTTTGCCCGGAAGCATCTTTAATACCTTCGCAGGGTTGCCCGCCACCACGCTGTGCGGCGGCACATCCCTGGTGACCACGCTTCCGGCCCCGACAATCGCGTATTCTCCCACCGTTATCCCGCAAAGCAAGGTCGCACTTGAACCAATCGAAGCCCCCTTCTTTACCAGGGTCGGAACGCATTTCCAGTCCGCCTCCGTCTGCAATTGACCGTCGGCCGTGGTCGAGCGCGGATAAAGGTCGTTGATGAAAGTCACATTGTGCCCAATGAAGACTTCATCCTCCAGCGTCACTCCTTCACAGATAAAGCTGTGACTGGAAATTTTGCAGCGATTCCCGATCTTCGCCCCTTTTTGAATTTCCACGAACGTGCCGATCCGCACGTCGTCGCCAATCTCACAGCCATACAGATTGGTGAAACCGTAGATCCGCACTCCCTTCCCCAATTTTACATCCGGCGTGATCTGCTGGTAAAGCTGCCCTTTTGACCCTTTTGAATTCTTTCGCCGCCTCATGCGCAAACCATTCCGGGCTCACGCGCCGTCCGCGCCTTGGGCGCGTTGGTTGAGGAAGTCATTCTGCGGTCTTCGGAGATTTCGATGGCAGCACCGTTTCGTTTCAGGGACGCCGACGCTGCCTCCAGTATCTTGGCCTCCAGTATCTTGACCAGCTCCAGACCCCGCCGCCCGTTGGTCAGCGGCGTCCGGTTGTTTTGGATACAATCCAGAAAATGCTGGCACTCCACCTTGAGCGGTTCTTCCTGCTTGAGATAGGGCACGTACATGTCGCCATAATGATACGAATACTGAAACTCGGCAAAGCTGTCGTAATGGGGCGGCACGTCAACGCGCGAGTCGAATATTTTGATCTTTTCCAACGGCGCCACATCATCGTAAACGATCATTCGCTTTGAACCCACGATCGTCATCTCCCGCACTTTTCGCGGGTCCAGCCAACTGCTTTGGATCAGCGCCGACCGATGCTTGCGGAAGGTCAAATGGATGTTTGTCAAATCTTCGATCCCCGGCGTGATGTGGGCTTCGCCCCGGCAATTCACGCTGAGCGGCAGCTCCTCCAGGATGTGCAGAATGATGGAGATATCGTGCGGCGCCAGGTCCCAGGCCACATTGATGTCCTTCTGAAAGAGTCCCAGGTTCAGTCGGCGGGAGCTGATGTAGCGAACGTCTCCGATGTCGCCCCGATCCACGATCTCCTTGATCTTTTTGACCGCCGGTGAATACAGAAACGTATGTCCCACCATCAAAACCAGGCCCTTCTCTTCGGCGATTTGAACCAGTTCTTCGCACTCCTCGGCGGACGAGGCCATGGGCTTCTCGATGAACGTGTGCTTGCCCGCCAGCAAACTGGCTTTCGCCATCGCATAATGGAAGCGGACCGGCGTGGCGATAATGACGGCATCAAGTCCGGCTCCGTTGAGCAGATGGCCGTAATCCTTGTGCCCCTCCACCTCCGGATAGAGTGACCTCAGGTGCGACAGCCGCTGCTCGCTGGCATCGCACATCAACTTCAGGTTGCAATCCGGCAGTTGACGAAAGTTCCGGATCAGATTGGGACCCCAGTATCCACAGCCTACCACTCCGACACTGATTTGTTTTCTCATATTACCTCGAAAGTACGGGCCTGCTTAGCATTTGTGTTCTTCGTCGCGTCCGGGTTTCACGTACTTGTGAAATCAGAGCGGGAATTGTTTTAAATATTATCTTAATGTCCAACCACAGCGACTTGTTCCTCGCGTAGCTAATGTCCAGATTGATCATCTCGTTAAACGTCGTCTTGTTCTTCCCGTTGACCTGCCAAAGACCGGTCAAACCCGGCAACGTGTCAAATCTCTCTCGCTGCCAGGGAAGATAGTCTTCACATTCATAAGGAATGCAGGGCCTCGGACCCACGATGCTCATTTCTCCCCGCAAAACGTTAAGGAGCTGCGGCAGTTCGTCCAGCCCCGTCGCCCGAAGGAGCGCGCCCAGTGGAATCAACCGGGAATCCCCCCGCGCATCCATCTTTGTCATCGGCGTCTCGGAATGAATCAGCTCTTTGAGATAGTTCTTGTGCGCCCCGTTGTCCGCGCCGACTTTCATCGATCGGAACTTAAAGCAAGTAAAGTGGTTCCCGCGATAGCCCACCCGCTCCTGGCGGAAAAGAATCGGACCGGGAGAAAGAATCTTGATCCAAAGCGATATGAAGAGGACCAGCGGAGCCAATGCGGGCAGCGCGAACAAAACGCAGGCCACATCCAAGGCCCGCTTCCAGGCCGGCACCCCGCTCGACTGCACCGGGATTCTCAACTCCTCCCAAACCATATCAAATACGTCTTTCACAAGTTTTATGTTGCGGTTCTGGTGAACCGGCAGGTGGCCTTTAGCTCCTTTCGTACCAATCAGTTGAATAATTGTTAACCGATTGATCCCCAAACACAAAGGCACGCATCGCTCGGATGAATTGGGCGCGCCATTGTATTTTGAATTGATTATGCAATGCACTTGCACTTCAAAGTTCATTGGGTTGTGCTTTTCCCCTTAATCATTGGCCGTTACCGGCACGACTGTGGTGTGGTTCCGGCGAACGGGAGGATTGTCCTCCGGCCGGTCCGTGCCAGCCGCCTTTTCGGGATGCGGATCCATCTCGCGGCATCAGCGCGCCGGCCAGCCGTTCGAACGGGAATTGCGCCGCACAAAGACCTCGCGGCGGAACATCAAAAGATCCTTTCGGGGACGTACACGATGTCGGAAGGCCTCAAATAAAGGAGCCGCTTGCTCTTTCCATCGAGCGCGCGTTTGAGATTGACGGTATAGTGCTTCAGTTGTCCTCCTTCGTGCCGGAGGACGGCAACCTTTTGCATGTTGGCCTTGGCATTATCGAATCCTCCCGCCTCCGCAATCGCGTCCAGGACCGAAATGGACCGATCCACCATCAGCTTGCCGGGGTGCATCACCGACCCGGTCACATAAACCGGATAGGCCCACGATTGAACGGTTACGGAAATCTGCTTCAACACGAGTTCTTTTTCATAACGCGTGAGCAGGTCTTTCTGCAGTTCCGCGGGCGTTTTTCCCGCCGCCGTCACCTCGCCGATCAAGGATAGATCAATTTTGCCGTCACTGCGGATTGTCTGGGCGGTGTTCAGGTTTGGTGATCCGGGAAATGAAA
>WNGB01013989.1_pt1 | contig 13126 bp, 10 predicted proteins | sample 5400681 | NCBI WGS metagenome assembly WNGB01 (sample SAMN13153367, study PRJNA577476) | soil metagenome | isolation source: 115 cm soil or saprolite under grassland replicate 2 | place: USA:California | collected 2016-06-15 | reverse complement strand
GCGTCTTGCCCTGCGACGGGGAACCCTTGTAGCTTCGCGATCACGGGAGCGATGCCAGAGAAAACAACAGCCGGGGAGCGACGAGTCCTTGCCGGGGCGGCGTCGGGGGAACTGGTCGACCTCAGCGACCTCTCCGACAAGCAGCGCGTCGTCTCGGCCGACTTGATCCGCCGCCTCTGCGTCGGACCGGAAACGGCGGACGTCGACCCTCGCGGCATCCGCATCAAGGGCGCGCGCATCGTCGAGCCTCTCGACCTCTCGTTCTGCACGGTCCCTCATCCGCTGCGGTTCGAGGCGACGACGTTCGATGCGATGCCCGACCTGAGTTGGGCAAACCTTCCAGCCCTCTGGATCGAGGACTCCTCGTTCCCGGGATTGCAGGCCCAGGGGATCCGGGTCGACGACCTCCGACTCGGCTCGAGCGAGATCACCGGCGAAGTACGGCTCGTCAACACGAGGATCGGCGGCCAAGTCGACTGCTCGGGCGCGACGCTGACCAGCGAAAACGGCGTCACGCTCATGGCAGAGGGAGCCGAGATCGACGGTGACATGGTCCTCAGGGAGGGGTTCAGCGCCATCGGCGAGGTGCGGCTCATCGGCGCGAGGATCGCCGGGCAGCTCGACTGCTCGGGCGCCAAGCTCACCAACAAAGGCGGAGTCGCGCTCTTCGGGGACGGAGCCGAGATCAACGGTGACGTGTTCCTCCGCGACGGGTTCAGCGCCACCGGCGAGCTTAGGCTCCCCGGTGCGAGGATCGGCGGTCAGCTCGGCTGCTCGGGCGCGACCCTCACCAACGAGGGCGTCGCCCTCTTCGCCGAGGGGGCCGAGATCAACGGTCACGTGTTCCTCGACGACGGGTTCAGCGCCACAGGCGAGGTGCGGCTCCTCGGCGCGAGGATCGGCGGCCAGCTCGGCTGCTCGGGCGCGACCCTCACCAACAAGGGCGGCGTCGCGCTCAGCGCCGACTTCGCCGAGATGAACGACGGCGTCTTCCTCCGCGACGGGTTCAGCGCCACAGGCGAGGTGCGGCTCCTCGGCGCGAAGATCGGCGGCCTGCTCTACCTCTCGGGCGCGACCCTCACCAACAAGGGCGGCGTCGCGCTCTTCGCAGACGGAGCCGAGATCAGTGGTGACGTGTTCTTCCGCGAGGGGTTCAGCGCCACTGGAGAGGTGCGGCTCCTCGGCGCGAGGATCGGCGGCCAGCTCGACTGCCCGGGCGCGACCCTCACCAACGAGGGCGGCGTCGCGCTCTTCACAGAGGGGGCCGAGATCAACGGTCACATGTTCCTCCGCGACGGGTTCCGCGCCACCGGCGAGGTGCGGCTCCCCGGCGCGAAGATCGGCGGCCAGCTCGACTGCTCGGGCGCGACCCTCACCAACAAGGGCGGCGTCGCGCTCTTCGCCGACTTCGCCGAGATGAGCGGTGGCGTGTTCCTCCGCGACGGGTTCAGTGCCACAGGCGAGGTGCGGCTCCTCGGCGCGAAGATCGGCGGCCTGCTCTACCTCTCGGGCGCGACGCTCACCAACGAGGGCGGCGTCGCGCTCTTCGCAGACGGGGCTGTGATCAATGGTGACGTGTTCCTCCGCGAGGGGTTCAGCGCCACTGGAGAGGTACGGCTCCTCGGCGCGAGGATCGGCGGCCAGCTCGACTGCCCGGGCGCGACTCTCACCAACGAGGACGGCGTCGCGCTATTCGCCGAGGGCGCCGAGATCAAAGAGAGCGTCTTCCTTCGCGAGGGGTTCAGCGCTACCGGCGAGGTGCGGGTCCCCGGCGCGAAGATCGGCGGCCACCTCGACTGCTCGGGAGCGACGCTCGTGAACGAAGCCGGGATCGCCCTTGCAGCAAGAGACGCCACGATCAGTAGTGCGCTGATCTTCCGCGATGTCCGTGTGACCGGGGGCGTCGATCTCTTCCGCGCAAGCGCGACGACGCTCGACGACGACCTCGGGCAGGCCGATCCCCTCGGAAGTTGGCGAGACGTCCAGCCGCTCGTCCTCGACAGCTTCACGTACGCGCGCTTCAGCCATGAAGCGAAGTGGGACTCGAAGCTCCGTCGGCGGTGGCTCGAGCAGACATGCGGTCTCCAGCAGGAGCAGAGCTCAGGCTTCCAGCAGGGCGCCTGGCAGCAGCTCATAGAGGTCTACCGTGCTCAGGGTCGGGACGACGAGGCAACCCGTGCCGCTATCGCCATGCACAACGACCGCGTCGCACGGGCGGATTTGCCGTGGTACCGCGCTTGGGGGCGGCGCGTCCTCGGGTGGCTCGTCGGCCACGGCTACCGACCGTGGCTCGCGGGCATCTGGGCAACCGCGATCATCGCCGCCTTTGCCCTCGTCGTCTGGCAGTGCTCCGGCATGACGCGTTTCTTCCGATCATCGACCTCGGCCAGGCCGACAGCTGGATGCCGACCGCCTGGCTCCGCTGGGTCGATTGGAGCGTGATCCTGCTCGGCTGGTCGCTCTCGACGATCTTCGTCGCCGGCTTCAGTCGGATCGTCCGCAGCGAATAGGTTGGCGCTCGTCGACCACCGCTCGTTCTGGACCGCCTACCTCGCCTTCAACAGGCCTCTCCTCCGGATCAGCGGAACCGCGGACGTCGATCCCGGAGACTCCTTCGAGACGAAGGTCGCATTAACGGTTCGAAGCCCTAGCGCCTGGGCTTGACGGTGACCGACCTACTGAAGGCGAAGAAGAAGATGGTGGCGGTCTGGCAACCCGCCGGGGCGATCGAGGGGCCTTGGCAACCACCGGTGAAGTCGTCGAGGAAGAAGGCCCTGGCCTGGTAGACCGTCTTCTTCCTGATCCGTTTGCGGAACGAGAAGCGCCCCTTGCCGTTCGTCCTTTTCGTGCCGACCTTCCTCTGACGGACGTAGAGTTCGACGTCGGCAGCCGGGGCTGGGCGACCCTGCGCCATGAAGCGGCCCCGGATGACAACGACGCCGTGCTTCAGACGCGTGACTGTGATCGTGAGGACGACCGAGCTCGGGACGAACGCCTGTCCCTCGACAGTCCCGGCCGGGTTCGGCTTCGGCGTCCCTGGGACGTACGGCGTGAACAGCGCCCGCCAGAGGCGGTAACCGACGGTCGTCGGGTTCGTGAAGACGCCCTGCACGAGGAAGAGGGTGGCGAGGAGCTGCGCGCCGGCAGGTGTGCCGATCGGCCCCGCCAGGCAGATCTGGAGCTTGCCCGAGGCGAACGCCGTCTCTGGCCCGGCCGTGACGTGATCGACGTAGACCGGAACCGTGAGCGGGGTCCTGGCGATCGTCAGGTTCAACGTCCAGACGGCCTCGTGCGACTCCCCTGGCGTGCAGCTGTTCGACGCGGGGGGATAGTTCGCCGGACGGTCGACCGTGATGGTGCCCTCGACTTCGACGTGAGCGTTGCCACCGTTGCGGAGGATCACGAGCGCAAAGAGTTCGCCGATCTCGGTTCCGACCGCCTGGCTGAGGTTGAGCTGGTAGCCGAGCGGCACGTAGATCGTGTCCTTCGCCGTGGGGTCGTCGTTCTCCGCTTGAACGTGTGACAGGATCATCGCCGTCGGCTTCCCCGGCGTATTCGTGGCGGCTCCCGCGACCAGCCGCGGCGCGTAGGCCGCCCACGCCGAGCCCGCGAAAGCAAGCGCCCCGAGGCTCGCGCACACGAGCAGCGCAAGCCGGAGTGAGAGTCGCATGACCAGACCCAATTCTTTCAGCCACCCACAGCGACTGCAAGAGCGTGGAGGCCGGTCACTGACTTCGGCTAGTTCTCGCGCTCAGCAAGGGCTGCATCGACATAGCTACTCGTTTGCGGCTTCCGATCCGCTCGAGAAGCTGATCCGCGATCTGGCCGCCGCCGAGCACAGCTGCTGTGCGTTTCTTGAGTTCGACGTCTCCCGCATCGGCGACCAGATTGAGATGACGGTCACAGCCCCGCCCGACGGGCAAGAGGCGCTTCACTTCATCTTCTCGATTTGAGCGGGTGCCTTTGCCGGCGAGCAAACTGCCGCCATGCTGACCCTGTTCGGCGTCGCTGCGCTCACGTTCATGATGCTGATGTACGCCCTCGAGCGACGCGGTCGCCGTTTCATCCTCGCCTTCGCCTGTGGCTGTCTGCTCGCCAGCGCCTACGGGTTCCTCGCCGGCGCCTGGCCGTTCGGCGTCGTCGAGCTCATCTGGGCGTGGGTCGCGACCCATCGCTATCGTGCCTCGCCTGCTGACTAAGCTCGGGTCATGACCTTTCCGCTCGTGCGGCCCCGCGGTCTGGTCCCGCTCATCATCCTCTGCTTTCTCGGCCCGCTGACCTTGTTTGTCGCGCTCGCGGAGGAGGTGCGGGAGCGCGAGCCCTTTGGGTGGGACTCCGACACGATCGCGTTCCTCCAGCAGTGGGCGCCGGCGACCGACACGAAAGGCTTCGCATCGTTGGCCGGCATCGCCGCTCTAACCGCGGGCGGGGTCGTCCTGCTCTGGCTCTTCCTGCTCGGCCGGCGGCGCGACGCACTCTTCTGGGCCGTTGCGGTCGGCGGTGGGGCGGCTCTCGGCCGGCTCCTCGAGGACGTGTTCGTCACGCCCCGGCTCACCCCGGACGGAACGGGCCACACGTTTCCCAGCGGAACCGCGGGGACGACGATGGCAGTCGTCGCCGGGCTCGCCATTCTCGCGCCGGCGATTCGGTTGCGGGTGGTGCTTCTCGGTGGTCCCGCGCTGCTCGCTGCGGGAGCGGCGTTGGTCGACGCCCGCTGGTACCACCCTTCCGACGTACTGGCGGGGTGGGCGCTCGCGCTGGCCTGGGTGACCGGGGTCTGGGTCGTCGTCCTCGCAATCCGGGATGGCTCCGGCCTGCAGGCCGCGTCGACCACCGAGGGCCGTCGCGCCCAGCGAGTCTTGCCGCAACGGCGAGTCGCCCCGAGGAGGCCTTTGCGGGGGCGGCCGGGACCGGCGCGGACGGCCCCTCGCCGGCGCCGAGCGGTGCCTGTCACCCGCGGCACGACACTCGCGCCGGCTCCGGCTCCCGCTCGAGACGCCGTCATCACGCTCGTCTATGTGGCCGGGCCGTCTCGGTCGGGCAGCACGCTGCTCGATCTGATCCTCGGCCAGATCCTTGGAGTCGTCTCCACGGGCGAGCTGCGCTACGTCTGGACGAGAGGCCTGCTGGAGAACGAGCCGTGCGGCTGTGGACGGACGTTCCTGGCGTGCCCGTTCTGGCATGCCGTCGGCGAGGAGGCCTTCGGCGGCTGGCACAACCTCAATCTCCGCGAGGCGGTCGAGCTCGAGCAAGAGGTCGTCCGTCTTCACCACCTGCCCTGGCTGTTCGCTTCGCGTCTGCGGCCGGGATTCCACGAGAAGCTCGTCGCGTATGCGGGATACATGGAGCGGCTGTACCTCCGCCGTGGCGAAGGTCTCCGGGCGCTCCGTCGTGGTCGACTCGTCGAAGTCGCCCTCGCCCATGTTGCTTCTTCGCTGGATGTCCCGTGTGAACCCGCGCGTGCTGCATCTGGTTCGCGACAGCCGCGGTGTCGCGTTCTCCTGGACGAAGCACATGCTGCGCTTGCCCAGCTCGGATACGCACATGGTTCGGTACCCGACGGTGCGAGGCGCGCTTGGTTGGGTATTCCTCACCCTGCCGGCGCACCTTGCCGGTTTGGTCGGGCTTCCTCGTCAGCTCATTCGCTACGAATCGCTGCTCGAGTCCCCTCGCAAGGAGGTCGAGCGGATCCTCGCCTTCCTGGACCTGAAGGTGGACGACGAGGCGCTTGCCTTTCTCGATCGACGCTCGATCGAGCTGGGCGTGAACCACACCGTGTCCGGAAACCCCGTCCGCTTCCGCCGTGGTCAGATCCCGCTGCGGCTCGATAGCGAATGGCAGACGAGCATGCGGACGATGGATCGCACAGTCGTCTCGCTCATAACCTGGCCGCTGCAGGCCCTCTACGGCTACACGTCGATTCCCAGGCTGTGGCTTCGGCTACGACGCCGGTGAGCCGCTGCAACTGCTGAGAGCCCTTACGCATCGCGCATCTAGGATGGCGAGATGCGGCGCGCCATCACGATCGGGGCGACGCTCGCCTCGTCCGTCCTCCTGCCGGCTCTAGGGGCCGGCTGCGGCGGAAACGACGGCGGGCCGAACGAGTCGAGCAAGCCGCCGCCGGTCCCGCACACGCTCGCAGACGGAACCAAGCCGGCGGCGATGCCAGACGGCCTCCGCCGCTTTGGCGGGCTCCCCGTGATCGAAGCGAAGGAGCTCCCAGGGCAAGCGGGCGAGCTGCTGTGCCCGGCCGACCGCTCACTCGAGGGAAGGACGCAGCCGGCCGGAGCCTGGATCTCCACCGAGGGCCTCTCGGTCGGCTACGGCGTCCCGGACTCCTCGCAGCTCTACTCGTGCGATGCCGTCTCGGTCGACGGGCACTGGAAGACGTGCGCAACGACGCTCCTCACGGTCCACAGCTCCGAGGAGCTGACGAAAGCGAAGTCCGCCACGACCTGCTCGGATCCGGAGCCGACGCGCGGATTCGTGTGGATCGCCGTCCCGTCGGGCGCCGCCTGGGCCCTCGTCGACCACCGCTCGTTCTGGACGGCCTACCTCGCCTTCAACAGGCCTGTCCTCCGGATCAGCGGAACCGAGGGCGTCGATCCCGGAGACTCCGTCGAGGCGAGGATCGCATTCGTCGACGAGCGCGGCCGCAAGGTGACGGAAACGGAGATCAAGGGCGCCGTCGCCGACTGAGTCGGCGCAGAACCGAGGCCGCCCCTACACTCGCTCGATGGACGGGCTCGCCGAGCTGCACACCCACCTCGGCGGCGCGGTCGCCTCCGAGATCCTCTGGAGCCTCGCCCACGAGCAGGGGATCGCGCTCCCCGTCAAGGACTACTGGGAATTCGACCGGCTCGTCACCGTCTCCGACCCGCAGGGCGTCCAGGACCTGGACGCGCTCGACCAGATCTACCGCTGGACGGAGCTGATCCAGTCGAGCCCGCTCGCGGTCGAGCGCTCGGTGCACGCGGCGATCGGCGGCGCCTACCGCTCGCAGCAGATCACGACCCTCGAGCTGCGCTTCAACCCGATGAAGCGAAACCGCGGCGGCGAGCGCGACCTCGATCACATCATCATGGCCGCCGTCCGAGGGCTCGACCGGGCGAGCCTCGAGTACCCGCAGGTGCGCGCCGGCCTGATCCTGATGATGGACCGGACGTTCAACGAGCGCCAGAACGCGATCATCATCGAGAAGGCGATCCGCTATGCCCCGCGGGGGATCGTCGGCATCGACATCGCCGGCCCGCGGCCCGACGGCGGGCCCTACCCCTACCGCGAGCTCGCGCCGCTCGTCGAGCAGGCGCGCTCTGCGGGCCTCGGCGTCACGATCCACGTCGGCGAGGAGGGCGGCGAGCACGGGATCGCCGAGATCCGCGAGGTCGTCGACGCGCTCCGCCCCGACCGGATCGGGCACGGCATCCTCGCCGCCAAGGACGGCGAGCTGATGGCCGCGCTCCGCGACGCGGAGATCACGCTCGAGATCTGCCCGACCTCGAACCTGCTGACGAAGGCGCTGCCCGACGAGGACGCCGTCCGCGACACATTCCGCGCCTTCGCCGAGGCGAAGGTCCAGTTCACGATCGCCACCGACGGGCCCGAGATGATGCGCACCCACCTGCGCGACGAGTTCGAGCTGCTGCTACGGATCGGTGCGGTCGACGAGAACGGGCTCAAGCAGGCCAACGCGCGTGGGCATGAGGCGAGCTTTGTACGCCTTTCGACGTAGAACTCGAAATACGCCGTTTGGCCAATATTCAACAGGCCACGGCGCTGCTAGCGTGGCTGTCATGACGCAGTTGTTGAGCGAGCGGGTGCCGAGGATCACAGAGAGACAGCGCGAGGTTGTCGAGCTCATCGCGGCCGGGCTGTCCAACGAGGAGGTCGGCGAGCGTCTAGGCATCTCTCCCCGAACCGCCAAGGCGCACAGCGACGTCCTGCGACAGAAGCTCGGTGTCTCGCGCAGGCGCCAGATCCCAGTCGCCTACCGCCTCTTGACCGGCGAAGACCCGCTTTCGAGAAGCCTCGGATTGTGACCTTCCGACTCCGGGGCCTGACGGGTCCCGTGCCTGCGGCCCAGGCTGCAGGTACGGGCCACGCCTATTCGGGCCAGGTCGAAATTTCGGCGCTGACGCGCTAGCGTGTGACGGAGGAGGTCGAGGTGGAAGCGACGCCTGCGGTCGGTGTCGGCCAGCGCCGGATCATCAAGCGGCCACGGCTCACGAGCATGCTCGAAGAGAGCGGCGCGAGGATCATTCTGCTCGTAGCACCGGCGGGCTACGGCAAAACCACCCTCGCCCACGAGTGGCTCGATGAGCGGCGCGCGGCCTGGTACCGCGGCGGTCCGGCGTCAGCGGATGTGGCCGCCCTCGCCGTCGGGCTGGCCTCTTCCGCCGCAGAGATCATGCCGGGCGCCGGCGACCGCATGCGGGAGCGGTTGCGGGCCACCGACCGACCTGAGGAAGACGCACGCATCCTGGCCGAGATGCTTGCTGAAGATCTGGCTGAATGGCCAGAGGGCACCTGGCTAGCGATTGATGATTACCACTTCACAATGGACTCAGCGGCCGCCCAGGATTTCATCGGCGCACTAACACAACTAGCGCCTCTATGGCTCCTGATTGCGAGTCGTCGTCGGCCAAACTGGGCCACCGCTCGCCGACGTGTCTATGGGGAAATCCTCGAAGTCGACCCGACAGCGCTTGCCATGAGCGACGAGGAGGCACTCGAGGTTCTCGCGCCCCAGGAAGACGCCTCGAGTCTCCTGAGTCAGGCAGCTGGATGGCCGGCCGTAATCGGGCTTGCCGCCCTCACAGGCGGACCTCCAATGCCAGACAGGGATCTTTCTGCATCGCTCTACGACTACTTCGCCGAGGAGCTCTACCACACAGCCGAACCTGGCGTTCGGTGGGGTCTCTGCCAGCTCGTCATTGCCCCGTCGATTACTTCTGAGGTGGCTGAATTCCTGTTCGGTGAAGAGACTGGGCGGTTCATTCTCGAGCATGCCGTCAAGCTAGGAATCATCGCTCCGATCGATGTGGGATCGTTCGATCTACATCCCCTCTTGCGCGCATTTCTTGAGACAAAGACATCAGACTACGGTCAAGGAGCTATTACAAGGACAGTGATAAGGCTTGGTCACTTTCTCATCGATAAGAAACAGTGGGATGATGTCTTCTCGTTAGCAACACGATTTCTCGCCCCCGAACTCTTGATTGCCCTTGTCGGAGGGGCGACAGACCAAATCCTGTCCGGCGGGAGACTGGCGACGCTCGAGCGTTGGTTGGAATACGCCTCAGAGCAGCAGATCCGATCTCCTCTCTTGGATCTTGCAGGCGCTCAGGTTGCCTTTCGCCAAGCTCGCTACTCTGAGGCAGAGATTCTTTCTATTCAGGCCGCTCGCCGTCAGCCCTCCGACGGCGATCAGCGGTTCGGTTCGAAGGCATACTCGATTGCCGGGCATAGCGCACACCTCGCGAACCGAGAGCGAGACGCTCTGCGTCATTACCAAGCAGCGGAGAGTTCCGCCACTGACTCGATACAGCTGAGAGAAGCTTTCTGGGGCCAGTTTCTTTGCTCTCTCGATCTTGACCAGCCAGATGCTGATGACGCCTTACGGCGAGTGGAGGCCATTGGGACTGACACGGACGACGACTCTGTCCGACTCGCTACGGGCAAACTCTTTCTCGCCCTGCGACGAGGAACCGGGCTGAACATAGATCCGTCTGCGGAACACATGATCGCTAGAGCCGCTGATCCGATGGTGAGATCATCGTTCCTCAACGCGTGGGTCTTTGCTCTGGCATTCTCCGCTCGATACGCTCAGGCGCTCGAAGCCAGCCGACTGCAACTCTCAGAGGCCGAGCAGTACCGCCTTAGCTTCGCGCTTCCGTCCGCATATCTGACTCGAGCGCTCGCTTGTCGCGGTCTTCGGGATTTCCGACAAGCTCATGTGTGGCTCGACAAGGTTGACTACTTGGCCGATCCAAGCCAAACGAACGAATCAGCTACAGCCGCTCACATTGCTCGCGGGCTTCTCCTTCTTGCAGAAGGAAAAACGTTCGACTCGGTGGCGCTTCTTGCTAGTCCGCCTCGAGTGTTCCCGACAAAAGGCCTTCGCAGCGAGCATTCGTCGAGTCGAGCTCTGGCCCTTGCGGCAAGCGGTGCCTTTGATGAGTCACTGAGGATCGCGGATGAAGCCTACGCCGGACCGAAGTCTGTCGAGGCGCGCGTCTTGACCGCATGCACGAGGGCAGCGATCGCGATCGGGCGAGATACGCCGGACGCCTCAGACTTGGCTCGGCAAAGCTTTGAGGAGGCGGTTGCAACGGGTAATTTGGATAGCTTCGTATGTGCTTATCGGGCGTTTCCTGGACTGTTGGCACACGTTGGTGAGTCCGCGACCACCAAGAGAGAACTTGGTTTACTTGTCGGTCGCGCTAATGATCACGTGCTGGCTAGTGCGGTCGGCTTGAACGATCTTCCCAAGCTGACACAATCCTCGAATTCTCTGCTATCTCCCCGCGAGAGCGAAGTGCACGATCTGATCTCCCAAGGTCTCTCAAATCGCGAAATCGCACAAACACTCTTCATAAGTGAGTCCACCGTCAAGGTTCATGTACGGCGGATCTTTGAAAAGTTGGGGGTCCGAACTCGGACCCAAGCGGCTCTTCTCGGAGGGCAACCCACCACCCCCGAGCTACGCGGCTCCCGCTACCTGTAGCAGGGGCGCGCGCGTTCTAAGCACCCCTTCCAACTTCAGCCCCGAGCGATACTGCTCATCTGCACCCGCCAAGATCGCTTCAAACGCCGCCAGAACGGTCGTATCGAACTGCGTTTCGACCGCTTGTGCGAGCCGCAATCTCGCAACACGGCTTGGCATTGCGTCACGATAGGGTCGGTCCGACGTCATGGCGTTGTAGGCATCTGCGACTGCGATGATGCGGGAGATTAGTGGAATCTCCTCGCCGACGAGGCCGTCCGGATAGCCCTGTCCGTCCATTCGCTCGTGATGATGGCGAACGACCTTGGCTATCGGCCCATAGTCATCAACATTCGCAAGGATGCGCTCTCCGATCTCCGAGTGCTGTTCCATCTGTCGGCGCTCATCGAGGGTTAGTGCGCCTGGCTTCTCCAGAAGACCTGGCGCTAGGCCGATCTTCCCGATGTCGTGAACCAGGCCGCAGACATGGGCCAGTTGTTGATCGCCCTCATCGAGGCCCATTCGGGCGGCGATGTCTCTCGCGTATACGGCGACCGCAGCCGAGTGGCCTGCGGTGTAGCGATCCCGAGCGTCTAGAGTGGCGACCAGTGCTGTCGCGAACGACAGATTTGCGCGTTCAAGCTGCTCATTGACAGCTGCGAGATCTTCGGCGAGCTTGCGCTCGTGTTGATAGAGACTGAATGATCTTTGTGCAGCTAACGCGGGCGCGAGAAACAAAGGCAACACCCAAGGCGACACGGCCTGGTAGCCGAGTGCCAAGAGCGCTACCACAGGCACATAGAGCGGGATCGATGCGAGCGACAAGGGGCCGAGCGTGCGCGCTACGGTGAGCGGACTTCCGTGTCCACGCAGAGTGAAGACAACAGTTGCGAAGGCAAGATCAAGAACCTGAGTGCACGCAGCAGCTGTACCAGTAGCGATAAGAATGGACGAAAGACTTGACGCGCTGAGTGCAATGGCGATTAACCCGGCAACAGCGCCTGTAAGCGAACGACTCGATGCATAGATGATCCACCTCGCGTAGGGCCGCGCCTCTTCTCCAAGCATCGAAGAAACCGAAACCAGCATCGCCGCAACCGGGCCGAAGAGCACGGCAGCAAGAAGAATTGGGAAGAGAGAAATCGAAACCTTGAGCGCGCCGGTGACCTCCACCTGCCCACGCTGACCAAGTGCCGCTGCGAAGCAGAGAGCACCGACAGCCCATGGATTTCCTAGGTCGTGACCAGCCCAGATCAGCCCGGCCGCGACCACCGTGCCAAGAGCGGACAGCGAACAGGCGTAGGCAAGCATCCTTCCCTCCGTGCGCGGGAAGGACAAGAGCCGCGATTTCAGCGAAATTTCAGTCAACCTCTTGATTTCTACCCCAATCGGGGTACGCTCTCCTCGCCGTTAGTCCCCAAAGAAGGAGCTTGTGCAATGCGCAAGATCATGCTTCGACTCGCTTCCCGGGCAGCGAATCCCGGGGGCATCATCGCCTGGTAGCTAGCCCGTAGCTTCAGTTATCCACAGCGACCGGGCATCCCCCTGATGAGGGATTTCCACAGCTGTGGAGAATTGCGAAGCGAATTGCGGAAGGCTTTAGGCGCTGGTTACGCGATCAGTTGCCGTCGAAAACCGACGGCAACTGCGTGGGCGCGAGAGCGTGCCTGGAGCTTGGCGAGCAAGTGGCGCACGTGAGACTTGACCGTCTCCTCGCTCAGGAAGAGGCGATGGCCGATCTCGCGGTTCACGAGGCCCTCCGAGACCAGCTGGAGGACTTCGATCTCGCGTGCCGTCGGCTCCTGCTCGAGCTCCCGGAGGGGAGCGGCGAACGGAATCACCTCGGCGTTGCCCTGACCGCGCTTCGCGGCCACCTCGTCGAAGCGACGGGAGTGGTCGACGTAGCGGGACAGGATCTGCTTGCGCTCAGCGGCGTCCACGACAATCCCCGTATCGGTCGGCGCTTCGCCCCGCTTTAGAACGATCTCCCCCCTTCGAGGGAAGGCTCGCTGGGTTGGCTCTGGGGCTACGCCGGCAATCGTGGTGCGACTACACGCCGGTCGCGCTTCCGATGTGCACAGCCTCGAGGAGCCGTCTTCCACAGGGCGGCCGTGCGGGTTGATCGCAGACGAGGCCGCTCTCGTCAGCTTCGAACCGGCCGTCACCTAAGAGCCTATTCCGCTAGGCGTCCCCAGTTGGCTGCGCGCCAGGTGATCAGCCCGCAGGCGAGGTGGAGCATGGCGAGGTAGGTGTCGGCCCCTTTCTCCCAGCGGACGAGGATCCGGCGGAAGCGGTTGAGCCAGGACTGGGTTCGCTCGACGACCCAGCGGCGGGCGCGGAAGCCGGCCTCGCGCTTGAGCGCCTGCGCCTCCTCGCCGCGGGAGCGGACGTGGGCGGTGAAGCCGAACTCGATGGCGAGCT
>WNGB01010130.1_pt1 | contig 13126 bp, 4 predicted proteins | sample 5400681 | NCBI WGS metagenome assembly WNGB01 (sample SAMN13153367, study PRJNA577476) | soil metagenome | isolation source: 115 cm soil or saprolite under grassland replicate 2 | place: USA:California | collected 2016-06-15 | reverse complement strand
AGGCCGCCCAGTCATCCAGCAGTGCCGGCTCGTAGGCAGCGGCGATAGCGCGAGCACTCCCGGCGTTGACGGCCTGCTGCAACCGGTCGCGCGCCGCCGTCCGCTGGAGCGCGTCCGGGCGGGCCGTCTGAAGATCTCGGGGGAATGTCTTGCCGGCGAGTTGTGGTGCCGACGCCAGCGTATGAATGAGATCCCAGTCGCGCGGCGAGGCATTCCAGGCGGCGCGGAGGGCCTGGAAGGGGTCGAGTTGAAAAGGCGGGATCTGGGTCAGGGAGCGAGCGGGCAGCGTCGCGTGCAGCTGGCGCGCCCAGGACTGCACCTCGGCGTCCGGGGAGCCAAACAGTTCCGGCCAGAGGCGCGAGGCGCCCGGCTCCAGGATGTCCTTCTCCGTGAAAAGCAGGTTTTCGTTTTTGACAGGCTCGCCGTAGCGCTGCCACAGGGTCAGGTCGGCGGCCAGGGCGCGCAGGGCGATCATAATGATCCAGGCGGAGAAGCGGTCCAGGTCCAGCGACAGTTTCTGACCCGGGCGACGGGGGTGCTGGTAGCCGGCCCTGCCCTCCTCCAGGGCGTCGTGGTTGACGAGCGCCGGCACACACATCCCGTCGTAATCGACCAGGACGGGCACATCACCGACCACCATGACGTTGCCGTGTTGCAGGTCGCCGTGGCAGATGGAGGCCCCCCACAATTCTTCCAGGAGCTTGACCCACCGCTCGGCCATGCGCAACAGGCTCTGGCGGTCGCCGGCCTGGACCGTCTGCCCGACCCACTTGTCCAGGGTAACGCCCCGCACCCAGTCCATGACCTGCACAGGATACCAGTCGGTCTTGATGCGGACGCCGCGCGGGTCGTAGTGGAAATCGACCAGACAAGTCGGGCGGCCACGTTCCTTGAGGTAGTCGGAGATCGCCTGATAACGACCTTCCCGTTTCGGCTGCGGATAGAGGAAGAACTTGATGGCCTTCTCGTCGGTGCCGTTCTTCAATTTGCAGACGATGGCGAACTGGCCCGAACTTGGTTTGGGGCGTCCCCACTTGTCTGTCTCCGCAACATAGGCCTGTAAACGCGGATCGCGCAAGAAGCGCGCAGGGTGCTGCATTGCCTCCAGGTAGTCACCGCCATTGGGCCAGTTGCTCATGACGCTTTCGCCTTTGAGTACCCTCGCCGCCTCCGCGGGTCAACGGAGGATGTTGTAGCCGTGCATGTGAAGCAGCCAGAGAATGGGCTCCATGATGCCGAACGGCACAATTCCTCGGCGCTTTCTCAGATCCGTCTCTCCCAGATCTTCCTCGATCAGGCTCACCGGCGTCATCGGGAAGAACAGGCAGCGCCCGCCGAAAGACTCCTTCAGGGTTCGCCGGATGTTCCACCCAGGGAACATCAGGGGTAGTTGCTCCTCGCAGAGGCGCGAACGCTGACGCAGCAGCTGGAGGGTGATGGGCTGGTGCTCGGTCTTGAGCAACTCCTTGATCCAGTCGGCCCACTTGCTATTCTTGTCGCCCAGCAGGTCCAGTTTGGAAATGCAGACCGCGACCGGGAGGTTGAGCCGGTCGCGGGGGCTCAGGTGCCGGATTTTGCGCATCTCCGCGCAGAAGTTGGCCACGGCGCGGATCTGGTCCTCCATGCTCAGGTCGCCCAGGGCGCCCCCGCCGTGGATCTGTGTGGGATCCAGGAACAGGACGAAGCCCTCCATCATCAGGGCGCGCATGCGGATTTCTGCCGCGATGGTCCCCAGCTTGACCAACTCGCCGCTGAAGTCGAAGAGGTTGAGCATGCCGTGACCGCGTTTCAGCCGATCCGTATCCTCGAAGTGAAAGACCAGCGGATAGGGGAAGTCATCGCCTTCCGGGTTGGTCGCGCGGGCGTTGTTCCGGCTCTTCAGGATGGAATCGATCAGGGCGTCGAACTTCTCGTCCATGAGGGAAGGTTCCTTCGAGAAGACCGCCTCGACCGCCACGCGCTTGTTCTTGACCATGTCGTAGGCGGTCACCAGCCAGTGCGTCTTGCCACTGCTGCGAATGCCGACGGTTGGGAAACAGAGTCGCGGCAACTGCCGGTAGTTGTCGTCGAAATCGTACTGGCACTCGCCGCAGTGGACGTGCCGCACCTCGGGAAAGCGCTTGCCCCGAACCTGGCTCGTCCGCATCTCAAGTTGGTCCTCCGACAGGCAGCAAGGACACTTGTTGCCCTCCTCCTCTAACTGCTGCTGCAGGCGCCTGCGCCTGTGCCACAACGGCACGAAGGCGAGCACGGCCAGCACGCTGCACAGGCCGATGCGGGTGCCGCCGCGCACCAGGGCGTTGTCCTGCTCGCGACCGATGCCTGCCTCGAACTGCTGCTTCTTCGCAGTGACCTGGTCGAAGGCGGCACGTCCCTCCTTGGCGGCCAGCTCCGTCGTGTGGGCCGCGACCAGGGCGGCATGGAGTTTCTCGTAGGCGGCCTCCTCATCCTGGCGCAGACCGGGGGCGAGGGGCGCGAGGAACTCTTCCCAGCGTTTCAGGAGTTCGCTACGGCTTTTTCTGACCTCTTTCTCCAGTTTGATTCTATCCGTATCCAGTTTCTCTATTTCTTGGCGCAGCTGGCCTCGGCTGGCGTTGAGCGCCCCGACCTCGCTGGCGCGGCGATGGGGGCCAGCGCCGGGCGGCGAGATGGCCGGCAGGCCGCCGCAGCCGGAGACTCCCAGCAGCGCCAGCAGGAGCACCGCCACGCCCATTTTGCCGTGGAAGCGGAGCCAGCGCCGCACCGCACGCCGGTTGCTATGCACCCCGAGCAGGTAGCTGACAAAGACAATCACGGCGCCCAGGACGAGGAGGTAGAGGGTGAAGTCGTCCCACCAGGCAAAGAAACCACCTTGCTCCAGGTTCACGCCCCGGCGCGTCTCGTAGTCGATCCATTTCTCCAGCAGCTCTGCCCGCGCCAGTTCGGCCTTTTCGACACCGTCCAGGGCTTCCGCCGCGCTCTTGTTCATGCTGGTCTCGAGCTTGCCAAGTTCCTCCAGCCGTTGGTCGTCGTGTTTGAGGTGCTCGTTGATCACCTGCAGCAGCCGGTCAAAGCGCGTGAGATCGCCGACCCGCATCGCCTCCTTGTGGTGCGTCCTCGGATCCAGACACTCTTTTTCCATGCGGAGCACAGCCACTTCTGCCTGCTTTTTGAGCTTCGCTTGCTGCAGGGGAATGGTCTGGCGGGTGAGGGTCACCAGTTCCGAAGAGGCGACCGAGGGGCTGGAGAGCAAGGCCGCCAGGGCGAGGAGCAGGGATGCGAACGGCAGACGCGCTTGCATGAGGATCACCTTTTTGCCAGGGACGACGAGGGCGGCTGGCCACGGGGGATCGTCCCAGGCGCAAGCGGCGGACCGCAGGCGCCGGGCAACGCGTATCCAGATGGTACGGGGAGGAGTGCCGCGCAGGGCGAGCGGTCCAGCACTCCGTGGGGGATGGGTGAGCGGTGAGGCCGCGCCGATCCGCGCCGTCGGGGTCGAGGGCCGCGTTCGCCGGCTCCTTCCGGCACTCCCGGAAGTCCCCCCCCTTTCGAGAGGGACAAAGACCGCTTTCATCGATCCCTGACGAGTGGAAGGCGGTAGCGAAGATTCATGGTAATGGGGGCGCCGAGGGGATGCAAGGGCAAAGAGATCGGGAAAACCCTGGCGGCCAGCGGCTATTTTCGTTCCGTCACACCCCACACCAGGATCGTCGTGTCGTCGCTGCCGGAGGCGAGCCAGCGCCCCTCGGGCGAGAACGCCAGCGCCGTGACCGGCAGGGCGTGCCCGGAGAAGCGGCGCCGTCTCTGGCCCGTAACCAGCTCCCATATCTCCACATCCTTCCCCCCGCTGTCCAGACTGCCGGCGGCCAGCATTTTTCCGTCCCGCGAGAAAGCGAGAGCACCGCCCCTTCCCCACGAGGTGAACAGGATAGCCCCGCTCAACTCCCGATATCGCTTGCCGGTTTGCAGCGACCAAACGCGGACGGTGTTGTCGGACGTGCTCCCTGAGGCCAAGTAGCGGCCGTCTGGCGAGAACACGAGGGCGTGCGGCAAACTCGCATTGGACTGGTCCTCGTGTGGCTTTCCCAGGCGCCAGACGATTTTGCCCGTGGCGGCGTCCATTACGTGAATGGTTTCGTCGCGCTCGAACCAGGCGACATGGCGGTTGTCGGGCGCGAAGGCGAAACGGATTTTGCAAGCCTCGGCAGGCAACACACACAAGGTTCGGCCGCTGCGCAGGTCGAGGAGTTGAAATCTTTCACGACCCGAATTATCGCTGATGCTCAGCACCGCCAGCTCCCCGTTGGACGAGATGAAACTACTCCCTGGCGTGTATTGGTTGACCGCGGCGTCGAGTTTGCGGACGGGCTTCCCCGAGGCTCGGTCATACAGGTGCAACTTGCGGCCCTCGCGGATCACGAGTGCCAACGTGTGATCCGGCGAGACGGGCGCCGGACTGCGGTACAGTTCATCCTCGCTCAACCGCCTGCCGCCGGCTGCCTGCCACGTCCCCGTCTCCCAGGCCAACAGCCGCTGTGGGAATTTCCACGATTCACCGTTGCCCGAGAGCAGACGTTTGCCGTCGGCGGTAAATGTCAAGTGGTTGACCGGTTGACGATGGCCCGCCCACGACAGGACTTCCTTGCCGGTCCGTGTATTCCAGATGGACAGGTAGTTGTTAACCATCAGCAGGAGCCGCTCGCCGTCGGGGAAGAAAGCGGCGGCGCTGTGGGCGCCACGCGATTCCCACCCCGGTAGGGCGAACTCCTTGACGACCTTACCCGTGCCGACGTCCCACACCAATGCCGCCTGATGGCCAAACGCCGTCACCAATCGCTTGCCGTCGGGGGCGACGGCGAGGTCGAGGAAATCGTACCGATCCTTGGGAAGCGGAAACCGTTGAAGCTCTTTCCCCGTCAGGAGATCGCAAAGGGTGATGATGTCGCCGCCGTCGCCCGCCACGACCCTCTTGCCGTCGGGGGCAATCGTGCCGATGCCCCGCTCCGGGGCACGCCGCAACAGCTTGCGTTCGGCAACATTCCACACCGCGCCCATGAACCCGGGATCATTGGCGCGTTGACCATTGATCTCCAGCAACTCAAGGTGAGCAGTGAAGAGAGTGCCCTCCCGCGAGAACTCGGCGGGGCCGTAAATGTAATACACGCGACCTTGCTTGTTCAGATCGGTGAAGGCATCCCAGCGGCGGAGTTCCTTGCCCGTCTTCGCGTCCCACGAGTGGACCTTTCCGAACGGGCTCAGGGCCAGGACCGTTTTGCCGCCATCCGCGAACGACAGTGCCCCCACCGCGGTCCCAAGCCCTTCGAGACGGTGCAGTTCCTTGCCGCTCGCGAAATCCCAGACGAGGACGAACGGCTCACCACCCGGCTCATGGAAGGAGCCGGCGGCGAGTCGCGTACCGTCGGGTGAAAAAGCCAAGTGCCTGACCAACATAGCGTCGCGCACTTGCAGCCGCCGCACTTCCTTGCCGGTCGCGGCGTCCCAGACACAGACAGTCAGGCTTTCCTCGCCGATGGTCACGATGAGCTTGCCGTCGGGCACGATGGCGACGCCAGCGAGGTCGCGGCTTGGGTGTCGCAGGCGGAGCGTGCCGAGGCGAGCGACGGCTCCATCCGGCAGGGGATCGCCATAGAGATCTGTCCGAGGGGCCTGTCCGGAGGCCGGCGTCGAGTCGGCCCACAGCGGAAGGGTGAGGCAGAGAGCAAACACAAATCGGAGGTAGGTTCGCATTGGACACTCTCTCGGATGCTTGTGGTTAAACTGAGCCGGCCAGCCAGCCCGTGCTCCACGCCGCCTGGAAATTATAGCCGCCGATTGGTCCATCGAGATCCAGCACCTCGCCCGCCAGCAACAATTCAGACACAATCTTGCTCCGCATCGTCCGCGAATCGACCTCGTCGAGCGCGATGCCGCCGGCCGTCACCTCCGCCTTCTTGAACCCGAGCGTCCCCGTCACCGGCACCGCCAGCGCCTTCACCTGTCGCACCAGCCGCGTTCGCTCCTCCTTGCTGAGTGCCGCCGCGCTCCGCTCGACCGGCAATCCCGACAGCATCAGGATCGTCTCGCACAACCGCCGCGGCAACTGGGCCGCCAGCACGCCCGCAAGCTGCCTCTTGCCCGCGGCCGACGACTCGCGCCGCAGCCATTCCGCCACTTCCTGCTCCTTCGTCCCCGGCAGCAGGTCCAGTTCCAGCCGCAGCGATTCCGGCCGGCAGTGGCCGCTCACGGCGCGGCTCACGTCGAGCACCACCGGACCCGACAGGCCGAAGTGGGCGAACAGCAGCGAGCCGCGCCGCCGGGCCAGCACGGTATCGCCGTCGAGGATACGCACGCCGGCGTCGGGCAGGGTGACGCCGCGCAGCTCCGCCACCCACGCCGCCGACGTCGCGATCGGCACCAGCGCCGGCCGCGGAGTGACAATGGTATGTCCGAACGCCGCGGCGAGACGATAGCCGTCGCCGGTCGTGCCGCTGCCAGGGTACGACTGGCCGCCTGTGGTCAGGATCACACGAGCCGCGTTGAGCGTGCGCAAGGGGGTGAGGATGATCAGGCCGACCGCCGAGCGGCGGAGGTCGAGCAGCGGCTCGTTCAGGGCCAGTGTGGCGCCGCTGCGCTGCAGGCGCCGCAGCAGGGCGCCGAGGACGTCGGCGGCCTTGTCGCTGACGGGAAAGACCTTGCCGGTCTCCTCGACCTTGGTGGCGACGCCCTCGGACTCGAAGAACTCGATCGTGGCCTCGACGCTCAGCGCCGCCAGCGCCGAATGGAGGAAGCGCCCCGGCGGACCGTAGGCATCGACGATGCCGCGGTTGTCGGTGGCGTGCGTGATGTTGCAGCGCGTGCCGCCGGACATGAGGATCTTGACGCCGGGCTTGCGGTTCTTCTCCAGCAGGAGCGTGCGCCGGCCGGCCTCCGCAGCGCGGATCGCCGCCATCAGGCCCGCGGCGCCGGCGCCGACCACCACCACGTCCCACACGCCTTCCGCCATCGTTGCCTCCGTCCGCGACCTCGTCCTTCCGCCCGCATCGCTGTCGCTTACAATAGCAACTCGCGACCTTCGTTACCTGATGCAACCGCACTCGCCTGGAATCGTGGCATGACAACCTCAGTTTCTCCTAAACGCATCCTGTTTGTCTGTGTCGAGAACTCCTGCCGCAGCCAGATCGCGGAGGCGTTCGCACGCAGACACGGCGGGCCGACAGTCGAGGTTCACAGCGCCGGCTCACGTCCGTCGGGCCGCGTCAATCCGAAGGCCATCGCCGCGATGGGCGAGTTGGGCTACGATCTCAGCACTCACCGCTCGAAGTCCTTGATGGATATTCCGGATGTTGAATATGATGTTGCGGTGACGATGGGCTGCGGCGACGAGTGCCCTTTGGTGCGTGCCCGGCGGCGTGAGGACTGGGGCATCCCCGATCCGAAGGAACTGCCACCGGAAGAGTTTCGCCAGGTGTGCGGGCAAATCGAGCAGCGCATTCTCGATTTGCTGGCACGGCTTTGACTCTGCCGAGGCGCGCTTGCGCCCTTCCCATTTTCCACAAATCGGGAATTCACTTGACACGCAGCCCCGAAGCCTTATATTGCCCAAACGTCTAAAGTTCTAATGCCGTCAAAATCGGCTCTGACCGACAGTCAGTGTAGATCGTCGGATGACTAGCTAAAGGGTAACCCGGCAATGCCGGGGGATCCGGTGACGAGTAAGCCGACGTGGTCGAACACCCTTCAAGGCGTTCGACCACGTCGGCTTTTTTTCTGACCGCTACGGATTTTGGGACGAGGGTGGACCAAGACTGTGATAACAGCCCCGGTCGTGGTGCGCGCCTCTCGGCGCGCCCTGCCTCGCCCCTCAGGTTGGGAACAACCGGTGAGCCGACTGGAGAGGTCGCCACCCCGACGCGGCAGCTCGACAACCGCCTCGGTGCGCAGAAGGGATGTACGTGCCGCTATTCCTTGGGACACTGTTGTTCCGTCAAGGTTTCCTTCCGAAACGAATCCACTCCACAGCACTTGCACCAGAGTGAGTGCCGCCGCGCGGTTCGGTTGCGTGCGGTCGGTGCGCATGCGCGCAGCCCACGTGCCGACGCTAATCCCTTGCTCCAGGGAACGAGGCGGTCTTTTCACAACAGGTGAACACCGTTGGCATGACTCGCTCCTGAAGAAAATCCGCGACGGCGCGTCCGGTTCTCGGCCCCGATCGTTCCTACCTGCTAAGAGACCCTCCGCAGAGACCCTCAGGAGACGACCCATGGCCAGCAGCAACTTCCCGTGGCGCAAGAAATCTGGCAAAGGCAAGCGTCAGGCAAGCCAATCGCAGCAGGGGGGGGCCGGGGCCAGGTGGAGCCGATGGTGGAAACCGCATATCGAAGAGTTGGAGTCGCGGTTGGCTCCGGCGGCGAATCTCACGTATGCCGACTTCTCGGCAACACCGAGCGCCTTCGACCCGCAGGCCATCGCGGCATACGCGATCGGTCTCGTATCGACAAATTTCACCCTGCGCGCTGAGCAGGATGGCGGCGGTTTGTTCTGGCGCCTGTACGGCACCGGCACCGACGTGTTGCCAATTCCGCTGATCAACCAGGTTCCTGTCGTCGAGTACCAGATCACGCAGGCGACCGACCTCGACGTCAATGTCACGCGCGATGACAACGGCGCGAATAATATCGTGCTCGGACTCGGCCTCATCGACTTCGTTGGCGACAGGTTGACCGTCGATCTGGACAGCCTCTCCGTGCTCAACGGCCAGTTCGCCGGCACCACGATTGATATTGATTTCGCAGGCGGCAAGGATCTTGATCTCGGAGCCATTTTCGGCGTCGTCTTGCCCTCGCCGTTGACGATCCTCGACGACCAAATGGTCCTGGCCGGCACTGGTGCCGGTGGGACCATCCAGCACCCCATCCTGATCCACAGTAGTTCCGACATCGCCGACATCGCGAATGCCCCCAACCCTCCGGCCACCGTGGCCATCGCCACCGTGAACGGCGACCTGACGGTCAAGTCGGATTCGAGGATCGTCCTCGGCGCGGGATCGTCGTTAAATGCGACCAACATCGTGCTGGATGCCGATTCCGCTGGTTCCCCGCTGGTGAAGGGGATCCGAGCCAACGCGACCGCCGAGGTGACGGTCAACGGCGCGACGCTCACGGCCACGACCGGCACGGTGACGCTCAACGCGCTCGGCAAGGTCGATATGACGGGCACCAAGGCCGAGGACGGGGACAGCTTCTTCGGGAACACGGTCGCCGGCACGGTGGTCACCAGCTTCTCGACCGCCACCGTCAACATCGTCGGAGCCACGACGATCACAGCCGCCACACTCAACGCGACGGCGACGGTCGATGCCGACATCGAGGCCAGCGTTCAGGACGGCACGGTGAAGATCCTGACCGTCTGGGCTGCCGGCGACGCGCGCGTCAACATCGGCAACAACACCGGCACCACGACGATCAACGTCACCGGCGATCTCACGGCCGAGGCGAAAAGCGACGTGCATATCGACGCCAAGTCGAAGCCCGGCAATGCCAACAACTCCTCGGTCGATGCGGCGGTGGTGAACGTCAACGTCGTGGATCCCAATACGCTCGGCATTCCCGGTATTCCCGGCCTCATTCCGGCCGGCTTCACCAGCGGGGCCGACATGACCGTGGGCGGCGGTGCCGTCATCACGGCCAACAACAAGGCCACGTTCAAGGCCACCGACCTGATCAACGCCACGACCCTCGCCGACGGCGCGGTGGCCAGCACCGCCGGCGCAACGTTCGCCGTCACGGTGATCGATTCCACCACCACGGCGGCGATCACAGGCAACGCCGCAGTGACGTCGCCCACAGTCGATCTGCTCGCGTCCACGACCCGGACCATCGCGACCACGGCGAAATCGACCCCCGGCGGTGCCCAGGACGACAACAACCCGAACACCACGAACAAGAGCCAGCAGGGGCTCGCCGACAATAACGCGAAGACGAGCGACGGCGACCTGACCATCGCCGGCGCGGTCGCCGTCAGCCACGTGCAGGGGACGACGAACGCCTTCGTCAATTCCACCGCGCCGACGGCAGTGACGGCCGGCACGGCCCTCAACGTTGGCTCGACCTCGACCGACTCGGCCTCCGCCGTCGCCGACGCCAGCGGCACGGGAAGCCCCGGCCTCGCGGTCGCGGCGGCGCTCAACTTTGTCGATCTCCACGTCAACGCCCGGCTCGGCACAACCAGCCTCCAGGCCACGACTGTCAATGTGACGGCCACGGAGAACGCCGCGAGCACCTTCAAGGCCGACGCCACCTCCGGGGCCGGCTCGTCGGGCGTGGGCATCGCCGGTGCGCTGTCGATCAACTCGGTCGATACCGCAACACGCGCCTTCGTGGCCAACGGCTCGACGGTCAACCTCCACGGTGGCTCGCTGAACCTCACCGCCACCAGTTCCACCAAGAGCACGTCCGAGGCCAAGCCGAAGGAAGACGGCGTCACCGGCGAGAGCCTCGGGCTCGGCGCGTCCGTGGCGCTGAACCTGGTCAATAACCTCACCGAGGCCATGGTCGAGAACGGCGCCACGGTGACCGGCGCGGCCGCGGTCAAGTTCGCCGCGACCGGCGACCACGACATCGAGACGAAGGCCACCATGAGCGCCAGCGGTGGCACCGCCATCACGCCAGTGGTAGCGCTGACCTTCGCCACCGACACCACGCGCGTCGTGTTCGACACCGGGTCGTCGGTGTCAGGCACCGGCAACATCGACGGCGAGGCCACGCAGGACGTTGACATCACGACTGAGGGCAAGGGCGATGCCGAGGGGAGCGGCTCGCTCGCGGCCGGCGGGGTGTTCGCCTTCAGCAGCGTGAGCGACGTGGTAGCTGCGTCCGCCCTTGGCACGCTCACCACGACCACCGGCAACGTCGGCTTGAAGTCGAAGAGCCGCACCAAGTCGAACACGAACAGCACGGCGAGCGCCGGCGGCGCCGAGTCCAAGGACAAGAATGGCGACCAGCAGGACGTCGATGATCAGGCCGCCGCGCAGAAGAGCGTCGCGCAAGATCAGGGCGGCCAGGGCTCGTCGAAGGGCATGCCCAGCGCCAAGACCTCCGAAGGCCCCGTCACCATCGCGGCGGCGGTGAGCATCAGCGTAGTCCAGGCTAACGTGAGCGCCACGGTGGGCGGCACGATCAACGCCGCCAATGGCACCGTGACCATGAGCTCGCTCGCCAACCAGGACGATTCGTCCGTGGCCGACGGTGAGGCCACCAAGGCCGGCTCCGTTGGCGTCGGCGCGGCGGTGGCGATCAGCCGGGCCGATCTGGTCAACCTCGCGCAGGTGCAGAACGGCGGCTCGGTCACCGCCGACGGCATCATCATCGAAGCCGGGATGCGCGACGTGAGCGGCGACAAGCAGCACGAGTACGCAACGCAGGCCAAGTCGGGTGCCGGCTCCGAAGGCGGCATCGGCATCGCGGGCGCGCTCGCCATCACGATCAGCACGACCGACACGCGCGCGGGGCTGGCGACCGGTAGCACGGTGACACTGGCCGACGGCAGCGACGCCAACACTACCATCGGCGAACTCAAGATCACCGCGACCGAGGACGCGAAGAACACGGCCAAGGCCGAGCCCACGGTGTCGGGTGACAGCTTCGGTTTCGGCGCCTCGGTGGCCCTGGCCATTCCGACCCACAAGACGACGGCCGCGGTAGAGGACGAAGCCGTGATCAACGGCGCCGGCGACGTGACCCTGCTGGCCAAGTCGAACCTCGACACCAACTCGTTCGCCAAGGCGGGCGTGAAGGCCGGCGTGGCCCTGTCGCCCGTGGTGGCGGTCTCGCTGGTCGAGACGACCACGCTGGCCCGCATGGGCACCGGCAACACGACTCTGGCGGGCAACCTGACAATCACCGCCGACCACACCGGCGCCAGCGAAAGCCGTACCGACGGCTCGGTGGAATCCAGCGACGCCGCCATCGGCCTCTCGGTCGCCGTGACCACCACCCAGGACCAGCAGGACGCGCGGCTCGAGCGCTCCATCACGGCTGGCGGCAACATCACAGTCGAGGCCGTGGGCCTGCACGACGACAGCGCCCTGGCCAAGGCCACGGCCAGGGGCGCGAAGGACAAGGACAACGACAGCAGCAACAAGAACGTCGATCAGAAGACGACCGAGGTGATCACGACGACCACCACCCAGCAGCAGCAGAACAACAACGTCCCGGCCCCGCCGCCCGGATCCGCCTTCGTCTACTTCGACACCGCCGTACCCCATAACGCCTCGGAGTACGACGCCAGCATCAAGCCCGGCTACCGGGCCGCCCTCGACGAGCAGGCGCAATACCTCGTCGATCACCCGACGGCGGCGGCCACCGTGTACGGGTACACCGACACCGTGGGCGGGTTCGAGGGCAACCTGGCCCTCGCGAAGCGGCGCGCCGAAGCGATCAGGGACTACCTCGTCTCGAAGGGCGCGAGCGCGTCCCAGATCCGCATCGAGTGGCTCGGCGAGGCGGTCCTGGAGGTGAGTACCGCCGACAACGTCGAAAAGGACAAGAACCGGCGGGCCGAAGTGATCGTCACTGCCCCCGATGCCGTGACGGAGACCCGAACGGTCCTGTTCGACACCGATGAGGATGAACTGGATGACGTGGTGCAGCCGGGGGAGGATGACACCGACGATCCCAACGACAAGGCCATCATCGACGAGTTCGCGGCAATTCTCCTGGCCAACCCGACGGCCGTCGGCACCGTGATTGGGCACACCGACACGAAGGCGTCTCACGATTACAACATCGGCCTCTCGATGAGGCGCGCCCAGTCCGTCGCGAACTACCTGATCAACGTGAAGGGCGTTCCCGCGAGCCAACTCCGCGTGGGGTGGCATGGCGAGATCGACCTGGCCGTACCTACAGGCGACGAGGTCGAGGAGAACGCCAACCGCCGGGTCAAGATGACCGTGACCTACAGCGATCCGCCGGCGGTACCAGTGCCGCCCCCGGTCACCAAGACCACGAAGACCACGACGACGAAAACGAAGCCCGGCAGCGGCGGCGGTGGCACGGATAACGAGGGGGCCGTCGCCGTGGCCGCGGCGGTCGCGATCAACCTCCCCGACTCCCACACCTCCGCGTCCATTGGTGGGGGCGTCGTCATCGTG
>WNGB01010127.1_pt1 | contig 13127 bp, 12 predicted proteins | sample 5400681 | NCBI WGS metagenome assembly WNGB01 (sample SAMN13153367, study PRJNA577476) | soil metagenome | isolation source: 115 cm soil or saprolite under grassland replicate 2 | place: USA:California | collected 2016-06-15 | reverse complement strand
CTCGTCGGTCAGCGCGTCGGCCTGCACCCCGTGGCGGTGATCTTCGCGCTGCTCGCCTTCGGACAACTCTTCGGTTTCTTCGGCGTGCTGCTCGCGCTTCCAGTGAGCGCGGCGCTCCTCGTGGCCTTGCGCCACCTACGCGGCCGCTACGTCGCAAGTCCCTTCTACAAGGACTGAGTGGGATGAAGGACTGCGACGAGGTTCGTTTCCGGAAACTTGGCGACTCCTCGTCCAGTCTCAGATTGCTCTCTGATTTGGGGGATTCAAAAGGGGGGGTGCCCCCTTTTGCGTTGATCTGATGCAACAGCTGCTGCTCGAGCTCTCCCCGCCTCCGCCGCCCACGCTGGAGAACTTCTTCCCGGGCCGGAACGGCGCGGCGCTGAAAGCGTTGCGCGCGGCGCTCGAGGGCGGCGAGCGCTTCGTCTTCCTTTGGGGGTCCAGAGGGAGCGGCAAGACGCATCTGCTGCGCGGCTTTGCGGAAGGCGCGAAGGCGAAACTCGCTGCGGCGTATATCGCGGGGGCGAATTCCGACTGGACCCGCGCCGGCACGCTCGAAGCCGCCGCGCTGGACGACGTCGCCCGGCTCGACGAGCCCGGGCAGGTCGCCGCGTTCGATCTCTGCAACCGGCTGCTCGCTTCGGGCGGAGCGCTCGCGGCGGGCGGCGAGGCGCCGCCCGCGCAGCTCGCCCTGCGGCCGGATCTGCGATCCCGGCTCGCGAGCGGCATCGTGCTGCAACTGCATCCCTTGAGCGAGGCCGAGAAAATCGCCGCCTTGCGCGAGCGCGCAAGAAGCCGTGGGATCGCGCTAGCGAACGATCTCCTGCGCTACCTGCTCACGCACCTCGAGCGCGACATGGGCACGCAGATCGCGGTGCTGGACGCGCTCGACCGATACTCCCTCGAGCACAAGCGCCCGATCACGCTGCCGCTGCTGAAGCAAGCCTTGCGCTCGTTCGAGAATAAACCCGGCCTCCCCTCCGGGCCCGAGGAATGCAAGCTGGAACCGTAGCAGCTCAGGCGAAATGAGCTGAGATTCTTCCCCGGTTTTCTCGGCTCTTGATTCAGAACTGCGGCGGCAGCGGCTCGATTTCCTTTGCCTGGTTGACGAACTGGTTCGGGAAATAGCCCGGGTCGTTGCCCGGCGCCTGCGATCCCGTCGCAGCGCCGGTCACGGGGCCGGCAGCGGTCACCGCTTGCGGGCTGGTCGGCTCGTTGCTCAAGGTCTTGCCCACGCAGATACCGATTCCCAGGCCCAGGATTGCGGCCATCGACAGCTTGGTCATGCTTCCCGGGTCTTTGCGCGCTTTCGGCGCGGGCGTCATTGCACGCGTGCGGTCGGCTTCGGTCATGATTTCCTCCATTCAGGTAACGGGTTGGAAATAAACTCTTTCGACGTCGCGAGACGCGTCAATCCACAGTTTGCGCACCACGGCGCCGAAGGCGGGACAAAAAACCCCCGGCGGCCACGGCCTCTTCGGCCGTGGTGCCAGGGGGAAAGCCAACGCGCGAAGGAGACCACGCGCCGGCTGTCATCGTTACTCGCTCCCCCGAGGCACACGACCTGAGGGGCGCGACGCTGTCGCGGCTCACCGGCCTGATTTTTCTAAGCACCCTGACGCCGGCTCTGAAAGTGTCGTGATGTCTGATGACCAGATAAGCGCCGTACAAACACCCCATCGAACACAGAACTTGACCGCTGACAAAAAGAAAATCGAGCATATTTCTCCCTCTCGCTGTCTCGACGTCCCACCGTGATAACCGGGGAAGCCGAGCACCCTATAGCCGGTTGATCGATTCGCTCGGGCCGCCTCGAGCAGCAGAGATTCAGCATTTTCCCGTCTCTGTCGGAGGCACTTTAGGCTGGCGTTGGGTATAAACGATATGAAGGCCGACACCGGGTTCCTGTTGAATATTGGCTCTTGCGCTGTGTGCGTCCGCACAAGCAGCTCGTGGATTTATTCACACCCGTTGCATGGCCGCGAGGTCTTGCCGGTTCTGGGGCGCGCGCGTGAGCCCTGCGACGCCCGTGGGTTCCATTCCGACCGGAGCGAATCGCAACGGCCCGCCGCGGTGAGACCTGTAGAATCACGGGCATGGTCGCAATCGAGGGAGGAAGACGCCCGTTGGAGCTCGCCCTGTTCGATCTCGACAACACGCTGCTCTCCGGGGACAGCGACTACGAGTGGGCGCAGTTCCTGATCGAGCGCGGAGTGCTCCAGCGCGCCGAATACGAGGCGAAGAACGAACGGTTTTCCCGCCAGTACAAGGCCGGCAGGCTCGATATTCACGAGTTTCTCGATTTCCAGCTCGCGCCGCTTGCGCGCTACCCCCGCGCGAAGCTAGAGGACTGGCACGGGGAATTCATGCAGGCGAAGGTAAAACTCCTGATACGACCGAAGGCAATGAAGCTCGTGCAGCGGCACCTCGGGGCAAACCACCTCTGCGCGATCGTCACATCGACCAACGCTTTCATCACCGCGCCGATCGCACGCGAGTTCGGCGTCGATCACCTTCTCGCAACCGAGCTCGAGGTCCGCGACGGAAGGTTTACCGGCAGGCCCTCGGGTGTGCCCTGCTTCCGCCAGGGCAAGGTGACGCGCCTCACAGAATGGCTCGGCGGGCGAGAACAGACGCTCGCCTCGTTTTCGTCGAGCTGGTTCTACAGCGACTCGCTGAACGACCTGCCGCTCCTCGAGCGCGTCACGCACCCCGTCGCGGTGGACCCCGACGAGACGCTGCGCCGCGAGGCGCTCGCTCGCGGATGGCGGGCGATCAGCCTGCAATGAAGACCGTTACCGTCCTCGTCGTCGCGCTCGTTCCGGCGAGCCTTGCGCTGGCGATCGCCTTCGGCAGCGTCGAGCTGAGCGCGGCGCAGCTCGCCGACGCGCTCCTTGGCCGCGGCGACGAGGTCGCGCGCGAGATAGTCTGGGGCGTGCGCGCGCCGAGGGCGCTCTCCGGGTTCGCCTGCGGGGGGCTGCTCGCGCTGGCCGGAGCGCTGCTTCAGGTGCTCTTGAGAAACCCGCTTGCCGATCCGTACATTCTCGGCGTCTCCGGCGGGGCCGCTGCCGGAGCGCTCGCTGCGATGCTGCTCGGGGTCGCCGCTGCGGGCATGAATCTCGCCGCGCTCGCCGGCGCCTCGATCGCCGCCGGCGCGGTCTTCGCGTTCTCGCTGGGGCGCTCGGGATGGAACCCCTACCGGGTGCTGCTCACCGGGGTCGCGCTCGCTTCGGGATTCGGCGCGCTCGTAGGGTTGATGCTCTCGCTCGCGCCCTCCTCCCAGGTGCAGGGAATGCTCTTCTGGCTGCTCGGCGACCTCTCGCCCGCGGGCGACCCGACCGCCGCGCTCGCCGCGCTCGCGGCGTGCTCGGCGCTCGCTTTTTCCCAGTCCGCGGCGCTCGACGTGCTGATTCTCGGCGAAGACAAGGCGCGCTCGCTCGGCGTCGCGGTGACGCGGCTTCAATCGATCGCCTTCGGCTGCGCCACGATCGCGACGGTCGCCGCGGTCCTGCTGGGCGGCTCGATCGGTTTCGTGGGACTGGTGGTGCCGCACCTGCTGCGGCTTTGCGGCATCCATCGCCACAAGGCCCTTTTACCGCTCGCGGCCTGCCTCGGCGGAAGCCTGCTTGCGCTCGCCGACACGCTCGCGCGCTCGCTAGCCGCACCCACGGAGCTCCCTGTCGGAGTCGTCACCGCGCTGATCGGCGTTCCGGTGCTGCTTCTCCTCCTCGCGAGGTCGCGCTGATGCTCCGGGCCGAAGGACTCAAGCTGAGTATCGGCGGCCGCGAGCTCATCAGTGCACTCGAGCTTTCGCTCGCGCCGGGGCAATGCTGGGCGCTGCTCGGTCGCAACGGCGCAGGCAAGACGAGCCTTATTCTCGCCCTCGCCGGCCTGCGCTCCCCGCAATCGGGCACGATCGCGCTCGACGGAATTCCACTCGGCGCGCACCGGCGCGGCGATCTCGCCCGGCGCGTCGCCGTGCTGCCCCAGGACGAGGACACCGGTTTCTGGGGCAGCGTGCTCGATTACGTCATGCTCGGCCGCTATCCGCACTCGAAGAGCGCCTGGGGCCGCGACGCGGAAGGCGCCGCGCTCGCTCAGGCGACGCTCGCCGAGCTCGATCTCGCCGATCATTCGGCCCAAGCCTATCGCACGCTCTCGGGCGGAGAGCGCCAGCGCTCGCGCATCGCTCAGGTCCTCGTGCAGGACGCGGAGATCCTGCTCCTCGACGAGCCGTTGCAGCATCTCGACCTGCGCCACCAGGCGCAGGTGATGCGCTTGCTTTCCGCGTGCGCCGCGGACGGAAAGACCGTGCTCGCGGCGCTGCACGAGCCGGGGCACGCCGCGCGGCACTGCGGCTTCTCGGTTTTGCTGTATGATGCCGGCCGCGCGAGCCTGGGGCGCTCAAGCGAAATGCTCACCCAAGCCAACCTCGAGGCGCTGTACCAGTGCCGTCTGGATGAGGCCGGCGCCAGGAGTTTCCTTCCCTCTTGATCAAGAAATTCATCCGGCGCGTTCTCCGGCTCGGCTCCGAGCCGAGGTTCACCCCGAAGGAGCAGCACGGCATCGGCCGCGAGGCGATCTCGCACGGGGCGCGCAAGGTGTGCGAGGTGCTGCAGAGCCACGGCTACGAGGCCTACGTGGTCGGCGGCGCGGTGCGCGACCTTCTGCTCGGCCTGAAACCGAAGGACTTCGACGCCGCCACCGACGCATCCCCGGAGGAAGTGCACAAGCTCTTCCGGCGCTCGCGCCTGATCGGCCGGCGCTTCAAGCTGGTGCACGTCATGTTCGGCGAGGAAACGGTGGAGGTCTCGACCTTTCGCGCGCGCACCGCGTCGGAAACCGACGAGCACGGGCGGGTGCTTCGCGACAACATCTACGGCACGCGCGAGGACGACGCCATCCGGCGCGACTTCACGGTCAACGCCCTGTACTACGACCCTTCCAGCGAGACCATCCTCGACTACCACAACGGCCTGAGAGACCTGCGGCGCAAGTCCGTGCGCGTCATCGGCGACGCGCGGGCGCGCTACCGCGAGGACCCGGTGCGGATGCTGCGCGCCGCGCGCTTCGCGGCGAAGCTCGGCTTCGCCATCGACGAGCGCACGAGAAAACCCATCAGCGAGATGGCGCATCTCCTGGAGAACGTGCCGCCGTCGCGGGTGTACGAGGAAATGCAGAAGCTGCTGCTCTCGGGCCACGCGGCGACGAGCTTGCGCCAACTGCGCAGCGAAGGCCTGCACCGAGGCCTCCTGCCGCTGCTCGACGTCATGTTCGAGCAGCCGATGGGGGAGCGCTTCGTCACTCTCGCGCTCGAGCAGACCGACAGCCGGGTGCGCTCGGGGAAGTCCGTGTCGCCGGCGTTCCTGTTCGCGGCGCTCCTGTGGCACGAGGTGCTCGCGGCGTGGAAAAAAGCCCAGCAGCGAGGACTGAAGCCGATCCCGGCGCTGTTCCAGGCGATGGACGCAGTGCTCGACATTCAGACCGACAAGCTCGCCATCCCACGGCGCTTCACCGCGATCATGAAGGAGATCTGGGCGTCGCAACCGCGCTTCGAGCAGAGGAGCGGCCGCCGCCCCTTCGCGCTCCTGATGCACGAAAGATTCCGCGCCGGATACGATTTCCTCGTCCTGAGGGCCGCAAGCGGCGAAGTGCCGGCAGAGCTCGCGCAATGGTGGGAAAAATTCCAGCACGCGGGGGAAGCCGAGCGCAACGCCATGCTGCTCGCGCCGCAGCCGGGCGATCAGCGGCGCCGCCGCAGACGCCGGCGCAGGGGAAGCGCCGCGCCGCCGCCCGACGCCGCGCCGGCCTGAGATGCCGTCGGTCAAGGCCTTCGTCGGGCTGGGAGCGAATCTAGGGCGACCCGAAGCCCAGGTGCGCCGCGCCATCGCCGCGCTCGGGGAGATCCCCAAGACACGCCTCGTCAGCGCGTCTTCGCTCTACCGCAGCGCGCCGGTCGGCGTGGGCGAGCAGCCCGACTTCATCAACGCGGTCGCAGAAATCGAGACGAGATTGAGCGCCCTGGCGCTGCTCGATGAGCTGCTCGCGATCGAGGCGCGCTTCGGCCGCAGGCGCGAATCCCCCGGCGCCCCGCGTACGCTCGACCTCGATCTGCTCCTCTATGGCGATGAGGTTGTCGACGAGCCCGGGCTTGTCGTTCCCCACCCGCGAATGCACGAACGCGCATTCGTGCTCGCGCCGCTCGCGGAGATCGCTCCCGACACGGTCGTCCCGGGCAAAGGGCGGGTTGCGGTGCTTCTGAACACCTGCAAGGATCAAAAAGTGGAGAAGATCCGGAGCGGCGGCGCTCCGGTGAGCGCCGAAACGCTGCTCGAGACCGTACGGCAGCTCGCCGCCGAGCTTCATCCCGCGCGTCAGGCCCCGCCGGCGTCGCTCGACGGCCGGCTCGAGCACGATTACGGATTCGACAGCCTCGGACGCGTGGAGCTGTTTCTGCGCCTGGAGCGCCGTTTCGCCCTGAGCCTTCCGCAGAGCGTGATGGCGAGCGCCGAGACTCCGCGCGACTTGCTGCGCGCTATTCACGCCGCGAATCCCGCTTCGCGTTCCGCGCCGCTTGAGCGCGCGTCGATGCTGGCCGAGGAGTCCGCGACACCGGACCGCGCGGCGACGCTCGTCGAAGTCCTCGAGTGGCACGTCGCCCGGCACCCGGAGCGCCCCCACATCGTGCTCCAGGACGACTCGGGCGAGGAGCAGACCGTCACCTATGCCGCGCTCGAAAGGGCGGCCCGCGCAGTCGCCGCGGGACTGCTCGACCGGGACCTGCAGCCGGCAGGGGCGGTCGCGATCATGCTGCCGACCGGCGTCGATTACTTCTACAGCTTCTTCGGCGTCCTCCTCGCCGGGGGCGTTCCGGTCCCGATCTACCCGCCGGCGCGCGCTTCCCAGATCGAGGATCACCTGCGCCGGCACGCCGGCATCCTGTCGAACGCGCTGGTCGAAATGCTGATCACGGTCCCGCAGGCGAAGCCGATCGCGCTGCTGCTCAAGCCGCGGGTGAGTACGCTCAGGAGCGTGGTGACGCCGGACGATCTTGCGCGCCCCGGGCCGCTCGCACCCCTGCATCGCGTGAAGCCTCAGGACATCGCCATGCTGCAATACACCTCGGGCAGCACCGGCAGCCCCAAAGGCGTCGTCCTGACCCACGCCAATCTGCTCACCAACATCCGCGCGATGGGCCGGGCCTTACGCGTGACGCCGGAGGACGTGTTCGTGAGCTGGCTCCCGCTCTACCACGACATGGGATTGATAGGCGCCTGGATGGGGAGCCTCATCTACGGGTTCAAGTATCCGGTGATGTCTCCCCTCACCTTCCTCGCGCGCCCGGAGCGCTGGCTGTGGGCGATCCACCGGCACCGCGGCACGCTCTCCGGCGGGCCGAATTTCTGCTACGAGCTCGCGCTGCGCAAGGTCGAGGACGCCGACATCGAGGGCCTGGACCTGAGCAGCTGGCGCTTTGCCTTCAACGGCGCCGAGCCGGTCTCGCCTGACACCATGGCCGCATTTTGCGCTCGCTTCGCGCGCTACGGCCTGAAGCCCGAGGCGATGACTCCCTGCTACGGTCTCGCCGAGGCGACACTGGGCGTCTCGTTCACGCCGGTCGGGCGCGGCCCCAGGCTCGATCGCGTCGAGAGGGATACCTTTACGAACGGCGGCCGCGCGAACCCCGTGTCCGACCCCGGAGCGAGCGCGCTCACTTTCGTCGCCTGCGGGCGGCCGCTGCCCGGTCACCAGATACGCGTGGTGGACGATTCCGACTGGGAGCTCGCCGAGCGCGAGGAAGGGCATATCCAGTTCAGCGGGCCCTCGGCCACGAGCGGCTATTACCGCAACCCGGAAGCCACGCGCGAGCTGCTGCACGGCGAGTGGATCGATACCGGGGACTTCGGCTATATCGCCGAGGGCGAGATCTATATCACCGGCCGCGTCAAGGACACCATCATCCGCGCCGGCCGCAACATCTATCCCTACGAGCTCGAGGAGGCCGTCGGCGCGCTCGAAGGCATTCGTAAAGGCTGCGTCGCGGTGTTCGGCGCGACGGACGCGCGCTCCGGCACCGAGCGCGTCGTCGTGCTCGCCGAAACGCGCGTGACCGATCCCGCGGAGCGCGAGCGCCTGCGCGCCCGGATCGACGAGCTCGCGGTCCCGCTGATCGGCATGCCCGCCGACGAGATCGTGTTCGCGCCTCCGCACTCGGTGCTCAAGACTTCGAGCGGCAAGATCCGCCGGGCGGCGAGCCGCGCGGCCTACGAGCGCGGGGCGATCCGGGGCACCCGCGCGGTCTGGTGGCAGATCGTGAGGCTCGCGTTCGCCGCGATCCTGCCTCAGGCGCGCCGCAGCCTGCGATCCGCGGCGGACCTCGCCTACGGCGCCTGGGCTCTCGCGCTTCTAGGCGTCCTTGGACCGGTGACGTGGACGGCATGCGCTCTCCTGCCGCGCCCCGGCTGGTGCTGGCGGCTCAGTCGCCATGCGTTCCGTCTGTACTTGGGGCTCGCCGGCATGCGGCTCACCGTGCGCGGCCTCGAACACCTTCCCGCCGACCGCGCCTGCGTGATCGCCGCAAACCACGCGAGCTTCATCGACGGCCTCGTCCTGATCTGCGCCCTCCCCCGGCCGATGTCCTTCATAGCCAAGCGCGAGTTGCTCGAGCACTTCGTCTCGCGAATCTATCTCAAGCGCATCGGCACCGAATTCGTCGAGAGGTTCGACGTCGAGCGCGGCGTCGAGGACACCGGACGCTTCGTCGAAGCGGTGCGCGCCGGCCGTTCCCTCATCGTATTTCCCGAGGGCACGTTCCGCCGTGCGCCGGGCCTGCTGCCTTTCAAGATGGGGGCATTCGCCGTGGCCGCCCAGGCCGGGGCGCCGGTGGTGCCGCTCACTTTGCGCGGCACGCGCTCTGTGCTGCGCGAGGGCCAGTGGCTGTTCCGGCGCGGAGCGATCAGCGCGACCTCGAGCGCGCCGCTCGAGCCGGCGGGAGAGGACTGGAACGGCGCGATCGAGCTGAGAAACCGGACCCGCGCCGAGATCCTGCGCCTTTGCGCCGAGCCGGACCTCGGCGAGGAAACCGAGCTCCCGGCCAAATCGCGGGACATCGCTTCCGACGGCCGGGCGTGATGAGACTCCGGCTCCTGTACGCCCGGGAGGACGAGCAGGACGGTCCGGCGTCAGTCCGTCGTCGTGTAGGCGCGGAGCGTCCAGAACGATCCGGTGCCGGCGCCTTGGAGCCGAAGCGGGTTGAAGATGCTCATGCTCGTCGCGACGCCGCCCAGGAGGCCCTCGGGGCCTTGCGTCAGTCGCAGGTCGCATCCCGCGAGCACGACGCCGGGCATCGGGACGTTGTTCGTGATCACCTGGCAGGCGCCGAGCGCGACGAAGGTATCGACTTTGTCGGGATCTTGGTCGAGCGTGAATTCGATGTAGAACGGCACGAGCGCGCCCGGGATGACCGCGGTCGTGATCAGGCCGCACGCCGCCGCGGTGCCGATCTGCTGCGCGGCTTCGTTGACGACGCGGCTGTCGCCGGCGCGCGTCTCCATCGACCACAGCGTGGCGCCCAGGAAGAGGTTCGCGCCTTGGAACGGGCACTCCTTGGGTTGGCTGGAGACGCCCGGGTCCTCGAGGCTGCGGAAGACGCGGGTGTGCTGGCCGGGCTCGCCCGCGGGTGGTCCGCCCTGCGCGGCGGCGGGGCCGGCGGTGAGGAAAACAGCAAGGGCGGCGAGGGCGAAGGCGTGCAATCGTGGCTTCATATCGGTTTCCTTCCTGGATTCGAGCAATAAGAAATCAGGCTTGTCAGCGCGCGCTCGGGTGCCGGATCGGCGCGCCCCCTGAACGCGCCGCAACGAGCGTTGCGACAAATCATGCGCTCGCCATGCGAGCCGGGTCAAGCGCGCGGGCGCTTGTCGGGGATGGCCGCGCAGTGGCCGCGGATCGTTATCCGCTTGCACGGCCTCGGGCTCGTGTTGTGTATCATGGGCCCCGCTTATCGCGAGCCCCGCCGTGCCGCTCTCCAAATATCACTACATCGTCGTCGAAGGGCCGATCGGCGTCGGCAAGACCAGCCTCGCCAGGCGTCTCGCCGCTCGGCTGCGGTCGACCCTGGTCCTCGAGCACCCCGAGCAGAATCCGTTCCTGCCGCGCTTTTACCAGGACATGCCGCGCTTCGCCCTGCCGACGCAGCTTTTTTTCCTGTTCCAGCGGATCGGCCAGCTGCGCGAGCTCGCGCAGATGGACCTGTTCAACCGGCTGACCGTGTGCGATTTCCTCCTGGAAAAGGACCCGCTTTTCGCGCGCCTCACGCTCTCGGACGACGAGCTGCACCTGTACCAGCAGATATTCGACGCGCTCAAGCCCCAGGCCCCGCGGCCCGACCTCGTCGTCTACCTGCAGGCGCAGCCGGCCACGCTCTATGAGCGCGTGCGCCGGCGGGGCGTAGAATTCGAGCGTCCGATCAGCGCGGAATATCTTGCCTTGCTCGCCGACAGCTACAGCCGTTTCTTCTATCACTTCAACGGGAGTCCCGTCTTGATCGTGAATTCCGAGAAGCTCGACTTCGTGAACGACGACCGCGACCTCGACCTGCTCATCGAGCGCGTCGGCGCGATGCGCGGGAGCCGCGAGTTCTTCAACTGGGGGGAATGACATGGCGAGGCTCGGCATTACAGCGATGCAGAAGCTGCGCGACGACGGAACCCGGATCGCCGTGCTCACCTGCTACGACGCGAGCTTCGCCGCGGCGCTCGACGCCGCCGGCGTCGACTCGCTTCTGGTCGGTGACTCCCTCGGCATGGTGCTGCAAGGGCACGACACCACCTTGCCGGTCACCCTGGCGGAGATGGCCTATCACACGCGCTGCGTCGCGCGCGGCAGCCAGCGCGCCTTTCTCATCAGCGACATGCCGTTCGGCAGCTATCAGGAGTCGCCGCCGCAGGCGTTCCGCAGCGCCGCGGAGCTGATGGCGGCGGGCGCGCAGATGGTGAAGCTCGAGGGCGGGGCGGAGTTCGCCGAGACGGTGCGCTTTCTCACCGCGCGCGGAGTTCCGGTATGCGCGCACCTTGGCCTGACGCCCCAGTCGGTGCACGCATTCGGGGGCTATCGCGTCCAGGGCAAGGGCGCGGACGCCGAGCAGCGCCTGATCGAGGACGCGGCGGAGCTGGAAGGCGCGGGAGCGGGCATGATCGTGCTCGAAGCCATTCCGGCGAAGCTCGGCGCGCAGGTGACCAAACGCCTGCGCATTCCCACGATCGGCATCGGCGCGGGACCCGACTGCTCGGGCCAGGTGCTGGTCCTGCACGACATGCTCGACGTCTTTCCCGGGAAGAAGGCGCGCTTCGTCCGCAATTTCATGCGCGGCGCCTCCAGCATTCACGACGCCGTCGAGCGCTACGTGCGCGCCGTCAGGGATGGAAGCTTCCCGACCGCGGAACACAGTTTCTAGATGGACATCATCACGTCCGTGGCCGCGTTGCGCGAGCGGCTGGAGCGCGAGCCCGACAACGTGTTCGTGCCGACGATGGGCAACCTGCACCAGGGGCACATCCAGCTCATGCGCCTCGCGAAGCGGCGCGCCACCGCGTGCACCGTGGTGAGCATCTTCGTCAACCGGCTGCAGTTCGGGCCCAAGGAGGATTTCGACCGCTATCCGCGCACGCTGCAGAGCGATTCGGAGAAGATGAAAGACGTGGGAGTGGACGTGGTGTTCGCGCCGGACGAAGCCGAAATCTATCCGGAACCGCAGACCTTCGTCGTCGAGCCGTCCGACCTCCAGCATATCCTCGAAGGCGCGTTCCGGCCCGGCCACTTCCGCGGCGTGGCCACCGTCGTGCTGAAATTGTTCAACATGGTGCGGCCCCACACGGCGATTTTCGGCAAGAAGGACTATCAGCAATACGTAGTGCTGCGCGACATGGTCAAGCAGCTCGCGCTGCCCGTGGAGATCATTCCCGCCGAAACGGTCCGCGCCGAAGACGGGCTCGCGCTGAGCTCGAGGAACGGCTACCTGTCCGCCGTCGAACGCGCCGAGGCGCCGCGCCTGTACCGGACCTTGCAGGCCGCACGGGGCGAAGCGCTCGGGGGAAAGCGCGACTTCCAGCGAATCGAGCTGCAGGCGATGGCCGCGCTCGCGGCGCACGGCTGGCGCCCCGACTATGTTTCCGTGCGCAGGCAGGCCGATCTGCAGCCGCCGGGCGCCGGCGACCGGGAACTGGTGGTCCTCGCCGCGGCGGTGCTCGGGCGAACGAGGCTCATCGACAACGTCGAGCTGACGCTATAGGAACCAAAAAAAGCGGCCGCGCGGGCCGTTTTCAGCATGCAGGAAAACTTCAGGAGGGATACGGCTCGACCATGAGCTTCTCGACCGGGCAGCCGAGCGCCTTGGCCATTTTCTCCATGGCCTGCTCGTCCGCCAGCACCGGCTGGAATTCCGCCGCGCCGCCCTTGCTGTCGATGAAGGCCTTGGCTGCGCTTTCGGAGTTCCAGACGACGACCGGGTCGGGCGAGACGCCGGGCACCTGGACGCAGACCGGGACGCCGTCCGATTTGTACACGATCGCAAACATGGCCAGCCTCCTGTTGCGGATAAAGCCATCAGGGCGGTCCGAGTCCTCCACCCGAGCCTGGTTTCCGCGCCCTTCCCGCCCGCGTTACTTTAACCCATGTTCCGCGAGGCATCCAGTGGCGCAATCCACAATCCCTTGCGCGCGCGCTGCGCCGAACGGGTGGTGAGAAAAATGCGCGCGATGCAGCTCGCGGAACCGGGCAAGCCGCTCCGGCTCGTCGACCGGGAAATCGGCGGGCCCGGCCCGGGACAGCTTCTGCTTCGCGTGCTCGCATGCGGAGTTTGCCGCACCGACCTGCATATCGTCGACGGCGAGCTGCCCCGCTTCGATCGCAGCGCGATCCCGGGCCACGAGATCGTCGGCGAAGTGATCGAGCGGGGAGCGCGCGCGGAGCGGTTCGGCATCGGCGAGCGCGTGGGCGTGCCCTGGCTCGGCTCGACCTGCGGCGATTGCCGCTATTGCCGCACCGGCCGGGAGAATCTGTGCGACGGCGCGCGCTTTACCGGATATCACATCGACGGCGGCTACGCGGAATTCGCGCTCGCCGACGCCCGCTAT
>WNGB01010470.1_pt1 | contig 13129 bp, 11 predicted proteins | sample 5400681 | NCBI WGS metagenome assembly WNGB01 (sample SAMN13153367, study PRJNA577476) | soil metagenome | isolation source: 115 cm soil or saprolite under grassland replicate 2 | place: USA:California | collected 2016-06-15 | reverse complement strand
GCGGCGGCCGGCTCGTTCGATTACGCCGCCGCTCTGTTCCGGCAGGCGGAGAGCTGGTCCCGCACGGCGCCGCAGCGCCCCGCCGAGCGCGTCGCGGTCATGCCGCCCACGCGAGAGCCGACGGTGACGCCCGCGCCCCCCCGTCCGCAGCCGATCGCCGCCCCGACCGCCGCGGTCGAAGAGCCCAAACCGGCGCCGGTCCGGGTCGCCGAGCCGCCCGCTCGGAGCCGTTCCGAAGAGGACAGAGTGCGCGATGCCGTCGCGCTCTACGACGCTCGAGCTGAACATCCGGAAGGTCACGATCGACGGGTCGCGCGCGACGGTTTCGGGGTACGAACGTCGCCTCGCCGTGCCCCGAATCGGCGCCGAGCAGCGCGACGCGCGCGAGCGGGTCTTACACCTCGAGAAGGGCGGCGAGAGCTGGGTGATCACGAGTCTGAATTGATTCGCTCGCCGGCGCTTCGCGCCTCGGAATGACCGAGCCCGACTAGAAGCTGTAGTCGACCGCGACGAGCGGCGCAAAGTCGTCCTGGAGACCCTTGCGGTTGAGTGAAAAAAGGCCGTTCACCGTGAGGAGGAAGTTTCCGAACGGATTGATCTTGATCCCGATCGATCCGAGCAGCGAGTTCGAATCTCCCCGCTCGGCGACGAGACGCGGGAAAGTCGCGGTGACGATCGTGGGAGGCGCCGCCGGGTTGGTGTTGGTGTTCGCCTCGAATGTCGTATCGACGACCCGTACCACGCGGGTGCGGATGAAGTCGCGTCCGAGGAGATCCACGGCGAAGGTCATCCGGGGACTCACGGCCCAGTCGAAACCGGCAGTGTAGGAAATCTCATCCGGAATCTCGGCCTCGTCGCCGGCGCTCGAGGACCACGTATAGCCCGCGTTGACGTGGGGCGAGAACTGGCCGAGGTGGAGCGAGCCGATCAGAAACGTCTTCGCCTGCGTCGCTCCGGTCCCGAGAAGGTCCCGCTCCTCACCAGTAGGCAGCCGCAGATCTTCGGCGATCGCGAGGCCGCCCCGGTCGCCGCGGAGAAACTGATACTTGCCGCGCAGAACGACGTCTCCGACCCCGCCCGCGCTCCCCCCCTGGCGAAACGACTCGGTCGAGCCGCCGTTGACGAACCGGTGGATGTCCGGAGCCGTCGTCCCGGTCGCGATGCGCTGAATCGTGGCATCCGTCTGCGCCTCGAGGTCGACGTGCACGAGCGGGATCGCGACGCCGAGGTCGAGGCGGTCCGAGACCCCGTAGCTCACGACGAAGGCAGTGATGTCCGTCTTGATCTTGAGAAAGAGGCGGGCCGTGATGACGTCCCCCTCGAAGAACGGCTGGAGGTCGCTCTGGTCGCGGTTCACGTCCTGATGGGTGAAGACGAGCCGCACGTCTCCGTCACGAAGAGAAAGGTCTCCGATGTGGTCGAAAGTGAAGTGACTGTAGTTGAGTCCGAGGTTGAATTTCCCTTTTCCGATCGTGTCGGCGCGCTCGGCGTAAACCGGACCGAAGCTGTCGGCCGAGCGCGTGAAGACCCCGAGCGCGGGGTCGAATCGGTAGGTGAACCCGCCGGCCGAGGAGGCGATGGGAAACGAGGAAAGCTGGTTCGCCAGCGCCCCGCTGAACTGCTGGACCGCCAGGAACTGGGGCGAGTCCGCGGCGATGAAGTGCGCCTCGTGGCTCGGAAACGGCGCCGCCGGTGGCGCGAGCGTGATCCCCGCCCGGAGGAAGTCGGTCAGGAGATCGCGAAGGTTGAACGTCTGACCCGAAGCGCGTGCGTCAAAGGCACCCGCGATCGCGAGACAGAGACCCAGCCGGCGGGAAAGCGGCATCATCGTGCTCCTTCGGACGATTCTACCGGCGACCAGGAAGCATCGCGCGAGATCGAGCGGCGCGAACCGAACACATCCGATCTCTTGGTTGACCCGTTGGGCGGACCGAAATAGAGTTCGATCCGAAGAGCTTGGATCCGGACCATCGATTGTCTGCCGTCGACGGGTCGACCGGTCCGGAACAGGCCGGTCGGCCATCTCTTGCCTTCCTCTTCGACGCCGCCACGGAACGCCGCATCGCGGCCTAACCTGATGTCCGCGGTCCCGGAGCGGATCGGGATGGAATTCGACCGGTCAAGAGCGCGATTCGCCGGAGGTACGCGGCCCGCTCCGGTCGAAAATCTTCCTCCCGGGCGCGCCATGCCCAGTTTCCTTCGGAGCTCCCGGGAGTGTTCATCCGTGCTTCGCTGCCGAGCCCGAAGACGTCCTGCACCGGCACGATCGCGCGCTCGGCGACCGACGCCTGTGCCGCGCGGATCAGATCCCACTCGATTTCCCGTCCGTTGGTTCCGAGGTAGTCCCGTGCGCGCTGGCGCTCCTCCTCGGTCAGGCGGATCCACCACCCGCGCGCGGTGTCGTTGTCGTGAGTGCCGGAATAGACGACCGCGTTCGGGACGTGGCGATGCGGCAAATAAGGGCTGTCCGGCTCGAAGAAAGCGAACTGGAGGACCTTCATGCCCGGGATCCCGAGCTCGTCCAAGAGCGCGCGCACGTCGGGGGTGATCGTCCCGAGGTCCTCGGCGATGAGCGCGACGTCACCGAGCGCGCGACGGACGGCGTCGAACAGCTTCCTTCCCGGTCCGGGTCGCCACCGGCCGTTGCTCGCGGTCTTCTCTGCCGCAGGAACCGCCCAGTACGCGGCGAAGGCCCGGAAATGATCGAGCCGAACGACGTCGGTCAGGCGGAACGCGGCGCGCAGGCGCTCGATCCACCAGGCGAAGCCGTCCTCCTCCATCCGGTCCCATCGATACAACGGATAACCCCAGAGCTGTCCGGTCTCGCTGAAGAAGTCGGGCGGCACTCCAGCGACCTCCGTCGCCCGCCCTTGGGCATCGAGCGCGAAGAGATCCGGGTGCGCCACGACGTCGGCGCTGTCCGGCGAGACGTAGATCGGGACGTCTCCCACGATCGAGATGCCCCGCCGGGCGGCCTCCGTCCTCAAGCTTCCCCACTGGCGAAAGAAGAGGAGCTGGAGGAACTCCTGGTACTCGACCTCGCGGGGAAACTCGGTCGCCTCCGCACCCGTCGACTCGATCGCACGGAGCGCCGCGAAGCGCGCCCAGTCGTCGAGCCATGCCCGCTGCTCCGGCGCCTCGCGGAAGGACTCGAGCTCCGCGCAGACCGAAGCGGATTCCGCGACCCGGGACCACGCGGACCGGAGCAGGCGATCCTTCCAGGCACTGACGCGGTCCCATTCGACGCGGTCGACCGCGAAGGGCGGAACGTCTTCGAGAGCCGGGGCCGGGATCACCCTGTCCTCCACCAGCCGCTCGGGAGAGAGCAGCAGCGGGTTTCCCGCGAACGCCGAGACGCTCCCGTAAGGAGACGCTCCAAAGCCGGTCGGCCCGAGCGGCAGGACCTGCCAGAGCGTCTGCCCAGCCGAGGCGATCCAGTCGAGGAAGCGCACGGCCGAAGGCCCGAGATCCCCGACTCCGAAGCGCCCGGGAAGCGAGGTGGGGTGGAGAAGAAGACCGGCGGCGCGATCGGTCATGGAGCGGAATCAGAGGTCCGAAGGGGTCAGACGCCCTCGACCAGCTGCCTCGCGCGGCCGCCGTTCGCGACGCGGCGCTCCGCTGCCGGCAGGTAACATTGCTCGAGATACTCCATCATCATGCGGTCCGAGGAGAATTGCCTCGCGATTCGAGTCGCCGAGAAGACCATCTTTTCGATCCAGCGCCAGGGAATCCCTTTCTCGTCCCGGTCGAAGAAGAGCGGGACCACCCTCTCCTCGAGCGCCGCGTAGAGCGCCCCGGCAGCGGCCTCGCCGACCGATTCGTCGGCCGCCTCACCGATGACGAAGCCCCCCTCCTCGTACGGCGCCTCGTCCCACCAGCCGTCGAGGACCGAGAGGTTCAGTACGCCATTCATCGCGACCTTCATCCCCGAAGTCCCCGACGCCTCGTGGGGGCGGATCGGGTTGTTCAGCCAGACGTCGCAGCCGGCAACGAGCGCGCGGGCGACGCCCATGTCGTACTCGGGGAGGAAGACGACCCGCCCGCGAAACTCCGGGCTTCGCGACCACCGCACGATTTCGCGGAGGATCTCCTTGCCGGGATCGTCCGCGGGATGCGCCTTTCCCGCGAACACGAGCTGCACCGGCCGCGAGTCGAGGATGCGTTTCAACCGCTCCGGATCGCTGAAGATGAGGGTCGCCCGCTTGTATGCGGCGAAGCGGCGGGCGAAGCCGATCGTCATCGCCTGCGGATCGAGCACTCGACCCGCCTCCTCGATCTCGTCCTCGGAGGCGTCCACCTCCCGCTTCGCTTCGACCAACCGCTCGCGGCAGAACGAGACCAGTCGCGCGCGCAGCCTCTCGTGCGTCCGCCACAGCTCGATCCGAGCCTCCGGGCCGGGGTTTTCGCGCAGCCGCAGCATCGCGATCTCGGGATCGGTCCAGGTCGCCCGGTGCACGCCGTTCGTGATGGAGCGGATGCGCACGTCCACATCGGCGAGCTCGGGCAGAAGCTCCACCCACAGCCTCCGGGACACCTTCGCATGGAGCTGCGACACTGCGTTCGCGTGAGCCGAGTGACGCAGCGCCAGGACTGCCATCGAAAAAGGCTCGCCCTCCCGCTCCGGGACCTCGCGGCCGAGACGCATGAGCTCCTCAATCGTGATGCCGCAGTCGCGCGCGACTCCCGAGAGGTATTTCTCGATGAGCGGCTGGGGGAAGCGGTCGATCCCGGCGGGCACAGGGGTATGGGTCGTGAACACGTTTCCCGCCGAAGCCGCCTCGCGGGCTTCTGCGACCGAGTGCCCTTCCTCGACGACGAGCTCCCGGATCCTCTCGAGGACGGCGAATGCCGCGTGTCCCTCGTTGATGTGCCGTATGGACGGGGTGAGGCCGAGTTTTCTCAGAGCCTTCAAGCCTCCCATTCCGAGGATGATCTCCTGCCGGATCCGCATGTCCTGGTCGCCGGCGTAGAGCCGCGCGGTGACCGCGCGGTCGTCGGGATGGTTCTCGGGGAGGTCGGCATCGAGGAGGAAAAGTGAGATGCGCCCGACGCGAGCGACGCGGATCAGGAGCTGGACCGGCCGGTCGCCGACCTCGAGCAGGATCGTCGGCCGGCCCCCGTCGAGCACCAGCGGGAGCCCGATCGGGAGATCGTCCGGATCGAAGATCGGATTCTTTTCCCGCTGCCATCCATCGGCATCCACCCACTGCCGGAAGTAGCCCTCGCGGTAGAAGAGACCGACTCCGACCAGAGGCAGCTTCAGATCGCTCGCCGACTTCAGGACATCCCCGGCGAGAACCCCCAGACCTCCCGCGTAGATCGGAAGCGCTTCCGTCAGGCCGAATTCGGCGCAGAAATAGGCGATCCGCTCGCCCCGCCCCGCGAGTCCGCGAACGCCCGGATGGAGCGGCTCGGCAGTATCCTCGAACGCGAGCTCCGAGGCGAGGCCGTAGAGACTCGCGAGAAAGGTGGGATCGGCCGCCGCGGAGGCGAGCCGCTCGGGAGACACTCGGCGGAGGAACGCCGCCGGGTTTCCCCGAAGGGCCGACCACAGGCCGGGATCGAGCGATGAAAAGAGCGCCCGGATCGAGGGACGCCAGGTCCACCGGAGGTCGCGAGAGAGCCGCCTGAGAAGAGCCAGGCTGGGAGGAAGGCCGGGGCCCGAGTCGTTCCGCCCGACGTCTTCCATCGACTCGAAGGAGGATAGCAGATGGCGTCGGGTCAGCTCGGCAGCACGGCCGATCTCGGCCCCTGCGGGGCCCGCAGCGTACGGTACAGCTGCGACGCGTCCGGTCGTTCTCCGAGGTTGCTGCGGACCCGCTCGAGCAGGCGCAGGAAGAGTGGCTCCAGCGATCCGCCGAGATGTTCCCCCGCCAGCTCGAGCGCGCGGGCGGCATAGCGGAGAACCTGCCGCGTCTCGAGACCGGCCGGATCGTCGAAGAACCAACCGCAGCTCGTGTACATGAGGAGAGCATTGCGCTGGAGCTCGAGAAGGCCGAGCGCGGTCGAACGGTCTTCGGCGGAGAGCCGGCCGATCGCATGCCGGTCGAGGAACCGCTCGATGTTCTCGCCGGACGGATCGAGGACGATGTCGATCGAATCGTTCCGTGCCGCCCAGGGATCGCGGAACACCCCGGAGGCCCCGGCTTCGTAGAGCGGCGCGAGGGTATCGCGCAACCAGTCGATCGCCTCGCGCAGCGGTCGTCGCCACGGATGACTCCCGAAGCCACCCGCCGAGCATCCGCAGTCCTCCATCCACCGACCGATCCCGTGAGAGCAGCTCCACGAGGTGTTCGGAACGATCTGCGCCTCGCGCCGGGGCGGAAACCGCTGGAGGTACTCCCCGTAGTTCGTCAGCCTCGCGAGACCGGTGCTCTCGACGGTGTCGAGGGCATCCGCGAGAGCACGATCGGCGCCCCGGAAGTGGTGTCCGTACGTCTCCCCGTCGGTGGCGACGTGCACGAGCTGCGGGTCGGAGTCGTCGCGAAAGCGGGACGAAAGCGCTCTCACGAGCTCCGTTCCGCTGCGCGAAAGATTACCGAAGGCGACGGCGTGTGCGAGGCCGCCGTCGTAGAAGAAGGCGGCGATCGCGCGCCCGGAGGAGAGCGGGATCCGATAGGGCTCGCGAGTGTCCACGGCAGCGGCCTCGACCTCCCGCCAGTCGCCGTCCGGATCGCGCACCCGACTGGCCTGAGAAGGAGCAAGGATCGTGAACGCGATTCCCTGCTCCGCGAGGACTTCGAGCGTCTCGTCGTCGACGGCAGTTTCCGGGAGCCACATTCCCTCGGGACGCCGCCCGAATCGGAGCTCGAAGTCGCGGATCCCCCAGGCCACCTGCGTGACCTTGTCCCGACGATTCGCGAGCGGCAGGATCGCGTGGTTGTAGGCCTGGGCGATGGCGGAGCCGTGGCCCGAGAACCTCGCCCGGCTCGCGCGGTCCGACTCGAGCACCGAGCGATAAGTCTCGGCGGAATTTGCCGCGAGCCAAGCGAGTAGCGTCGGACCGAAGTTGAAGCTCATCCGAGAATAGTTCGAAGGAGATCCCGCGCCGTTTGGTGCGTAGCACTCGGCCGTGATCCGCTCGTTCCAGTCGTGATACGGGCGCGCGGAGGCTTCTTCGTCCACCTCGCCCGTCCAGGGGTTCTCGCGGGGCGGCTGGTAGAAGTGACCGTGGATGCAGACGAAGCGATTCATTCGCCTTTTCCATCGGCGGGGGGCGAATCCGGCTTGAAGAACACCGCTCCGAGCGGCGGCAATGTGATCTCCATCGAGTGAGGGTGCCCGTGCGCCGGCGCGCCCGACGCCTCGCACCCTCCGAGGTTGCCGACGCCGCTTCCGCCGAACTCGACGGCGTCGCTGTTGGCGAGCTCGCGCCAGAAACCGTCCGCGGGCACCCCGATGCGGTAGCCGTAACGCGGCACCGGAGTGAAATTGAAGGCGGCGGCGACGACGTCTCGATCGGACCGCCCGCGCCGAAGGACCGCGACGACGCTTCGTTCGAAGTCGGCGCAATCGATCCAGGAGAACCCGGCGGGCTCGAAGTCGAGCTCGTGCAAAGCGCGCTCCCCCGCGTAGAGCCCGTTCAAATCCCGCACCCATCTCTGGAGGCCAGCGTGCGAGTCGTGTTCGAGGAGGCCCCAATCGAGCTCGGTGTCGTGGTTCCACTCGCGCCACTGACCGATCTCGCCCCCCATGAACAAGAGCTTCTTGCCGGGCTGTGCCCACATCCAGGCGAAGAGTAGCCGGAGGTTGGCGAGCCTCTGCCAGTCGTCGCCGGGCATTTTTGTCAGGAGCGATCCCTTCAGGTGGACGACCTCGTCGTGCGAGAGGGGCAGCACGTAGTTCTCCGAGAAGGCGTAGAGCATTCGGAAGGTCAGCTTGTCGTGGTGGTATTTCCGGTGGACCGGATCGAGCTTCATGTACTCGAGCGTGTCGTGCATCCAGCCCATGTCCCACTTCATTCCGAACCCGAGTCCACCGACCCACGTCGGCTTAGTCACCATCGGCCACGCCGTGGACTCCTCCGCGACGGTCTCGGCGCCCGGTTGTGCCCGATAGACCTCCTCGTTGAAGCGGCGGAGGAAGGCGATCGCCTCCAGGTTCTCGCGGCCGCCGAACCGGTTCGGCTCCCACTCCCCCTCCGCGCGCGAGTAGTCGAGGTAAAGCATCGAGGCCACGGCGTCCACGCGCAAGCCGTCGGCGTGGTAACGCTCGAGCCAGAAGAGCGCGGAGGAGAGGAGAAAGCTCCGCACCTCGTCCCGGCCGTAATTGAACACGAGGCTCCCCCAGTCCGGCTGGTACGCCTTCCGGGGGTCGGCGTGCTCGTAGACGTGGCTTCCGTCGAAGAAGACGAGGCCGTGCTCGTCGGACGGGAAATGCGACGGCACCCAGTCGAAGATCACGCCGATCCCCTCCTGGTGCAGGTGGTCGACCAAGAACATCAGGTCCTGCGGCGTCCCGTAGCGGCTCGTCGGAGCGAAGAAGCCGGTTGTTTGATACCCCCACGATCCGTAGAACGGGTGCTCCATGACCGGCAGGAGCTCGACATGCGTGAAGCCGAGCCGGCGCGCGTAGGCGGCGAGCTCGGGCGCGATCTCGCGGTACGTTGCAAGTCTCCCCTGGGGCCGGCGCCAGGAGCCGAGATGAACCTCGTAGACCGACATCGCTGACTCGCGCGAAAAGTGTGGAGAGCGCCGCTCTATCCAGGCGGAGTCGCGCCAGTCGTAGAAAAGGTCCCACACGATCGACCCTGTCTTTGGCGGCACCTCGCGGAAGAACGCTAAAGGATCGGTCTTGTCCGCGCGGTAGCCTCGGTGTCGCGACCGGACGTGGTACTTGTATACGGCTCCCGGCTCGACGCCCGGCACGAATCCTTCCCAGACCCCCGACTGGCCGCGCGGAGCGAGGGGGTGGCCGTCGGAGTCCCAGCGGTTGAAGCCTCCGATGACCGAGACGCTTTCCGCCTCCGGCGCGAAGACGGCGAAGTTCACGCCCGGGAGACCTCCCGGCGACGCCGGGTGAGCGCCGAGCTTTTCCCAGAGTCGTGTATGCGAGCCCTCGTGGAAGAGGTGGAGGTCATCCGCGGTCAGGAGAGAGGCGCCGCTCGTGGTGCGGCCACCCGCGGCCTCTCCGATCGAGCCGGCAGTCACTGCGAGCGGGACCGAAGGAGCGTTCGGTAAGTCTTCAGGTGACGGATCGCGGCGGCGGGACGACCGACGCGCTCGCAGGCGCCCGCGAGGTTGAAGTACGCGTCCGCGTGATCGGGATCGAGCGCGACGGCGTTCTCGTACGCCTCGATCGCTTCGATGTCCCGCCCGAGATCCTCGAGAGCGACCCCGAGGTCGAACGACGCGGTCGCGTCGTCCGGTCGCGCCGCCAGAGCTTTCCGATAATGCTCTTCCGCCGCGGCCGCGTCGCCCCGTTCGTGGAAGAGCCGGCCGAGATTGACGTGCGCGTCCGCGTACTGCGGATCGAGCGACACGGCGCGGAGATAGGCCTCCTCGGCCGCTCCCGCATCCGTCCGCTCGAGCTCGCATCCGCGCTCGTACCAGGTCTCGGCGCTGTCCCGATCCTCGCGATCGGGCGAAGATGGCGGCGGCGCGAACGGGAGGTGCACGCCGTCATCGGCCTGGTCGAAGTCCATCAGGATCTGACCCGACTCCGGCTGCCAGCGCGCCGAGCCGTCCGTGACGACGATGCGCTTGCCGTCCGCGGTGATCTCCAGGTCGGCGAGCGAATCGGGCCCAGGGATCTGCTCGCGCAGCTTCGAGAGTGCGCGCTCGATGCGCCGCGGGCCGATCCGCGTTCCCGCCAGACCCCGTGCCGCGGAGAGGAGCGTCAGGTCGCGAGGTGAAAAACGCATCTCGCCCCGCGGCCCGCGCTCCGGCTCGAGCAGGCCCGACCGCACCCAGGCGCGCACCTGCGCGACAGTGAGTCCGAGCATCCGGGACACTTCTCGCGCGCCGTATCCCCCGCCAGGGTCGGTTCCGGGCGACGGTTTCATGCCCGGAGAGACCTCATGCGCCTACTTGCGGGAGGACGCCGTCCGCTTTTCGGCGGCCCGGAGAGCGCTCCGAGGAGGCTTTCTCTCGTCGGCCGCTCCCGGGCGGGTCGCGGATGCCACGGCCTGCCGTGCCGCGGCTTTGCGAGGCTTGCCGAGGCTCGCCCGGAGAGCTTCCATCAGGTCCACGATCTCGCCACCCTTCTTGGGAGCGGCGCTGACGGCGAACTCTCCGCCCTTGACTTTGCGATCGAGCGCTTCCTGAACGCGCTTGCGAACCTCGTCCTCGTACGCTTCCGGACGGAAGGAGTCGGACGAGCTTTCTTCGACGAGAAGCCGCGCGAGCTTCAGCTCCCCATCCTTGACCTCCGCCGTGTCGAGAGGGACTTCCGAGAACGGCCGGACCTCATCCGCGTAAAGGAGTTGTTGCATGACGAGCCCATCGCCCGAGGGTCGAAGCATCACGAGGTACTGCTTTCCGCGGGCGGCGTACTTGGCCAGCGCGACGCGGCCGCTTTCCTTCATCACCTCGGCGAGCAGGCGGTAGGGCTTGGCGCCTCCCTTGTCGGGCCCGAGGTAGTACGGCCGGTCGTAGTAGACCGGGTCCACTTTCTCGATCGGGACGAACTCGGTGACCTCGATCGTCTGGGTCGCCTGCTCCTCGAAGGCCTTCAACTCTTCGTCGGTGAAGAGGACGTACTGGTCCTTGTTGAATTCGTAGCCCTTCACCATCTCGTCGCGGGGGACGACCGTCTCCTCCTTCGAGCAGATGTACTGCTGCTTCAGGCGCGACCCGCACTTGCGATGGAGAAGGTTGAAGGAGATCGAGGAAGAGCTGTTGCTCGCCGTGTAGAGCTTGACCGGGATCGAAACGAGACCGAAGGAGATGCTGGCGTTGCCGAGTGCTCGAGCGCTCATTGCGGCTTTGGATTCTAACACTTGCGGTCGAGTTCTGCCCGGCCTCATTCGAGATACGCCCGGCACTGATAGCACCACAACCAGGAGGCCGGGCGAGAGAACCATTTCCGGACGACCAGGGGCCGGATGAAGGAGTGCCCGGTCGCCTCGAAGTGGTCCGTGTCGTGACCCTGGTGCGACTCGCAGCATGCGACGTACCCGCACGTCTGGCAGACCCGAAGATCGTCCGTCACTCCGCAGGCCTCGCATGCCTTCTTCGAGGTTCGCAAGTCAGCCGGCGGAAGGACGGCCGCTCCATGAGTGCACTCGGACCGCGCTTTCTTCATCGCTTCGAGCCGGTCTTTCGATTCTCGAGTCGCCCGAGGAAGTGCTCCCGCCACCCCGGATCGAGCCGCGGGTGTGCCGCGAGACGCTCCATCGTCCCGACGTCCCCCCGGTCGAAGACGTACAAGCGCGCGATGTCGTACACGGGAATTGCGGCGGAGTCCGCGTGGATCCGTTGGATGACGTCGCCCGCCTGGAGCTCTCCTTCCTTCACGACGCGGAAGTAGATGCCCCAGCGGCGCCCCGACGCAAACGCCTCCACCATCTTCGGATCTCCAAAACGGATCCCGAGCTTGTAACACGGCAGACGCGGCTCCGTCGCCTCGAGCTCGACCTCACCCGCTCGGAAGACGTCACCGAGGTGAATCGCCTCCTCCTCGAAGCCCGTGACCGTCAAGTTCTCTCCGAAATTTGCCGGCTCGAGCGGCCGCCCGAGAGCCGCGCTCCACCACTCGTAATTCTCCGAGGCGTAGGCGTAGACCGCCTTGTACTCGCCCCCGTGGACCCCGAGATCGGCCTGACGGTCGCCCTCCAGATTGTGCCGGCGAAGCCGGACGGGACCGGCCACCGGGGCTTTGAAGATCGAGGTGACGACCTCTCTTCCCTTCCAGCGCACGACGAGGGGCGCGCCGACCGAGACCGTCTCGATCTTCATGGACGCTCTTACGCTCGGCGCGGTGCCGGGGATTCCGTCAGGCGAGAAGCTCGCGGAGCTCACCGGCGAGGCGCGGCCCGGTTCCCGCCTCTTCGTGTTTGAAGAAAACGTACGCCTCGCTCCACGCCTGCGTGCGGATTCGCTCCGCACACGCGGCCAGGTCCGCGCCGGAGTAATTCGGACGGCGTAGGCGCAGGTAACCCCATCCCGCCGTCGATTCGTTCGGTGTCGAGAGCTCCTCGTCCTCCGCCCAGCAGAGCGCTGCGCCGGCCGAGGACAGCGCCCGGAACACTTCGTCGTCGAACCAAGATTCGTGCCGGAACTCGAACGCCGCGCGGGTCGAAGGCGGCAGGAGAGCCAGAAAGTCCGTCAAACGGGGAAGGTCCTTCTTGAGATTCGGCGGAAGCTGGAAGAGCACCGGCCCGAGCCGGTCGCCGAGCGTCGTCGCGACCTGGAGGAAGAACGAGACGGACTCCTGCGCGTCCTTCAACCGCCTGCGATGAGTGATCTGCTGCGTCGCCTTCAACGCGAACGCGAAACCGTCGGGTACCTGCTCCGCCCAGCTCTCGAGGAGCGGCGCCCGCGGCATCCGGTAGAACGTGTTGTTGATCTCCACCGCGGGCAGCCTTGACGAGTAGTAGCGCAGCATCTCGGAATCCGGAAGGTCTTCCGGGTAGAAGCTCCCCTTCCAGGCTTTGTAGGAAAAGCCGCTCGTTCCCGGCAGGATGCGCATCGCGTTGCTCGTCCTTCTCTCCGGATTCTAGTTCCAGCTTCTCGAGGCGGCGCTTCGGGTTACTGTTTGCCCGGCCGGGACGAGCCCCGAAAAAAAAGGCCGCCGACTCGCGCCGGCGGCCCTTTCCAAGAAACGACTTTCCGTTAGTAGCGTCCGCCTCCGTACCCGCTCGAGCCTTCGTTGCGTGGCCGCGCCTCGTTGACCTTGAGCGACCGTCCGCCGAACTGCGAGCCGTCGAGCGCCAGGGCCGCTTTGCCGATGGCGGCATCGTTGAATTCGACGAATCCGAACCCCTTGGACTGTCCGGTCGAGCGATCGATGATCACAGTCGCCGAATCCGGGGTGCCGAACCGCGCGAAAGCGTCGCGGAGCTGGTCGTCCGAAATGTTGTAGGGAAGGTTACCGACGTAGAGCTTCATCCGATCCATCCTTTTGCCAGGGCTGTTCCTGGCTTTGCCGGAAGAGAAGTTGATGTCGATCCGCCGCCGGCGCGGCACAC
>WNGB01010124.1_pt1 | contig 13131 bp, 9 predicted proteins | sample 5400681 | NCBI WGS metagenome assembly WNGB01 (sample SAMN13153367, study PRJNA577476) | soil metagenome | isolation source: 115 cm soil or saprolite under grassland replicate 2 | place: USA:California | collected 2016-06-15 | reverse complement strand
ATCGCAGCGTGCCCTCGGCGATCTCGTCGAGGTCCTCCTCCATCTTGGCCGTGAAGTTCACGTCCACGACGTCGGGGAAGAACTCCTTCAGCAGGTCGGTCACGACCTCGCCGACGTCCTCCGGGAAGAACCGCCTTTCCTCCAGCCGGACGTACCCCCGGTCCTGGAGCGTGGAGATGATCGAGGCGTAGGTCGAGGGCCGGCCGATCCCCAACTCCTCGAGGGTCTTGACCAGCGAGGCCTCCGTGAACCGGGGCGGCGGCTGCGTGAAGTGCTGCTCGGGCAGGACCTCGAGCAGGCGCAGGACCTGTTCGGCGGTCAGACGCGGGAGCGCGGACTCGGCGTCCTCATCGGCCGCGTCGTCCCTCCCTTCGAAGTACACCCGGCGGAACCCGTCGAACTTCAGCGTCTGGCCGGTAGCGCGGAGCAGGTACCGGTCGTCGCCCACCGCGGCCTCGACGTCCACCGACACCTGGTCGAACCGGGCCTCCGCCATCTGGGAGGCCACGGTTCGTTGCCAGATCAGTCGGTACAGCGCCAGCTGCCCCTTGTCCAACGCGGCGGCCACCCGGTCCGGCGTTCGCATGGCCGAGGTGGGCCGGATGGCCTCGTGGGCCTCCTGGGCCCCACGCTGCTTGGTCTTGTACCGCCGCGGCTGCTTCAGTGCGTGTGCGGCGCCGAACTCCGTCCTCACCACCTCGGCGATCTCCCGGAGCGCGGACTCGGCGATGGTGGTGGAGTCGGTTCGCATGTAGGTGATCAGCCCCACCCGGCCTTCGCCGGGGAGCTCGATCCCCTCGTAGAGCTGCTGGGCCAGGCGCATGGTCCGCCTGGCACCGAACCCGAGCTTGCGAGCTGCCTCCTGCTGGAGCGTCGAGGTAGTGAACGGCGGAGCGGGGTTGCGCTTGACCTCCTTCTCCCTGACCTCCCGCACCCGGTACGCCGCCTCACGCAGGCGGTCGGCGTGGAGGGCAGCGTCCGGTTCCCCGGACAGGGTGATGCCCTTCTTGTCCGGCGAGGTGGCCAGCTTGCCCTCGGGGATCTCGATCAGCCGGGCCACGAACGGAGCCTCGTCGCCCTCCGGGGTGAGGCGAACGTCGACGCTCCAGTACTCGACCGGGACGAAGGCTGCGATCTCCCGGTCCCGGTCCACGATGAGCCGGAGGGCCACGGACTGCACCCGCCCGGCCGAGAGGCCAGGCCGCACCTTCTTCCACAGGACCGGCGAGAGCCGGTATCCGACCAGCCGGTCCAGGATCCGCCGGGCCTGCTGGGCCTCGACGAGGCGGAGGTCGATGGCCCTTGGACTCTGAAAGGCCTCGAGGATCGCGTCCCGGGTGATCTCGGTGAACGTGACCCGCTTGGCCGCGCCGGGGTCGATCTTCAGGACCTCGGCCACGTGGTAGGCGATGGCCTCGCCCTCCCGGTCGAAGTCCGTGGCCAGCACCAGGTCGTCGGCCTTCTTCAGGGCGGCCCGAAGCGCCCTGACGTGCTTCTCCGAGTCCTCGGGGACCACGTACTCCGGCTCGAACTCACGCTCGGTATCCACGCCGAGCTTGCTCTTCGGGAGGTCGCGGATGTGGCCGTAGGAGGCCCGGACCGTGTACTCGGGGCCCAGGTAGCGCTCCAGGGTCTTGGCCTTGGTGGGCGACTCCACGACCACCAGCGTCTTCGTCATAGCGGCAACCATCTCTTCGTCGTCATAATGGGGAGGAGGCACGGCGGACGGGAAGAGCCGCCTCCGGGCGCAGGGTACCAGCCCCTACCCCTCGGGCCGGGGAGGCTCGGGCCCCCTCGGCGCCGGTGGGGGGCGGTTCCGTCACCAGGCCCTTGGAACGCGGTGATACCCTCGCTGCATTCCCGGGCCCTGGAGTCGGACCGTGCTCGCCCTGTTCGGCCACCTCGTAACGGATGAGATCGCGAGGTACGGCTATGTCGCGATCTTCCTGCTCATGGTGCTCGAATCGGCCTGCGTGCCCATCCCCAGCGAGGTCACGATGCTGTTCGGGGGGGCCCTGGTCACCGCGCCGTTCCTGGCTCCCGAGCACCAACTGGACCTGGTGGCCGTGGCCCTGGTCGGGGCCGTGGCCAACCTGGTCGGCTCCTGGCTGGCCTATTGTGCCGGCTATGCAGGAGGCCGACCCCTGGTGGACCGGTGGGGTCGATACCTCTTATTGAGGCCCCACGAGATCGACCGGGCCCACGCCTGGTTCGACAGGTACGGCCACGAGGCGGTCTTCTTCGGCCGGCTCCTGCCCGTGGTTCGAACGTTCATCAGCCTGCCCGCCGGTGTGGCCCGGATGAATTTCTGGAAGTTCACCCTGTACACGCTGCTCGGGTGCCTCCCATGGACATTCGGCCTGGCGTTCCTCGGCTACAAGCTGGGGGAACGGTGGGACGAGGTCGAACGGTTCCTTCGGCCCGTGTCCTGGCTCATCGCCGTGCTCGTGGGGGCCGGCGTGGCCTGGTGGGTGTGGCGCCGGATCCGCTACCTGAGGGCGCACCCGCTTCCGCGGGCGGAGGACCCGAAGGGACGAGCCGAGGAGCAGCAGCCGGCCTCCCGGTGAGCCGTCAGGGCGCGAGCCCGATCTCGGACGCGACGGACTGGAGCCCCTCGATCCCCACCGCCAGGAACTCGTCGAGGGGAAGGCCGATCGAGCCTTCGACCGAGGTGACCTCGTCACGGTTCACGCCGGGGGCGAAGGCCTTCTCCTTCAGCTTCTTCTTGACCGAGGACACCTTCATGCCCACGGCTTTTTCCGGTCGGACCAGGGACGCGGCCACGAGCAGCCCGGCCACCGCGTCCGCATGGACCACGGCCTTGGACATGAGGTCGGTTCGGAACTGCTCGTGCGCGTGGGCCAGGACGCCGTTCACCACCCGCTCGTCCACCCCGGCTTCCCGGAGCCACTCGGCCGCAAGGTAGGCATGCCGGTCCGGGTCGTCCTGGGTCTGGTCCTGGTCCAGGTCGTGGAACAGCCCGGTCAGGGCCCACTGATCCTCGTCCTCCCCGAACCGGCGAGCCACGGCGCGCATCACGCCCTCGACGGAGATCAGGTGACGGACGGTGGTCTCCTTCTCGGCCTTCTGGCGGCAGAGCTCGATGGCAGCGGCTCGGTCCATCATGCCTCCTCCAGGGCGAACGGCACGCTCGACAGGATCACTCGGGGCTCGTACAGGAGCAGCCGCTTGACGAACAGCGCAGACTGGTTGTGCAGCAGCCAGTGTCGCCACTTTCGGACGACGACTTCCGGGAGGACCACGATCACCACGGCGTCGGAGCGCGCCGTGAACCGGCGGACCTCATCCAGGATGGGGCCGGTGAGGTCGCGAAACGGTGCCTCAACGATGTCGAGGGGGATCTGGCAGCCTCGCTCGCCCCATTCCTCCTGCATGCGCTGGGAGGCCTCCGGATCGAGGTCGAAGTACACGGCCCTGGTCTCAGATGCTTCGAGCGAATCAGCGTAGTTCAAGGCCCGGATCGTCCCGTCGTGCACCCCGGCGACGAACACGAGCGCCACGGTCCGGGTGGGGATGAGCGGCCGTCCGTCGACGCCGACCGGCCTCCCGTCCTCGACGAACACCGGCACATCGGTGACCACGATGTTGGGCTCTCGGAGCAGGCCGGCCTTCAGGAGCACCAGGGACCGCCGGCGGATCAGGTAGCCCGCCAGGCTCTCCCGGACGACTTCGGGGATGAACACGTTGACGAAGTCCTGGGGCGCCCGGTCGATGCCTCGCACGTACCTCCGCACGGCCTGGAGCATGTCTCCGTCCGGGACGGGGAGCGGTTCGAGGTCGGGCGCGCCCATGGAGAACTCCCGCCATCGGTCCCGGAGCTCGGCGGGGATGCCGTCGTTCGACGGGTACACCACGCGCCATTCGGTCGGACGGATCGATCGGATCGCCCCAAGGGCCTCCGCGGTGGCGACATCCAGGTCCCTGACGAGCAGCACCAGATGGTTCACGCCCACCGCGCCCGCTCGGACCGTGCCCCGCCGGAGCTCCCGCAGCACCGCCTCGTAGTGCCGGTGGATGGACATGAACATCATCACGATGAAGGGCATCGCCGCGATCACGATCCACGCCCCGTGCCTGAACTTCGTGTACGTCACCACGACGAGCACCACGAACGTGGCCGTCGCGCCGATCCCATTGATGACGATGGAGCGGCGCCAGCCCCGCGCCGCGTTCGGTCCTTTCCGCTTCTCCTTCAGCCAGTGCCGGACCATCCCGGTCTGCGACAACGTGAAGGAGGTGAACACGCCGACGACGTACAGCTGGATCAGGCGGGTGAGGTCCGCGTCGAACACCACGATCAGCAAGCACGCCAGCGCGGTCAGGACCACGACGCCGTTGGAGAACACCAGTCGGTCCCCCCGGTTGGCGAACTGGCGGGGCAGGAACCGGTCCCGGGCGAGGATGGCCGACAGCCGAGGGAAGTCCTGGTAGGAGGTGTTGGCCGCGAGGACGAGGATCGCCGTGGTGAAGATCTGGACCGTATAGAAGAAGAACCCGCGGCCGAAGACGGTGAACGCGATCTGCGCCACTACCGACCGCTCGTCGCTCACCGTCACGTGCATCCGGCTGGCCAGGAAGGAGATGCCCAGGAACATCGTGATGGCGATCGCCCCCATGATGGCCAGGGTGTCGGCGGCGTTCTTGGCCTGCGGTCGGCGGAACGCGGGCACACCGTTCGAGATGGCCTCCACCCCGGTGAGGGCCGTCGACCCAGAGGAGAAGGCTCGCAGGATGACGAACAGCCCGATGGGACCGGCCACCCGCGCGAGGTCCGCCGCCGGGGCGATCGGCCCGGCCGATGGGCAACCGCCGAGGCACCGGAAGAGCCCGACCCCGATCATGGTCACGATCGACGCGATGAAGGCGTACGTGGGGAAGGCGAACAGCGTTCCGGACTCGCGCACCCCCCGTAGGTTGGCCAGCGTGATGAGCAGGACGAACCCGATCGAGAGCTCGATCCGGAAAGGCAAGAGCCCCGTCACCGCCGAAGTCAAGGCGAAGACGCCGGCCACCACCGAGACCGAGACCGTCAGGACGTAATCGACGAGGAGCGCCCCCGCCGCGACCAGCCCGGCCAGCGTCCCCAGATTCTCCTTGCTCACGATGTAGGCGCCGCCTCCATTCGGGTAGGCCCGGACGGTCTGCCGGTATGACGCCACGACGATCAGCATGAGCGTGGCGATGGCGATGGCGATCGGCATCACGTATCGATAGGCGAGCGCGGCCGCAGTCGCCCCGAGCAGCACCCGGAGGATCTCCTCGGTCGCATACGCGACCGAGGAGAGCGCGTCCGAGGAGAACACCGGAAGCGCTAGGACCTTCGGCAACAGCGTGTGCTCGATCTGGTGGGAAGCCATCGGCCGCCCTACGAGAAGCCGTTTCAGGACGTCTCCGGCCGAGATTCGCTGAGGGGCCCCCGTGATCATGCAGGCGATTCTAGTTCGGAGGCTCCGAACGCTCGGCGATCCACCGGTAGCCGACGCCCGGCTCGGTCAGGATGAGGGCCGGCGCGGCCGCCTGGTCATCGAGCTTGCGCCGCAAGGCGCGGACGTACACGCGAAGGTAATGACTCTCCTCCCCGTACCCGCGGCCCCACACCTTTCGCAGCAGCCACTGGTGCGTGAGGAGCTTGCCCGGGTTCGTGACGAACGCCTCGAGCAGCGCGTACTCGGTCTTCGTGAGGTGAACAGGCCCGTCCGGTCGGGTTACCAGGCGACGCGCCAGATCGACCTCGAGTTCGCCGAATCGGAGAACGGCGGCGCCGATCTCCTCCGGCTGTGCCCGGCGGAGTTGGGCCCGGAGACGGGCCAGGACCTCCTGCATCCCGAATGGCTTGGCCACGTAATCGTCGGCCCCGGCGTCGAGGGCCGAGACCTTGTCGGCCTGTTGGTCCCGGACGGAAAGGACGATGACCGGGACGTCGGAGAAGGCCCGCACCCGACGGATCACCTCGGTGCCGTCGAGATCGGGAAGGCCCAGATCCAGGAACACCAGGTCCGGAGCGTCCTCGGCCGCTGCCACCACGGCCTCCTCGCCGGTGCCGGCGGTCTGGACCGCGTAGCCGTGGGCCTCCAGGCTCGTCCGCAGGGCCCGTCGAATCTGGGGCTCGTCGTCCACCACCAGGATCGTGGTCACGGCGCCGGTTCCTGCTTCACCGGCTGCGACTCCGCAACCGGCAGCTCGAAGACCACGGCAGTGCCACCCGACGGTGACCCCTCGACCCAGATGCGCCCTCCGTGCGCCAGCACGACGGCCCGCGCGATCGCCAGGCCGAGGCCGCTGCCCGTTCGCCCGCTCGCCCCGTCGCCGCGGAAGAAGGGCTCGAACACACGCTCTCGCTCCGGCGCGGGTATGCCCGGCCCTTGGTCGGCCACGCGCACCTGGACCGAGCCACGCCACGGCGCTGCCGAGACCACGATCTCTCCACCGGGCGGCGAGTACCGCACGGAGTTCTCCAGGAGGTTGGACAGGACCTGGTCGATCTGCACCGGGTCCATGGGCACCTCCGGAAGGTCGGGGCGGACCAGCGTCCGGATCCGAACGCGCGAGAGGGCGGGCTTCATCCGGTGCAGCACGGAATCGATCACGTCGTCGATTCCAGTGAGCTGCTTCGCCGGAACCAGCGCGCCGGCGCGCACCCGCGCGAGATCGATGATGTTGCCGACCAAGCGGTTCAGCCGGTCGGTCTCCTCCAACACGGTCCGAAGCAGCTCGCGTTGCTGTTCCGGCCGATGCGTCACCCCCTCGTCGAGGAGGCTGGTGACGCCGGCCTTGATCGAGGCGAGGGGGGTACGAAGGTCGTGGGTCACGGAGGAGAACAGGGCTGCGCGAAGCTGGTTGGTCTCGACCGCCAGCCGAGCCCCCTCCACTTGCTTGTCCAGGCGGGTGCGCTCGACGGCGACGGCGACCTGCCGCGCGCAGGCCTCCAGGAGGACCCGGTCGTCCCCGGCAAGCGGCTCCAACCCGGCCCGGCGCACAGCGGTCAGGGTCCCGATCGTGGCGCCGCCGGCCACGAGGGGAACCTCGACGGACGGACCCTCACCCCCGGTGCGCTGCGCGGTGGCGTCAAGGGCCAGGTCATCGGTTCGGACGCGGATCTCGCTTCGGGCCAGGGCGAACGGCTCCAAGAGCGCGTTGGCGAAGTCGTCGAGCATTCGCTCCAGGGGATCTCTCGAAAGCAGCTTGGAGGCGAAGTAGTTGAGGAGGCGGGTCTCTCGGGCGCGGCGCGCGGCCCGATCGCGCTCCTCCAGCGCACGCGCGAGCAGCGCGCCGACGATCGTGGCCACGATCAGGAACACGATCAGCGCGACCAGGTCCTCGGCCTTGCCCACACGGAACGTGTCGCGGGGTGGAGTGAAGAAGAAGTTCAACCCCAGGAACGAGAGGACCGCTGAAGCCAGGCCGCTCCACAGCCCGCCGACAGCCGCGGCCGTGACCACCGCCAGCATGTAGAGGGAGGCAGCGCTGGCATCGCCTCCGTGGAAGGAGAGGCCGATGAGGGTCGCGGCGGCAGGCGCGCCGGCCGCCGCGACCGCCCCGCGGACCCAGGGGCTGGGAACGATCCGCGTGAGCCGCCTCATGGCCCCAACGCTAGCGAGTTTTACGAGTTCTTCATGCCTCTCGCTTCCACTTTCACGGGTCACTTACGCCACTCGGATGAACCTTCTGAGCAGGAGGTTCGGAGATGGCGACGAAGGAAGCGAGAACCGGGGCCGGGCCTTCGGGGGCGCCAACCGGGCCTTCGGTGGCGCCGGCCCGGCCGGCACGTCCGTCCGCCCTCCCCCAGGGACCCGGGTACGCCCTGAAGCGCGCCGTTCTCGGCCCGCCCCTCCCTACGGCTCACCTGGTCCACGAGCGACTGGGCAAGCCCACGGCGCTAGCCGTGTTCGCCTCAGACAACCTCTCCTCGGTGGCCTACGCGACCGAGGAGATCCTCAAGGTCGGGGTCCCCATCGCCGGCTTGGCGGCGTTCTCGATGGTCATGCCGATCACGTTCGGCATCCTCGTGGTCCTGGCCGTCCTGCTGTTCTCCTACCGCCAGACCATCAAGGCGTACCCTTCGGCGGGCGGCGCCTACATCGTTACCCGGGACAACTTCGGCCTGTTGACCGCCCAGGTCGCCGGGGTGGCGCTCCTCACCGACTACGTGCTGACGGTCTCCGTGTCGGTGGCGGCGGGGATCGCCGCCGTCACATCGGCGTTCCCCGCCCTGTACTCGTACCGGGTCGAGATGTCCGTCTTCTGTATCTGGTTCATCGCCTGGGGCAACCTCCGGGGCGTCCGCGAGTCCGGCCGGATGTTCGCGGTCCCCACGTACTTCTTCATCGTGATGATGTTCGCGTTGCTTGGGTTGGGGCTGCTCCGGTCGTTCACGGGCGGGTTGCACCCGCTCCCCATCCCGGCCGACGCGAGCCTCGGCACGGGTGTCGTCACGCTCTTCGTCGTGCTGCATGCGTTCGCGTCCGGCGGCGCCGCGGTCACCGGGGTGGAGGCCATCTCGAACGGCGTGCCCGCCTTCCGCCCGCCCGAATGGAGGAACGCCAGGACCACTTTGATGTGGATGGGGAGCCTCCTCGGGGCGATGTTCCTCGGCCTGTCGTACATCTCCGTGAAGCTGCAGGTGGTCCCCAGCGAGACGAAGACCGTCATCTCGGAGGTGGGGCGCGCCGTGTTCGGAGGTGGCGCCATCGGTTACGGGCTGTTCCTCATGCTTCAGGTGGCCACGACGCTCATCTTGATCCTTGCCGCGAACACGTCCTTCGCCGACTTCCCACGACTTGCGAACTTCCATGCGACGGACAATTTCATGCCTCGCCAGCTCACCAAGCGCGGTCATCGGCTCGTCTTCTCCAACGGCATCATCGGTCTGGCCATCGCGGCGACCCTGGTCGTCGTGGTGTTCCAGGCCGAGGTCCACCGGCTGATCCCGCTCTACGCCATCGGCGTGTTCACCTCCTTCACGCTCTCCCAGGCGGGCATGGCCCGGCGCCACCTCCGGATCAAGGAGCCGGGCTGGCGTCACGGGCTCGCGATCAACGGGCTCGGCGCGGTCACCACCGCCGTCGTCACGGTGGTCATCGCCGTCACGAAGTTCAGTCACGGTGCCTGGGCGGTCATGGTCTTCGTCCCGGTCATGGTCTGGCTCCTCGTTCGGATGAACCATCAATATCTGCGGGAACACGAGGAGCTCGACGAGGACCTCCCTCGTTTCGATGCCTCGGGGGTCCATCGGCCGATCGGCGTCCTCCTCGTCGAGGACCTGGATCGCGAGACGGTGCACGCCCTCCAGTACGTGAAGACCATCAGGGCCGAGCAGATGCACGCCATCTACTTCGCGCACGACGCAACGGCGACGAAAGCCATCCAGACTGGATGGAACGAGTTGGGCATCGACGTGCCGTTGAAGATCGTGAGGTCCAGCGGCGATCTCGCGACGTCCCTCGCTCGATATGTTGAATCACTCCCTCGTGATGCAGACGTCAACGTGATCGTCGCCGTCCCGGCCTCCACGGGGTTCATCGAGCGACTCCGCCGTGGGCGCAAGGGGGCCCAGCTGGCGAAGGCGTTGCTTCCCCTCGACCGCGCGCGGATCACGCTCGTGCGGGACCACATGGGGCCGGGACACCCGATCACCGATGCAGCCGGCGGCCGCCACCGGATCCGCGTGCTGCCTCGCCCGAACCATCGAGTCATCGTGCTCGTCGACAAGCTCGACCGAGCCTCGCTCGAGGCCGTCCGCTATGCGCTCGGCCTCGGCCCGACCGAGGTTCGCGCGGTCCACGCCGCGGTGGATGTGGAGAACCAGGAGCAGCTGATGCGACGGTGGATGGAGCTCGGCATCCCGGTCGAGCTCGACGTCATCGAGTGCTGGGACCGAAACGTGGCCCGTTCGCTGGAACGGTATGTCGTCGACCTCATGGGCAGGGACAGCGAGGTCACGGTGGTCATGCCGCGCCGGGACTATGCCCGACTGCGCCACCGGATCCTGCACGACAGGACCAGCCGCAACATCGCGAGAGCCCTGGGCCGCTACGAGCACGTGGACCTCGCGGCGGTGCCCTACTACTTCGGCCACCGGCACCACCCGGCGGCGTCGGTCGGCTAACCTAGCGACCCGTGCGGGTGATCATCGTCGGGTGCGGGCGAGTGGGTTCCGAGCTCACGATCCAGCTCGGCAAGGCCGGCCACGAGGTCACGATCGTGGACAAGCGACCCACGGCCTTCGACCGCCTCCCCCCCGGCTTCGAGGCCCGCACCATGGTCGGCCTGGGGTTCGACCGGGAGCTGCTGGAGGAGGCCGGGGTCAAGGAGGCCGACGCCTTCATCTCGGTGACGAACGGCGATAACTCCAACATCGTCTCCGCCCGGGTGGCCCGCGAGTACTTCCACGTGCCAAAGGTCATCGCCAGGATCTACGACCCTCGGCGAGCCGAGATCTACGAGCGGCTGAACATCCCCACCGTGGCCACCACCACGTGGGGGGTGAAGCAGATCCTGCTGATGCTGTCCCACGCACGCGAGGAGATCAAGGAAAGCCTGGCCGGCGGGGACCTGTTCCGGATGCGGCTTGAGATCACGCCGCATCTCGTCGGCAAGCCCGTCCGCTCGCTGACCGTGGAAGGAAAGATCCTCGTCGCCGGGGTCGACCGGGGTGGACACGGGTTCATCCCCGTCGCATCGAGCTCCTTTCAGGAAGGTGACGTCGTGCACCTCATCCTTCACAAGGACGCCGTGGACCTGCTCGACGAGCTGCTCGCCCCGGTGGCGGAGCACTAGCGATGCGCGTCGTGATCTCCGGAGCCGGGGCCGTCGGGCGCTACCTGGCCTCCGACCTGGCCGCCCGGGGCCACGAGGTCCTGTTGATCGAGCAAGACCCCGCGACCCTGGAGGTGGCCAAGGACTGGGCCCCGGACGTGGAATTCCTGCTGGGCGATGCCTGCGAGCCGTGGGTCCTGGAGAAGGCCGAGCTGAAGACGGCCGATGTCGTGGTGGCTGCGACGGGCGATGACGAGGACAACCTGGTTACGTCGCTGCTGGCGAAGCAGGAGTACGCCGTGCCTCGCGTACTGGCCCGGGTCAACCACCCCCGGAACGAATGGATGTTCACCGAGCAATGGGGAGTGGATGTGGCCGTATCCGTCCCGCACCTCCTCACGGCCCTTGTCGAGGAGGCGGTGACCGTGGGCGACCTGGTCCGGCTCCTCAGGCTCGAGGGTGGCCGGGTGGGGTTGTTGGAGCTCACGGTGCCGGACAGCTCGCCGAACGCGGGGCGGCCGATCTACGAGCTCCGCCTTCCCACCGACTCTGCCATCGTGGCGATCCTCCGGGAGGGCCACGTCGTCATCCCCCAGCCGGAGACGGCGATCACGCCCGGCGATGAGATCCTGGCCCTGGCCTCCAACGAGGCAGAGATCACGCTCCGATCGGCCATCATGGGCGAGGCCGGAGGAGAGGGCCAGGCCTAGGCCGCGAACTCGAAGGTCGGGTTCACCATCTTCAACCCACCGCGCTTTTCGGCCACGACCCCCTCGAGGACGATCCGGGTCCCCAGAGTGAGCCCGGGGATCGATCGCCGCCCCATCCACAGGACCGACAACTCCCCGGTCCCGTCCGAGATGAGGGCCTCCAGGGACTCGAATCCCTCCAGCGGTCGCACGGTGATCCGCTTCACCACCCCAGCCACCTTCACCCTGCTGCGGGTAGGAGCGTTCCTGATCCGGACTGTGCCCGGAACCGTTGCCGCCCACTCCTGGATCTCCTCGGCCAGGCGCTCCTCATCGGACTCGGCCATGCGCTCGAGGAACCGCCGGAAGGGGTCCAGGACGCTCATCCGCGATATCGAAGAGGCTGGAGCGGGCCGCTGCAAGTTCGGGGGCCGGCCCGGCTAGGAGACCGTGGCGCCCTGCCTGGTGGGCGCGTCTTCGCCGGGCACGAGCACCTCGCCCTTCCGGGACTTCGAGTACCAGATCATCGCGCCGAGCACGATCGCGCAACCCACCGCGATGGCGATCCCCCACCCGCGCTTACCCGGCGCCGCGTACTCGACAACGAGGGACGCGATGAGGAGCGACACCAGGTTCATCACCTTAATCAGCGGATTCAGCGCGGGACCGGCCGTGTCCTTGAACGGGTCGCCCACGGTGTCGCCGATCACGGTGGCCTTGTGGGGCTCGCTCCCCTTGCCGCCGTACAACCCCCCCTCGACGAGCTTCTTCGCGTTGTCCCACGCGCCGCCGGCGTTCGACAGCATGACCGCGAGGAGCTGCCCGGTGAGGATGGCGCCGGCTAGGAACGCCCCGAGCGCTGCCGCCTTCAGCGCGAACCCCACGGCGATCGGGGAGAGCACCGCAAGGAGGCCCGGGGTCAAGAGCTCGCGCAGCGAGGTCTTCGTGCAGATGTCGACCACCCGCGCGTAGTCCGGCTTCTCCTTGTAGTCCATGATCCCCGGGTGCTCCTGGAACTGGTTGCGGACCTCCACCACGACCTGGGACGCGGCCCGTCCAACCGCCCGGATAAGGAGCGATGCGAACAGGAAGGGGACGGCGCCCCCGATCAGCAGGCCGACCAGCACGTCGGGGCGGTCCACCTGGACCGGGAACGATGTGCCGGCGCGCCCCATCGCCCGCAGGACCTCCTCGGCGAACGAGCCGAACAGCGACGTCGCGGCGATGACTGCGGTGGCGATGGCCATCCCCTTCGTGATGGCCTTGGTGGTATTCCCCACCGCGTCGAGGTCGGTCATGATCTCGTCGGCCCGCTCCCCCAAGCCGCCGGACATCTCGGCGATGCCGTGGGCGTTGTCGGAAACCGGACCGTACGTGTCCATCGACACGATCACCCCGACGGTCGTCAGCATCCCCATGCCGGTGAGGGATATGAAGTAGAGGCGCTCGGCCGTGTCGTGACCCAGGGCGAAGGCCGAGATCACGGTGGCCCCGATGACCAGGATGGCCCACACCGTCGATTCCAGCCCCACGGCGAACCCCTGGAGGATCGTGGTGGCCGGGCCGGTCAGGGAGGACTCGGCGATCTCCTTCACCGGCCGGCGGTCGGTCGAGGTGAAGTGCTCGGTGAGCACCTGGATCAGGCTGGCCAGGACCAGTCCGAAGA
>WNGB01010118.1_pt1 | contig 13134 bp, 7 predicted proteins | sample 5400681 | NCBI WGS metagenome assembly WNGB01 (sample SAMN13153367, study PRJNA577476) | soil metagenome | isolation source: 115 cm soil or saprolite under grassland replicate 2 | place: USA:California | collected 2016-06-15 | reverse complement strand
AGCCGCTTGCGCTTCGACGACAGAGCTGCGGCAGAAGGTGTAGTCGACGTTCTGTTCGTCGAGTCGATGGAAGGCGGTGCCGAGGGCCCGCGTATCCACCGACGGCCAGACGGCCTGCACCGCGCGGACATCCATAATGCTGAACGCGTCTCTAAACCTGTTCAAGACTCGTTGAACGGCACGCACGGATTCGACGGGCCGTACTGATCCCGCCGGCAATACCGCCGGACCATCGAGCGCCGGGGTTTCAAAAACCTCCGCGGCTGCTCCAGTCGCTGCGTGTGATGCACGATCCTCGAACGCGGCGGCTTTGAATCCGACCGATTCCATCGTCAACGGCCGGACCACGACGGCGGCCACTCGCGGGTCGACAGTTCGCGGCACTGCCGACGGCTCTATCGACGCTGATGATGTCGGCAGGGTCGCCGGCGTGTGAACCGATGCGACCGGCGCCAATCGCGTGTAGACCGCAATCCCAGTAATCACAATTACGATCGGACCCGCGGCTACAACGCCGAGCAGAGCAAAACGCTGCGCCGTCGATCGAAGCGCGCTTGACACGGCTGAACGCTGAAGGCTATATCGGGGCACCTTCAATCGCACGTGTAGTTGACTCCGAACCGTCCGTTGACCCATCGATTGCCGTACACGCGCGATCTCACTCGTTGATCGTGTTACGACCGATTGAAGCGCGGAGGCCGTCCAGATCAGATATCGTCCGATTGTCGATCGCTGCCGTCGGACAAGTTGAATGGCGGTCCGCGCCGTCGAGAGGAGAGCTTCTGCAAGAATGATCGCCGCGCGAGCGACGACGAGTGAATACGTGTGTAAGGTGTGTCGTAACTTGCGCGCCGAAGCCGACGGCGAAACGTGTCGTGAAGTTCTGGGCTGCACGCTGCTCGTGTACGTAACCGGCGGCCCTGCGGGGACGATTGTAAGCAGACTGGATTCAGGCAGAAACACATCGATCGCGTCTCGCAGATCGGCCTTGGCGGATTCAGGCGGAAACAGATTTATCGCGTCTCGCAGATCGGCCTCGGACAGCACAATTGGATCAATGGTCGCCGCGACTTCGTCAACCGTCGCTTCACGACCTCGAGCGGTCGGCGTCGTGCGCTCGGGATGCTTGCGGGCCGCTCCACGGGGATTGCGGACAGTATCAAGACGTGACTTGTCCATCGCATTCACCCAGGCAGTGGCTGGGACCTCCGCCGGAACTCTACACCCGACCGCCCGCACGCGTTACCAGAGAGTTGTCAGTTTCTTGCAGATCGTTTCGATCGCGCGGCCGAGCTTTCGCGGCGAGATGCATGAGCTCACGGTTTAGCTAGAAGCTGATGTGAGTGCGCTTTGGCGCAAAAGCTCGCGAAACGTGTGAACGGGTTTACTCGTATCGAAGAGCCTTCATCGGATCGAGTCTCGCGGCACGGCGAGCCGGAAGATACGCAGCGACAAAGGCGGCGGCCAGGACAATCGGTGTGACAAGAATATGAGCCATCGGGCTGAAGCCGTTATCGTCGCCGCTCGGAAACGCCGCCTGCAGCAGCCGTTCGGCCCCCACGCCGGCGAGCAGGCCGACGATCAGTCCTACAATCGCGAGCACGAGCCCTTGCCGTAAGACCAGTCGCAGCACTGTGGTCCGACCAGCGCCAATGGCCATGCGAATGCCGATTTCTTTTGTCCGCCTGCTGGTCGCGTATGCCACCAGGCCGTACAACCCGACAACCGCCAGCGCCAGGCCCATCAAGCCCATGGCTGCGACCGTGCCGATGATCACATTGAAGATGGTGATCGTCCGCATCTGATAGAACTGTTCCATGGTGCGGACGTTGTAGATCGGCTGCGTTTGGTCAAGACTCTGCACGACGCTGCGAAGCGGCGCGACGAGACTCGAAGGATCGCCTTCCGACTCGGCCAGCAGCACCATCTCCGATTGCGGGTGTTGTCGATACGGAAGATAGATGAACTCCGTGGGCGGCTCGGCGAGCCACAGATACTTCGTAGTCTTCGCGACACCGACAATCTCGATCCAGGACGACGCGGCTCGTTCACGCAACTGAAACCTCTTGCCGATGGGATCCTGATTCGGCAGGTAGTGCTGCACATACTGCTCGTTCACGATCGCGACGAGAGGAGCATCGGTCGAGTCCTCTTCGCGAAAGTCACGGCCGCGTACGATTGGAATCTGCATCGCCGCGAAATAGTGTTCGTCGACGCGAGCAGAAAAAAGCGTGAGATTCTCTTTTCCCGCGGGAAGCTGGAAGCCCTCGGGTATGACATTCGCTGCATTGATCCCGTCACTGGCCATTGGCACTGACGAGGCGAGCGCGGCCGATTTCACGCCTGGCACCGAGCGCGCACGTTCGGCGAGCTGCAAGAAGAACCGGCGCGCGTCATCTTTGCTGTAGTGCACGAGGCTTGGATCGAAGGTCATCATCAGCAGATGATCGGTCCGGTAGCCCGGACCGCCGCTCAATTGCGCGCGGAAGCCTCGATACATGAACGTTGCCAGAACCAGCAGCACCACCGAGACTGCGACTTGTCCGCCGACCAGGAGACTGCGTCCCCAACGCCGCCGCCGGCCGACAATCGACTCGCCACCCTTCAGGACCATCGCCAAATCCGCACGTGACGTCTGAATGGCTGGAGCGAGTCCGAACAGAAGCGCGCTGAACATCGAGACCCCGAGACTGAAGACGAGCGCACGGCGATCGAGCTGGAACGTGAGCGCCACGGGCAGATCGGTCGGGATTTGAATCTGTTGAAACAGTTTGATCGCGCCAAAGCCGACGGCAAGACCCAGAAGGCCGCCGCCGAGCGCAATCAGCAAACTCTCCGTCAGCAACTGCGTGATCAACCGGCCTCGCCCGGCGCCGACGGCTACACGCATGGCCATCTCTCGCGCGCGCGCGGGCGCCCGACTTGTCAGCAGTCCAGCGACATTGGCGCAAGCGACGAACAACACTGCGGCCGCGAGCGTTGTCAGCATCGCAATCAGCATCGAATCGGGTGGTGACTGCGCGATCCTCATCTGGAGCTCCGTGCGAACCACCAAACCGCGATTGCGGTTTGTGTCGGGATACGCGCGCTCCAGATCCTTTGCAATGACGGACAGCTCCGTTTGTGCGCGCGCCAGGCTCACGCCTGGCTTGAGCCGGCCCTTGATTGTGAGATTGCGGAAGTTGCGGTCCTCGAGCGGATGCTCTTTGGGATCGCCCAGCAGGCGCGGCCACATCATCAGCGGTGCGTAGAAGTCGGAGCGGACGAATTGGTTCATTCCCGTGAAGCGCTCGGGCACAACGCCAACAACCGTGAACTCAATCCCACTGAGCTGCACACGTCGACCCAGAATCGAAGGGTCGGAGCCGAATTGCTGTTGCCACAGACGATGGCTGACAATGACGACTGCGTCGCGGCCCGGGACTTGGTCTTCTTCCGGCCGGAACGTGCGACCCAGCTCCGGCTCGACACCCATGACGCTGAAAAAGTTGCCGCTCACGAGCAATCCAAGCGTCAGTTTCGGCAGCGCATCTCTGGTGACGGCCAACCCTGAAGTGACGCCAGTGAAGGCCACTAATCCGTCGAAGCTGCTGCTGCGATCGCGCACGTCGACGAACTCGCGGTACGAGGCGCCCACGCGACTGAATCCTTCAACCGACATCGTCGATCCCACCGTGACGACCTCGCCCGGTCGAGGGACGGTCAGCGGTCGGAGCAGCAGGGCGTCGGCCCAACTGAACGCGGCGCAGTTCGCGCCGATGCCCATCGCGAGCGAGCTCACCGCCACCAGAGTGAAACCGGGGTTCGCCGCGAGCATGCGGCAGCCGTAGCGGATGTCCTGCCAGAATCGCTCGAGCCACCCGAATGCCCGGAGCCGCGGCCTATCGGTCACCATGGCTACTCCGTGATGTTTACATAATAGCGGCCGCTCGATGTCGTGAAGTACAGCTGCCCCGTCCCGCCTCCTGGCAGCGATACGCGATATGAGACGGTGCCAGAGCCCACGCCGCTCAGCGTCAGAGGCGTGATCCACCGCGTGTCGCGCGTGAAGACGGTCCACTGGCAGCCACTCGGCACGGTGATGCTGACGGTGTACGTGCCTGACACAAAGACATTCCGATTGAACGGCGACAGCGTGGGAACGCAGTTGGCCGCGCTTCCCAGCACCACCTGGACCTCGTTGGACGCGTCGCCGAGATCACCGCACTGGGCGATGGGCCGCACGCGTACGAAGTACGTTCCCGGCGCGCCTGCCGCGACGAAGCGCGCAGGTATGAGAGGCAGCCGCAGAATCGCGATGTTCGACAACCCCGGGGCGGTCCCGGCTTCGAGTTGCACGCCGATCGGCACGCCGAATTGCAACCAGTCGAACTGCACCTGCAAGCCGGCCACGGTGGAGCGAAGATCCAACTCGCCGGGCGCCCGGCAGCCGACGACCACTTGCACTTCGTTTGATGCCGGACCGGGCGACCCGTTCACGACGGCGTGAAGCCGGACGTAATACGTACCGGGTGGAATGTTGGAGACGGTGTAGAGGTGCGTCGTGTTCACAAACGGCACCGACCCCAGATCCGAGAGACCGGGGGCCGACCCTGCTCGGAGCACCCACATCGATCCATCCCCTTGCCAGCGGAAAGCCGCGGATCCCCCGGAGACATTCACCGTGAGATTCGATGCGGTTTGAGCAAACGCGATATGACTGGTTGCGAGAATGACGGCGACTGCGAGGAGGCCGAAGCGAGACTGAACCATGTGTTCTTCTACGCGGGCGGGCGTCGATTTGTCAATGTAAGTCAGCTTGTCAACACATAGATTGCGTCCGGCGCCGCCACCACTGCGTGCGCGGCGCGCGGCGACAGCATGTCCGGTTCGCGACGCCATACACCCGGCGCGTCCTGAATGGCGTTGAGTGCGCTCAGATGGACGACTGTGCCCATCGCGACGAGGTGCGCTGCGCGTGCTCTCATGTCGCGCACCATCACCTAAGGGGCCGCGCGTGTCACCCCTTTTCTCGTCACACGATTTGTCACGTTCGCCCTCCAGGGCCGCTATGGGACCGGGGCAGGACGAACACAGCCGTCGACACGGAGGCGGAGGTTGTCCGCCAGCTTACGCACCGCGGGCAGCAGTTCCCCCTCGAACGGCCCTCGTATGTTCTCCACGAGCCTGCGTTGGACGGCTGGGAGCCGCGCATCCTCGAGGAGAAGTTGCATATGCGCATCTGCTTTCTCGATCAACGCGACGTTGACGCTGCCGTCACAGAAAGGAACCAATCTGGCGAAATTGATTTGCGTGTCGTTCGTGGCGATCTGCGATAGGTCGCCGAGGTCCATGATGAAACCTCGCGCGGTCTCCTCGGACGTGTCGAGGACCATGTCGACGAGCTCGGCGAACGGCGCCAGCTGCGGAATCTGCTTCGCCCTCGCCGCGGCGTCCCGAACCTTTTGCACGGCGGGAAGAAGCAGTCCGATCAGAATCGCAATGATTGCAATTACGACCAGCAGCTCGATGAGCGTGAAGCCTGCTCGATCTCGAATGACGCGTGCTCTCATGGTGTGCCTCCCTGAACGCAGGTGAGCATAGTAGCGGGCGCGGCACCATTCAACCTTTTTCGGCGGTGTGCGTTCGGAGATGAATAAGGCGCCTGCCGTGAAATCGGCCCTCACGCTCAAAAAGTCACGCGCAGCCCGAGCTGCAGATCGCGCGGATTGTTGCGATCCTGATTGACGAACCCAAACCGCGCGTTGCGGGGGTTGGTGTCGGGATTCCACAGCACTGTGTAGTTGAGCGCGTTGATCCACTGCAGCCGCACCTGCATTCTGATGCCGTGGGGCGCTGAGAAATTCTTGAACAGACCGAAATCCAGCAGGTGCAGCTGGTCAGTCCGGACGTGCGGCAGGGTCGATGGAAAATACCGCACGTTGTTCGCAAGCTGGATGCGCTGATCGTTCCGCTGCTTCGCTGGATCGTCGGTACCCGCAGTCGTGACCGCTGCGTCATGGAAGTAGAAGCATGAGACGTCCCACGCCGGCGCGTCGAGTCCGGCAATCTGACCGTTCACCTTCTTTCCGATATTCGACACGAGCGTTGTCGGATCTCCGCAGCTCGCATCCCAGTAGCCGCTGTTCCACACCAGCGGAAATCCGGATTGGTATTGATACGTACCGCTCACCTGCCAGCCGCCAAGGAGCGTCTCGATTGGGCCGCTCCACTCGTGACCCCACTTGTGCGTACGCCCGAAGGGCAGTATCACGCTTGACGCGACCGAGAAACGATTCGGGCGATCGTTGGGTGAGACGCGATCCTCGAGAGCCTCTTCCTGCGGATTGAGGTACTTCAGCCGATCCCGCGTTCTCGATCGCGTGTACTGAATGGTCAGCGAGTTGTTGTTGCGAAATCGGCGCTCGAGCTGCAGGCTGGCCGCGTGGTACGAGTCGGAGCCGGTGTACTGCTCGATACCGAACGTGCCGAATTCCGGGAACGGCCTGAGAAGCTGCTGCCGCTGGACTGTTGCGCCATTGATCGTGCTGCCCGGCAGCAGCCCCGCGAAGGGATTGGGCACCGGCTCGGTGAGGAACGTCTCGTTGCCTGTGTCGCGCGAGCGCAACGTCGACATGTACTGCAGGGGAATGTTGTTGATGTCGCGGAACACCGGCAGGTTGACGCCGCGCGATCCTGTGTACGTCGCTACAGCCACCCATCCCGATCCGAAATCATGCTGGACACCGGCTTCCCACCGCGTGTAGTACGGCGCCTTGCGATCCGCGTTCACGAGATTGTTGCTCGTGACCGGACCACCGGCGGCGGGTGAATTTCCTGTGAGGTTCTGGCCCAGCCCGCTGGCGAGCCCGTTCGCCGCGCCCACCGGTTGCACGAGTTGCCCGCCCGGAATCGGATTGGTCAGCGTCGCGCCGGTAAACGTGAGGCCGTTGTCGGCCGTCGTGAGCACCGGCGTCCCGATCGAGAACCCCTGCTGGTTGATGGCATCGAAGAACAGATCGTACGAGAACAGGCCGACGCCGCCGCGGACGACGGTGCGCTCGTTGAGAAGGTACGACACGGCGCCGCGCGGCAGCGGTTTCGTCAGCGTCTTGTAGACCGGGCCATCGGCAAAGAGCAACCCTCCGGGCACCCTGAAGCTGTTCACGGGAATCTCAGGGATCGGATTGCGCGCATAGGCCGCGCGAGCCGCGGTCTCAATCGGGTTCGAAATGGCGGTGGCAAATCCGGCGAGGTTGCGGTTCTCCGCCTCGGTCATGCCCGGATTGATTTCGAACCGCATCCCGAGGTTGAGCGTCAACCTCGGCGACACGCGCCAGTCGTCCTGCACAAACACGCCGTGATACTGCTGCCGGAACTCGCCCGGCGCCGCAGACTCGAACTGGCTGGCTGTCGATCCCGGCGTCGCGACGTTCGCGCTGGCGACTGTCGGCAGGCCGAGAAGGAACTGCGCCCACGACTGCGCGCGATCGTTCAGGGTGGCCGAGTTGCTCGCGCGCGTGTAGGCGCCGTTGAACGCGAAGCGGCCAGCGGGATATCCGTCGTTGACGATCGTCCAGCGCTGCAGCCGCAGATCGTACCCGGCACGGACGGTGTGGCCGCTCCAAATGCGCGTGAGCGTCGGCGCGAGTGAGAACGTCACCATCGGCCGGTCGAACCCGTTTCCCCAGTCCGATCGCTGTGAACCGAGCGAAGCAATCGTCGAGTTCGAGTTCGTCGTGCTGAACGATCCGAACGTAACGAGCGGCAAGTATTCGTACCCGCGGCTGAGTTGAAGCGCGGCTGCTGAGAAGCCAAGCTTGGCCGGATCGAACACTTGCGCCGGATCCCGGTACTCGCCGAATCGCGCAAGGCTCGCGCGAACATCGAACAGCAGCCGCGGGCTGAGCGGCGCTGTGTAGCCACCGTTCAACCCGAGGTTCGTCCGGAAGTCGTAGCCCTGTGTGACGAGAAACCCGTTGATCTCGCCTTCGCCTGTCGCGTTCGCTGCGCCATTCGCCCAGTTGTAGCGATCCTCGCGTCGTTTGTTCCAATACGCGGTGGCGAAGAGCCGGCTCGATTGCGCGAGGTTGTCATCGACCCGCGCCATTCCCGCGTTGTAGTCATAGGGCCGCAGCTGATTGGTGAAGTAGTTGCTCTCGGTGTCCGGCCGATTGGGCAGCGGATAGTAGGACGCGTAGGCGGCGGCAACCGGATCGATGCGCGACGCGGGAATCTGGTTGCCGGCAAACGGCGTCCGCGCGCCGGTCGTACCGCTCGCCGTCAGCGGGTCGTAGATCAGCGTCGAGAACTCACTGAGATCTCCGCGACGCATCTTCTCCGTCGGCACCGTGTAGTACGCAGGTTCGGGCTGCACGTCACGGAGATGCTCGAACGCGCCCATGAAGAAGGTCCGGCTTCTCACGATGGGTCCGCCAACGGTCGCCGTGTATCGGTTGTACTCGCGCGTCGGCTTCGTGCCGCCGGCGCGCTCGGTGAGGAGCGGTGTGGCCGTACGGCTGCCGTCGCGATTGAAATATGCCGCCGACCCGCGCACGTCGTTCGTGCCGCTCTTGAGCGCCAGGTTCACGACGGCCCCGGCAGTGTGCCCCATTTGCGCGTCGAACGCGTTCGTCTGCACCTGAAACTGCTCGATCGCATCAGACGGCGGCGAAAAGCCGACGCCTCGCGCGTTCGACACGTTTGGCGCCCCGTCGATGGAGAACTCGTTGCCGCCCTGCACGCCGTTGGCCACGATGCCGCCCAGATTGGCGTTGTCGGCAGGCCGGGCGAAGTGCAGGTCGGAGGAGTCCATGATGCCGGGCGCCAGGCGCGTGAGCATGTAAGCCGTGCCGTCACCAAGAGGCAGCTCCGCGATCTGTTTGCTGTCGACCGTCGTCCCCGTGATTCCGGTCGTCGTATTGAGGAGCGGCACGTCTCCCGTGACGACCACCGTCTCTCCGATCCCTCCCGGTTCGAGAACGATGTCCACGCGCAGCACTTCGCCGACACGCACGTCGTTGCCCGAGCGCACGACTTTCTTGAAGCCTTGCAGCTCGGCGGCCACTGTATACGTGCCCGGATTGAGGTAGCGCACCTGATACGCGCCCTTGTCGTCGGTGACGACGGTCTGCACAATACCCGTCGCGGCATTGGTCACCGTCAGCGAGACGCCAGGCAGCACGCCCCCCGAGCTGTCGGCGATCGTGCCCGCAATCGAGCCGCGAAACTCCTGACCGGCGGCCGGCCCGGCGGCCAGCCACATCGCGGCGGCGGCGCTCACCATGAAATGAAGCTGTAGACGCATCGGCCCTCCCTGCGCGAGAGTGGTGTTACCACTTTGGGCATCGCCAATCAAGCCTGCGGCCCACTGGCGTATAACCATAGGCGACATTACCCATGAGCTCACGCCGTGAATTCCTGAAAACCATAGCGGCCGGCGTCGCGATTGCAGCTCACCCGCTCCCGGCGCGGCTCGATGCGCAGGCGCTCGACGATCCCTGGCGCGAGGTGCCGCGCATCCTCGCACGCATCAAACCGCCTGTCTTCGCCGCACGCGACTTCGATGTCACGAAATACGGCGCGGTGGGCGACAACGTCAAAGACAACACCGCCGCGTTCCGTGCCGCGATTGCCGCATGCCGCCGCGCGGGCGGTGGACGCGTCGTCGTCCCCGCGGGCGAGTTCCTCACCGGTGCGATCGAGCTGAAGAGCGGCGTCAGCCTGCATGTGATGTCGAGCGGCACTATCCGGTTCATGCGCGACGCCGCCAAGTACCCGCTGGTCTTCACGCGGTGGGAAGGGATGGAGCTCATGAACTTCTCGCCGTTCATTTACGCCTACGAGCAGGAGAACATCGGCATTACCGGTTCAGGCACCATCGACGGCAACGCGGATTGCGAGCACTGGTGGCCATGGAAAGGACGGACCAATTGCGGCTGGCGGCGCGGCGATCCCAACCAGGACGCGGACCGAGCTGCGCTGCTGGACATGGTCGACCGCGGCACTCCCGTCGCTCAGCGCATCTTCGGCGCCGGCCACTATCTCCGGCCGATGTTCATTCAGCCGTACCGCTGCACCAACATCCTCATCGAGGGCGTGAGACTGCGGAATTCGCCCATGTGGCAGGCGCACCCGGTGCTCTGCCGCAACGTCACGGTGAAGGACTTGGACATCAAGTCCGAGGGCCCGAACACCGACGGTTGCGACCCCGAATCGTGCACCGACGTGCTGATCACGAACTGCGTTTTCGACACAGGCGATGACTGCATCGCCATCAAAGCGGGACGCAATGCCGACGGGCGCCGTGTGAAAGCGCCGTCGGAGAACATCGTCATTGAGCGGTGCCGAATGCGGAACGGCCACGGCGGCATCACGATTGGGAGCGAGGCGTCGGCCGGCGTCCGCAACGTCTTCGCCGAGGAGTGTCAGCTCGAGAGCCCGCAGCTCGATATCGCCGTGCGCATCAAGAACAACGCGATGCGCGGCAACGTGATCGAAAACGTGTTCGTCCGACGTCTCGAGATCGGCCAGGTCGCGCAGGCCGCCCTCGCGATCGACTTCTATTACGAAGAAGGCGCCAGTGGCCCTTTCACACCCGTCGTGCGCAACGTCGTCCTCGAGCACGTGACCACCAGGAAGGCCGATTACGCGCTCTACTTGCGCGGCTTTCCTCACGCACCGATTCGCGACGTGTCCGTCGTCGACTGCGACTTCGGCGGGGTCAAGAACGGCAACCTGGTCGAGCATGTCGAGGGGCTCTCGCTTCGCAACGTACGGATCAACGGCAACCTGTCGTGACCGCTCGACGCCGGTGGCGATGCAGTCGCGACGTAGAATAGCTGGCGATTTGTTTCCGCGTCCCTATCTCTTACTGCTCATCCTTCTGGCTATCGGCGGCGGGAGCTGTGGTGCGTCGTCCGTTCACCCGGCCACCGCGCCGAATTCCCCGGCGCCGTCCACCCACGTCTGGCTTGACGCCTTCGCCCGCGGGTATTTTCCCGGCCGCAGCGGCCAGGTGTTTCTCGTTCCGCGCGAAGGCGATTTCATCGTCGACAGGAACCCGCTCTACGCCTTCATGCACGGATCGCCGTGGGACTACGACACGCACATTCCGCTGCTCCTGCACGGAGCGCCGTTCATCAAACAGGGCGTTTTTAACGACCGTGTGACGCAGCAGGATGTCGTGCCGACGCTGGCGGCGCTTTTAGGCACGGCTCCACCTGCGACGGCAATCGGTCGACCGCTGCAGGCGGCTCTCGCGTCGACCACTGCGCGACCGCGAGTCGTCGCGCTGTTCGTTCTCGATGGTGCGCGAGCCGACTACTTCGACACGTACGCAGACGTGATGCCGACGCTCTCGCGGCTGCGGCGCGAAGGCGCGTGGTTCACGAACGCGCGCGTGACCTCGGTACCGACTCTGACCGCCGTCGGCCACGCAAATCTCGGTACCGGCGCCGAGCCACGCATTCACGGCCTCGTCGTCAACAATCTTTTCAACCGCGTGACCGGCAAACCGCAGGAGGCCTATAACGGATTGGATCCCGGGGAGATGATGGCGCTCACGCTCGCTGACGTCTGGAACATCGAGACCGAGGGCCGCGCCATCATCATCGGGCAGGGCGGCGCAATTCGCGCCACTGCCGGACTGGTCGGGCACGGGGCCTGTGTGCTGAACGGCCGGCGGGTCCTTGCCGCAAGCTACAGCACGCGCGACGCCGGGTGGGAAACCAATCCGGCTTGTTACGCGATGTCGGAGGCGTTGAAGCCGATCAACGCGCGCAAATATTGGGAGGACGCGGCCGGAAAGTGGATGGGGCACGACATCGCCGATGCCACCAGGTTCCGTCACTCGGCAGTGTTTCAACGCTTCGAAGGTGATGCGCTTGCCGCAGTCCTCGACCGCGAGGCTATCGGCGCCGATGACGTGACGGATCTCGTCATGGTGAATTTGAAGGGATCCGATTATGTCGGCCATGCGTACGGCCCTTCGTCCGCCGAGATCAAGGAAGAGCTGACCGAGCTGGATCGCCAGATCACGCGTGCCCTTGCCATCATCTCGCGCAAAGCCGGCGAGGGTCGGTTCGTCGTGACCTTCACGGCGGATCACGGCATGCCTGGCGAACCTCGTCCCGGCGGACGCCATTACATGGACGACATCAGCGCGCTCATCGACAAGCGCTTTTCACCCTCAGGCGGAACCGTCGTCCAGTACTTCAACGACGCGGCCAACAACGAGATCCATCTCGACACGGCAAAGCTCGCTTCGTCGGGTCACTCGCTGAAAGAAGTCGCGTCGTTCCTGGAGTCACAGGGATTCTTCGCCGACGTCTATACCGAGGACGAAGTGCGCGCGGCCCAGAGCCGGCTTCCCCTCCGCGCTCAATAGCTCACCTCCGTCAGAGAGATTTCAAGTACTCAACCAGATCGCGCTTCTGTTCTGTAGTCAGCTTCAGCTTGAAGTGATCGTCGTAGTGATTCACCACCGCCTCGAGGTTCGCGAATCGACCGTCGTGGTAGAAGCCGCCCTTCTGGCGCGTGAAGAGGCCTTTGAGCGGCGTCGTCCGATACTGCTTGTCTGGCGATCGGTCCGCCTGAAAAGCGTCGATTCCGATTTCGTCGGCCTTGTGCATCGCCCATCCTGGTTCGGTAAAGACCGGCGGAACGTGACACGCGCCGCATTTCGCCTGTCCCTCGAAGAGTGCCTGTCCTCGCTTGGCGGCCTGCGCGTTGAAGCTGCCTTGCGGCGGTGCAGGGGCCGGAATCGCGAGCTGATAAAAATGCAGCGCGGCCAGCTTGGACGTGATCAAGTCGGGCTTGTTGCGCACGTTCGCGTGCCCGGCTTTGACCGCAAGCGGGAACTGTCTCCTGTCATTCAGACGCGGATCGAAGAACGTGCCCTTGCCGTGCATCTGCGTGTTGGCAACGTACGCATTCCAGTACGTCACGCTGCCCCAGCCGGAATAGGTATGAAGGTTGACGCCGGCAAGACCGAACGCGGCGGGAAGCACGGTTGCCGCTGAGCGTCCGTCTGGTGCCGTCGTTTTGCCGTCCTGCACAAGCTCCGCGTCGTACTTGCCGGGTCCCCAGGTCTTCAGCACGTTCCGGACCGCGTTGTCGTCCACGCCGAGCAGATCGGAGAATGGCTGCAGCGTA
>WNGB01014660.1_pt1 | contig 13137 bp, 11 predicted proteins | sample 5400681 | NCBI WGS metagenome assembly WNGB01 (sample SAMN13153367, study PRJNA577476) | soil metagenome | isolation source: 115 cm soil or saprolite under grassland replicate 2 | place: USA:California | collected 2016-06-15 | reverse complement strand
GGAACTCCGCGGGCAGATCGGCAGTGACCAGCTGGAAGATCGGCTCGGGGTGCGGCAGATCTTTGAGTGCATGGGTGCCCAGATCGCGCAAGCTCGTGCCAGTAGGCAGCGCATCACCGAGGAGGGCCGCACTCGCCTGCGAGAGCAGGATCTGGCCACCGTGACCGACCGCCAGTAGCCTCGCCAGGTGGTTGAGTGTGGGGCCAAAATAATCGCCATCGCGCGCCTCGGCCACCCCAGTGTGTAGCGCCAGGCGCACGCGCAGCGGGCCGGTGGCCCCCCACTGCTCAGTCTGCAGCGCACGCTGAACCGCCAGCGCGCTCTCCAGCGCGTCGGGCGCCGACATGAAGACCGCATACACGCCATCACCGACGGTCTTGAACACCACACCGCGGTGTGCCGTGATCGCCTGGCGCAAGATGGCGTCGTGGCGCGCAAGCGCCACAGGCATGGCCTGCGGGTGCTGCTGCCACAGCATCGTGCTGCCTTCGATGTCGGAGAAACAGAAGGTGAGGGTGCCACTCGGCAATCGGGCATCGATCAGGGGTGGGGGTTGGTCAGAGGAGGCAGCTGGCGCTGGGCCGAGCAGACTGGCGGAGTCGCGTGGTGGCGGGAGGGTGGCGCGCCCGGCGAGTTCGTTGGCAATCGCGGTGAGACGGTCAAGAGTCAGATCGGCGGACTTGCCCAGATAGGCGCGGTGCAGCGTTCCATCGCGCTTGCGGTAAGCTTTCCAATACCAGCCGCTCTGCCCACGGCGCTCCTTGCGCGCGGTGAAGCTGCCCTGCACGCTGGTAAAGGCGAATGCGGTCGCCTCCTCCAGCCAGGCAAACCAGGCCGGGCTGCCGACCGCGATGTTGCTCGCGGCGCCAGCCGAACCAACCAGCACAGGGCCATCCACGCGTGGCGTGCTGCGTGCCACCACAACCCCCTTCCCCAGACTTTGGGGTTGATTGGGGAACTGTTGCTCGTACTCTACTGCGGTTTGGGGAACTTTGCAAATTTCGCCGCTGGAGAGCGGGGCTGAAGCTCTCCAGCTTGTTGATGAGGTACTGGTAGATGCTGCCCTTGGCGATGCCGGCGCGCGACGCTCCTGGTCAACGAGGCGCTGGTCGTCGTGGTCAGTAAACACCAGAACGCGAGGTGTTGGGCACCTCGCGTTCTCGGTGGTCAGATCCAGAAACACCTAACTGGGCATCGGCTATGCTTTCAGCGTGCCGGCAGCGGTGCTTCGCAGGCGGAGCCGGCGCCAGGCGGCAAGCACCACGAGGTCGCAGACCAGCATTCCCAACAGCACCGGCCCCAGCAGCAGCATTGCGTCTGCCGACTCGCCGAAGACGAAGCTCCACAGGATTTTGCCGAGCGTCATCGCGTTGATGACCGCCAGACCCCAGATCAACGAGCGCTGCCAGAAGGCGGCGGCGAGCGCCCAGAAACTGAGCGGTATCGTCAGGGTCAGCAGCACTTTCCAGGCCGTCCACTCACCGAGCAGGTACTCGCGTTCCATAGCCAGGAACCCCGCGACGCGACGGTCCACCACTGTGGATACCGGGAACCAGAACATGCTGCTCGCCAGCGCGACCAGCGTGGCGAGAATGCCCCAGCCATTGCGCCGGTAGGCGAAGAACACGAACGGGATGAGGAACAGCGGGCGAATGTGCCAGCTCAGGATATTATGATGGCAGGCCCACACCCAGGATGCAAACTCATTGAGCCACTCCATATCGACCTCCTATAGATCTCAGTATGCTGATAGCGCGATCGTTTTGTCTGTATTCCAGCGTGGCGCTGACCTGCTGGGCGCAGTGCCCGCCCCCCTTGCTGTGCTCGTTGCTACTACGCCAGTTGCTGAGCTGTGCGCACAGCCCCCAGCCCTGCCAACGTATCCCTGCGCCCCAGATTTGGCCCGGCCAGCAGCACGATCCCCAGCGCCACCAGGCACTGGAGCGCCACCAGCAGTCCGGTTTCAAGCCTCGCCCCGCGCCAGAGAACATTGGGCCGAAGTACTCGCCGCCAAGACCGCCCTGCGCGGCGTGCGTCAGCATCACAAGAAGCACACTGCCGTTAGTCCGATTCGCCAGCCAGGTGTACACGATCTGGGCGGCCAGGATCGCCAGCAGGTTCACCACAGGTAGCCGGCCCGTGACCACTAACGGCAAATGCCATGCGGCGACCAGGATGCCGAGGACCAGGCTGGCAGCCAACGCGGAGCGGCCTGGCTCAAGCCGTGGCATCGCGAAGCCGCGCCAGCCCGGCTCTTCACCGAGTGGGCCGAGGGCGATCAGGTAGAGCGGGAAGGTAATGAACAATTCCGGCCAGCGTGCGATCGCAGCTGCGGTAGGGAAGGGTGCGCCAAGCAGCACGGCGAGCACTGCTGCGGCGCCGTTGATCGCAAACGGCAGCAGAATCGCCAGCGCGTACCAGCCGATCTCGCCGCGCCAGCGACTGACGCGGCCCCACCAGGCTTTCAGCTCCGTCTTGCCGCCGATCAACACCACAACGATCAGCGTGGCGATCACGGGACCGAACGGGAAATTGCTACCCCCAAACAGCAGCGGCAGCCACGAGATCAGATAGGTCAGCGCGAAAAAGGCCACGAGTGGGTGGCGTTTCGCGAGCGCGAGAGCGATGGTCATGACATACTCCTTTGCCTCGTAAATGACGTGCTATCGAATGGTCATTGCGAGACCAGCGGCTTCTCGAGCGCGATCGTGGTCTGGGCGTGTTCACGGTTGTTTACCAGCGAGGTGTGCGAGGCGCCCACCACGACGCGATGGATGCTGTTGGACGACAGCGCCGCCTGTTCGCGATTGAGTTGTGTATAGAGAAGGCGGGTCGCATCCGCTGGCGCGCCGGTTGTCCACCAGGCGGTGTCGGCACTGATGACGGCCAGCGGGAGGCGGCCGAGCGAGCCGGCGCTGCGTGTTTCGGCGTCGGTTGCTGCGATGACGGCGGCTTCGGCCGCGATGCTGTCCCAATGCCGTGTCGAGGCCTGGAACGCGTTGGAGGAGGCGTTTTGCTGCGGCGGCAGCTGGTGCTCTTTGCCTTGATCGGTCAAGCGCAGCACGCCGAAGCGCGCCAGGACGCGCAGCAAGGCGATCATCCGCGCCTCGGACTGCGACTTGGCCTGCGCCTCGGGCGGGAAGCGCGTGTCCTTGTCGGGATGGCGCGGGTCGATAAGTACCATGCCCACGACTTCGTCGGGATACTGCCCGGCATACACCCGCGCGAGCGGGCCGCCCAAGGAGTGCCCAACCAGCACGTACGGGCCAGCGATGCCCGCGCGGCCGAGCGCGGTATGCAGCTCGCGCACGTTCTGCAGCGCGTCGCGCGGCGCGGGGCCCACGTCGCTCCAGCCAAAGCCAGCGCGGTCGTAGGCCACCACCCGCGTGTAGCGCGCGAGCGCACCCTGGACCCAGCCCCAGTTGGCCGATGTGCAGCCGCCGCAGGCGATCAGGATCACAGTTGGGTTGCCCTGGTTCTCGCCCTTGGTGTGCAGGTGGATGCGGTAGCCGCCGACATCGACGAGTTGGCCGGGCGCTGGGAAGGCTCGCCGGTCGAGCGCCGTAGCGACGGCCTGGTAGGCGAACCCGACGCCGCTCAGGACTATCAGGACGATCAGCATTCCGAGCACGCTGCGCTTGAGCCAGAAGCGCAGTCGGCCTGCATGCGATCGGTTGAACGCGTGCGTGTTCGTCGTTATCGTAGACATAGGTACCTCCACGTGTTTAGTAACCCAGTTAGGAAATCGAGAGATCCTGAGACTGTGTTGCTCGTTTGCCTACCGCGCCAGCGGCTGGGCCGTGCGCGCGGCCTCCACCACCTGTACTATCGCTGCACTGCTCGGCACAGCATAATTCGGATCAGCCCACAGCGAAGCGTGATCGGCACCCTCGACCACTTTGTGCACGCTGTTGGTCGAAAGCGCGGCCAGCTCACGTTGATACATCGCCCAGTGCCCATCTAGGTTGGTGAGGTTGTTTCCAGCACTGACCACCATCAGCGGCAGATCACCAAGGCTTGCGTCGCGCACCAGCGCCATCGTCTCGCCGATCGCGCGCGACTCGGCCGCCACGCTGTCCCAGTACTGCGTCGTCCTCGTCAGTGCTCGATATTCGGCCTGCTGTTGCGTGGATAAGGCCGCAGGCGTTGTGGTGAATGGAATGCTGACCAGCCGCAACACGCCCAGGCGCGCCACGTAGCGCGCGATCGCATAGTTCTGCGAGTCTTGTTGATAGGTCGCCTGTCCTTGTGGGGTGCGGGTCCATTCGTCGGGGTGAGCCGCATCCAGCAACACCAGGCCGGCCACCTCGTCGGGGTACTGCACGGCATAGGCGCGCACTAACAGGCCACCATACGAATGCCCCGCCAGCACATAGGGGCCACCAATGCCGGCGCGGTGCAGCAGGGTGTGCAGGTCTTTGGCAATCGCCTGGCCGTTGCGCGGCTGCATCCCAGGCTCGCTCCAGCCCAGGCCGGCGCGGTCGTAGGCGCACACACGCGTGAGTTTGGCGACTTGGGGCTGCACCAGGAACCAGTTCAGCGCAAAGCCACCGGCGCTCTGCTCCAGAATAACCGTCGGACGGCCGTTCAGGTTGGCGCCGGTGCAATACAGATGCAGGCGGTAGCCGCCCACATCGACCAGTTGGCCTGGCGGGGTGTAGGTTCGCTTATCGGTGGCGGTGGCGAGCGCCTGGTAGCTCGCGCCGAGCGCGGCCAAGCCGATGATCAGCGTGAGGAGGCCGAGCAGGACACGTGTGGTCCAAAAGACGAGGCCGTGCTTGCACTCGCGGAGCCGGGTTGGCGCGATGGTGTCCGGTGACGAGGTCATCGTTTTCATACGGTCATTCCTTTCAGTTGTCAGCTTCATTGTTGTCACGTTCATCGCATGCACGCCGGTCATGCTCGGTCACTGACAAGCAGAGGATACCGCCATAGGGAGTGAAGTATCAGTCACCGAAAGGTGGAGTCAGGGGGTGAAGCGATGGAGCGCCAGGGGAACAGCGGGGCGGAAGCCCTAGAGCAGCTGCAGCTCACGCGCGCGGAGGAGCGCCTGGGTGCGGCTCTGCACGTCGAGCTTGCCGTAGAGGTTGTTGATGTGTTTCTTGACCGTGCTGACGGCCACGACGAGCCGGTCGGCGATCGCCTGGTTCGAATGACCTTCGGCGATCAGGCGCAGGATTTCCAGCTCACGCTCGCTGAGCGGCTCCACGAGAGCGTTTGAGCGTTCGAGCGTAGAGCGTACAGCGAATGGAGCGTTGTTCTGCGCTCTACGCTCTGCGCTCTGCGCTTGGGGGAAGGCCGCCAGCAGCTTGGCCGCATACCCCGCCATCGGCGACGCGCGGTCCGCGACCTGCCTCAGCAACGCCGCTAGCGGCGCGCCCTCATCCACAAAGACACGCACATAGCCCTCCGGCGCCGCCAGGCCGATCGCGTGCTCAAGCGTGCTCAGCGCATCACGCCGGTTGCCCTGCACCTCAAATGCTAATGCGCGCAGGATCAGCAGCGGGATCATGCTGCTACGGCGCGCGTACCGCTCGGCATTCGTCAGTAAACGGTCAAGCAGCTGCAACATATCGCTCAGATACGCTCCCGCTGGATCGGCGCGGCCCTGCGCGAGACGCACCCGTGCGAGTGTCAAATACTCCGACTCACGGAGATAGCTCGGCTCGGCGGTGGCGGACACGTCAACCGCCTCGGCCCACTGACAGGCGCGCCCCAGATCGCCGTCCATCAGTGTGAATTGCGCTTCGATGGCAGCAACACGCGCAGTGAGATAGGCTGCAACCGTGCAGCCCTGCGTGAGGTGGCTAAATTCGTGCAACGTCGCACGAGCGGCCGTATCTTGGCCGCGCGCTTGGTGCAGACATGCCAGCGCCACCACGCCAGTCAGCAAGATGTCGGGTTCAATCGACAGCCTCCCTCGAGCGAGGGTCATCCCCTGCTCAAGCAGCTCGGCCGCGGCGTCCAGTTCGTTCCATTCGCACAGCAGATCGCCCAGGCCAAAATAGTACGCCGCGCCGCCGACGATCAGCGCAAGGCCCTGCTCATGGCCGGCAATCAGCTGCGGTGCGCTGCGGTACACGCGCTCAGCCTCACGTAACTGCCCCTGCATCACCCGCATCCAGGCCCACAACATCGAGCGGCGGAGGAGAATCGCGGGACGCTCAGTACCTTGCAGCTCGGCCAGCAGCGTCGCAAGTTGCTGCTCGGCCGCTGCTCCCACATCACCGTTCACCAGAATCGCATGCCCCACACTCAGAATCGCGGCAGGGTTGGAGCGACCGCCATTCAAGTGCTGGAGCGCCTCCTGCCCAAGCGCGACACTTGCCGCGAGGTCGCCAGTGAACCGCCTGAGCGTCGAGTGCATCGATGCAAGCTGGGCAACAATGCTATGTATGTGTGGATTGGCCTTGATCGACGGGATGATCTGCTCAACCCAATCGAGGCGTGCAGCTGCACGCTGGAATTGATGCGTCGACAGCAGCAGACCGGCATGGAGCAGACACAGGGCGGGTCGTGCGCGCACGCTCTCGTCGGGCAGCGCGTCGAGCCAGCCGAGCACAGCTTCGATGTGGCCGTGCAGCGCATAGTCCGTCCCGCGCTGCTCGATCAGCCGCATGACCCGCTCCCAATCGTGGGCCGCCAACGCGTACTGCACCGCCTCGGCGAGCAGACCCTCTGTTTCACACCACCCGCTCGCGCGCTGTCGCAGCTGCCGGATCTGCCCCGGTGCTGCACCGCTCACCAACCGCGTCTGCAACACGTCGGCGAACAGGTGGTGATACCGATACCAGTGGCGCGCGCTATCCAATGGCACCACAAACAGGTTTGCTCGTTCCAATGCCTCCAGGATCGATTGACTATACGCCGCGTTTCGGGCGTCCGGCGTGGACGACGCGAGTGACGCATCGCCCAGCAGAAGCGCGTCGCAGAGTGGGCCGCACAAGCGATCCAATAGAGATGTTTGCAGCAGAAAGTGCTGGAGATGCGCTGGCTGGGCGCGGATGACCTCGTCAACCAGATAGTCCACCACGTAGCGATTAGTGCCGGTGAATGCATCGATCGCGGTGGCGACGTCCTCCATCCCCAAATCACGCAGCGACAACGCGGCAAGCTGCAAGCCGACGATCCAGCCTTCGGTGCGGCCCACCAGTGCAGCGATCGCATCCGCGTCCAGCGACAGGTGCATGGCTACCTGGAGAAACGCGTCGGCTTCAGCAATGGTGAAACGCAGGTCCGCCGCTCGCAGTTCCACCAGCTGGCGGCGAGCCCGCAAGCGGGCCAGCGGCAAGGGTGGGTCCTCGCGCGTCAGCAGCACCAGATGGAGCCGCAGCGGCATATGATCGAGCAGATAGGCCAGGGCATCATAGATGGCCGGGTGTGTCAGGACGTGCAGATCGTCGAGCACCAGCGCGATGTCGTGGGACATCGCGGCCAGATCGTTGAGCAGCGTGCCGATAACCGCTTGGGGCAGCATCGTATCAGAGAGTTCCAGCAGTGGGACCAGCTGTGCGCCGATAGCCGGATCGATTCCCCGTAGCGCCGTGACGACGTAGCGCAGAAAGGTTCCAGGCACGTCGTCCTGAGCATCCAACCCGAGCCAGGCGCTTGGCAGCACCAGCTGCGCGAGCCGATGGGCGACCAGCGTGGTCTTGCCGAAGCCAGCCGGTGCAGAGATCAGCGTCAGCGGTCCCGCAAGCCCCTGGTCCAGCCGTTCGATCAGCCGTGGACGTACGATGACATCCTGTGTCGGGTGCGGAGGGTACAGCTTGGTCGCCAGAAGCGCGGGAATCTGCAAGGGTGCTGATTGTCCTGCGACGTGCGCTGTCTTTCGTTGTTCATCCGGCACCACTGAGCCTGATGGAATCTGCACCGACGCCCGCGCGGCCGCTATGAACGTAGCCCGCTCCTCGAATGGAATGTGCAGCACGGTCGCCAGCCGATTGGCCATTGGCTGTGACGCCCGCCGCCGACCGTTCTCCAGCGCGCGAATGGTATCCACTGCACAGCCAACCTGCTCGGCGAGCAGTTCTTGAGTCAGATCGAGATCGGCACGGCGACGGCGAATCCAGTCGCCGAGCAGGCGTTGGGAAGCCATCTTGTCCCGCCTATGCTCAAGCGATCGCTATCGGTGAGTCGGGTGGATCGACCTATTGTACTGCGGTTGTATGTTGCGATCAATCCCTGTGTCACACGCACCATGTGTGCAACACCCGAACCCGCGTTGTCACGGCGCCAGTACATGTTCCAGTACAAGCGGGTCACTCCCGCTGCGCCGATTGCAGTGGTTCAATATGAACGACAAAGACACAAGTGAGCAGCGGTAACGGAGAAGCTTTCCCACGCGGAGGAGCAGCACGGCGATGGAACAACGTACGGATGCCGGCAGTGACAGCAGTCAGTATCGCATCTGCGTCGACGGCATCCTTGATCCACGATGGGCCGCCTGGTTCGAGGGTATGACGATCACCCATGCGGCAAATGAAACCATGCTGCTCACCGGTCGCATCGATCAGGCTGCGCTGTATGGAATTATTGCCAAGCTGCGCAATCTCGGCCTGACGTTGATCAGTATTGCGCGCGAGCCATAAGGAGAAACACCATGCAACACGTTCACGGTTCCAGCCTGCGCCGACCGGTCGTTACCGGGATGGGGCTCGGGCAAACACTGGCGATCTTTGGTGCGGGATCGGCGTTGCTGTTCGTCGGCACGCATGGCCTCATCCCGATGCTGAGCCGACTAACCGGGCAGGAACCCATCCTGTTCTGGTTTCTGATCGGTGGCCTGGGCGTCTTTGTGCCGCTGCTGCTTCTGGCGGTGGTGCTGCTGCACACGGAAGGCACGTCGTTCGACCGGCGCCTGTGGACGGAGCGACTGCGTTTTCGTGCCATGAACGGTGGCGACTGGCTGTGGAGCCTCGGAGCGATGCTGCTGATCGGTGCGCTGAGTACGGGTCTCGCAACCGGTCGGGGCATGCTGCTTGGGCATGTCGATCAGCAGCCGCCATTCATGCGCTTCGAGCCACTCACGCCGGAGCGCGTCTGGCTGCTGGCGCTCTGGCTGCCGTTCTGGGTGCTCAATATCATGGGCGAGGAGATACTGTGGCGTGGCGTGCTGCTGCCACGGCAAGAGCAGACCTTTGGACGCTGGGCGTGGCTGGTCAATAGCGGCGGCTGGCTGCTGTTCCACCTTGCGTTCGGCTGGCAGTTACTGATTCTTCTGCTGCCGATCCTGGTGATCATGCCGTACGTTGTGCAGCGGCGCGGCAATTCCTGGGTAGGTGTATTGATCCATGCCGGGCTCAATGGAGCAGGGTTTCTGGCCATTGCGTTTGGCTTCATATGAAAGGTTCATGTGTCGAGCAGTTGGGCGCAGTTCACCAACTACGACGTGGTATCGCTAACCCAGTGCTGACGCGGTCAGCCGCGGTAGTAGTCCGCGAGGGCGGTGAATGCAGCCTTTGGTTCCCAGGCCATGTCGGGGTAGGTGTGGCCGAGGCGGTCTTCGAGAACCTTGACCACACCCTAACTGGCCATGTCGAAGTCTTCGCGGGTCGCTGCGGCGCGGCAGATCGTAACGCGCGGAGGTATTCGCGAACGTGGTGTCATGAACTCTAATTCGGGGTTGTAGAACTTGACAATAACCAGCCATCGTGGCATCCTCCTGGTCGTAAGACCACAAAGGAGGCACCACAATGGCTGGCAGAACCGATTTTATCACGGATGCTTGCTGGGAAGATGTGTGGACGATTTGGTACACCTTGGTCGATGATGCCTATCAAACGCTCGAACAGCACTATGGTGCCTGGCGACGCAGCGGCCCACAACCGACCTTTAGCGATAGCGAGGTCATTACGGTTAGCCTGATTATTGACACCTGGTTTGCAGGTCATGAGGCGCTGGGACTGTCGTTCTTGCGTCCGTATCATCCCACACTGTTTCCGCATCTGCCGCCCGATGGCTGGTTCAATCAGCGACGCACCATCTTGGGCTTGCTTATTGAACCAGCCATCGGGCGATCGAACGGAAACTGGCCGAAGTGATGCGGCAGCACGACGGCCGACGCGCACGCTATCGCGGTCGAGCGCGCAATCGCATTCAGTATCTGTTGACCGGGCTGGTCGTCAACGTCAAGCGCATGGTGCGACTGCTGCTTGAACCACCGCAACCAAGGGAAAGGTGCGTCATAGCGTAGCCGATAGCGGTACAAACGGGCAGATACGTGTGTGATCACGGACGGCGATGAGCCCGGGAAAGCCGATTTGCTCTCCTGAGGATCATCACGGCCAGGGTTGCCTGTGTGTCATAGGGACTTTTTCAGCAGTGTCATTTTCGGGTGGTTTCCCTTGTCGTGTTCCATATTGTTGCGGTATAGTGTGTTTATTGTTGCACTTCGACGGTCCAGTCACCGTCGGACAGCACCTGGATCACGTACACATTGTCCGCCGGAACCTGTATCGTCACCGTGTCATCGGCAGCGCCGGGCGCATTCACAATGTCACCGACCCACCGTCCGTCCTGGTCGAGCAGGGTCACTCTCCATTGCTCTGGGCTGTTGGGGCTGACGGCGTGGAACGTCGCCTGTCCGGTGTGCAGCGAGAACAGCGGGGTCGCCTGCGTGTATTTGCCGCTCCAGCGCTGGAATGGCGGCGGGGGAGCGTAGCTCGCCTTCGGCTGCGAGACATTAACGGTCCAGCCGCCCTCGGTTTGCACGTCCAGCGCATACATCCCGTCGGCGGGTATGGGGATCACATACGATAGATCTACTGGTATCGAGCCGGTGGCGATCGTCCCGAGCTGGTTCCCGGCAGCATCGTCCACGTCGATATAGAAATAGCCGCCAGTGGCAGCGCGCACGCTCTGGAACCGTGCCAGGCCGGCCTTGAGCGCGACCGGCACGATTTGATTCGTCGAGCCGTTCAGTTGAGCACTCAGCCCCCCATACTTCTCGCGGTAGCGATACGTGCCCAGCTGCGACAGCAGCACGTTGTAGGGCGGCTGGTTCTCAGGATGATATTCGAACACCGCGCGCTCGAAATACTGCACCTTGTAGGTCTTTCCATCCAGATCCGAAACCTCGTCGAACTCGTCAGAGATCGGGTAACCTTGCTGTGCCAGGCCGCCGTGGCTTTCCCAGTACGTGCGGAACAGGCCTCCCAGCCGTTTACCGGTTTCGGGGAACAGGCGTGAGTTCGGCTCGCTGTTCAGTACCTGGCTGGGAGCGCCCTGCGGGTACTTCTGTTGGTAGCGGAAGACGCCCAGTAGCGAGAGCAGCACGTTGTAGGGCGGTTGGTTCTCCGGGTGGTGCTCGAATACTGCTCGCTCCATGTACTGCACAGTGTAGATCCTGCCATCGGCGTCACTGGTTTCCTGGATCACTTCGGAGATCGGGTAGCCTTGCTGGGCCAGACCGCCGTGGCGATCCCAGTATTGCAGGAAGATACCTCCCATCGTCTTGCCCGTTTCAGGGAATGTCCGGCTGTTGTCCTGGGCCTGGACAGACGCCAGGGGAAGGGAAGTTGCAGTCAGCACGAGCACAAGCGCACACACCAAGGAACCGAAGCTTCGTACAGCCATATCTGCCCCCTCTGCTTGCCGGCACACTAGCTCAGCGGGTCCCGACAGGCGTATCCAAATCGTGCAGCATCCGAAAACGCAGGAACAAACAGCTCGAGGGACGAGCCATCGCGGATAAGCAGTGTGCAACCCGATGGCCGGCGAGAAGTACGTAGGGCTATTCTAGTACTGTCCAAGTCGAGATGTCAACAGTCACATACATCTCGCGCCCAATACGCCGCAAGTGGTGCCAGAGCTCGCCGTGACCGCATTGCACAATCCGAATGTCCTAGCGAATCAAGAGGTGCCGGAGCACGTGACACAAGGCGGTCAACATCGGAGTAGCCAGAGCTCCTACCCTTTGTAATCACCTACATCTTACTCACGATTTATAATGTGGTTCTCCCTCACTTTCTGTGGTCGCGGGCTCACGTCTCGAGAACCCGCAAGCGGAGCAGATCGAACCCTGCCCGACCGTAGCCGCTGCGCTTGATTAGCTTGAGCCGATTGATGTTCCCTTCAACCGGTCCGGTGCTGTAGGGCAACCGCAGTGCTGCTTCGACCGCCGCATAATCCCGTTCCATCCCTTCCGCCAAGCTCTTCAGTTCTTTCAAATCGCTCGCTTGCGCCGCGTCCAGCCACGGCCGCAACTGCGCCACCTGCCGCTTGCGCAGCATCTCGGTGAACTGAACTGTCAGTCGGTACAACTGTCCAAAGGTTGGACTGGCTTGCTCCATGCGTGCTAGCACTGCTTGGTGTCCTGTCGACAGCGTGTCCGGCCTGCGCAACAGCCACCACGCCACCCGACGCGTCCGCAGCGGTGCGAGTGCTTCCTCTCTCTGCTGTCCCCTTGTTTGCTGGTTACGTCCCCGTCTGCTTGTTGGAGGTGGTGGAAGGAGCAGTTGCTGTCGTGCTGCCCAGCGCATCACCGTCATCAGCGAGCCCTCAAACCCCTGGGATTGCAGTTCCTGCCACAATTGCCGACCATTCGTCTCACCTGCCGCCCATCGCTCACTCAGATAGGTGGTGTACGGGTCTAGTTTGCTCTCAAGGCGCGGATACGGCGCCCGTTCCGGAAAGCCGGTGGCCTTCAGATAGCGGCTGACGGTCGCACGGGTGATCTGCATCCTCTCAGCAATCTCCTGTTGTAACGCCCCTGCCTGATGCAGCGCGAGCACTTGCTCGTAGCGTGCGAGACGCCTATGGCGCCGCTGCTCCTGCACCCGTTTGCGATACGGGTCGCGCACCCGCCGGAGGTCTGGCAGCGGTTAGGGTGTGTTCGTCAAGGCATCATCACCTGATGTGGTAGCGGCGGCGCTGAGCTGGAGCTGGTTGGCCTGCTCGGCGAGCGCCGCAGCAGCGACCTGTCGAACCTCGACCATCTGCTTCAAGATCTCCTCGATGGCAGTGCGCACGTTCTGGTAGGGTAGGCCGCAGGCGAGGTGCATTTGGTGCCCTTTTCCCACGGCCTCCCACCGAACCGGACGTGCCCGTTTACAGGCATCCGGCTCTCCAGTGTTGGGCTTTCAGGTCTTTAGCATCCGTCCGTCTGCTTGTCCTGCGTGTATTTTGTGATGACAT
>WNGB01010114.1_pt1 | contig 13140 bp, 15 predicted proteins | sample 5400681 | NCBI WGS metagenome assembly WNGB01 (sample SAMN13153367, study PRJNA577476) | soil metagenome | isolation source: 115 cm soil or saprolite under grassland replicate 2 | place: USA:California | collected 2016-06-15 | reverse complement strand
TGCCATCCGCCTCGTGCCGCCATGCAGCAGCAATGCCCATGATGGACCGGCGGGCACAGGTGAACAGCAACCTACGGCTCTGCATAACGTTTTCTAGAACAATCGTTTCTCTGGCAGCACAGGGGAGAGTCAAGCAATGGTGGCAGCGAGGCACCGAGGAGAGCCCCTATGCCGGTAACCGTGCAGCAGCCCCAGCTGGCACACCGCATTGACACGCATGTCAGGCACGTTCTGGCCCAGGGCGGTGGCGACGAGGCCTAGCTTATATGGCAGCATCCCGGTGCCAGACTGAGAGGCAAGGTGCAAGGAACAGCCCATGAGTGAAAGCGTCGAAGCGCCGCAGCTACCGTCACGCCCAGAGGGCACCAGTTTATGTACGATAAACCGCGTTATTGGGTATACGGACGGAAAAGTTACTACAGAATTCTATCGGTAGATATTGCTCAGAGGGCACGCATCTCCAAATAGCTCAACTCGCCAGGAAAGAGGCGTCTCAGCAAGGTTCGCTCGAAGCCGTATATGCCCAGTCGAAGAATAGCCGGCTAAGGAGACGGGATTGCTCCCGCCCCCTCGCCTCAGAACCGGACGTGAAAGTTTCCCTTCATCCGGCTCAAGCATCTCAAAGGCCGTGTGAAGGACCCGTCAGCATTGGAAAAACATGCTGGCTGCACGATACTAGGAGTCTGTCCACGAAACAATCCGTGCGGCTTTTCAACTCGTAGTTGCCCTGCGTGCGATGTCAAGCGATAATACCTTTGCCTGTATAGCCTCCCTGTTTCACCCAGACGCTTGGAGCGCGCAGATGAGCGAGCCTGGTGGAAAAACATATCGTCCCTGGGAGCCCCAGCACTACCGGCAGGAGGTGCATAGCCCTGAGGACAAGCTGCCCGAGGGCGACCTGGTCTTCTTCCTGCTTGACAGCGTGCCGCAGTTGGATTTGCGCCGCTTCTATACGCCTTATGAGCGCGAAACTCGTGGCGCCCCACCCTTTGAGCCGGCCATGATGGTGTGCTTGTTGCTCTATTCCTACTGCGTGGGAGTGTTTTCGAGCCGCAAGATCGCCCTGGCGTGCGAACGCAACCTGGCATTCCTGGCCATTGTGGGCTCAGCGCGCCCGGACTTCCGCACCATCAGCGATTTCCGCAAGCTGCATCTCGAGGCATTCAAGGAGGTGTTTGTGCAGGTTTTGCGCCTGGCAGCAGCAGCGGGGTTGGTGAAATTGGGCAACGTGTCGACCGATGGCACGAAAATCCAGGGCAACGCGTCGCGTCACCAAGCGATGAGTTATGGCTATATGAAGAAGGAAGTGGAGCGGCTGCGTGAGGACATCGAATCCCTGGTGACACAGGCACAGCAGCAGGATGAGTCGGACGATGCCGCCCTGGGCAGCCGCAGGGGCGATGAACTGCCTGCGGAACTCAAGCGCCGAGAAGATCGCCTGGCAAGAATCGAGTCGGCCATGCGGCGCTTGGAGGCACAGGCCAAGGCCGAAGCGGAGGCAGAGCGAAAGCGCCGCGCCGAAGCGGAGGCAGAGCGGATTCGCACGGGCAAGCCACGGCGCGGCACAGAGCGAAAACCAGTGGAGGATAGTCCGCCTGACAAGGCCCAGTGCAACTTTACCGATGCCGAATTGCACATCATGCCCACCACCAACAAGGGCTGGGATTACTGTGGCAATGCACAAGCGAGTGTGGATGAGACGTGTCAGATCATTGTGTCGTGTGACGTGACGGATGCCACGAACGACAAACAGCAGGCCGAGCCTATGGCCCAGGCAACGCTTTTGACCCTGAGCCAGGCCGGTATAGAGCCTCCTAGGGACGACACGGGTGCCGCCCAAGCCATCGTGGCGACTTTGGATAGTGGCTATTACAGTGAAGCGGCGGTGTTGGCCCTGGAGACCATGGGGTTCGATCCGTACATGGCGACCGGGCGTCAGCGCCACCACGATCCAGAGGCGCCCGTGCCTCAGGAGCCCGTCACCGCGAAAGCACGCATGGCGGCGAAAGTGCGGACGCCTGAAGGCAAGGCATTGTACGCCAGGCGCAAGGTCATCGTGGAACCGGTATTTGGCCAGATCAAAGAAGCGCGCGGTTTCCGCCGCTTTCTGCTGCGCGGCCTCGACAACATCCGTAGCGAGTGGCGTCTGGTATGCTTGACCCATAATCTGCTCAAGATTTGGCGCTACGGGTGTGTTGTCCATGCGCTCTAAGCCGTGTGGAGACCTGTCTATGGGCTTGAGATGGCCCTGGGCAGAGCGCCGTGGCGCTCAGGGGCCGCCCTGGCCTTGTACAGACAAGGCGATGTCAAGGGCGCGAACCATTCTGGGCGAGCGATCGACATACCAAAGTAGGGCTCAAAGAGCCGCTGTCCTAATTCTCGGACAGACTCCTAGGGCAAGAAAACATCCACCCAGAACCGTTGACACACACGTAACACGCAGTACAATGGCTTCAGGAGTCGCTTTTATAACAATAAATTTTCTTCTCTCACCTGCCTCGCTTGCGGACGTTTTATCGCCTTGTTCCACTTCACGCTCCTGACCATCTCCTTTTAGGGAGCAAATTGACAGAATACGGCACCCGTGTTCTGTCCACCCTAGGCCGATCAACCTGCTGATGCGCGAGCATCCGGGTTGCCACGGTGTTTGGTCTCGGTCAACACCACAACCGAGACAACTAAGCCATTTATTGGCTGGGGATCGGAACAGCTGAAAAGGGATTTTTGGGAATAAAAACATCCTCACAGGTCTGTGAGGGTGTTTTTCTATGACACATTTTGAGTCACACTCTTTGACTTTGGTCAAGGCTCCCGAAAAGACCATCATCCAGGGAGGATTTCCCGGTGATTCTGGGTATCAGGCCGCACTCACCATCGGGATGCTCGCCCCACTCTTTTTGGAGTGGGCGCGCTACGAGATGCGCCGAGCTTCTTTGACCGTCCAGCGCTACGGAGAGGCTCTCCAGTGGGTGATCCGAGATATTGGCGACCAGCCGGTCGCGGGTCTCCATCTCGGACATCTCTTAACGCTCCGGCAAAAGATGGCCGCGCGCGGGTGTCGCGAAGCCAGGATCGCCGCTATCCTCCATGCCCTGCGCGCCTTCCTGAAATTCTGTCAGGAGGTGGTACAGGTGCCCACCCTCTCGTATGGCGAGATTCGGGTCCCGCGCATCCCCAGGCGGGACGTGGTGTATCTGACTACTGAGGAAGTCCAGCGCTTTGTGGACACCATCATGGCCCCGGGATCCTCGTGGGAGGCGGTGCCGCTCACTCGGCTCCGCTTCCGGGCGCTCGTGGAAGTGCTCTTGGGCACTGGAGCCCGTATCTCGGAGGTCTTGTCCTTGAACCGCAGCGATATCCACCGGGAGCGTAAAGAAGCCAAGATCATTGGGAAAGGCAATAAGGAACGCATGCTCTTCTTTACGGACCGTGCGCTCCTGTGGCTTGAGCGTTACCTCTCCAGGCGGTGGGATAACGATGAGGCACTCTTTGTCACCCAAGGTGATCCCCCGCGCCGCCTCCGGCAGCGTGACCGGATCAAGGACACCTTTGCGGTCTATCGACGGCGGGCGGGCATAACAAAGCCGGTGAGTCCGCATATTCTCCGGCATACCATGGCCACGACACTCCTCTTCAACGGCTGTCCTATTGGACATATCAAAGAGCTTCTTGGTCATGAGCGGCTCGATACGACGTGTCGCTACTATCTGAGTCTGGATCGACGCGCCGCCCAAGCGGCGCATGCACAGTTTCTCCATTACGAATGAATGCACAAGGGATACGCGTCATACGCGCTGCAGCACATGCGAAAAGCATCGTATGATGCCATGGAACACCCAGCTTCTCAGCTGGGTGTTTTTTGTGTGCCGTCGTGACGGTCTTGCGGTTTCCCGCAATATTTCCCGTCTTGTGGGTCATGGCGCTGGTGGGTAAGCTTGAGGGAGATAGGTACTAGAGTTGAGCCTTCCTCGCTTGCTATGCGCTTACATTCCTCCACCATCACCACGCGTCTGTGGATCACGCGCAGGAAACGGGGTATCCCACGCAAGAAGCTGGTGGCGCTCCTCGGGCACACGACCACCTCGCAGCTCTGTCGCTGGGAGCAGGGTGGCCAGATCCCGAATCTCTGCAACGCCCTCCTCCTCAGCCACTTCCTGCAGATGCCCGTCGAGTTTCTCTTCAAGGACCTGCGGGACGACCTCGTCCATTGCCGGCGCACCTCCCAGGGACCCCGAGACGATCCATAAGCACGGCTGCGATTGCCGCGGCAGCGTTGCGTCGCCACCCAGGTGGTGCTCGATTCGAATGTCCCTATTTTATTATCGACGCGAAAGCGATCGATGCGAGCAAGCGCTCTATGCCCCTCGCGTCGGTTGTTCCTGCGGTCTCCTCCGATGCCTGATCACCATTTTCACCCCCACACACGCGAGGAGTACCTTGCCCAGGAACTGGCGGAGCGTCTCCGCGATCCCGAGGGCCTGCCGCTCTATCTCAAGGTCGCCAAACAGTACTCAGAATCCTCGATTCGTCAGATCCTCGGCCGGGTGCTCGAAGTCCCCGACGAGCGGATCCGCACGAGCCGGGGAGCGCTTTTTAATTGGCTGATTCATCGCTATGGCAAATGAGACACGACGAACGACGGCACTGCGAACGCTCGCCATTGACCCCGGTACGCGCGAGATGGGCTTTGCTGTGCTGGAGAGCACCGACCTCCTTTACTTCGGGGTGCATACGTTCAAACACCGACGTTTGGGACGTGGACTGTGCGCCGAAGGCCAGCAGTTTGTCCGTGGGCTCCTGGACACGTTTGCTCCGCAGGTCTTTGTCATTGAACAAACCTGGTATGCGCAGTCCAAGCGCTCGGCACGCCTGCGTGTTTTTGTCGAGGCGATGCAGCGCTGTGCACTGCGCCAAGGGCTCATCGTGCTCGCCTATACCCCCACCATGGTGAAACGGATGGTCTGTGGCCGTGGGGATGCGACCAAGCGCGAGGTCGCTGAGACCCTCATCCGCCAGCGTTATCCGTACCTTGAGAAGTATCTCAAGACGGACCTGCGCACGCGAGAACGGTACTGGCAAAACATGTTTGATGCCGTGGCGCTCGGTTTGACTGGATGTGAGGAGGGCTATAAAAAGCGTGTGTCGCTCACGAAAGTCACAAAGCAGAGAGACGAGAACACATGATATCAGACATACTCGACAAGGTGCATTGTCCTGGAACACCATCACGAGGGGAGGCAAGGTGATCGGGCGTGGAGTTGCTCAGACTGGTGAGCACCATCACAGAGTGCTAGACTCGATGAAACATCGTTCCTACGAGGCGAGAGCAGGTTTAGAACCTCAGCCTCTGCTGAGGCTGTTGGAACCCGGCGGTATTGGCTTGCCAGTACCGCCGGATGTCTTGCTCCACCTCGGCCACGGGCTGACAGTACTGCTGGCGCGTTTCAGCAATGATGCGTTCACGATGGGAGACCGGGGGCTGCGGCGCGGGGAAAGTGGTGACACTGAATGGCCGAGAGGTCGTCCTATCGACCAGCAGTTTGAGACACATCTGATGCGCGGGCAGATGCACCAGGTCCCCCGCGCGGAACTCCGGCGCGAACTCTGGCGCCAGGACCTCCGCATCGCGTCCCCCCAGACGAAAGGCCATCATGGTCCCCACATTGCCCAGGAGTGCCGCCCGGAGGTCGTCGTGCATCTGATCCAGATACTGGTGGGCCAGAATCACTCCAAGATGGAATTTCCGTGCCTCCGGGAAGAGCTCCACCATCGTGGTGGTGGCCACGAGGTGGGCTTCATCAATGTAGAGAAAGTAATCACGTCGCATCGACTCGGGGATCTCTGCCCGGCTGAGCGTCGCCAGCTCCACCTGGCTCATCAGGAGCGAGCCGAGCAGCGCGGCGACATCCTCGCCTAAGCGCCCCTTGGCGAGATTGGCCAGAACGATGGTCCCCTGGTCCATCAGCATGCGCAGCGCCAAGGCACTGCGCCGTTGTCCCAGGATATTGCGCAGCAATGGGATGGTCAGATATTGTCCGGTTTTGTTGACAATCGGCGAGATGGCTTCCGTGCGAAACCCCGAGGTATAGGTGGCAAATTCTTTGTGCCAGAATTGCAGAAGTTGTGGATCGGTGACGCGGCTGACGAGCTGCTGCCGAAAGGGCAGATCGACGAGCAGACGATGGAGATCGAGGAGCGTCGTATGCGGAGCACTCAGGAGTGTCAAGAGACTGGAGCGGAGGACATACTCCATGCGCGGCCCCCAAAACTCCGGCCAGGTCTTTTTGAGCACCGACAGTATCCCAGTCGCGACGAGAGACGCTGGGAGGCCCGTCGTACAGTCGAGGGGATTGAACGCCAGCGGATAGACGGTGTCCGCCGGATTGAAATAGATCGTCTCCGGCACCCGGTGGAGTGGGACGAGATCCAGCAGCGCTTCCACGAGATCCCCATGGGGATCGATCACCATGAGCCCTCGTCCAGCCTGCATATCCGCGTGGATGAGGTTGGTCAGGAGCGTGGACTTGCCAGCCCCAGTTTTCCCGAGCACCCACATATGCCCCAGGCGATCCGCCTGCGTGATCCCAATCAGCGAGCGTCTGCCATGATACACACTCTCGCCTAGTATACTTAACCCAGCGTTGTCTAGTGACGTCATAGCAAGGGAGCGGTTTACGAGACGTAGTGTAGCAGAAAGCATGGACCGCCCCCAGAGGGGAAAGTATGCCGGTCTTCGCATGATCTCCCTGCTGGGCAGACGCATGCATGGCCGAGATGACCGACCAAGCTTACACGGACCACAGGAACACCAGAGACACCACCACCGGTGTCGTTTCATTGTGCGAGCAGACGGCTCACCGCCTGCGTTTGTGCACCACATGGAGTGGGTAAAACTCAAAATAGTGTCGTGCATCAAACCAGGCGCAGACGAAGTCATAGAGCCTGAGGCCCGTTCTGCGGGAGAGGGCCAGAGCATAGATCATGAGCTGGGTGATGGGCTTTTCTCTCACTGCGTTCGGCTTATAGTCGAGAATATGGATCCGACCGTTACGAATCTGGAGGAGGTCGATGTGACCGGTGAGGGTGCTCTCGGGCGAGAGGGGAATGGCAAATCCGAGCTCCCGCTGCATGTGGTCGATATCCTCGGGTGTGAGATAGACCGGCACTTCGATAGCAACAGTGACCGAATCCGTGGTGAGCATGAAGCGCTGGAGCGTATCGTGGCGGCGCTTGTTGTGCGTCACGGTTTGCAGGATCAGCCCGGCAATGCGCGGGGCAAGGTTCTGCTTCTCCGTGATTTCAACGCCCGTGAGGTCGAATGCACTGGCGCTGGCTGAGGCCCGGTGCTCCTGCTGAAAGAGCGGATGTGGGCAGGAAGTGGCCATGTCCATGAGGTACGTCTCGATGGGCTGGAATGATTAGTGTTCAGGAGTGTTGAGGAGATACGCGAGCTTCCCCTGATGCATGCGGTAGTGATAGACCTGCTGATGGTGGAGCCGGGTAGAACGGATGAGTTGGTGCGGCCGGAAGTGATGGAGAAGCTCCGGGCGCAGACGCGCATAGGTGGTTAATTCTCGATACTCGGCAAGCCACTGGGAGAGTGTCCGGGGACTGATGCGCATGCCGAAGCGTTCCCTGATGTGGGTGGCAATGCGCTCGCGCGTCTCACCGCGATAGTAGTGCATGAGGGCCTCCAGGATGACAGCCAGAGGGAAGGTTTTACCCTTGGCGACCTGTGGGGTGAAGACGCGGTTGCAGTCGTGGCAGCGCCAGAGCTGGATGGTCTCCAGCTTTTTGTAACGTCTGCCTTCCCGCGTGATGCGCAGGCCATGGCAGTAAACGCAACGCTCGCACCGGTCGCCAATGAGGCGCTTGTGGGCACCGGGTGCAGTGGCATGGTTGGATGGGTGAGGATGCGGCATAGAGGGAAAGGGTATGATGATACCTCCTCTTTAGCACGGTGTGGCTCGTCGGGCAAGTGGTCGGTGGCTGTGCTTGAGACCCCATGATGAAGTGCAACACCTCACGAATAGTGCATCTGATTTCGGAGTACGACCCCACAGGTCATGCAGCACGGCCGCCTCATGAGTGTTGCATGGGAAAGGGGAAATTGGTGATCTTGTGGTGCGGTTTTCGTGGGGTGGGGTGTTCGCTGGGGTTTTTGCCAAATCCGGCTGTCAGCCCCGTGCTGTAATTGGCTGGTGAGAGGCAGATCACCAGACACACCAACGGCCATCCCCGTGTCAAGCCGGAGGATGGCCGTCAGAGTGCCGGTGAGAGGCGCAGAGTGAAAACCTCTCCCTCTTTAAGCGCCGTCTTTTGGACGAAGCACTGGCGCCTCAGCCCAGCGTGCCTCTATGCCTGGCAGAAGGCCTTTCTCCTGCACGGCTTGGACAGCTTGATCTCCCACTCCGGTGGCGGTCGCCGGCCCCAATTGACCCCCGCCAGAAAAAACGTTTGGTGGAGCTGGTGGAGGCCGGGCCGCAAGTCGTGGGCTGTGAGACGGCCTGTTGGGACTCTGTCCTCATCCGGGTGCTCATCTGGCGCGAGTTCGGCGTGCTGTATAACCGCCATTATGTCTGCACGTTGCTCCACAACCTGGGCTTTTCGTTTCAAAAGGCCCGTTTTGGGTCGGATCATCTCGATGCGGTCAAACGCCTGGCCTGGCTGGCGGAGCAATGGCCGACGATTTTCCGGGCTGCGAAGCGTTGCAAAGGGCTGATCTTGTTTGAAGATGAGGCGAGCTTTGCGCCATGGGGCTCCTTGAGTTACCCCTGGGCGCGCCGTGGGCGGCAGCCTGAGGTCCCCACGAGTGGCAAGCGCAAAGGCTCCAAGGTGTGCGGGGCCATTGAGTATTTCTCTGGGCGCTTATTCTCTCAGGGCATTGAAAGCCGGTTTAACTCAGAAAGTTACCAAGCGTTCTTGCAGATGATCCTCGAGCAAACCACCGCCCACCTGTTTTTGATCCACGCTGGGGCGCGGGATCACCCCAGCCAAGCGACCCAGCACTTTTTGCAGCGCCATCGCGAGCGGATCACCGTGCATCCCTTGCCGTCGTATTCGCCGGATGACAACCCCATTGAATCTCTGTGGAAAAACACCAAGAAGCGCGCGACCCACAACCAGTACTTGAAGGAATTTGCCGCATTGACAGTGTCGGGAGACAAGGCCCTAGCCTATTTTGCCGCGCATTCGGAGACAGTTTCAGGTCTTTTTGGACTCTACTGCCAAGAGAGCGGTTTAGAACTCAAGCAAGCTGCGTAGCTTTCCAAAAGCAAACCTGAATATCTATAGTATCGGTCGGAAGGGGAGAAGCCTTGAGCGGTTTAACAAACACATCCCCTGTAAATTCTGTCAAGATATGGATAAACATTACATATTCACACAAAACAATTCATCTCATCGAGCTGATCCTGCCCACTGGCAAAGGATTACTGAAAGCAGCACTTACCCAAACATGCAAGGTTAAACGCACAGTCCTTACTGCAACAATCAGAATCTTGACTACATGACTTACCCTTCTCTTTACACGAGGGCGCCTGCTGCTCGCTTTGCATTACCGGTATTGTCGAACCCCCCCGTAGTCTTTTTTGACATATATACGCAGGCTCCTAACCCAAGTACAAACGAACAGAGCACAACAAGAAACCAGTAAAGCATCTTATTTTTTCCCTGCTATCTCAATGAAGGTACTACAGAATGTGTCAAGTGGGGATAATTTTACAACTTATTACCTTCTGATTCTGCCAACAAATCAAGTATACTAATCAATTCCATAGCCTCTATTTCAAATAAAGTAAGAGGAGTTTTACTTGAATTAAACAAAAGGTCTATACGATATACAGGAGGATTTTCAGTACCGTCAAAATTATACCTAACCCCACCCTAAAAGGGGCACAAAATGTACTTTTCTAATCCCATCATAAGCTAAAAAAATATCTTATTTCCTTGACCTTTGCATTAAATCCTGTTATCGTCTTTTACCCTCCATGATCTATGAAGGGCAGACGACTCCACTTGTGATGCGGGTGGTAGGGCAGACCCCGGTTCTTAGCAGTGGGAACCGGGGTTTTGTTTTGTCCCCTGCTTTAACCAAGGATAACTCCCCAGTCTTTTTCATTCGGCATAACCATGTGCGGTATGCCTTTCCACAGCACTTATCTCTGGTTGCGGACAATTACTCCAACACAGGCAACCAGTCTGCATGAACACCACCGCAAGCAGCAGAATCAATCGTAGCCAGGATCGTTTCATAGGACGATTCTCCTCTTATTGAACTGAATCCGCCACATGAATAGTTACCCATACTCCTTGTACATCCAACGCGACCCCGCCAGCAGGAGCACCGCGATCCACCAGTTGAGGCTTGTGAGGCTGTACCCGATGACGCTGGTGACGGTGGGAAGATAATACCGAAGTGGAAAAAGCCAATGAGGAAGGGAGGAGGGGGCAGAGAAAGCAGAAAACCCGCTGCGGGGGCGGGTTGTGGGTATGAGGTAGCTTGCAGACCGCGTTATATTTTTACCTTCTCCTTAAGCCGTTTAATATCTCGCTCCATAGCATTAACACGTAACTCCAGGTTGGCCTGCTCAAGGGCACTGGCTGTACTCGCCTTGATATCACCCATCTTTTCATCAATATTTTTCACCACATCCAGCACTGCGCCAACAATCTCGCGGACAAATTCCTTGCTCGCCATGTTTTGCTGAACCATCACTGCCAAACCTTCAATGTCCGTCGCTATCTTCTTCTCAATACTTTTTGTCCGATCCTCTATCAATTGCGCCAAGTCATCAATAGTCATTTTTTTATTCATAGTTCATTTGTTACCGATATCCTCCACCTTACCAAAAACAGCTACCTCTGACAATACCGTCGCTGCGACAGGTTCACCCTCGAACAGCGCGGTGGCGTCGCCGGACCATCACGAGGCCATGGCGGCGTATCGCGACGGACGCGACCCTGTTTGCTCTGGCTGTCTTCTCTTTGGGTGAAGACAGGCCGTGGCTCCTCTGCCCCGTACACAATTTTACAGCAATTTTACAACATTTTTACCGTGCCTTTATGACACTGACAGTGCCTCTGTATACACTCTTCGTAGTAGGGCTTGGACAGACGCCGCCCCAGCGACGGAGGAAACGTCCGCGTCTCATCGGACAGGTGAGGTGAAGCGTGAGCAGGACAAGGAATGCGTGATGGCAGACCACGACCGTTCCCCTCAGCACACACCGCGGGAGGACCCCGGTGACCCCGGGGAGCGCACCCTCGACCCCTACCTCTGTCTCGTCGCGGCCTTCTTGCGGCAAGTGGTCACCGATGCCCGGAGCACCAACAAGGGCACCGGCCACTGGACGGAGCACAGTGACGGCTGGACGGCGAGCCGCCAACGCGAGGCGCAGGAGTTTCTGTTGGACCTGAACCGCCTGGCGCAGTGGGTCGAACTCACGGGTGCGGATGTGGAAAGGATGCAAGGGGTGCTGCTCCGCGCCGCCGGGCTCGCGAGGCCCCTTTATACGGGTGAACCCAACAAAGGTACGCAAAGTTTCATAGGGACTGAGAGCAGAGCACCGCCCTCACGGACTTCCTTCTTAGGGCGCGCTGAACGCCAGCGCTGGGAGCGTGTGTAATCCGATGGAATCCTGCATTTTCTCGTCGGAGAAATCGTACTCACCTTGCAAGTTGACGTGCCCCTCTCAAGGTCATCTCTGTACCAACCATGCGCTGCCATGCTCCTAATCCCGGTGGTGGCGATGGTGTTTCCAGTGGTGATGATAGCCCCGGTAGTAAGGGTATCCATACACCAGGGCAAGCGCATTTGGAAATTGAGAGAGTTTTCCGTTAAAGTGGTCGGGTAACTCTGTCATCCGAAGCCCTTTGCACCGAGAGGAAGACGCTTCATGGGTATGCTCTTGCCCTCAGCGTTTCATGAACATTTTACCGCGTTGACCGACCCCCGCTGCCCCCATGCCCCTCATAGCCGTCACCTCCTGATGGATATTCTCGTCATTGCAGTGTGTGCCGTGATCAGTGGAGCAGAGGGGTGGGAAGACATCGAAGAGTACGGGAAGGCCCAAGCAGAGTGGCTTGTAGACCTCCTGGACTTGCCGCATGGCATTCCGGGGCATGATACCTTTCGGCGGGTCTTATCGCGGTTGGACCCCGAGGAGTTCACCCAGTGCTTCATCTCGTGGACGAATACCCTCAGCGCTGCCTCCGGGGGCGATATGGTGTCCATCGACGGCAAAACGCTCCGCCATTCCTTTGATCAGGCCACCTCAACGGCTGCCATCCATAGGGTGAGTGCCTGGGCCAGTGCCAACCGCTTGGTGTTGGGGCAGCTTAAAGTCGAGGAGAAGTCGAATGAAATTACCGCCATTCCCGCACTCCTCCGCCTGCTCGACGTCACAGGGGCAGTGGTCACGATTGATGCGATGGGGTGTCAGAAAGAGATCGTCAAGACCATTACGGAGCAGGGGGCAGATTATGTCTTGGCCCTCAAGGAAAACCACCCGACGCTCTCTTAGGCGGTGACGCTGTTTCTCAACGATGCTCGGGACACGGGGTTCGCTGACATTGAGCACGCGTACCACGAAACTGTCGATGGGGATCACGGCCGCATTGAAACGCGTCGGTATTGGATCACGTCGGAGATTGAGTGGCTCGGCGCAAAGGCCTCCTGGTCCAACTTGCACAGCGTGGGGATGGTAGAGGCACGTCGTGAAGTGGGGGAAACGGTCCAGATCGATACGCGGTATTTTCTGACCTCCCTGCCGACGCAAGGAGTGCAGTTCGCCCAGGCGGTGCGGCAACACTGGGGCATCGAGAACTCCCTGCATTGGGTCCTTGATGTCTCCTTTGATGAGGAGGCCTGTCGGATTCGCAAAGAGAAGGGAGCGCAGACCTTCGCAGTACTACGCCATATTGCCTTGAACCTCTTGCGGCGCGAACCGCACCATAAGCGAGGCATCAAAGCCAGGCGGAAGCGCGCCGGATGGGATCGAGACTATCTCCTCCAGGTTTTAACAGGATAACCTAAATGCGCTTGCCCTGATCCATACACCACGCGCGGCTCGGCCACCACTACTGGCGGTTCTGTCACGAAGACGGGTGCGCGCTGCACAATGACCGGCTGTGGGACCA
>WNGB01048157.1_pt1 | contig 13141 bp, 20 predicted proteins | sample 5400681 | NCBI WGS metagenome assembly WNGB01 (sample SAMN13153367, study PRJNA577476) | soil metagenome | isolation source: 115 cm soil or saprolite under grassland replicate 2 | place: USA:California | collected 2016-06-15 | reverse complement strand
CGGTTGCTGAAGCGGTCACCTCGCTCAGCGCGGCTGCAGGATCGGGCGTAACCGAGCAAACGGGGAAGACGGGAAAAGCAGTATGGATGATCTCACCGAGCTCGTCTGCCGATTCGTCGAGCACGTCGGTTGCAGACACAATGCCGCCGACCTCGAGAATTGTCTTCGCTTGCACCCGATAGCTGGCACTCCGAGGGCCGCGGACTGAGTTCGGGATGTGAATGACGACCGTGGTCGGCCCAACCTCGGTCGTGCTACGCCCATCAGTTGCATCACCGATGGTCTGTTCGGCCTCAAGCGCGGCCGATATGCCGGGATCCGAAGATCGAACAAAGGCTCCTGACGAAAAGATCCATACCGTTGCATCGGTGGTAAAGCCAGCGACCGAGTTATCGATGATGATCGGTGTGACCTGAACGAGTGAGACCAACTCTGCCCCATGAAATGCCGTTGCGAACCCTAGACTACTCGGCGTGCCGCCGGTAGCTGGGTTGTTGTCAAGATCGGCGAATACGAGGTACTTGAAAACAGTTGCTCTGGTCAGGGAACGTGGAACATCGCCCGCAACGCGATGGGCAAAGATTGTTTCACTTCTATCATCGGGCTCCTGCGCACCAAGTATTGTCAAGTCGACCGCTGGAACATCAACGTCGTCACGCGCGTCGGTGCGCAAGCTGCTCAGGGTGCTACATGGATTCATCGTTCCTGCAAACGCACATCCGGCATAAAGCTGCGCCGAGTTCCGAAGATGTGTGACCTGATCGATTATGCCGCAAGTCCCGTTCGCCGCCACATTCAGCGCATCCGGAATGCTTTCCGACAGCGACAGGTTCGTGAATTCCTGAAAGGTGTCCTTGTCGATGTCTTCTTGAAGCGGGACCTGATTCATGAGGTTGTGTGTCACGGTGACGGGCTGCCCATTGGAACAGACGGTGTCGCCCGTATGTCGAAGGCCTATCGGGAAGGTGCCTGTCGAAATAGTACGAAAATAGACCATCGAATGGCCGACCTCATGGCCCAAGGTTTCCTCGAACTCGTCATCGTAACCAATCGATAGCGGTGTGCCCTTAAGCGAAAACGCGTTGTCCTGGATGCGCACGTACGGAAGGAAGTACGGAGGGTCCTTGAACAAGCCGAAACCTGCCCAGTTCGTGGTCTCCCCACACTGGTTGGACGAAGCGCCTCACGTTCATAGCGATGATGCCGATGTTGTTGACGCTCTCGCCGACGTCCAAGATTTTTTTCCAAGCGTCTACACAAGCGAAGAGCAATTTGTCCCTTTCCGCGTTAGCGGCGTTGATGGCGTCGGTATCCGTCGGAAAAATGGGGAGACGTTGGCAGGTCACGCCGGGTTCGAAGTAGAGTTGGTCGCCGTACTGCCCAACACGCAAGTCCTGGTCCGGTATGATGGGAAAGTGGAAGATATTTCCCCCCAACGCAGAGGGCTGGGTAAGAGCCGATCGATATGTGATGTTCGCGCCCGGAATGTAGATCTTGTCGGAAATGCGCTCGTGCCGCCGCCAGAGGATGATGTCTGTATTCGGCTGCTGCGGCGAGACGAACTCTGGGTTCGTGAACGCAGGCACTCCCTTTTCACCGGGATCGAACATACCGTTGGCGTTGGCATCGTCACCGACAACACACCACCGTATGGGAACCGCCAGTCTGGTGGATGGAACAATAGGCTGGGAGACCTGTTGCACATTTTCTTTGGGCGGAGTGGAACTGGAGCAGGCGAAACTAATGCTTGCGGCCAATAGCAGGAACAATCGTTGTCGTACGATACGAGAGATTGGTGAATGCGCGCACTTCCACATATTCCGACTCTCTTTCGTATGTGCGGCAGGAGCTATCTCCAACCAGCGACCCCACACAATGCTTAATAGATCATTTCGTGCTCGAACGCCAGTTCATATAACGTTATACACATGCCGGTCGTTCGACTGACCACCTACGGATAGCATCGTGCCCTTCGGCGTGCGCAGCACCTATCGTGCACGCGTGTGTGCTGTAGTTCGCTCAGAGTTTACCCCAGGTAGCGGATCCCGGACGAGGAACCCGCCAGGTCCGGGCTCGATCACCACCATGTGGCCAGTACGGGCACCGAGTGCCCTGGGAAGGGCGGGAGCCGATAGACTCCCGCAACGATGACGCGTAGAAAAGTGGCGATCTGGCTGCGTGTGTCGAGTGACGACCAGCGGGTCGACTCTCAGCGGCTGCCGGTGCAGCGGTACGTCAAGGCTCGCGGATGGCTGGTGGTCGCCAAGTTCATCGAAGAGGGTGTGGGGGGCGCCGCGCAGTACCGCAAGATGGTCGACGACATTCTTCAAGGAGCCCGTCGCAAGCACTTCGACACGGTCGTCATCTTTAGAGGCGATCGGTCGTTCCGCACGGCCGGCAAGGGATGCCTGTTCATCGACGAATTGATTCGCCACTGGATGCGCCTTCGTCAGTGTGGAGGATGGAATCGACACCTCGACGCCGGCGGGCGAGCTGATGGCGAAAATGGCGATTTTGATGGCCGAATGGGAGCGAAAGGCGATCCGGGCTCGTGTCCGAGCCGGCATCGACGCAGCACGGAAACGAGGGGTGCATCTCGGCCGTCCCCGTCGCGAGGTCGACGTGCTCCGTGCCCGCAAGATCATGGGGGCCGGCGTAGGCCTGCGAGCGACGGCGCGCAAGCTCAAGCTGTCTCATCGAACCCTCGCTCGTGCCCTGGAGAAGCGTCTCAGGGGTGGCGCAAAAACCCTACCCAAAACCAGGCGTGCGAAACAGCGAAAATCTCGGTGAACGTGGATCGTGGTTTTGGTGGCGCCTGCGTGCCGAGACGCTCAAGGCGACCAACCGCGCCCTCGTTGACTACCACCACCGGCTCGAGTTCGCCGGCGTGTGGGGAGACGGCGGGGCATCGTCGTCCGACGGCCAGCGCTTCGGGGTTCAGGAGAGCTAGTTCGACGGCTCGACGCGGCACGGCCGCCTCGAGCCGTTCTTTGACGGCGTCGCCGACGTCGGGCCGGCCTCTGCCAGCTCCTCAACGATGCCGCCGATGCGGACCGTGTTCCACACGAGCACCGCGTTCGAGAGCACGCTCAGCGCCGAGACCTTGTTCATGATCTCCGCGTAGTCGCCGCTGCGGAAAGCGCCGCGGTTCGCGAAGAAGAGGCGGCGCGCGAGGTTGTGCCGTGACTCGCCTCGGTTGAGTTGGAGTTGCACCCCGCGCGCGAAGCTTCGCGTCGTGGAGGTACCGAAGGATATGGATCGTCTTGAGTATGCGTCCGAGCGCCTGAAGCGCCTTCGCGAGTCGATCGGAGCTGGCGGCGAGCCCGAGCGAGCACGACGTGCGCCGGCGACGTCCGACTCTTCAGCGAAGCCGCAACACGCACGAGCGGATCCCCGGTCCGGACCGAGGAACTCGCGCGTGTGTCGCCGCTCCTCGACGGCCATGTCATCGCGACCGGCTCGTACCACTTCGACCGCGCCGTGCGGCGCATGGCGGGACAGGAAAACCGGGGGGCCAGCGCTTAGAGTAAATTTTCGCACGGATGCCGCTGCTACCCCAGATCGGAATCGCCGCTAGGCCTCGCCTCTTCGGCGTTGCCTACAGCCAGTTCCGCCTGTCCGGTCAGTACTTAAGTGGGTCTATGGCTACTCCGATGAGACGATCTGGTAGTGAGGATCTGACGCAGTAATGCTAATCGCAGCGGCTCATCCAGGTGCTTGGATCGGACGAGACGAGTTTGTCTTCCAGGAGCGTCCCCAACACGTGCTGCATGCCGTTCCACCAGCTGCAGGCGTCGCCGCGCCGCGCCCAATCTCCGTAGATCGCTCCCGGAACGTCGTCTGGCGCATACGACATCGGGTGGTAGTAACCGTCGGTCCTGTACGGGCTGTCCGATCCATAGTCGGTGGGGTCGAGCCACCAGTACGGATCGCCGATGATGTTGTCGCCCGACTGGCCTACGAAAAACCCCGCAAATCCTCCGGTACACGCGCTTGCGCAGGACTGGGCCGTTCGGCACTGCTGCAGGAGTGGTGGAGGGGCGGGCAGGCTGACCGCGTAGAGGAATTGCTCCTTGCCGTACGGGACGACCGTGTTCGGGTTGCTGTCCGGCAAGGGTGGGAGGGTTTGGATGTTCTGCGCGACGTTTTGCGGTGTCGGGCTTCCCGTTGCCGACAGCTTGGTCCACACGGGGCAGATCGAGATGTTCTGGGGGACGACGACCGTGGTCAACCACTCCGTCCAGGCCTGCGCGATGCACACGTTGGCCAGCAGGAGGTCCGGCCGCATTTGAAGGCTCAGGAGACGATCGATCCGTAGCAGCGAATCGACGTCGCCCGGCAGGGTGCATGCGGAGAATCTCCGTACGAGTAGCCCAAGTGCGTTGACCACAAAGGAGTCTGGTCCAATCGTGCCGATGCAGTCGATGGTGGCCTCGGCAATGGCGGCAGTGTACGCATTGTAGCTCGTGCAGTCGACCAAACTCTGCGCTACCGTCACCGTGTCCGCCGAATCTCGACCGGACGCGCCGCCGCATCCCGTCACGCCCACTATCGCCAATGCGAGCATCCAAGCGGCAACCAGAAAGCGGACCATTTGTCCTCTCCTTAGTTGAAAGAACGTGCGAGTCGCAATCGGACTTCCGGACGAACCCAAGGAGAAGCGACGTGCTGCGCTCTCAGTGGGCAGGAGGATCGTGTCACGGCCGCCCAGCGACTGTGGACGGGCCTCCGTCGGCGGCGTCAAATCGTCTCGACCGCCGCCCGAGCTCTTTCACCATGCGTTCGACACCGCTATTCTCTATGCCCGTCGCGCAGGGCCAAACCACACACGGTGGCTGAAGGCGTCGGAGCACCTTGCCTCGATCGCGGGGCATGGGCAGCGCGTTGTTCGGGCGCACCTCCGGGCGCTCGACCTGGAACTTGGGGTACGACGCGTTCATGGCGGCGAGACCCGAGGACGTGACCCCGACTGCCTCGGTGCGGCCGAGCGACTCCCCTTCGCTATGCCAAGAGCGCGGGGAATCCACCGTTCGTTCGGTTGATGGCGAAACGTTCGAGGGGTTGGCCCATCGAGCAGGTGCCGTAGGCTCAACGGGTACGTCCATTCGCGGTGAGAACGCAGAGTTCACCCCATCCGATGGTCTGGCGGTCGGGCGGTCACCGCGCGTCCAGCGCCTGGTCGCCCTATGATGAAGTGCTATCCGGGCATCGCCGAGACGGCTACCTCACCCGGAACCGATGAGCGCGAGCTCGACGGTTCGACGGAATCAGAATCCGACGTCCGGCTGCTGCGTTGCTCGCCCGCTGATTCCTGGGCCTCGCCACGACGAGCATCCTTCTAGGTTGAGGAGCCGCAGGGGCGCGAAGGACGTTGTCCTTGTGCACACTCGTCTTGTGCACACTCGACGCGGAAAGCTCGTCGGCCGTCGGAGATGGCAGCGCCGACGTGGCAACCGAGACGCATTCCAGGACCGGAAGCTCCGCCCGCGACGTGGATGCGGACACCGCTGCCGGTGATGCGGCGGCGACGGTGATGTCCGACGATCGATGATCCCCGAGGGCGTAGGCGGCAGTCAGCAAGACAGAGCCGTTCCGAGGAGCAAGGTGCGCCTCGAGCAGGGAGGCGTCACGACCTGCTCCGGCGCGTTTGAAAGGGAATGCGGCGGTACGACGTCGTCCGCCTCTGGGAGAAGCGGGGGACTGGGATCCGCCTCCGACTTTTCGTCGATGGGCCGCGGTTGCTGATCCGTGTCTCGCACGCCGCGCGCGTCGATGGCACGGATGGCCTTGCTGAGCGCGGTGCGGCGCCCGCGGCTCCATGTGCGCCGAGCAGCTCGGTCACGTAGGCTCCCACTTCGCGCGTGGTCGCGACGGCGCCGACGGTGCGGGCGAACGTCTCGATGGTCAGCGCCATCTCGGCGGCGGTCGTTCCGCATTCGAACGGATGCTTTCTTACTTGCGGCGGTCCAAGGGGTCCGACACGGGTTGAGGCTCCGGAGCCAGCTTGGGTACAGGCGCGAGCAGAGGGGACGAGTAGCCACCCCGACCAACCGGCTGCGGCGTGACCTTCGGGCGCGAGCGGATCGGTCGGGCGCCGTGTGCCGCGGCATCCGGAACGAGACCAGCCGGATCCATCGCTCTGCGTCGCGTTGCATCTGACGGCTCACTTTCGGTCTGGCGAGAAGGGGCGGACCTCCCGGCGTCGACACCGCTCGGCTCGGACTCTCCGGTTGCCGCCGGCTCCGTTATGGTGGCGAAGGGAGCCGCTGCTGGCTCGGCCGGCGGTGTCACAAGGACGGTCTCGGCGGAATCGTTTTCGATTGCCTGTTGATGTCTCCGCTCCAGCCAACCGATCCCTGCGATGAGCAGCACGACCGTGCTTGCGAGCGCGAACACGGACCGGTGGCGCTCTCTTGAATGTTGCAGCCCGATAGATCCGGTATCGAATCCTTGCGCGAGCCCAGTTGCACGGGAAAGGGTTACTGGAGAATGGCTCCCCACGGGAGGAGTAACGTCCTCGAGGGACACCAGCGGATCGCGCAGCATGGGCGGAGCAGTGTGCTCCTCGATCAGCATCGCCTGCACATCGCGCAGCGCCGATTGCATGGTCACGGCGTTGGGCCAACGCTCGTCCTGCTCATAGGCGAGCGCCCGGTCGACCAAATCGACGAGCGGTTTCGCAAGGGCAGGCGTCACGCTTGCGAGCGATGGTGCGGGCTGCGTAACGGCGGCAAGCAGCTCTTCGTTGTGGGTCTCGGCCTCGTGGACCTGCCGGCCCGAAAGAGCAAGGAACATCGTGGCGCCGACAGCCCACAAATCGGTGCGGCCATCGAGCAGCTCCGATCGCCCGCAGGCCTGCTCAGGTGGCATGAATGCTGGTGTCCCCATCGTCGAGCCGGACGGCGTCGCGTGCGAGCGCTGCGGACTACCGAGTCGTGCGATCCCAAAATCGAGCAGTTTGACCTGGCCGCTGGAGGTCAGGAAAATGTTGCTTGGTTTGATATCTCGGTGGACGATTCCGTTGGCATGTGCAGCAACAAGCACGTCGAGCAGGTCGTCTATCAAGGTAAGAAGCTCGAGAGCTTCGAGCCTTTCTTTCCGATCCAACCGGACATCGAGTGTCTCGCCCTCTAGCAAATCCATCACGAGAAATAGCGAACCGTCTTCCGCAACGTCGTCATCCAGGATCGACGCGACACCCGGGTGACCGACACGATTCGCGGTGTAAGCTTCGTCGATGAATCGCTGCTTGGCATCCGGACTCTGCGACAACTCGGGGTGCAGCATCTTGATCGCGACATGCTTGCCGTTGCGATGCGTGGCGGCGTAGACGGCGGCCATTCCCCCGATTCCCAATAGCTGGTCAAGCCGCCACCGATCGCGGAGTAAGCGACCAACTCGCTGCTCTGCGCGGCGCGACTGCTCATCCTCGCCGGATGCGAGGCGGTCCCCTGCACGCATGACGATTACAATTACGGCTCTCATACCTATCTGCGCTTGTCAACAGCTGCGTTCCTCACTTTCGTTCGCGGCGGCCGGCGATTCATAGTTCTTGGTAAAACGTCGTCGAACTCATTGAATTACGGCGACCGTCGACTCCCTGGCCACTCGACTGACCAGATGCAGCAGTGTGCCCCATCGGAGCGAAGCCTGAAGACAAGGTTGCGCTGGCCGAACGGGCGGGCGCGACGCCGATTGCAAACTCAACCTCGACGTTCAGCGAGGTGCTGGGCCAAAAGCTACGCACTGACGAAAAGCGTCGGGGCATCTCGCTCGATCGCCGGGCAGCACCGCTTCTTCGGACGCCACCAGCGGCCATTCGGGTGGACCTCCCGAGCTCGAGATCCTCGGCTACTCTTGTTCCCCGACTTTGGATCGTAGCGCTCTATCGTGTGAGAGTATGCAAGAGGTGCTCGTCACGACCAACCTCCGTCGAGGAAAACCCCAAGTACCATCGATCTCGTGGCGTGGTACGGTCCGTGGATGGGGGTTCTGATCGTCGACGATGACACTGATCTGCGTGACTCGCTTCGGCGCGCGTTGGAGGGCGAAGGGTATGAAACCTCTTGCGCCGCCAACGGCCGGGAAGCGCTGAATCTTCTGGTTGCGCCGGAGAGTCGACCCTGCCTCGTGCTCTTGGATATCATGATGCCCGTCATGAACGGCTTGGATTTCCTGGACCTCATGGCCACGGACGGCGCCCTATGTGCGATCCCCGTCGTCGTCATGACCGCACATGCACGCGAGCGTCGCAACCAAGCTCACCCTTCACGGTCTCCGGGAAGGTTTCTCCGAAAGCCGGTCAGCCTCGACACGCTCCTGTCTCTCGTAGAGCAATACTGTCCTCGCAGAATACAGCCGAAGTAATAGTACAGGTGCGAGATGTCAGCACGGATTCTGGTGGTTGACGACGATGAAGGACTTCAACGGGCGGTCAAACGCGCGGCCGAAACGGCGGGGTACGAGGTGGCGCAGGTGTATGACGGTCACGATGCACTGTCCCTCGCGGCCAAGGAGAAGTTCGACCTCATCCTGCTCGATATCAACATGCCCGCGATGGATGGTCGCGACGTACTGAGCCGTCTCAAGAGGAATACCGAAACCGCGATCATCCCGGTGCTCGTTCTTTCGTCGCGCAGCGGTCAGTTGGATCGTCACGTTGCGCTCGAGCTCGGGGCTGACGATTTTGTCGATAAGCCGATGGATGGCAGGTTGTTGATGAGGAAGATTGGTCGCATGATCGAAGTGTCGCGAGCGCGAGCAGGTGGTACGTCGTAGATTGCACAGATGGAGAACCAGAAAACCGATCGCTTGGTGACAAGCGGGATAACCATGGTGGAGGAGGGGACGACCTTCAAAGGGGCCTTTTCCTCTACTTGTGCCGTGGTCGTTCGGGGGACGATCGAAGGGGAAATCACGGCGCCGTCGCTAACAGTCAGCACCACCGGGGCAGTGCGGGGGTTGGGCAATGTGCACGAGATCGATTCGCAAGGCGAGGTTTCCGGCCAATTCGAAGCTGATATTGCGAAGCTTGCAGGAGTCGTCAAAAATCAGACGGTCGTGCGGGCCAAGTCGCTCGATATCAAACTATCGCTCCCCAGCGGTAAGGTGACGATGGTCTTCAGCGAGCACCTTCCCAAATAGGGGCGCCGGCTTGGATGAACAGAGGAATCGGATACCGAATCGACTTTGCTTCGTTGCTGGCGACCTCGATTCGCAGCCCGAACCTCGTCGATCTGGTGGCCAAGTCTAACCTGTATCGCGTGGTGAGAAAGCCGCCCACATCCTGTCCTCCGTTGAGTACTTGGCACACCTGATTGTCGAATCAGCCATCGCCTTTCGCTCGAGTGCTAATCTTTGATCTGCCATGGACGCGCGACCTGAGAGCGGCCCGGCTCGGGGAGAGCCGAGCGAGCCACCGACTGCAGGAAAGAACGCTCCTCATGTCGTGCAAGCCGGACCATTCGGCATGGAGGAGGAACGGATGCCGTCGGCGAAAGCAACGATCGCACACGAGATTCCGACACCGTCGGAGCTGCCCGGTCCGCACGAGCCGCGCCGAGTCGCTTCGAAGGTCGAAACGCTTCGGCCTGCCGCGCTGCACGACGACGCGCCTCCGATCGTGGTCCCCCTAACGGTTGACCGGCAGTCCACGATGGTCGTCGACATCGACCGCGGGTGGGAAGAGGGCATCCCACCTTCATCACCGCCCGCCGCCGTACCATTGCCGCCACCGATGGCCGTGTCCCTCCGCGACGCCGTCGACGTGCCCCTCGCGACACCGGAAAGCGCGCCACTCGCGTTGCCGGTCACCGTGCCTTCAGCCTTTCCCTGGCCATCGCTCGGCACGCCAGTGGTAGCAGAAGCGACCCGGCAAGTATCTCCCTTGGCAGTCATACAACAGCGAGCGATTCGCCTGCTCCGCAGGATCGCTTCGGCTGTCGGCGGCTCCGCGCCCTTTTTTGCGGCCAGCAAGCACGACGATGCCGCCGCGAAAGCAGACAAGGAAGGCGCGTGACTCTGCGCACATTGACATCGGCGGCGGCACCAGCAACGCCGATCGCGTTTCCGGCGGTGTAAACAGACGAAGCGACGAATCCGGAACTGCTTCCGCTCAAGGTTCCCGCCCTTGCCAAGGCGCGGCGGTCTGCTTCCGTCGCAAAACCACTCAAGTAGATCCCCGTCGCCACGTCTTCGCGGGGAGCATGAGAAGTCGCACGCGAAGACGGCGGGCGGTGCCGCGGCGGTGCTCGTCACCCTCGATGAAGGCACCGACGACGCGAGGTGATCGCAACGGAACCGTTCCTTCTCTCGCGAATCCGCGGGCACGCAGGTGACGGCGGCCGGCACGTCGTCGTTCGCCGTCGTGACCGGAATCGGCGAGGCCCTGATTCTTCTTAGCGGCGATTGCCTTCCCCTGGAGCTATTTGCGTGAACGCGGCCTGGCCGCCTTCATGCCTACGAGCGTCACCGCCTTGGTTTCCGCCGCTGTATCAGGCCGCAGCCGCAAGATGCCCCGCTCGATGGCTTGGGGGATCGCCATTCCGAGCTCGTTCGGTTTGGTGCTCAGGATACGAGGGGTGCCTGACAATCGTTGGACAGCCACGTACGACCACGCGAGCTCGGCGCGAACGGCCTTGCTGCCAGAGTCGGGGTACAGCGACCAGTCGCCGATCGGCTCCTGATAAAGCGTGATGATGCCAGCCACCCGACGTGTGCGTGATTCTGGCGGATCACGACGCGCCATTCAGGTCTCCCCGCCGAGGTCCACGGCAATGAAGGCGCCGCAAGTTTTGCAATCGACGCATTGTGATCTCTCGTTGCCCCCTACCGCTGTCGGAACGTGCTGCGTTGCATAGCCAGTACACCGTCTCGTCGGCGCCCAGGAACCTGCTGCAAGGTCTCGTCGAGGTCGTGTCACGTGCGGAACGCGTCGGGGGAAGGTCGCTGTCGTGCTTCATCGATGCGATGCCCGGCCACTCGGGGGCGCTTGAGCCCCGGTTTCGTGATGAGCTGTCCAACACGAGGGACACCACAATTCCACCCTTTTTCGATCTTCGGTATCGGGCGCTACGGTCAGTCGCCAACCATGCTCGATCAGCGTAAAACTCGTGTCCGTTTTGGGCGCCACGGATCCACAGCGTACGCAGGGTTGCCTGGAGCGATTCATCACTCCCCCTTTTGCATAGTTCTGTCACAAAACATCGCGATGGGCGAGGCACGCTTGGTATTCATCTCACGACGATGGCCGCACACATTGTCGGCACAGACCGCCCCGCGGGCACCATCGCAACGATCATGTCCACCGGCTGGTGGGCGAAGCGATGAAACGAATCGAGGTTGGACCAGACCCCTCGCATGAACGGCGTGTTCAGTGGACGGGCTCGCTCCCCTGATCGGGTATCAGGGGAAACACTGGGAAATAATCACCGCTCCAATGGCGACAGGTCCTGCAGCGAAACTCGTAAAATACCGCGCACTTTCTTCGAAGATGAGATCGATCCGTTCACAACGGGTGCGTCCAACGGAGAACGCGACGCTGACATCGTTCGCACTGCCCTGCCCACTTTGCGAGTAGAAGCCGCTCCCACCAGCGACGATGGACACGAAAAATAGCGGCGTCACACGAGCTGCACTTGATCATTTCGTTCGACCCACTTTTCCGATGATTCGGCACAGTCTTGCCCTTCTCGATCCGAAGACGTGTGCGATCGAATTGGTGACTTGGCGATGCGAGGCTGGCATCAAGCAAGATTTTATCGAGTGCAAAGACCCATGTACGAACCCGCCTGAGGTGGCTCGGCCTGGACTGCGATCCTAGCTGAGTTTGAGCTCGTGAAGATGTGCGGTGGACCAATCGGACCCTGGTCAGCGGTCGGCACCGAGGCCGGCCTTCGAGATGATGGGTGCTTCGCACGCGCGGCTGCGCCGCGCATCGCGGCACTAGACTGTTTTTGCTGGGCTTCGCCCAGACCCAAAATTCGCTCCGCGAATTTTCTAGTGCATCGTTTCGATCGAAACGATGCACTAGTGCGAGAGCGGGCGTAGGTCGAGGCGACCGTAATTCGGCTCGACTGGCATCGGCTCGTTCGAATTCAACCGGGCTTTTTGAACCTCGGGACGTTCCGGATTCGAGACGGGAACGGCCGGAGGATTGAGCGACTCGATCGCACGAGCAATCGCTTGATCGGCGGCGCTTCGATCGTCTTCCGAGACGAAGGCGACCCCGAGGATGGCTGCGTCGCTCGGCAAATCGGTCGTGAAGACGAGCAGGGCGCCATTTTGCTGGGAACGCCGCGTCTTCTCGAATTGATAGAACGAGACGGTCACACCGGCGACAGGCTGCCGCCTCTGAGCTCGCTTCGGCAAGAGCTGCTCACTCGTCGGTAGATCCACCCCCACGTGGGCAGCGACTTCGCGGAGCACATCGTCCCGCGTGCGGGACTTGTTCAATCTATATGTAGGTGGTCGCGATCGTGGCTGTAGGCGCCGCTGCGATCATCGCCTCCGACTTCCGCGATAACGTCCAATCCTTGAGTCGAGGGCGCGAGGCACCGCACACCTGGGGTGCTCGTGGTGCTAATCATCCGGTCGCACGGTGGGCTCGTAGAACAACAGTTGAAGGAAGGCGACATCCCACCGCCCATCAGCAACTGGGAGATCACACCCACCACGAATCGACGCTATTTCCGGTGTTCGCCGTACACATTGGCTACGAATTCTAACGACGTGAAATTTGTCGCGTTTGCCGATCGCACGTTCGATCGGCGGTGCCGTTTCGTGAACATTGCCACCGCCGCGTTCCAAGCGCATTGTCCATAGCATGAAGGGTTGGGCTGGTCCTTTCGGGGTCGCGCTCGCAGTCCTTGGAATTGGATGCGACGGAAAAGTACCCATCGTGCAGAGCCCTACAGACGGCGGTTCAAAAGGTACAAGCGGCGCCTCACAAGCTCCGGGCAACGGTTCACAAGCTGGAAGCAGTGCGGGCGGCATGGCCGGCGCCAACGCAAGCGGCGGAGCGACATCGTGCTCGAGCGATCCCATCAATGTTGGCTCGGTATCGAAACTCGGTGGTGGTGTCGGCGCGCTCGTGCCGGACGCCGAGGGTTGGACGGTTGTATGGATGCGTGTGCCTATACTT
>WNGB01010111.1_pt1 | contig 13142 bp, 11 predicted proteins | sample 5400681 | NCBI WGS metagenome assembly WNGB01 (sample SAMN13153367, study PRJNA577476) | soil metagenome | isolation source: 115 cm soil or saprolite under grassland replicate 2 | place: USA:California | collected 2016-06-15 | reverse complement strand
GCGCCGACGCGTCGGCCGGGACGATCAAGTCCGGCGGCAAGACGCGGCGCGCGGCGAAGATGGTCGTGCTCGACGTCGACCATCCCGACATCGACGAGTTCATCTGGTGCAAGGCGCACGAGGAGCGCAAGGCGCGCGTTCTCGAGCAGGCCGGCTACGACATGTCGCTCGACTCGCCGGACTGGGCGTCGATCCAGTACCAGAACGCCAACAACTCCGTGCGCGTCACCGACGCCTTCATGGAGGCCGTCGAGGCCGACGCCGACTGGAACCTGACGGCGCGCACCGACGGCACCGTCGTCGACACGGTCAAGGCGCGCAAGCTGCTGAAGGACATGGCCGAGGCGGCCTGGCAGTGCGCGGACCCGGGCGTGCAGTACGACACGACGATCAACAACTGGCACACGCTGCCGAACACGAGCCGCATCAACGCGTCGAACCCGTGCTCGGAGTACATGTCGATCGACGACAGCGCGTGCAATCTCGCGTCGCTGAACCTGATGAAGTTCCGCCGCGAGGATGGCGAGCTCGACGTCGAGGCGTTCGCGCATGCGGTCGACGTGATGTTCCTGGCGCAGGAGATCCTGGTCGGGAACTCGTCCTATCCGACGCCGGAGATCGAGCGGAACGCGAAGGCGTACCGGCAGCTCGGGCTCGGGTACGCGAACCTGGGCGCGCTGCTGATGGCGCGCGGGCTCCCGTACGACTCCGAGGAGGGTCGCGCGTACGCGGCGGCGATCACGGCGCTGATGACGGGCCGCGCGTATCGCAAGTCGGCGGAGATCGCCGGCCGGATGGGGCCGTTCGCGGGCTACAAGCCGAACGCGGCGGCGATGATCGGCGTGATGGCGCAGCACCGCGCCGCCGTGGGGAACATCCAGGACGCCGACGTCATCCCCGCCGATCTGCTGACGGCGTGCCGGCAGGCCTGGGACGACGTCCTCAATCTGGGCGAGGTGCACGGCTACCGGAACGCGCAGGCGACGGTGCTGGCACCGACCGGGACGATCAGCTTCATGATGGATTGCGACACGACGGGGGTCGAGCCGGACTTCTCCTTGGTGAAGTCGAAGAAGCTCGTCGGCGGCGGCGAGATCACGATCGTGAACAAGTCGGTGCCGATGTCGCTCGACAAGCTCGGCTACGCGCCGGCGGAGGTCGAGGAGATCGTCGCGTTCGTGGACGAGCGGAATACCGTCGTCGGCGCTCCGTATCTGAAGGCCGATCACTATCCGGTCTACGACTGCGCAGTCGGCGATCGCGCGATCCACTACATGGGTCACGTGAAGATGATGGGCGCGGTTCAGCCGTTCATCTCGGGCGCGATCTCGAAGACCGTGAACCTGCCGGAGACGGTGACGGTGGACGAAGTGGCGCAGCTGTTTGTCGAGTCGTGGCAGCTGGGCGTGAAGGCGATCGCGATCTATCGCGACAACTGCAAGGTCGCGCAGCCACTGTCCGGCAAGAAGGACGGCAGCGCACAGGAGGCGCTCGTCTCCGCTCTGCCGCCTGCTCCGCTGACGCAGCGCCGCCGCCTACCGGAAGACCGCGTCGAGGTCGGCCGCAAGTTCCGCGTCGGCGAGTACGAGGGCTACATCCACGTCGGCCTGTACGAGGACGGAACGCCGGGCGACATCTTCGTCGACATCGCGAAGGAAGGCACGACGCTGGCGGGCCTGATGAACTCGATCATGATCTCGGTCTCGCTGGGCCTGCAGTACGGCGTGCCGCTCGAGGTGTACGTCTCGAAGTTCTCCCACATGCGCTTCGAGCCGAGCGGGATGACGAACGACCCGGACATCCGAGTCGCGAAGTCGATCGTCGACTACATCTTCCGCTGGATGGGGAAGCGCTTCCTCACGGTCGATCAGCAGGAGGAACTCGGGATCCTGTCCGCGGAAGTGCGCGCTCGGCTGGCGGAGGGCTATCGGAACGGCGGGGATGCACCTGCTGCTGCGCCGGCCGTGCCGGTCGAAGCCGCGCCGCCTGGCCAAACGGCTCTGTTCAACGCCTTCGAGGACGCGCAGGAGTGCGCCAAGTGCGGTGGGCGGATGGTGCGGACCGGCTCCTGTTACACCTGCAGGGACTGCGGGACTAACACCGGCTGCTCGTAGAGCCCCGTCCTGGGCTAGCGCAACTGAGCAGTAACCGACGCCGAGTTCGTCGCTGGTGTCGCCTCTGCCGTGGAGGAAACAACGGCGATCGTTGCAGTTAGCAGACCGCGTCTTCGAGACCCAAGCCACCGACCACGCCTTGCCGGTCGGCGTCGCGCAAGCTATATTCCGCGCCGCTTCAGGCCAGGCACACAACAGGGGAGGATCGGATGCGTAAGCTCACTGTGCTCGCTGCCGCGCTCGTAGCCGCGTGCGTCGTCGCCGTCGGACCGGCCGGTGCGGTGCTCTACGGCTCTCCGGACGGCAACAACCATCCATACGTCGGAGTCGCTCGCTTCTTCGACGCCCAGGGAAACTATCTCTGGCGTTGCTCGGGGACGCTCATCTCACCTAAGGTTTTCCTGACCGCCGGACATTGCGTCTTTGGAACAGCCAGTGCGGAGGTGTGGTTCACGGAAACGGCTCCGTCGACGGCAGAGGTGCTGAGCGGGAACTACACCCACGGCGTGACGGGGACGCCGTATGCCAATCCCGGTTACGACGACTTTGCGACGTTCCCGAACACGAGTGACGTCGGCATCGTCGTCCTAGACCAGCGTGTGCGGACAAGCACGTACGGCCAGCTGCCGTCGGCCGGGCTCGTCGAGACGTTGTACAAGCACACGGTCTTCGACATCGTCGGCTACGGCATTCAGGACGCGCAGCCCGTCCAGGTGGCCGTTGTTCAACGAATTGCCGCGCAGGCGATGCTCATCAGCCTCCAGAGTGGCTACTCGGCCGGGTTCAACCTGCAGCTGTCCAGCAACAACGGCAAGCCACATCAAGGCGGCCTCTGCTTCGGCGACTCCGGTGGGCCCGTCCTCTACGGCTCGACGATCGTGGCGGTGAACTCGTTCGTGCTCAACGGCAACTGCGCGGGCTCGGGCTTCTCGTATCGCATCGACCAGCCCGGGATCCTGTCCTGGATCAACAGCTTCCTGTAACAGTGCCGACGGGTGGGGGGAGCCGAGGCTTCCCCCACCCGTCTACGCACAGGGTTACGCCGCACTCTTCAGTCGCGCCACTTCGGAGCCGTCCGCCAAGCCGTTGACGAAGCCCTTGCGCCAGCTCGGATACAGCGGCTGCCAGCCGAGTTCGCGCTTCGCCTTGGCATTCGACGCACCCCGTGCCTCCGTCATCATCGCCGCTACCAGCTCTCCGGCGACGAGCTTGCCGAGCCACAGCGGGACATGGCGCGGGGGTTTCGCGCCGACTGCCCGAGCCAGATACGGCAGCCACTCCGATGCCGGCGCCGGCTCGTCGTCGACGATGTTGTAGATCCCACGCGGACCGCGTTCGATCGCAGCGACCGTCGCGCGCGCGGCGTCCTCGATGTGGATGAACGAGACGATGCCGGCGCCGCTACCGACGACCGGAAACATCCGCTTGCGGATGGCCTCGACCATCTCTCCCTCTTCCGCCACCGACGTGCCGGGCCCGTAGAAGCCGCCATAGCGCAGGGCGATTCCCTCGAGCCACTCCGCGCCAACCACGCGCGCTTCGAGGTGCCGAATCGCGGCAAGTGTCTCCATGCTATTCCGCGGAGGAGCCGGATCCAGCGGCGCGACCTCGTCCTTGACCGGCCCGCCCTCCCGCGCATACGGCCAGCCGGCGAAGCTCTGTCCGACGAACTTCTTCGCCTCGACCCCTCTCGCGGCCGCGAGCAGGTTGTCGGTCCCGATCGTCCGCAGCCGATTTGTCTCCGCGAACACCTTGTCGAGGTCCCGCAAGCTCGAGCCCACGGCCGCCAACGCCGTCGCCTGATGGACGATGACCTCGGGTCCCGCCTCCGACACGGCCAGGCCGACGGCCTCGGCATCCAGCACGTCGAGGACGACCGGCGTTGCGCCGAGACTGCGCAGGTCCCCGGCCTTGCCCGGCGACCGCGTCGTTCCCACGACGTCGTGGCCTGCTGCGACCAGAAGCGGGACGAGGTGCTTCCCGATTGCCCCGGACGCGCCTGCGACGAAGATCCTCATGATTTGCTCCTTTCGTTTCGGTTCGTGCTCTAAGACGAGGTCACGACGGCGCCTGTGACATGTCACAGCTGGACGTGCTATCTCGTCTCAAGGCACATGCGAACCGACGCGCCGTATGAGGAGCTCAGACCGCTGCTGTTCTCGATCGCGTATCGAATGGTCAGCAGCGTCAGCGAGGCGGAGGACATCGTTCAAGAATCCTTTCTCCGCATCCATCGCGTGGAGTCCGAGGGCACGAAGATCGAGTCACCCAAGGCGTACCTCACGTCTGTCGTGACGCGGCTCAGCATCGACCACCTGAAATCCGCGCGCGTCCGCCGCGAGCGATATGTCGGGCAATGGCTGCCCGAACCGCTCCTTGCGGACTCCGCACCAGACGCGGCGGCCCACGCCGAGACCGCCGACTCGCTCTCCATGGCGTTCCTCGTCCTGCTGGAGAGCTTGACTCCCGTCGAGCGCGCCGTCTTCCTGCTTCGCGAAGTCTTCGACTACGAGTACGCCGAGATCGCCAAGATCGTCGACCGCAGCGAGGACAACTGCCGCCAACTCTACGTTCGTGCCCGGCGACACGTTGACGAGGGGCGACCTCGCTTCGAAGCGTCGCGCCAACAGCGCGACGAGCTTGCGCGCCGGTTTCTCGCCGCGGCGGAGGAAGGCGACACCGAGGCATTGGTCGAACTGCTGGCCGCCGACGTGGTCGTGTACGGCGACGGTGGCGGGAAGGCCCCGTCGTGGCCACGGCCCATCTATGGGCGCGACCGCGTGGCCCGCCTCATGGCGGGAACCTTCGCGCAGGCGAAGGGACTCGGTGTGTCGCTTCGCCTGACGCAGATCAACGGACAGCCCGGCCTGATGTTCTTCGACGAGGGCGGGCGAATCGGGGCTGTCATGTCGCTGGACATCGCCGACGGCGTCGTGCAGACGATCCGCTCGGTCATCAACCCCGACAAGCTCGCGCATCTCGGGCCCGTCGCGGATGTGCGTGCCACGCTTCGCGCGGCACGCACACGCCACGTTTCGAGCTAGGCGAAGCGAAGTGCCGGGCCTACCGCCCGCTTGGCTGCCTTGGCGGCGAATCCCGGGATAGCAAGCAGCACCAGCGCCAGCACCACGAGGATGAAGTAGAAGCGGCGCTTCATCGCTAGACCGCCGGGAGCGCAGGGGTCCCTGCCTGCGGCTCGTACATCGGGCCGTAACCGAACAGCCGTCCGACCGGCGCGCCGAGCGCCAGCCCCGCACGCTGCAGCCACGCCGGCGGCTGCGGCAACCGCACCGTGTCGAAGTGCGCACGGGCGATCACCGCGAGCCTCAGCGGATTCGGCATGCCCTTCTTGTTCGTCTTGCCGTCCTCGGCCAGGGCGAACATCGTCTCGAGCAGCGACTCGAACTGCAGCGCCGGGCGTACCTCGCAGACGAAGCGCACTTCCTCGTCGCCCATGTTCCAGAACTTGTGCGGCGTGCCCGGCTCGACGACCGCGACGTCGCCGCGCTCGAGCAGCAGCTTCTTCCGCCCCACCTTCATGCCAAGCCGGCCGCCGATCACGCTGAAGCGCTCCGTCTGGGACGGATGGACGTGTGCCGCGCAGACCGCGCCGTTCGCCTGCACGACGGTCTCGATCACGACGGCCTCGCCGTTCGTGTCCGCCGAAGTCTGGTGAAACGTGATGCTCTCCCCGGTGATGGGGTTGTGGATCGTGTCTCCCGAGCGGATCATCTTCGCCTCCTTGGCGTCGAATTGACACTTCGGAGGCTAGGTCCGCGCGCCTCGCAATTCGTCGGCGCTGCGAATGATTCGGCGTCGTCTACGCGCTGATGTTCGCGTCATCCTCACGGACGACGCCGGCAAGCCCACACTCGTACGCGAGGACGACTGCCTGCACACGGTCGCGCACGCCGAGCTTGGTCAGCATGTGCGCGACGTGCGTCTTCACCGTCGTCTCGCTGACGAAGAGCTCCTTCGCGATCTCCGCGTTCGAAAGGCCCTTCGCGACGAGCGTCAGCACCTCGAGCTCGCGCGCAGTGAGCTCTGCGACCTCCGGCGGCACGGTTTGCACCGACGACGGCGGTCTCCGCACGAACTCCTCGATCACGCGTCGCGTCACCGACGGCGCCAGCAATGCGTCGCCCTGCGCAACGGCGCGAATCCCCGCAACGAGCTGCTCTGGTGGGACGTCCTTGAGCAGGAAACCGCTCGCGCCCGCCCTGAGCGCGTCGTAGACGTACTCGTCCATGTCGAAGGTCGTGAGCATCACGACCTTCGTGTCCAGACCATCGGCTGCCAGTAGACGGCGTGTCGCCTCGATGCCGTCGACCTGCGGCATGCGGACGTCCATCAGGATCACGTCCGGTCGCAATCGCTGCGCCTCGATCACCGCATCGGCGCCGTCCGCAGCCTCTCCCGCAACCTCGATGTCCTCCTCCGCATCGAGGATCATGCGGAAGCCCGCCCGCACGAGCGCCTGGTCGTCGACGATGAGGACGCTCAGGCTCATGATGCGAGCGGGAGCTTTGCCCGCAATCGATACCCACCGCCGGGTTGCGGACCGGCGTCAAGCTCGCCGCCGTACACCGTCACGCGCTCGCGCATGCCGACGAGGCCGTGGCCGCCCCCGTCACCGTTGCCGATGCCCTTGCCGTCGTCGCTCACGACCACCTCGATCTGGCCGTCGCCGTAGTTGACAAGGACCTCGGCGCGGGTCGCTTGCGCGTGCTTCATCGCGTTCGTCAGCCCCTCCTGCACAAGGCGGTACGCCGTCAAATCCACACCCGCGGGCAGCTCGACCGCATCGCCCTCGATGCGCAGATCGACCGGCAGACCGGCCTCGCGCGCCTGCTCCACGAGCCGGTCGAGATGCTCCAAGCTCGGCTGTGGCGCCAGCGCCGGCGCCTCCTCCGGCCGCCGGAGCACGCCCACCATGCGGCGCATCTCGGCGAGCGCCTCCCGCCCGGTCCGTTCGACGGTCAGCAGCGCCTCGCGCTCCCGCTCTTGGTCGTCGCGCAGCAACCGCCGCACTCCGGACGCCTGGACGGTCATGACGCTGACGCTGTGACCGACGACGTCGTGCAGCTCACGTGCGATTCGCGCGCGCTCCTCCGCGACGGCGATGCGTGCCTGCTCCTCGCGTTCGCGCTCGAGCTGTGCCGCGCGCTCCTTGGCAGCGTCGCCCTCCTCGAACTTCCGCCCGAGCAAGAAGCCGGCGAGCCACACGACGGCGAACACGATGTTGGCGAAGAAGATGTCGCCCGTCGCGCCTTGCGGATCGAACCGGACGATCACGACCTGTGCACCGAAGACCATGAGCAGACCTGCGACTGCCTGCCGCCGATCGCGGAGCTGGCCCATCAGGAACGCGACCGACAGACCGGCCGCGAAGGTGGAGCCGTTGTCCGGGACGAGCCGGGGGTCGAGCGGCGCGGAGATCGACACGGCGATCGGAACGGCCGCGAGCGCCCAGAACGGGAAGCGTCGCCGCGCGAGGAACGGAGCGATGATCGCCACCAGCAAGACGACATCCAGCCAGAGCGGACCCTCGGGGCCGCCGCTGTGATCCTGGCGGACGACCGCAGCGGCGATGCCGAGGCCGCCGCCGATCACCACGAGGACGTCGAACCAATAACGCGCGGCTAGCGACCCAAGCTTTTTCACGCTCTGAAAGTACTCCGAACGCCGTCTTGGCGCCTCGGCCGCGAGAACGAGCCACAGATCATCCGCAAGGACGACTCGGAATCGCCATCCCGGCCGAAGCCGACTCGTGACGGCGCACGTATCGTGGTAGCCGTGCAGAACACACAGCAATATGTCGTCGAGACATCAAGCTTGACGAAACGGTTCGGCGAGCGCGTGGCGGTCGCGAATGTCGACCTCCAGGTTCCGCGCGGCGCGGCCTTCGGGTACCTCGGCCCGAACGGCGCAGGCAAGACGACGCTGATCAGGATGCTCCTCGGTCTCACACAGGCGACCGCCGGCACGATGCAGCTGCTCGGCCGCCCGGTGCCGCAAGAACGCGGCGCCGCGCTCGCGCGAGTCGGCGCGATCGTCGAGGAGCCACGCTTTCACGGCCACCTAACCGGTCGCGAGAACCTGACCGTGATCGCAGCGGCACGGGAGCGTGAGGCACACGAGCGCGTCGACGGCGCGCTCGCACGCGTCGGCCTCTCGGAGCGGGCCGACGAGCGCGTGAAGCGCTACTCGCTGGGCATGCGCCAGCGGCTCGGCGTCGCCCGCAGCCTGCTCGCCGACCCGGAGCTGCTGATCCTCGACGAGCCGACGAACGGGCTCGATCCGGCCGGCATCCGCGAGTTCCGCGACATGATCCGCGGGTTCGTCGCAGAAGGACGGACCGTCCTGCTCTCGTCCCACCTCCTCGACGAGGTGGAGAAGATCTGCGACCAGGTCGCGATCGTCGACCGCGGGAAGGTTGTCGCACAGGGCCCGATCGCGGAGCTTGCGGCCGAGACGAAGCGGACGATCCTGATCGCGACGAGCGACGACGAGCAAGCGCGCACGCTCCTCTCCGAGCACCTGGCCGTCGAATCGGTAACGGCCGAATCGACCGGCCTGCGCATCACTCTCAGGGCGGACGCCGGCGACGACATCAGCCGGCGCCTCGTACTCGCCGGCCTGGCGATCCGGCGCTTCGAGCCGGCTCGGGTGTCGCTCGAGCAGCGGTTCCTGGAGATCACATCGCGGCTGGAGGATGCAGCGTGAGCACCGCGATCGTCACCGCTACACGCATTCCGCGGAGACCGCGACTGGTCAGCGCCGAGTTCTTGAAGCTGCGCAAGCGGCGCGGGCTCGTCGTCTCCGGCCTCGCGCTCACGGTCCTGCCCATGGTCATCGCCTACACGGTCCTGCTGATCGTGCACGCCGCGAACTCCGTAAAGCACGGGCCCGCGGGAGGCTTGAGGAACGTCTCCGATTCGATGGATGTGTTGACGACGCTCAGCGGCGTCGCCGCGATCCTGATCGGCGCGACGCTCGGAGCGGGCGACCTCGGCTCCGGAGTCTTCCGCGAACTGGTCGTGACCGGACGTTCTCGGCTCGCGCTCTTCGCCGCGCGCATCCCGGCCGGGCTGGCGCTCGCATGGGCCCTCGCGGGCGCAGGCTTCGTGATCACCGCAACCGCCTCGAGCGTCTTTGCAGGATCGCTCCAGGCCCCCAGCGCAACGGTCCTCGTCGAGTCGGCGGCCTGGCTTGCCCTCATGACCGGGCTCTCGCTCGTCCTGGGGCTCGGGGTCTCATCAGCCCTCGGCTCGCGCGGAACCACGATCGGGGTCGTGCTCGGCTGGCAGATCGTCGCCGCCCCGCTCCTGCTTCAGATCAAGACGCTTGGCTCCCTCCGGGAGGGGCTGCACGGCGCTGCAACCGAACGTCTCGAGCCGACCGCGTTGCTCTCGGGCAACTCGACCGTGGCGATGTCGATTGCCGGCGCTGTGGTCGTGATCATCGCCTGGACCGTCCTGCCCCTCGCTCTCGGGGCTTGGCGGACCTGCACCCGCGACGCGTAGACCTAGGCGAGGTTGAAGCGGTAGACGTGCACGTCGTGCGGCCCGAACCAGTCCTTGAAGCTGCCGTTTCCCACCGTCACGAACCGGAACTGCTGCTTGTCGGGCTGAAGCGGTGGCGGTAACGGATCCTGGATGTACTCGAACATCACCTGACCCGCAGTGAGCGGCGCGCCGTTCTGCTTCCGCGGGAGACCGTTGAACGTCACGCGGCTCGTCGTGCCGCCCCGTCGCACGGCGATCACGTGCAACACGCTCCCGCTCCGCCTCGCGGTCAACTCCACGTCGGCCGCCGTCGCCCTGATCGCAGTCTTCGCAACCGGCGCAGTCAGCGCCGGCAGAACCGATGGCGACGTCAGCTCGACCACCAACGGCCGCAGCACCTGATCCCAGAACGTCCAGTTCCATCCGAGCTGCGCATCGCGGGGTCTCATGACCTGCGTCAGTTGTCCGCCGAAGAAGATCAGCCCTCTCGCGCCGTTCACGATCGCCTGGTAGGCCATGAAGCGCTCCTCCTGGAGCGTCGGGAAGCGAGGAACGAGCTCGGGGCGCTGCCGGTTCGGCGTGACGCCGCTCCACGCAATCTGCAGGGTCATCCAGACCGGCTTGGCGCCGGCCGCGCTGACCATCTTCTTCGTCACGTCGCCGACCACGCTGAGGTCCTTGTTCGGTAGGTCTGAATGTCGGCCGGGTGGATACGCGACGGGGTAGATGTCTGCGCCGGTGATGTCGAAGGCGGGCCGGTACGGCGTCAGGCTCTTGACCGAGGCTAGCGGCGCCTGAGTGATGACGACCGGATGGTCCGGATCGATCGTCCGCAGCTTCGTCCGGGCACGCGCGAGCCCGGCGGCGGGGACACCGCCCCACGCCGGCTCGTCGACTCCCTTGTAGGCGCCCAACGCCGCGTGCGATTTGAGCCCACTCGCGATCCTGACGAGCAGCTGCTCCTCGATCGAGCCCTGCGCCACGGGCAAACTCCCGGCGTTTCCGAGCCGTGGCCAGCAGTACATTCCGCGCGCTGCGGCCGCGTCCATCCGCGCGCGCTCGGCAGCGATCTGTGCGTCGACCTGCTGGAGTCTCCACTCACGCATGCCGCTGCGGACAAGGTTCACGCCCGCGCTCGACACTTCGTCCCAGGCATTTCGGCTGTCGCGGGTCTGTCCGTCGGGCTGGGGAGCCTCCGACAGTCCGATTGGGAAGACCTTCGCGCCGTCGATGACGAGCGACCCCGTTGCCGGGTCGATTGCAACAGCGCTCATCCATCGTGAAGCCTACGCGGCGCGCTTGGCTGAAAGAATTGGCGGCGGTGAGCGTTCGGCGGCTCGAGCACATCCCCGGTTTCAACATCGACCGTGTAGCGGCGGCTGCAGGCGACGATCCCGGCATCCTGAGGATGGAGAACCTCGATACCGACGTTGCGCCTCCGGCCGAGGCGATCGAGGCGACGCGCGCCGCGATCGGGGAGGACGACGCCAACAGCTGGCTGCCGTTCACCGGCCGTGACGACCTGAAGGAGGCGGTCGCCGCTTTCATCGAGCGTCGCGGTGGCCCGCGCTACGACGGCCCGCGCGAGATCGTGATCACGTGCGGTGAGGGCGACGCGATGGTCGACGCTCTGTTCTGCCTCACCGACCTGGGTGACGAAGTGGTTCTTACCGACCCGACCTACGCCGGCATGCTCAACCGCGTCCGCCTGGTCGGCGCGGAACCACGGCTCGTCCCACTCGGGGTCGAAGACGGAGAGTGGCGCCTCGATCTCGACGCGCTGCACCAGGCCGTCGGCGACAAGACGCGCGTGATCTTCATCAACAACGCGTCGTTTCCGTCAGGTTGGGTGGCCAGTGAGGGCGAATGGGACGCGATCGCCTCGTTGTGCCGCGAGCGCGATCTGTGGCTCCTCTACTGGGGAAGCTTCGAGGGCATCCTGTTCGACGGGCGCACCGTCCTGCAACCGGCAGCCCTTCCCGGGATGCGCGACCGAACCGTCATCGTCGGCTCACCGACACTCGAGCAGCGCATGATCGCGTGGCGCATCGGCTGGGTCGTCGCACCCGGCGACCTCGTCAACGACGTCTCGCGCGTCCACATCTACAACGGGCTCGTCCCGAGCGGCTTCAACCAGATCGGGACGCGCGTCGCATTGAGCCTCGAGGACGACGGGCTCTCCGCCGCGAATGCGGAATGGCAACGGCGGCGCGACGAGACGCTGCGCCAGCTAGAGGGTCTCCCCACAGTTCGTCCGGCGGGATCATGGTCGTTGCTGCTCGACGTCGCCGCGCTCGGGCTCGACTGCATGGACGTCTCGCAACGGCTGCTCGAGCAGAAGGTCGCCGCCACGCCGATGCGCGGGTGGGGCGGTGACGTCGCCGACCGTCACGTGCGCTTCGTCTTCAGCAACGAGCCGGTCGAGCGCCTGGCAACGCTCGGCGAGCGCGTCCGCGCGGCTCTCTAGTCCGGCGAGATGTTGTGGTTGAACCGGAAGCGGTTGTCCGGGTCGTAGCGCCGCTTGACCTCGCGCAGACGCTCGAATCGCTGCGCCCCGTACTCGGTCTCCATGCCGTCGCCGGCCGACTCGCTCGCATAATTGATGTAGCCGCCGCCGATCGCCCACGGCCCGAGCGCCGAGGAGAAGCTGCGCGCGATCTCGGTCTTCCGCTCGTCCTCGCTCGGGTCGACCCACGAGTTGATGAACGTCGCGTTGAAGCTCGCCTCTCGCCCGGCGAACGCCGTCGCCTCCGGCGGGACGCGCGCCGCGGCGCCGGACAGGGGCCCGAGCAGAACGGTCCCGTGGACGTCCTTGTCGGCGAACTTCGCGGCCGTAAGCTCGATCACCTCGTCGGACAGCTCGCGCAGGAAGCGTCCCGACCAGTAATTGCGCAGCCCGAAGGGCATCCGGCCGAAGATCTCCTGCAGCTCGGCGTAGTACATCGGCCGGAGCCCGTCGAGGATCGGTGCCGGACCGTCCATCAAGGGCTGGATTGCTTCGTACCCCTCTTCGGGATCACCGAAGTACGCGACCGAGACGAACGCGCCTTCCTCAGCGGCCAAGGCGGATCGGCTGACGAGGGCGAAGCACGCGAGGTTGTCGGGCGCGTCGGCCACAAGACCGCGCCAGGTCGTGAGCACCTCGGCCGTGTCCTCGAGCCGGTAGACCAGCACTCCACCGAGTAGCTGACCCACGGGGTGGATCCTGAACGTGAAGTCGACGACCACACCGAAGTTTCCGCCGCCGCCGCGCAGCGCCCAGAACAGCTCGTCGTTCTCGGTCTCGCTCGCGGACAGCACCTCGCCGTCGACCGTCACGACCGTCGCGCGGATCAGGTTGTCGAGCGTCAGCCCGTACAGACCCACGAGATGGCCGATGCCGCCGCCGAGCGTCAGACCGGCGACGCCGGTGTCGCCGAACGTTCCGCCCGGCGTCGCGAGCCCGTGTCGGAGACACGGTGGATCAAGGTCCTCCCAGAGCGACCCGCCGCCACACGTCGCCGTCCGCGCACCGGGATCG
>WNGB01010109.1_pt1 | contig 13142 bp, 15 predicted proteins | sample 5400681 | NCBI WGS metagenome assembly WNGB01 (sample SAMN13153367, study PRJNA577476) | soil metagenome | isolation source: 115 cm soil or saprolite under grassland replicate 2 | place: USA:California | collected 2016-06-15 | reverse complement strand
TGGGCGACGAACTTCCACCGCTCCCGCTCGGGCACGCGCTTCGATCTCATGGTCGAAGGCGGTTGGACCACCGGTCGGATGGTGGAGCGATACACCAAGGCGCGGCCCTTCGAGGAACGGCGCAAGGCGCCCTCACCATTCACCGCCTCGCGCGACGCGCGAAAAGAGAAGCGGCCGTCAGAGAAGAGGCCACCACAGAAGAGAAGCGCCCTGGACGAAAAGCGCATCGCGTAGAGACCTAATAACGACGCGGGTCAGTAGCCCGGAGGGGATTCGAACCCCTGACCTCTTCCTTGAAAGGGAAGCGCCCTGGACCACTAGGCGACCGGGCCGCGTGTGTGACCTAAGGATACCGGCGCGAGCGTCACGCGGCGGTCGTCGTCGCGGGATCGGACGCGCGTCGCGCAAGCGGCATCCAATCGCTGCGCGGATCGAAGAGCAGCTCGCGCACCCGCTCCGCGAGCACGGTCGCACCGCCATCGGACGCGCCGCCGTCCGCGACGAGTGGCGCTCCGAAGGCAACGCGCACGCTGACCCGACGATAGTGGGGGTCGATCATCTGCAGCAGCGTCGCCACGCGCTGGCGGTCGCGCGGTGTTCGGCGGATGCGTGTGAGCGGATGAGCGAATGCGCGTGCGGACAGGACACCGGTGACCGCGGCCGGCACGATCTGCGCGTCGGGCGCGAGGCGCCGGATGAGACCGACGCTCTCGGTCCACGGCAGTACAGCGCCGTCGCGACCGAACACCGCGGGGTCGGACTCGAGCCGTCCCGCAGGGAAGAGCAGCACGACGCCGCCCTGATGAAGATCGCGACAGACCGAACGGATCCAGCCGAGGTGCATCGTTCCCGGCCGGCCGAGGAAGATGAGCCGCGGTCCCAGCCCCCGCATCGCGTGCAGGAATGGATAGTCCGCCGCGACGATCCGCACATCGGGACGATCCAGCGCCGCGATGAGACCCATCGCGTCGGTGAGCCCCGGGTGGTTCGCAACAAGGAGGATCGGGCCGCGACGCGGTACTCGATCGAGCCCCGCGACGTCGACGCTCGCAGAGAAGTGGTCCAGGATCCAGCGCGCCGCGTCGGGGAGAGCGCGCGAGGCAATGACCTCATCGACCTGCGCGAATTCGCGCGCGAGGCGTCGGGCCGCCGGCCGCAGGATCGCTCGCGCGGCGGTGCCGCCGCGGCGGCCTCGCTCCCAGCCGAGCGCCTCGGCGCCCTCGCGCGCGAGGATCTCGGTGAGGACATCTACCTGATTCACAGGATGCCAAGCACCCTGCGCGCGACGTACCGCAGCGATCTTTTCGCGCCGGCACCGGCCGTCCGCGCGGCGCGTTCGAGCGCGCGGATCGCCGCGCGCGTGTCGAGATCGTCGTCGAGCGCGGCGAGCACCTCACGAGTCGCGGCGTCGCGGCCGAGCGGCCCGATCGGACCGCGGCTCAGCCCCTCGGCCAACGCCGCCGCGCGCTCACCAGCCCGCACGAGCTCGGCTTTGTCGTGATCGAACGCGCGACGGTAGTGGCGATCGAGCAGGTACAGGCGCAGCGCCTCGCGCGACGCCGTTTCGAGGGCGGTACGCACGAATACCATGTTGCCCAGCGATTTCGACATCTTCTCGGCCTCGAGCCGCACCGGACCGGTGTGCATCCACCACCCAACGAACGGTCGCTGCCCGGTCGCGCATTCCGACTGTGCGATCTCGTTCTCGTGGTGCGGATAGATGAGATCGCTCCCGCCGCCGTGGATGTCGATCCGGGGACCGAGATGGCGCAGCGACATGGCGGAGCACTCGATGTGCCAGCCCGGGCGGCCGCGCCCGTACCGGCTCGGCCACGTCGGGCCGCTCGGCACCCGGCGCCACAGGGCGAAGTCCATGGGGTGCCGGCGCTGGGGATCGTCGAGCGCGGCGTCGTCCTGCGCCGCGAGGATCCGACGCATGCGCGCGGCGGAGAAGCGCGATAGCTCGCCGTAATGCCGATCGCGCGAGGTGTCGAAGTAGATGCCGCCCTCGGGGTCATATGCGCAACCTTTGCCGACGAGGACGTCGATGATCCCGCGCATCGATGGAAGCTCTCGCGTCGCGTGCGGCATCACGTCGGGTTTCCGCCACCCCAGACGCCGCATATCGGCGAGGAACGCGCGCTCCTCGCTGCGGCCGAGGTCGCGCCAACTCACGCGATCGCGGGCCGCACGCTGCAGGATCGACTCGTCGACATCGGTGACGTTCTGCGCATAGCGGACGGCCTTTCCGGCTGCCTCGAGATGGCGTACGAGGACGTCAAAGACGAGGAACGTGCGCGCGTGACCCAGATGTGTCGTGTCGTATGGCGTGACGCCGCAGACGTACAGCGTGATCGGGCTCGAGAGCGGACGGAACGGGACGACCGCGCGGCGGCGCGTGTCGTACAGACGGAGCACTGACCGCTGACGATATCCTCGCGACGCATGCCGCGCTCCATGCCGGACATAGACACGACGCTCGCCACGATCAAGCGGGTCGCCTCCGTGCCGACCGCGCCGTATCACGAGTTTCGCGCGCTGCGGGCGATCCGACGGGAACTCGAGCGGAATGCGCTCACGGTCCGCGAGGATGTGTATGGGCAGGTGTCGGCCCGCGTCAGTCGCGGGCACGCGAAGCGAGCGCTCGCGCTCATCGCCCACACGGATCACCCGGCGTTCGAAGTCACTGAGGCGAAGGGTCACGAGGGTCGCGCGCGGATCCTCGGCGGGCTGTACGCGGAGTTCTTCGCCTCCCCCGTCCCCGTTCTGGTGTATGACGACGCGGAGAGCGCGCCCTTTGCCGCGACGCTCGACGATTACGTGCCGGTTCCTGACGCCGTCAACAACTCGCCGGGGCATTGCCGTATCCGCGGCGTTGCCGAGCTGCGAGCCGGTCACTGGGCCGTCATGGACCTCCCGCCGTTCGTCGTGAGCGGCGACGAGCTGCACCTGCGCGCCGCCGACGACCTCGCGCTCTGCGCGGTCGTCGTACTGGTGCTTGCGGCACTGCGCGACGATCCCCGCCCACACGACGTCCGCGCCGTGTTCACGCGCGGCGAGGAGTCCGGTCTCTTCGGAGCGCGTCTGGTAGCTGAGGACGGCCTACTGCCGCGCGACGTCGTGATCGTGTCTCTCGAAGCGAGTCGCGCGCTGCCGCATGCCGCGCCTGGGCGCGGTGTCGTCGTGCGCGCGGGCGATGTGTACAACACGTTCGACAACGATGCCGAGCGCTTCCTGCGCGTCGCCCGCGAAGCGCTGACCGCGGCCGGCGTCGCGACGCAGCGGGCTCTGCTCACCGGCGGAACCTGCGAGTCCTCCGCGTTCGTGCGACTGGGGTGGAGCGCGACAGGCATCGCGGTCCCGAACCTGAACTACCACAATCAGGGCGAGCAGTCGCACGCGTTCACGCCGGAGATCGTTCGGCTGTCGGACCTGCGGAGCGCCGTCGCCTTGCTCGTCGAGGCGGCAGCCGCCGCGGGGGTCGATGCGGACGAGTCCTGGTGGCCCGACGTGAAGGTCGTGCCGCGTCAGATCCGCGATCTGTTGCGCATTCGTCGCTGACGACCTCCTCCCTGACCGCCACCGAATTTGTTTCGCAGGCGCGTCGGGACGCGTACCCGAGCGTGTGTAAGGGGCACATCGAACGTATGAGATTCGCCCCTTGACTCCGCCTCCATGAGCGGGTGTACAACAGAGGCGTTCCGCGGAACGGAGCAGAAAAGGCCTAGCACCAACGTCACTGGAGGTGTCATGGTCCGGCTGCACAAGGTGTTCGGAGTCCTTCAAGTCGATCGATGACGCCCCCGACGGAAGGGGGCTACACCGTTCGAGCGCACCCGAGCGGTTTTTGATTCGGAACAAGAGGATCACACTCCGGTGTGATCTCCCGCATCGGGGCCGGAAGTGAGGCCTGTAGCTCGGGCGCGCGAAGGCAACCAAACGCGAACACGAGACGACCCCCGGACGCGGGGGTCGTCTTTCTTTGTACCCTCCCGAGCACATGGAGAGCAGCGGCGAGCTCGCCTGGTTTCGTTCCGAGGTCCTCCGCTCGCTCCTCCACCCGTTCGATTTCGCCCGGTCGATCGCCCGCGAGCACTACGGCCTGGCCGGTGTGCTCGTCGCGCTCACTGCCGGCGTCGCCCTCTCCATCGCGATCGACGCGATGATCCTCACCTCGAAGGCCTTCTCTCCCTTCGATTTCCTGGCACAGGTGCTCATCGACTCGGTCTTCCTGGGTGTCCGGCTCGCGGTGACCGTTGCGATCGTGGCGACGGTCGGGTATTGGGCGGCGCGGCTCCTGCGCGGGCGCGATCTCACGCTCGACCAGACGTTCACCGCCTTCAGCTTCGCCCTGTCGCCGCTCCTGGTCGCCCCGATCGCGGCCCTGCTGGTGCTGTTGGCTCCGGAGCTGCTCCCGATCGCCGGTGCGGTCACGCTCCTGGTGGTGCTGCGCGCGATCGTTGGGCTGGCGATCAACCTGCGTGCACTGCTGCCGTCGCCGCTGGTCATCGTGCCGTTCGCCGTGATGCTCGTCACGAGCGCGCTCGTGATGCCCGACCAGATCTCGCGCGTGCGGTTCGCGGCGTACGCCATCGCGCCGCAGCTCGTCCCGGATTTCACCGCGACGCCGACGACGGGCGGCGTTTTCGAGGCCGCCGACTTCACGATCGCGCTGCCACCCGGCTGGAAGAACGTGACGAGCGGCGCGCAGGGGGAGGCCGCGCGATACGAGTCCGACGTCGCCGAGCTGCGCGTTGCGCGCGCGGGCGGCGTGCCCCTTTCGACGGCCGATTCGTACGCGGACTCGGCCTCGATCGCGGAGCGTCAGGGGCTCGTGAACTCGTGGCGCGAACGCTCCGTGGTGCGCATCAATGGCATCATCGCGATCGATGACCGGTACGGCGGCGTGTATGAAGGCCGACGCGTCCTCTATCGACAGTTCACCGCCGTGCCGCGCACCCAGGGGCTCGCGCTGATCTTCCATTTCGTCGAACCGGCCGATGAGCAAGCCGCGCTCGCGGAGGCGGCATCGATCGCTGTGACGTGGCGGATACGGGAGGCGTCGCGCTAGATTTGCGTCGCTAGAGGCTGAGCGCCACCTCGCGGATGAAATCGTCCGCGCCGATACGGAACGCGCGTATCTCGGGCGCGCCGGTGCGGAGGGAGATGAGGACGTAGTACGCGTCGGGGTAATACGCCTCGGCACGATCGGTCGGCGAGGGGTACGGCTGGCTCGCCGGATGGCTGTGATAGATGCCGACCAGCTCCTCGTCCGCCGCGTCGATCGAACGGAACGCGTTCAGCTGCTCGCGTGGATCGATGACATATCGCGTCGTCGGCGTGGCGTGGACGTTCGCGCAGCGGATCACGCGCGAAACACCGCCATCTCGTCCGGCGAGGAGTCCACAGGCCTCGCGCGGCGCTTCGGCGCGGGCGTGCGCGACGATATCGTCGCGCAGCGTCGAGGGAACGCGGAGGTCGCCGGCTATGCGACGCCGCCGGCCATCGCGGGGATGACCATGACCTCGCTGCCGTCAGGCACCGCCGCGCCGGTCCCGCCCTTCGCGCGGGCATCGTCGTCGCCGATGTAGACGTTCACGTAGGTTCGGATCGCACCGCTGTCGTCGAGCACACGAGCACGGAAGCCAGGATGGCGCCCCTCGATGTCCGAGATCACGTCGGCGAGCGTCCCCGCGCGCGCCTCGAGCCTTGTCTTTCCGCCGGTCGCCTCGCGCAGCGCACCCGGCAGACGCACGATGACGGTCACACTGTCACTCCCATAGGGGCGTACTCAGGTAGCGCTCTCCCCCATCTGCGACCAACACGACGATACGGCCCGGTTGTTCCCTCGCGACGGCCGCGGCCGCCGCGACTGCAGCCCCGCCCGACACACCGCTCAGGATGCCCTCCTCGCGCGCGAGCCGCCTGGTCATCGCGATCGCGTCGTCGGTCCCCATCACGCGGTGCTCGTCGGCCGCGCGCTCATCCCAGATCGACGGCCGCAGCGCCGTCGCCATGTGCTTCCAGCCCTCGATGCCGTGTAGCGCGTCGTCGGGCTGCACCGCTACGATCCGCACGCCACGTGGCCGGAGCGCGGCCGACACGCCCACGATCGTACCGGAGGTGCCGACGCCGGCGACGAAGTGCGTGACCCCGTCGTCGGTCTGCGACCAGACCTCGGGTCCGGTCGTCAGCTCGTGCGCGCGCGGATTGGCTGGGTTCGAGTACTGGTCCACGTACACGTACGCTGCGCTCGTCGCGGCGAGACGGCGCGCCTCGCGGATCGCGCCGTCCGTGCCGTCGAGCGGGTCGGTCAGTACGAGGTCCGCGCCGAACGCGCGGATGATGCGCTTGCGCTCGACCGAGACCTTGTCCGGCATCACCATACACGCCGGGTGGCCGCGCACCGCGCAGACCATCGCGAGCGCGACGCCGGTATTGCCGCTGGTGGCGTCCATCACGATCTTTCCGTCGCGCAAGCGTCCCTCCTCCTCCGCGGCGACGACCATCCAGAGTCCGGCGCGGTCTTTGACGCTGCCGCCGGGATTGGCCGACTCGATCTTCGCCCACAGCTCGCCGCGCAGGCCCGCACCGATACGGCGGAGCGGCACGAGCGGCGTGCCACCGATGCGCTCGAGGATCGTGCCACGCACGCGCTCGCGAACGAGAGCAGCGGTGAGGGTCATCTGTTGAAGGCTAGGGGCCGCCGCGCGGCGCTATGTGCGAGCTGTCTCCAGCGCGCGGCGCGCGAGCCGCAGTGCCTCTTCGCTGTCGCCGGTCGATTCCGCCGCGTGCGACCAGCGATCGAAGATGACACGCAGCAAATGCGGCGAGCGCTCCTCGGAGAGCTGGCGCGCCTCCTGGAAGGACCGGCGCGCCGCGGCCGCGTTCGAGCTCATGCGCAGCTCGCCGAGCAAAACGAGAAGCCGGACCTGCGCGTCGGGCTGGTCGACCTTGCGCGCGAACTTGAGCGCGTCCTGCGCCATGTCGAGCGCGTGCTTCGGATCGCTCTTCGCGATGACCTCGGCCTCGGTGGCCTTGATCGACGCCAGCGTGCCATCACGCTGCGTCTCGACCGCGAGCTCGGCCGCGCGAGCGAGACACTCGCGAGCGCGCTCGCGGTTTCCGTACTCGGAATACAGGAGCGCGGCGTTGTCGAGCGTGCAGGCGACCTGATCGAACAGCTCGAGCTCCTCGAAGATCTGGAGGCTCTTTTGGTTGTACATGATCGCGGCCTCGAGGTCGCCTTCGTCCTGGTGCGTCTTTGCCATTCCTGCGTAAAGGGCCCCGAGCGATGGACGATCGCGGAATTTGTCAGCAAGAGCGATCGCACGCTCATACGCCGCGAGCGCCTGCTTGGGTTGCCGCAGATTGGTGAGCACCACCGCAAGATCGACAAGACGGCGGAAGTGGAAGGCCGGGTCGTTCAGGACGCCGTTGTCGCACGCCGCGACGATGTCGCGCAGCAGCCGCTGGGCCTCCTCATACGCGTAGGTGCGCGAGTATGCGGCCGCGAGGACGGCGTTCACGCGCACTTGCTCCTCGGCGTCTTCCAGCAGGTCGGCCATTCGCTGCGCACGCTCGATGAGCGGGAACGCCTGCTTCGGCTGGCCGGTGAGGTTGTAGGCGACGGCCAGGTAGCGAAGCCGCACGAGTTGGTCGGACGCGCCGAGTCCCTCTTCGAGCGCCTCGAGCAGCGGAATCGCGTCCGTGGCCCGCTGCTGCTCGATATACCGCCGGGCCTCCAGGAGCTGGAATTGGGGCCTGGCGGGCGCTGCCACCCCACCCAGGAGATCCGCCGGCTTCACACCCAGGACACCGGCGATGTGCTCCAGCGCCTTCATCGAGGCCCGCGTCCGGCCCGACTCGAGCATCGAGATGTACGCCTTGGTGTAGTTGGGCTCGGCGACCTGCGCCTGCGTGAGGCCTTTCGCCGTCCGCAGCGAGCGGATGCGGGCACCGACGTCGGCGACCATCGGGGAGCGGACGGCAGGCATGGCTGGGCACTTTACGGCGCGGCAAGCATCGGGTCAACCAAGGCTTTACCGATCCGTTTTGGACCGAGACCGGGGCGATGCCGGTCAGGGGTCCGCGCGGGCCCAGTGCCCGGTCTGTCTCGGTCGGCCGAAATGCCCGATGGCTACGGCCTGTCGTCACTCAAGTTCCTAGCAGTAGCCGCCTGTGGACGTGGGATCGCAGGCATTGGCCGTATCAGCCGCGATGTTGGTCGAGAACGCCAGCGCGATGGCAACGGTGATCGCCAGAACGAAACGACGGAACGACATGAGTGGGTCCTCCCGACCCCACCGGCGAATTCGTCGCTGGGCCCGTCGCGGCGACTATCAACGCACCTGGCTCGGAAGTAAAGGAGGGTTTGCCCCGGATCGAATGATGGCCGAGCGGCTCAGTCGGCGGGCGACGCGACGGCCGCAGGCTCGGGTCGCGAACTGCCGCCCGCCAGCACATTGAGCGCCACGGCCACGACGACGAGTGCCGCGCCAGCGAGCATGCGCCAGGTGATGTTCTCGCCGAGCGCCAGCGCGCCGATGAGGAGTGCCTCCGCGGGAATGACGACCTGCGCCAGCATCATCGTCGTCGGACGCAAGCGTCGCGTAAGCCACATCTGCAGCACCAGCCCCACGCAGGAGCCGAACAAAACCAGGTAACCGAACGCGAGCGCGGCGCTCAGGCCCCAGCTCGCGGCCTCACCGGCCTGCGCCGCCGCGCATGGAAGCAGGAACAGCGAGCCCGCGGACGTGCCGATCGCGACGAGCGGCAGCGGCGAGCCGCGACGGAGCTCGCGCGCCTGCAGGATCGTTCCGATGGCCCACGTCACGGGCATCAGGGCCAGCAGCACGCTCGCCGTGAGCACCTCGGGCCCAGCGGTCGTGTCCGGCGCGCCGACGAGCACGGCGATGCCCGCGAGTCCGAGGACCAGGCCGAGCACCTTCGTGGCGGAGAGCCGGTCGTCATGCACCAGGAAATGCGCGAGCAGCGCCGTCCAGATCGGGGCTGACGCGCCGAAGACGGAGACCAGTCCGCTCGGCACGTACCGCTCGGACCAGAAGATGATGGCCCAGCTCGATCCGGTGTTGAAGACCCCGACGATGACCGCGGACACGATGATGCGGGCGATCGCGCGGGAACGGATGCCTCATCGCGAGCGAGAGCGCGACGAGGACGATCGACACGGCGACGGCGCGCTCGAACGCGAAAATGAACGGCGGGACCGCAGCGACGCCGACCTTGATGGCGGCCCACGTCAAGCCCCAGAGCGCGATGAGCAACACGTAGCCAGCACTGACAGCGAGTGGGGGCATCGCGTCGATGGTGGGCCATATGCTCGATCGGTGATCCGTGCCGCGATCGTCGCGCTCGCGTGCCTCGCCGTGATGTCGGCCTGCGGCGAGGATCGTCTTCTCGGCACGGAGCTCGAGAAGAAGCCGGCCCCCGATTTCACGCTCATCGACGGCGTGAGCGGCAGGAGCCTCACCCTGTCGTCCCTGCGGAAGAACACGGTCGCGCTCGCGTTCCTGTACACGCGGTGTCCCGACGTGTGCCCGCTGACCGCCGGCCAGTTCCGAGCGGCCCAGCGGGCCCTCGGCGATGACGCGGCGAAGGTCGACTTCGTCGCGGTCTCGGTCGACCCGGAGGGCGACACGCCGGCGGCGGTCCGTGAGTTCTCGGACCTGCACGACCTGCGCGATCGGTGGCACTACCTCATCGGACCGCGCGCGCAGCTCGAGGCCGTGTGGGCGCTGTACGGCATCGGCTCGTTCGCCTCATCAGGCGCGCGGGCGGTGGAGCACAACGACGCGATCTACCTCATCGACGAACGCGGACGCGAGCGGGCGATCCTGCATTCGAGCGATCCGCCGAACTGGCTGCTCGACGACCTGCGCACCCTGATCAGGGAGCCGTCCGACTAGCTCGCGTCGTCAGCCGATGATGTAGATGATCGTGAAGAGGCCGATCCAGACGACGTCGACGAAGTGCCAGTAGATCGACGCGGCCTCGACGGCGAGATGCCGCTGCGCGCTGAACTGGCCTTTGATCGTGCGGAAGAGCACCAGCACGTTCATGAGGATGCCGCCGGTGACGTGCGCGCCGTGGAAACCGGTGAGCGTGAAGAAGACGCCGGCGAAGATCCCGTTGTCGGGCAGGAAGCCGAGGCGCGTGTACTCGTAAAGCTGGCCGCTGATGAACCACGCCCCCAGGACGACGGTGGGGATGAGCCAGTTGCGGAGAGCGCGACGGTCGCCCTTTCTGATCGCGTTCACGGCGAGCTGCATGGTGACGCTCGACGCGAGCAGCGCGATCGTGTTGATCGCGACGAGCGGGATGCTCGCGCCGAAGATGCTCGTCGTCGAGTTCCAGTGCGGCTTCTCGCATTCCTCCGCGCAGCGCTGGAAGATGGGCTGCCACTCCGGGATGCGCGCGCGCAGGAAGAAGTACGTCGTGAAGAGCGCCCCGAAGAACATGACCTCACTCGAGATGAAGAGGATCACGGCCCACATGCCGTGTGAGAACCGGCCGGGCTGCGCCTCGAGGCCGGTCTCGTTGGTCGGAAGGCGGTCGCGCGGGCGCTCGCGCCGGCCGCGGACGATCGGCCGTTCCTCGCTGCGGGTGCTCATGGACTAGTGGTCGCCGTGGCCGGTGTCGCCGTCGCCCGCGGCGATGTAGGCGCGCGCATCGTCGATGAGCCACGTCGCGAGCCCGATCACGAGGATCGCGCCACCGAGGACGATGAGCACCAGTCCATAGAGGATGCCGAACGAGAGGATCGTGACGCCGAGGCCGATGATCGCGGGTGACGGGCTCGGCGCGGGGGCGTGCGGCTCATGCTCCGCCGCGGTCGTCTCATGGTGTCCGGACACGCGCGTCAGTCTATCGAGGCCGATTGGCGCGTGTCGAAACGACGCCCTAGTCTTTGTCGCGATGTTCCCGGTCCGCATACGCGTGGCCCTCGGCGTCATCGCAGCGCTCGTCATCGCTCTCCTATCGTCCACCGCGGCGCTCGCCGACGGACCGTGGCCGAACGATCCACAGGGCCCGCAGGCCCGCTCGATCTCGGAGCTCTACTGGATCATGTTCGCCGCGGCGGTCGTGGTCCTCGCGATCGTGGACGGCGCGATCATTTATTCCGGCATCAAGTTCCGCGAGCGCCCGGGACACGTCGCGCAACAGTTCCACGGGCAGAACCTGCTCGAGCTCACCTGGACCGTCATCCCAACGCTCATGGTGGTCAGCTTCTCGGTGCTGTCGTGGCAGAAGCTCGATTTCATCAACAACACCCGCGGCGACGCGCAGATGACCATCCAGGCTCAGGGGCAGCAATGGACCTGGAGCTTCAGCTATCCGCAGGAAGATCGTTTCCGGCTGAAGGATGGCAAGACCTATCTCACCGGCAGCGAGGAGCTGCACATCCCGGTCAATACGAAGGTCCGGATCGAGCTCTCATCGAAGGACGTCATCCATTCGTTCTGGGTGCCGTCGATCGGCGGCAAGAAAGACGCCGTGCCGGGCCGTGCGACCGACCTCTGGATCGAGGCCGACAAGCCCGGCACCTACAAGGGCCAGTGCCTCGAGTTCTGCGGCGACGGACACGCGGACATGCTGATCACGCTGGTCGCGCACCCGGCCAACGAGTACGCCGCCTGGGTCGACACCGCGAAGGCGGACCTCGAGCGCGTCAGCTCGCCAGAGACGGCCGCCGGCCGCGAGCTCTTCAGGAGCCTCGCGTGCGCCGGCTGCCACACGCTGAAACCGCTCACGTCCGGCAAGTTCCCTGGCGCACCGGAGCTGACGCACGTCGCGAGCAAGCAGAGCATCGCCGGGGGCGTTCTGGCTCCGGTCAACCAGGAGAACCTGACCCGCTGGCTTTCGAATCCACCGGGCGTGAAGCCTGGGACGCAGATGCCGAATCTCGGTCTGTCCCAGGAGCAGATCCACGATCTCGTGCAGTTCCTGCTGACACAGAAGTAGCACGGCGGCTTCGCCGCCGTCCTCTGCCTGGCCTGGCTAGTTGACGGTGAGCGCCGCTCGCATCCCCAGCTGATAGTGGCCCGCGATGTTGCAGATGATCACGTACTTGCCCGCCGCGAGATCCGCGCTCACCAAGGACACCTTGCCGACGGGGATGCTCTTCACCTGCTTCACCAGGCCGTCGTCCTTCGCCTTCGCGTCCGCGGTCGGCAGCTGGTCGAACGGGAGATCGGTCTTGATGAGCTCGAACGAGTGCTCCATGCCGCCCTCGTTCTTGATGCCGAACCGCACGGTCCCGGGCTTCGCGCTGGCGACGCTCAGCAGCACCTTGTAGTCCTGCATGTGCACCGCGACGTCCACGTCAGGCGGGATCGTCTCGGATCCGCCGGCGCAGGCTGCGACGGTCAGGGCGAGGCCCAGGAGCAGCGCGAGGGAAAGACGTGTCACGTACGGAGCGTACTGCCCTCGCGACGTCGCTGCGTTTCCTCCTCGTCCTCCAGCCAGCGGAAGAACGCGAGCGACACGCCGAGCAGGAATACCGCGTCGCCGACGACCCACATGAGCGCGCCGCCGATCCGCTGATCGGTGAGGGCGTCGAGCCCGTAGGGCGCCGCGCGATCGGCGTAGTGCGGATACAAGAGGCGCGTCGAGAACGAGAGGATCCCGCCGAGGAGCGTGTTCTGCGCGGCGCCCGCGAGCAGGAGATAGATGATCCGCGCCGCGTACGGCAGCGTCCCGCGGAACGGCAGCGGGTCGATGACGACGCTCCAGAACAGCATCGCCGCGCCGAAGAAGTGCGCGTGCTCGAGCACGTGCAGCCGCGCGTCCTCGACCGCCGCGTCGTACAGCGACGGCCAGTGCCACAGGTACACGCCGCCCACGAACAGCAGGACCGCGACGAGCGGATGGCGCGACAGATGGACGACCGCGCGGACCGGTGCGTTGCGCGCGAGCGGCCGCACGACCCCAGCGCGTACGAGGTCCGGCAGACCGAGCAGTAGCGGCCGGACCGGCTCGCCGATGAACAGGAGCGGCGGCGCGATCGTCGTGAGGAGCACGTGCTGGAGCATGTGAACGCTGAAGAGATCGGCCGCGAGGATCTCGAGCGCCGGCACCAGCGCGAACAGGAAGGTGGCGATCCCGAGGAAGAAGACTCC